>JGI24768J34885_10000490_pt1 | contig 11775 bp, 14 predicted proteins | sample LakOntMetagenome_FD_34885 | JGI IMG/M metagenome (IMG submission 34885) | reverse complement strand
AAGGATGCAAACAAAACTACTTGTACTGACTCAGGAACAACTTTTACTAGTTGAGTACCTGCATATGTTCCTAGAATTCCAAGCGCAGAAAAGGTTAGACCAAGACGTACATCTACAGTCTTAGTTTTAAGGCGTGGAATAAATCCAGCAATGGCTGCTGAGCCAACAATTACTAGGGATGAAGTTGTGGCAGCCACGGTAGATAAACCCATAACTGCAATCAGTCCAGGCACCGCAAGAATTGCGCCACCGGCACCAATGGTTCCGAGAACTAGTCCAATCAAAACGCCAAGGAGGATTCCTTCAATCAGCATCATTAGTTAAGCGACTTCTGGATTCCCGGTTGCACTAACCATTGCTAATCCAGCTTCCTGCCAAGCTTTCATTCCACCCACCATGTTGAATACATTTTCCATCTGGGCGGCAATTGCAGTTGCCACTTGACCCGATCGACTTCCTGATCGACAAATGAAAATCAAAGGCTTATCGGTTGGCAATGAATTGACATCAAAAGTGCTCATCGGATTCCAAATCACATTTTCGGCATGCCCAGCTTCCCATTCCAAGGGCTCTCGAACATCAATGCCTATTGCGCGACCACTGGATATTTCGGCAAATGCTTTTTGCGGAGTTATGTCCTGCATTTTTGGCTCCCTACGCTTTCGCAGTTACATCTGACGGAGAAACCGGACTGGAATCTATGTGTCCCGTAATTATGTTTAATCCATCAACCGATAAGCACGCATCGTATGGTTCGTTAATCAACACGGCAGTGCGATTTGAATTTTCGATTATTCCAAGTGCAGCTGCAGCTCGGTAAGCACCGGCACAGTGAACCCAAATTTCGCCGTCGGTAGGTAACTCATTAACGCGACCTTCCAGTTCGTGAAGGGGAATGTGCAGTGAAGGCTCAATGTGTGATGCGTCGCGCTCGCTAGCACGACGCACATCAAGCACATACACACCGGGAGTTCCGATAACGGCAGGAACATCCTTGAAGCTCACGGTGCGAGTGGACTTTGGTTCACCAAACTCAGATACATCCCCTACGAATGAACCAGATGGTCGATCGATTCCAATGCGAACTAATTCGCGCTGAGCTTCAGCAACGTCAGAAGCCTTGTCAGACATTAGGACCAGTTGCTTTTCGTATGGGAACATCCAGCCAAAGTAAGTAGCCATCGAACCATCGATGCCAAATGACATAGTTCCCGGTACGTGGGCAGCAGCCCATGAACTTCTGGTGCGAAGATCAACGATCCAAGCTCCAGCCTTCATGGCTTTCGTAACTTCTTCAGTCGACATTCTTGCTAATTCAGATAAGTCAATTGGACCTGGGCCAGCATGATTCGCTGGACCCATGTGCTTGTAGTAAGCCGGGAAAACATCTAGACCAGCGAGAGTTTGAACTATGTACGCTTCCTTCTCGAGCAGAAGCGCTGGATTGGTCTTCTTTTCATCAGCAATGGTTGACGAGTCGGCATTTGTGGCAGTGGCTGCACAGAAAGATCCGAAACCATGTGTTGGATGAACGTTCACACCATCTTCAAGCATTTCTGCCAAGCGATTTAGTGAGCCGTGTTGCAGTCCTGCAAGTTCGCGAGCCTTGTCCAAGCCAAGCAAGTCTGGACGACCAGTTGAACCATGCAGCATTGAGCCGCCTGTGAATACGCCATGAGCTTTTTGTGCACCATCTAGAAGTGCATATGACATGTGCGTGAAGGTATGTCCCGGAGTATGGATTGCCTGCACTGCGAAATCGCCGATTGTTTCGATTTGCTTGTCCGCAACAGTGACGCGCTCGAAGGTTACTGGATCCATCTCGCTAACGATGTACTTTGCTCCATGCTCTTGTGCCAGGACAAGGCCACCCGAAACGTAGTCGTTATGCATGTGGGTTTCAACAACGCCACCCAAAGTTAGACCTTCGCGGTCAAGAATTGCCTGCACTCGATCGATGTCGCGTTGCGGATCAACAGCTAGGGCAGTCTTACCATCATGTGCGATGTAAGAACGATCACCCAATGTTGGTGTGTCTAAATTTATTACGGTTAATGACATGTTTCCTCCAATAGGTAACTATAGCATACCCCTAGGGGTATGCTATAGTTACCTAACACCAGATTAAAAGGGGGAGTTAAATGAAAAAGGCAGTAGCGCTAGCAGTAGTAGCAGCCATCGCATCCGTAGGTCTTTTGGCCGGTTGCTCCAGCAACAATGAAGCCGCCAAGAAAGTTGATCCAGTCGAGTTCAGTGAAGTAATTGCGCAACCAGGCGTAATCATCCTTGACGTTCGAACCCCAGAAGAATTCAATGCTGGACACATTGCAAATGCAATCAACATCAATGTTGCAGATTCTAATTTTTCAAGTGAAGTTTCAAAGCTAGATAAGAACGCAACTATTGCCGTCTATTGCCGAAGCGCAAATCGTTCAGCTGTAGCAACTAATGAAATGGCTGATCTCGGATTCACTGACATGTATGACATGCAGGGTGGAATCATTGATTGGGAAGCCGCTGGCGGACCAGTCGTTAACTAAAGATTTAAAGAACTAATCGAGAGAAAAAGGAAATCAAATGTGTAGTCGAGTTAACTGCCGTAAGTGCGGCAAGGTTACATACAGTGGCTGTGGCCAACACTTAGATACAGTGTTCGCCGGAGTGCCAATGAGCAATCGTTGCGATTGTGCTTCAAAGAAAAAGGAAGCATCAGCTTCTGGCGAAAAATCATCATTCTTTGCAAAGCTACTAGGACGCTAATGACTTCGACTTGCTTAACAGCAGTAATGTTGTGGCCCGCTAAGAGGTGGGTCACAGCATTTGTTGTGGCAATCGCAACCTTCTTTGTAATTGGAATCCCAACCGCAGTAATTGAAAATCCGATTTTTGGCAGAGCAATAGGAGTCACAGCATGGTCTGTGCCAGTTCTTGTTGCAACGTCAGTTTTATCGGGCATGTTATTTGCAACCTACGTTCGCATGGACGCCGTGATCACAGATGAGAGTTCGGCAAAAGTCGGTTCAATCGGTGGCTTCTTGGCATACCTTGCTGTTGGCTGCCCAGTGTGTAACAAGCTCGCACTTATTGCACTTGGCTCAACTGGAGCGATTCAGTACTTTGGTCCAGTCCAGCCCTACCTAGGTGCTGCTGGACTCCTGCTTTTGATGTACGCCCTGCGTAAGCGCTTGGTAAATGAAGCGCAGTGCAGTTTGCCAAAGCCAAAGAAAGTTAAAGAACAATCTCAACTAGAAGAAATTAATCGATAAGGAAAAACGATGGCAACTCTAGAGTTAACCAAAGAAAATTTTGAAGCAACTGTTACCGGATCAGGTATCGTGCTTGTTGATTTCTGGGCAGAGTGGTGTGGTCCATGCCGCATGTTTGGGCCAGTATTCGAAGCTGCTTCGACTGAACGCGAACACATCAAGTTCGGCAAGGTAGACACAGAAGCACAGCGTGAGATCGCTGCGGCAGCAAACATCACATCGATTCCAACCCTGATGGCATTCCGCGATGGAATCTTGGTTTTCAGTCAGCCGGGTGCGCTTCCCGCTCCAGCTTTCAACGATTTGCTTGATGCCGTGGAAGCACTGGATATGGATGAAGTTCGCAACGAAATTGCGAAACACCAGACTCAGTCAACAAACGCTTAAACTAATTACACCCAAAGGAATCGAGGATAGTGATGCAAGAGATTTCAGCCGTTGAATTAATGGCAATCTACAAACGCGTATCAGTCGTTGACGTTCGTGAGCTAGACGAATACGTTGACGGACATGTACCGGGCGCAAAGCACATACCACTGTCTATGGTTCCGGTTCGAAACAATGAAATTGATAAGGCAACCAAACACTACGTAATCTGCGAGGCAGGTGGCCGATCTGCTCAGGCTTGCGCATTCTTGGAGCAACAGGGATTTGATGTAGTCAACATTGCTGGTGGCACCGGCTCCTGGCGAATGATGGGTGCACCATTGAACACAGGGGAGCAAGCGTGAGCACCGTCAAAAAGCCAACACATGTTGTCGAAGACGAGTTGGCTCTAGATGATTTTGTTAAGCGAATCCGTAGGGCTGAGGGTCAAATGGGTGGAATTCTTCGCATGGTCGAAGAAGGTCGTTCCTGTGAAGACATCGTTAATCAGCTTGCTGCCGTTTCTAAAGCAATCGACAAAGCAGCCTTCAGTTTGATTTCTGCCGGACTTAAAGAATGTCTAACGGATGGCAAGAAGAACCACGAAGAAGTTTCTGCGCAATTGCAAAAACTTTTTCTAACAATGGCCTAGTCCGCAAAGGTTGATGCAACAGCATCATTAAGTCGCGCAACTAGATTCGGTGCAACGGCGACTGCATCAGCTGAATCATGAGTTCGATAACGAAGCGCATTTAGATTTTGTCCAGTGCGTAAAACTGCACTCACAATCCGCACATCACGTCGTTCTGGATGATCAGAAGCGGCTTGCACAAGTGCAGAGTCATCATTTGAAGGTAAGTCTGATTCTGCAGATGGTGGCAAAACAATTCGCTCCAAAACCACAATTGCTCCAGCTACGTCCTCCGGCCAAGCAATGGTTGCCAGTAATTCATCTAGTTCTAGAGCATCCTCGATTTCCTGCTCCACGGATGTAAGCGGCATATCTGCGCTGATTCCTAGCTCTCCAGCCAGATCTGGATTAGCTGATAGCAGGCTAGCTGTGGGCACTAAGGCAAATAGCCGAACTGGCTGATCCCAACCGGCACTGGCCACGTGGTCTTCGACTTCCCGAATCAAGGGTTCTAGGTTTGAGGCAAAATCCATAGGGTAAGTCTGCCGTATGTGGTTTGCGAAATTTCAACGTAAGGTATTTAAGTGAGCATAAATTCAGAACGTCCTCGTCGTAGCCCTCTCGGTATAACCCTTACGGTTCTTGCCGGCCTTTTTGTCGCATTTTCAATATTTGCTGGCTTCTATACCGACTGGCAGTGGTACGGCTCGGTAGGGCGAACTGATGTGTTCACTCAGCAGCTCACAATCAGAGCAATCCTGTTCATCTCAGTGACAGTACTGACGGCTCTCAGCCTTTGGGGTGCTGCCACCTTGGCTTACCGTTCCCGTCCGATCAACTTGCCATCAACACCTGAGGAATTCGCGCTTCAGAAGTATCGGGAAAGCCTTGATCCGTTTCGGCGTTTAGTTTTCATTGCTGGACCAATTGCGTTTGGTGTTCTGACTGGACTTTCGGCGGCAAGTCAATGGAAGACTTTCATGCTGTGGAGCAACTCCACTCCGTTTGGTCAGACCGATCCACAATTCGGAAAAGACATTTCGTTCTATGCGTTTGAACTTCCATTCTTGAGATTCTTCTTAGGATTTGGATTTACCATTCTGATCATTTCTTTGATTGTGAATGTTGTCGTTCACTACATCTATGGCGGACTAAGCACAAAGATTTCGCAATCAACAGATTCTGCTCGCCGTCACTTGATGTTTTTACTTGGCACGCTTGCTCTACTAAAGGCCGGCGCTTATTCGATTGATAAGTATTCGCTGGCAACGAAATCTGACGCCTTGATTACGGGACTTAAGTACACGGATGTAAATGCCGTTGTTCCTGCTAAAACAATCTTGACTTACATTGCGCTAGCAACTGCAATCCTGTTCTTTGTCGCAATTTTTAGAAAAGGATGGGCGCTGCCATTTATTGCATTCGGCGCAATGCTAGGCGCATCGTTTGTAATTGGTGGTTTGTATCCAGCGTTCGTTCAGCAGTTCCAAGTTAAGCCTTCGGAATTGCAGCGTGAAGCTCCGTACATTCAGCGAAATATTGATTCCACGCTTTCTGCATATGGTCTGAACGACGTTAAGTTCACCGACTACGCAGCAATCGATAACCCATCATTAGCCTCTTTGGCCGAAGATGCCGGAACCCTTTCTAACATTCGTTTACTTGACCCAGCTCTGAATTCGCCAACGTTTAGCCAGCTGCAACAGATTCGTGGTTTCTATGCTTTCCCAGAAACTCTTGACGTTGACCGTTACCTAATCGACGGTGTTAAGCGTGGAACTGTCATTGCAGTACGTGAAGTAAATCTTGAAGGTCTAGCTGAGGATCAGCGAAATTGGTTTAACGACCACATGGTCTTCACACACGGTTACGGTGTTGTTGCAGCTTATGAAAACACCGCTGAAGCAGATGGCGCTCCTAAGTTTGCTGAGAGTAACATTCCACCATCAGGCAAGCTAGACATTGATCAACCGCGAATCTATTTCGGTGAGCAATCACCTGAATATTCAATTGTGGGTAGCGATGGCAGCCAGCCTCCAATCGAACTTGATTTCCCAGATGACAAGAGTGCAAATGGCCAAACCAACAACACCTACACAGGTGCTGGCGGTGTCCCAATTGGAAACATGATTCAGCGTGCAATCTTTGCGCTGAACTACCAAGAGACAAACATTTTGCTGTCGAATCAAATCGGTTCCGAATCAAAGATTCTTTATGATCGCGATCCAAAGACACGCGTGGCTAAAGTTGCTCCGTGGCTAACTCTTGATGGCGATCCGTACCCAGCCGTTATTGATGGCAAGGTGCAGTGGATTGTTGATGGTTACACAACCACAAATGAATTCCCATACTCAGCTCGTATCTCATTACGTGATGCAACTGCGGATTCAGTAAACACTCAATTCGAATCGATTCCACTCAGCGCTGGAAACATCACTTACATCCGCAATGCTGTGAAGGCAACTGTGGATGCATATGACGGAACTGTAAATGTTTACGCATGGGATGAAAAAGATCCGATTCTACAAACTTGGAGCAAGGCATTCCCGGGCGTAGTTCAGCCTAAGTCTGCAATTCCTGCCGGAGTACTGGATCACATCCGTTACCCAGAAGATATGTTCAAGGTTCAGCGCGATGTGCTTGCTAAGTACCACGTAGGTGACCCACAGGCGTTCTACTCTGGTCAGGATTTCTGGATCGTTCCAGAAGATCCAACTAAGCCAACTGTTGGTCAAGCTCAGCCGCCTTATTACTTAACGCTGCAGATGCCAGATCAAGAGGCACCTACCTTCTCGTTAACAACTACGTATGCGCCAACTAAGCGTCAAACCTTGGCAGCATTCATGTCGGTTAATTCTGATTATGGAGACGACTACGGAACGATTCGAGTTTTGCAACTTCCGCGAAATACGACAATCCCTGGACCTCGTCAGGTGCAGAATAACTTCGAATCAGATCCTGAAGTAGCTAAGCAGCTTTCCTTGTTGCGAAGTGGTGGGTCCGATGTTGTTCTAGGTAACTTGCTTTCGTTGCCAGTCGGTGGCGGCTTGCTTTACTTCGAACCGGTCTACGTTCGAGCCTCCCAAGGCGAAGGTTATCCATTGCTTCGTAAGGTGCTTGTGTCCTTCGGATCCAAAGTTGCTTTCGAAGATGATTTGGAAACTGCGCTGAAGAAGGTGTTCACCGGACAAACCACAATTCCTGTGGATCCGGCTGACCCCGAAGCTCCTGCGGCACCAGTAACAACGCCAGAACAAGATCTGGCAAAGGCAATTATCGACGCTAACAAGGCCTACACCGACGGTGTAGCGGCGTTGGCTGCTGGTGACTTTGCCGCTTACGGTGAAGCGCAGGATCGACTGTCTGAGGCGCTAGACCGCGCTACTACCGCGGGTAGTCAGATTGCGGGAGAGAGCCTGGCACCAACGCCAACTCCATCTCCAGTCGCGACGCCGGCTCCATCTCCAAGCCAACCAACAAGTTAGCGATTTGGTTGGGCTGGAATCCTCGCGTATCCTTGAAAAACCGACGCGGGGTGGAGCAGCTCGGTAGCTCGCTGGGCTCATAACCCAGAGGTCACAGGTTCAAATCCTGTCCCCGCTACTAAAAAGAAAAGACACCTTCGGGTGTCTTTTCTTTTTATCCAAGTAAGTGAGCCAGGATTTGGGACGAGTAATTTGCGGGTGTAACCGCAAATTAGGAGGGGTCCTGTCCCTGCCAGGATTTGAGGTTCCCAGCCAACTCAGAAGTTGATATTCCGAATGCAGCACTTTGCACCAAATTTGTTTATCGGCATTCGGCTGTCCCTTGATGTGACGAGTCGATTTCGAAATCCGCTAATCACTCAAAATCTCAGTGATCTTTTCCGCATCACGCAAAATCGATCCACCGATCAAAAGTGGTTGAGTGTCATCTAGATTGCGAAGCTCAGCAATAGCTTTCTTACGCTGGTCTTGCCAGTCTCCAAGTTCTTCGTGCTCAACATCGCCAGGGGATTCCTCGGCAATTTCAGCCTGATCAGAAATCACTTCCGCGGTTGCACTAAGCACTCCAGCTAAAGCGCCAGCCAATAGGGCAGGCAACTGTTGCGAGCTGCCCGAAGTGAGCACCAGCTCACGACAGATGTTTAGCACAGTGCTAGCGGTGGCCTCAGTAAGTTCAATTTGTTCAACAACAGCTTTAGCTTCGGCATAATCAATTGCAGGGGACCAGGCAGAACCTGCCAAAGCTGACTCAGCATTGGCTTTAATTTCATCAATTTCATTTGAAATGAATTCAGCGCGAGCCAACCATTTACTAGCAATTTTCGGATCAACGGTTCCATCATTCTCAGTTAATGCCTTAGCTATTGCGTGTAGCAATGCCGACAAAGCGAACGATTGCTCAATACCGGCCTTCAGCGCGCGGTCTTGTGGTGAACCTTTTCGCACGAAGTATGAGGCGAAAGTAGCGAGAGTCGCTCCGAGTAGCACACCAAAAAAGCGTTCCTCAATGGTGCTAGCAGTAACGCTAGGGCCAACTACCAAAATCACGGTAACGGCAATTGCGATAGCCCCTTCTTCACCTAGTTTCAACAACCGTGCTGTAACAAAGCAGGTGAATATTGCAAACATGACTACTACGGAGTTAAATCCGACAAGTCTCATCGCAGCAAATGCAACCGTGCCTCCGATAACAACGCCAAGAATTTGAAGGAAGCTTCCTTGTATTGAGTCATGGAAAGTATGACGAACCGAAACGATTGCCGTGATTGCTGCGGTAACACCAGAAACCATTGGAAGATTCGCGCCAATGAAGTAAGCCAATGTGCCAGCGATAGTGGTCAGGGTCGCTAGTCGAAAGTATGGTGCATTGATGATGTCAATGAGTGTGACTTTTTCACCCGCTACATTTCGCGGGGTAAAGAAATCCTTTACTTTGGACATGGCTTGCTTTCTGATTGAGCTACTTTAATTCTACCCAATTCGGACAACTAGATTTCCGATGAACTAAATGGTTATGGTTGCCAGATCGTTTTGCGAACTGGCATCAATCGAGGCCCGCATCCCGTCTTTTAGTTGCTCATATTCCGCTGCTTCTAATTCAACAATTGGCAGGCTAATGTCATATATCTCTGCAGATACCAGTGCACCGATCACCAGAATTGTGTCGCATTGCAGCATCACAATAGCTAGGGGACCATCGCCAGTTCTAATCAATTCCGCCAAAACTGCAGTTGCCGAACTTGAGCCACGCCCTGAAGGCATAACCAAGATCTTGTTAGTCATTTTGGCTTTGTGCTGAGCATGGTGCACGTCGATGATTACGCCATGATGATCCACACCGCCCCAAAATGAAACAGGTTCGGTCAGTAATAGCACCTCACCCTCGGCCACCCCGGGATGAGAGATCTTGCCTGTCAATACTTTTGCCATGATTACGACCACAAACTTTCATCACGGACGACTTTGCCAGCCCGGGCCGATGCCACACATTCCGCAAGACTGCCCAGCACGGTGTCGATACCAAGGTTTCCGGGCGCGTACCAGGCCCACTTACCTGAATTAGTCATCACATTCTTTACGTCAAGATTAAGCACTGGTGTTACGTAAGTGCAGGTATCTGTCACAACACGTCCACCGGCATTAAGGAATACATCTAGATATCCCAGCTCTTTAGAGCGCGCCATCACATCTCTGCTGGTTGAAATGTAGAAATCAATTTTCTCGGCAAACTTTGGACCATCACCGATAACTTCTGCCAACAATCTGAACTCATCAACTGAAAAGTGAGGAGTGCCAAGACTTACCGCATCGAGCTTTTCACTTGATGTTGTGCTCAACGTGTCTCTGGCTTCTCGCACATCAGCAGCTGTCATCTTTAAGTACTCAGCATTTGGCGCAACGATAGCTTCCAAGGTTGGTGCTTCTGGAGTTACGCCAACTACGTGAAATAGTCCAACGCCACCAGCTGAAGCACTGGTTGCCCCCATTCCCTTCAGGCGATCTTCGGTAACGCCACCGTCGGACAGATCACCAGGCAGGCCAACCATTGCTGCAACTCGAGTGCCAGCTCGATTTCCTAAAATCACGCCAAGGGCTGCCCAGGCTGCATCTTCAGAAAACACCTTCGAGTCAATCTCGGAAAAATCTAAAACTAAAACTGCCTTACGCGCCTCATCATGATGGAGTCCACCGAATGGAACTCGGCCCGTGATTGCAGCGGATAAATCTAGAAAGTCTCCATAGCGATCCGAACGTGCACCAAGCACCGAATTAACGAAGGCAATCGCATTTGATTCCGCCCAAGCCACGTGACTGCCGAATGCTGGACGATGGCCAGCTTGATAAGGCGCGCATGACCATGTCGGCTCACAACCAAGAGCAATGTGCGCATCCATCAAACGGCGGCCATGCGCCATTAAGGTTTCATCGCCATGAACCAAATTGGGGTGCAATAAATCTAGAGAGCCAACATTGGTTGTGGTCTTTACTTTCACCTTGCCACCAAGCTCAACAAGCTTTTCCGTGAAATCTAGGCCTGCTTCACCGTGATACAAAGTTCCATCGGCATGTACTGATTCAATCTCAATTAGTTTTTCCGCACCGTTGGCACGAGCAACACCAACGATGATTCGCATACACATTGCGACCGCTAGACCGTGTTCACCGTCAAGCATTGCCTGCTCTTCTGCGGTCAGATTTAGCCCGTTAGACAAACTCGACATTGTGCATGTTCTCCAGATTCAGTTAGCCCCTAGCCTATGACCAATGACCCCGCCAGTTTCGGGTGACAGCGAACTTACTTCCAAGAAATTTGGACAAATCTTGTAAATTCTGGACGCTCGTGAAAATGCCCTTTTCAGATTTTTGACGTAGAGTCAAATAATGAAACCTAATCTGAATTCAAAGTTTAAAACCTTATCGGTCGCTTCTTTAGTCTTGGCATCCACTACCGCTTGTGGGGTCTCAGATATCGCATCTGATGCAAAGAATCTTCTGCCTAGCGGAATACCAACTTCTATTAGCGCAAGCACGCTAGAGTCACTAACTGCATTTTCACCATCTGAAATCATGTTCTTGCAGATGATGATTCCGCATCATGAGCAAGCGGTTACCATCGCAGCTATGGCAGAAAGCCAGACTCAGAATGCCGCAATTTTGGACATCGCAAAGAGAATCTCTGAGGCGCAGCAACCAGAAATTGATCAAATGAAAAAGCTGCTGACCGATGCTGGACTTCCAACGTTTATGGATCATGACATGGGCATGAACGGAATGATTCCGCAGTCAGAACTAGACAAACTTTCACAGGTTCAAGATGCTGCGTTCGACAAACTATTTCTAGCTGCCATGATTTTGCATCATGAAGGTGCTATCAAGATGACAAGTTCGATTTTGGATAGTTCAAACCCAGACATTAAACAGCTGGCAGAAAATATCACTAAAATTCAGACATCTGAGATTGCGGAAATGAAGGCGCTGCTAGAAATTCTGTAACCCCTCTAAGGCACAATGGGGTTATGACTTTGCC
>JGI24768J34885_10000480_pt1 | contig 11859 bp, 1 predicted proteins | sample LakOntMetagenome_FD_34885 | JGI IMG/M metagenome (IMG submission 34885) | reverse complement strand
AACTACTCACACTACACTCACTAAGCTACCTGTCACTATGGGCCTTGTCACTGAGTCTTGTCCTGATCCACCGCTACTTGGGTAATCCGGGGCGACACTGATACATGGGTACTGCGATAGTACTTACTAGCCAGTTCCCTGTCCTTCGCCTCCTCGTCCTGTGGTTACCCATCAGTGCGGGCAGTGAAAGAGCATCGTATCCCGAAGGCGCACGAATGTTTCAGTGTCCAATGCCTTCGTGAAGATGTCCGCCTTATTGAACTCACTCGACACGTGTACGCACTTGACAATATTGCTGTCACGCAGAACTTGCAACCACTGCTGTCGACAGTCCACATGTCGAAGCTTGGACCTTCCAGAGAACTGCGCCTGCTTTGAGAAAGCAATCGCAGCCATGTTGTCCACCTGAATCACCGCCGGCTTCGGAAACGACAACCCTGCCTCTTCTGCGATGTAGCTCAACGCAAGCACTTCATTTGCAAACAGTGCACAGGCATAGGTCTCCGCCTCTGCCGAACTGGTTGCCACATGCTCACCCTTGATATCTCGGTGTGCCGTCACAGGCGGATGCTCCGAAACAAATCCCGCTGGCAACGCAGCTGGACCAAACTGCACCGACGATACCTTGCTGCTCCATGTTATAGGCGCTGACCCGAGCATGGCGACATAACCGAGCTGCGACCGTCTTTTATTCTGTGGCTCCGCATTGCCGGCCATATCGCTGTCCGAGAACAGCTGCCATCCCACATGCACGTTCAGTTCCTGGCGAATCGCCAGCTTCGGCGTGGATGCACAGTACCGGACGAGTTTCACCAATGCCTCGTACGCACCATTCGTTGGGCTAGCCGCATGCTGTGCGATCCGCGACGTTGCGTAACCAATATCAGGTCTGGCACACTTGTTCAGCCACAGAACCATGCCAAGAGCTGTCGCAAACCACACCTTGCGATCCGCACAGAGCTCCCGCTGATCATTCATGCTGCCAGAGAATGGCACAGCCATCGGCACGCAATCTTCCATGTTCAATATCACACACATGTTCTTGATGTACGCCTCCATACAAATCCACGTGTACGCCTCATCCTGGTGAATGGTGATTCCAAGATAGTCAATCGGTTTTCCAGGCTCAAGCCACTGAACAGGCTTGCACTGAAACCGCACCGTTAACTGAGCGTAAAATTTGAGCTGATCCGATTTGCGGCCGATCAGCATGATGTCGTCCACATAGAGCACAAGGAGCAACGCCTTGCGCTCAGAACGTGGCGGTTGAAAGTATATGGAACCAGCATTCATGCTGCGCACAAACCCAGGTCCTCCCTCTGATTCCGCGGTGGTGATCCAATCGGCAAAAGTGTCCTGCCACCGGACTGGTGCCGAACACGCGCCATACAATGGCTTGTGCTGATCAAAGTAACGCCACACACCATCCAGCGGCGAATGCAGTTTGAGGAACCTATCGATGCCATCGCCATACTTATGGGACTGACAGAAGGCACTCGTAATATCATCCGTTGACACTACGAGTTTCTCAGCGGACGACTCCCCGGCACTCAACACATGCCGGCCGGACTGCAACAACGCTAGTCGCACAGACGCTGACGCAGCAGTGCCGGCGTAGTAGTTGAAGTCCACACCATCCGTAAGCAGCGTGTTTTCGAGATCGCCGCGTACCACAATGCGCGCCTTGAGAGTACCATCACGCTTCCTGTCCAGAAGCACACGACAGAGGGTCGTTGCTTCCGATGTTAGCGCCTCCGCATACCGAGCAGTCCCGGGCTGAAGTTCAGTCATTACGCCCATCGAAATGATCGAGGTCAGCTCTTTATTGTATGCGCTGATCGCATCCAGCCGATGTTCACTGGTGGGCTCCAGAAACCGCTTCCAAGAGAGGTTCTTCTGTGCCGTAACGTCTGACAGGAACGCATAGTGCGCCGCTCTCTCTGCAGCGGGCATATTATGCACCTCCGAAGGCTCCGCCTCAGCCAGCATCATCATCGCCGCATTGTGCAGACATTCCGCATCTTGAACAGAGACACCACCAGGTTGCTGAGACTCGATTACCTCGATTCGCAGTCGGCCACACTTGATGTCGTAGTCTAAGTCAGACCTTCGAAATCGAGTCATCGCGCCAGCCGCGTTTGGGAATGACTTCTGCAGAGCCTGCTCCACCGTCATGCCAACAATTGCTTGACAGCGATGTTTGATGTAGTCCTTCGAGCTGGACTTCTTNCCAGCCACGATTCGCAACGAAGCATCTGCTGAAGTCAGCAAAACACCAGTCGCCCGGCGCACAGCTGCGCCCGAGGGAACTGCAGACACTGCTCCGGAACCGCCGGCATCCTCCGAGCTCAATCCTCTCGCCAGCACAGGCTGCTCGACAGGAACCGTCTCCGGGAACACACCGAGCACACCATCCAGATCGACGAACATCGGTCCACACCTGCTGGTGCCTCGTTCCGTCAGCCCGCGATGATGTCCATCACGCTCACCGATGTACAAAATTCGCTCTGTGCGATGCGCTCCTGCCAGCCCGCAGCGGGCAATATGCGCACGACGCCCATTGCTGGTTAGATGCATATACCCCGGCGTGCCAAACGCACACTGCTGAAAGGTCGGTGGGACACCGAAATTCAGCTCATGTGGACTGCGGTTGAGCGTGTCACTCCTGTTCGCGAGGATATTATGCGTGTGCACCGCGAACTCCCCGGCAATTGCCTCAAATGTGCCGTTGATGACGCTGCCCCAACGACTCCCATCCACCAANGCACAGTCGATCAGTCGCCGCAGCGACCGCACCAGGTTAGAACCCGCTGGATTGGTATTCGGCCGATTCGGCACACTCGTTGAGTGCATCAGCCCCAGCCGTTGACAAGCCCCCGCAATCTGCTGGACCAACTTCGGTTCACCATCACTAACGACATGCACAACGTGTGGAAGCTTGTGCCAGCCACTGCGAGTCGCAACCACACCAAATGCTTCCATCGTCTGATCCTTCGAGCGCAATGGCTGCATTTGCGCATACCTCGTCTTGTAGTCCATGACCACGAGGAATGCTTTATAATCCGCCTTCAAGTTTTTGTTGTAAGGGTAGATGTAGTCGCAGAATACGAGCCTATTCCGGCCATCCTCTGCGGACATTGCATCCAACATCGCAAAAGTCGGCTGGTCGCGTCCCGTCGCATGCGGTTTCACGAAAACTTGCCAAGCCAGCTTCGGGAAAGCGACCGCCTTGTCAACGGGAGCTTCCGGCTCACCCGGATCTGACCCAAAAGCCGCCGCTGGATTGTGAACCGCCGCAGGGACAGCTTCCTTGTCCGACTCACTGCTCGAATCCGAATGACCATCACCGTGGTACTCCTCCGGCTCATCCAGCTCCGCAAGAAACACTGACGCCTCCTGGACACGCGACACGTGACGCAAACCCCGCGCATCAACCATCCCATGCTCCAGCCATGACAGGTATGCCTCTTGCGCAACCGGGCGCCTTGGCACCACCACTCTGCCGGATCTCCGTGGAGCACTACCGGCAGACTCCGTCGCCGATGTCGAACGCATCGTCACTACGGACTTCAGCGCCTCCACCTTCGCAGCAGCCTGGTGGGCCGTGTGGTGCGATGACGGAGCATTTGGTCGACACAGCATGCACGTATCACACGGATACGTGATGCGGAGATCCTTCAAGCGCAGCTCGCCGCCCGGAATTAGTTTGCCGTCTTCCGTGCGCAACCTAAATCCCGGCCAGCGCCGAGCGCTCGCAAGTATCTGCTCTGCACCGGCATGCAGGCAGGCTCGATGTAACTGCAGCGCCGTCATTGGCAAGTTCCGCAATACCGGCAGCTTCCCGTTTCCGACCGAGACATACACCTCCGCCGCAGGCGCCCGCTCCTCAACAGCTTGCACCGTGCGCGCTGAAGTTCTAGTCGCGGCGGAGGAATCCGCATCGGCTCCCGCCGGTCGTCGTCGATCCCGACTTTCCGTTCGCCGCAACTCCCCCGAAACCTCAAGGCTATCTCCATTTGAATTCGGCAAAACGGCTCCCGAACCACTTCGAGGTGCAGGAGTACTCGTAACCATGGTAAAAGCACCACTTGAAACCAACTCCTGCCCGGCGCGAGCACCACACAGACCGCCGACACTTGGCCCAACACCTCCCAGTGCCCGGCGGTCTTGACCTTCAAGAGCAAGTGCAATGAGCGCACTGTACAGGTCAACCGGTAACGCTGCACGCCTAACGTCGCCATTTGGCACACGACGCTGCTGCTTACAGTAGTTGTAGTCCACGATGCCCAAGCTGTGCACCGATGTGCCAGGCAGCATCCACTCACACCGTGTTAGCGGCCCACACCGCACCTCGATGGGAATGAAGTCGCCGAGAACAAACAACTGCGACATCTTCTGCGACCACTCAACGCTTGCCCACTGGCAGTGATCCGAGTAGTGGACTCGCCAAGCCCCGCCGCGCAGGAAGAGCAGCCGCTCGTGCACATCCTGCACTTGCGCTGCGATCCCCGTCCGCGGCTGCTCAATTATCGCCGTTGCTTTCACGCGACACGCAGCATCCTCAGCCATGTCCATGAGCTGCACACGCGCCGCGTCATCGTCCTTCGCCCTGCGCGAAGTAGCAGTCCATGCACCGTCGTTCCGGCGAGCCCGATACTCCTGACCCTGAGGGGCACTGGACACTGTGCCGCAATTTGGCGAGCCGAGAACAACACGCAGTGCCGACACAGGCAAACGCCAGACGTCCCACATCACACGCGCCAGCTCATTGAGCGTCGGCGCCGCAGCCGGCCGCCCTTGAATGTAAGCTGCCCTCACTCCGTTGGCATTGCGAACCCGTAGCATTTCGGTGACGATGCGCTCACCCGGGGCATAGAGATCACACGCCACGTAGCACGCATCCGGGCAGTGGCTTACAGCCACGCCAGAGGAGAACGATCCCGCCCCGAAATCGTACACCACAAAGCGAGCATCCTTCGACCGACTCGCCGGCTGTTTATACTGAGACAGGTAGCACCGGCCAGCCTCACGCGGCAGCCCCTGGTAATCACGAAGCCCCAGCGCCGCCGGCAGCGAAGCCACGCCGTCCACGAACGGCAGCACCACCGGAGCTGAAGGAGCTTCCGTTGGAACTCGCACCACTTCGCACTGGCGCCCCCGCCCGCCATGCTGCGCACCATTCATGCCAGCCGAGCCCGACGCACGCCCACGAAAGTTAGATGACGACTGCCCGTAATGCAAATCACGGTCGGAGCCACCACCGCGGTCACTCCCAGGCGCATCCCGAGAACCAGCTCCGCGAGAGCCCGAGAACTCGACACGAGCTGCCGCAGAACTCGACTGCGCCGCCTCCCGGTTCCAACGCACGACATACACGCGAATGTCCGAGTTCTTTCGTGCCCACGCACTAAGCAGCCGAAGGTAGTCACTCCAAGCTCCACCCGCGATGCCGCATCCCAGGTTATGCGGGAAGGCGACACTCCGTAGCCGCGGCCGCACTCTGGCTAGCGAGTCCAAACAGCGTTCCATGCTGTTCAAACGATCGCTATAGCTGTCACCAGCCGCCCCGTATAGTCCAGGCGCCAGTTGCCCAAAGAGCAGAGCCACCGCTGGTCGGAACCCTTCTCGCCTGCTCGTTGAACCCGATGATGCCCACCGCATCTGAATGGTGCCTGGCTCAAACATCGGCCCACGACCCTCATGATGCAACGGCTCAGACGGCTCACTGTAACGGAACTTGTCCATCACAGCTCTAGCCAACCCACCATAGCTGGCGTCGTAACAGTGGACCTGATGTGCAATGGCTTCCACCAGCGTTTCCAGCTGGTCATCCAACAGGCCATCCGGCAGCGTAATGAAGCGCATGTTACTAATCGAATCAGTGCCAGTCCCAGCCGGCGCTTCCTGCCTCCGTACTGCAACCTCACCTGCTCGCGCCGCTGCCGTTAGAGCCATGAAGCAGAGACTCGCTTGCGGCTGTAGAGGCTCTGAGCCACAGGCCTCACGACACGTCGATGCAGCAACTGCAGATGACACGCCCCTACACAGCGCTGGCTGTAGCACGCGTTCCGCACGGCCTTGGCCAGCCGCCTCAGCATCTCGAGCGAGATCATGCCGTCGCCATTCACGCAGCAAGCGACGCTCGCGAGCCCGGGCACTGACGACCTCATTCGACGTTGACAAAGACAAGCCAAACTTCCGCAGCTCACACGCCGGTGAGTCAAGATCGCCGCAGCCGGCACCGGCTGCTACGAGCTTGAGATATGTCCGCACTGGGTTTGCGATGAAGGTTTGATTGAAGATCCACGTCCNNAAGTGGTCGATGTCATCAACGANGCCACCGAGCGGCTGCACACNACCGTCACACGCTTGCCCGGTCACAGCAGGGCCGGACACCCGTGGCGCTATCCAGACTGCCTCCGCCTCCTCGTACGGCAGCTGTGCCTCACTGAAAGGGTTAGTGTCACAGTGCCGACACTCATTACGTCGCCGATCGCCTCGACGAATTCCACGATTCGCACGCCGCATGGTCCTCACCGGACGATACTCCGTATCATCGTCCGACTCGGCACCAGAGCTCTCCGACGACGACACCAGCCCCGGCAACTCGTCGTCGCTATCTGAGTCAAGGTATGCTCGCTTCTGCCAACTTGCAGCATAGACGTCGATCGACTCCCGAACACGATTGTCGAGAGCTTCCTGTGTTTGCCGGTGTCTGGCACACCGCCACGGTCGCGGCTCATCAACATCTTCACCGCGATTCACTTGAGCCACGTGATGCGGGCACCACCATTGGCCCTCACCATGCGTGAGGCACAGCCGATGCACCTTGACACTGCACCCATCCTCCTCGCACTCGAGCAAGTCAAACCGACTCGGCGACTTGCACTGAAAGCACATTCCATTTGGCAGGTTTACCTCTTCACCAATCTCCTCCAACAGCTTCTGTTGCGACTTCCGGAATTGCCGAGCCATGAGCATGCCGAAATCTTCGCCATTGGAAGTGTCGACGCATATATCCCCAGCAAGCGTGAAACGCACCACTAGCGCTGGGTTGACAGATTCATAAAATGTTTGAATCTGCCGTCGCCGCTTCGGAGCGTAGTAGAACTGCCCGTCTCGCCAGCCGAAGCTCTCCGAGAACGCCACCTTCATAGGGGCATCCGCCACATTTGGCAGCCCACTCGGAATTCTTGCCATCGCATTGATGTACTGAACGCACTCGCACCAAGGCTGTTGCCGCCCTTCTGAGGAAAGTAACCGCTGCAGCGACTTATTCACGAGCACAACCGTCGCCAAGTGCCACGCATGCAGGCGCCGGTGACCGAGACCCACTGACGATCGGCTGAGCATGACCACGAGTGATTGCAGCCCAACGCCCCCCGATCCCCATGATGGTGCCTCTGCAGTATCCACCACTGTCGACACCTCTGGCTGTTGAGGCTCACTGACCTCACCCCTGGAAGCCGAGCTTACCTCCAGCGCAGCCCGCTGATGACCACCGCCACTATACCGACGGGTCTTGTTGATGCCTCTCGAGCCTTGCCCCTGATACGTCGAGGCACTCCGCTCATGGAATGGTCCACCGCGATGGCCCGAAGCAGAGGACCCTCCGCCGCCGCCATCGTAGTCATCGTTGCGCTCGCGCCACATTGTAGGCTGCGAGCATCTGGGCGCCAGCTCGCCGACATTGCTGCCCACGCCTACACGCCTGTAGCTGTCAACCTCCCGGCGGCTGACGCTGGCACCGCGACTGCGCGAATCAGGCTCCCTGGCGACCTCGTCACCGCGAATGTTCATCTCCGCCATGTTTCTGTTCACCGCCTCATCCACCAGCGAAGTGGTGCAGTGGCGACACAGCCAGCCATGCGGTGTCATCTGGCTTCCTGGCTGATGGCATGCGACATGCACTGCCTCGCGGCACAGTGGTGCACCGCGCCCACGGTGCATCGGGCCGATGCAGCGCACCATCTCATTCACATCACCGCGACCAGTGCACGCTCCACATTGACGCTGTCGACGAAGTAACGCCAACTGGGCATCAGACAAGTTGCCCACAGTGCGCAGCACGGTTGCCTTCAGCCGGGGCTGGTGCCTGCGACAGTCGCCACCGGAGGAACAGTAGGAACACTCGTCCTCCGAATCCGTTCCTTGACTCGACATCACCACATCCGCCGAGTCCTGAGCCGGACCACGCCACTGGGCCTGATCCTCGCGCTGCTGCCTCTCCAAGCAGGCATTTGCGTGGACCTGCATTACTTCAGGATCACCGTACACACCGCATAGGGGGCATGTCGCCAGAACCGCCTCCTTATCTGCCTGCTTCGGCTGAACGACGACATCCATCGCAGCCGGCACCACGACAACCTTCGCCGGACTGTCACTCGCACTGCTTGGCACCTCCGGAGCAGCGGCAACCGTCGCGGACACAGAAACTGCCGGCGCCGAAACTGGCACTTGAGCCTCCACTACCGACCGAACCACCGGTTGGCCTCCCAACTTCAGGAAACGCCCGGGGTCCAGCTTCTGTCGCTGCACTGCCATCGGCGCCTGCGGCACTGAAGCCGTGGCTACCTCCGGCACGGAAGCCTTGGCCTTGCCCGAAGTCTTCTTCCTCTTGTCGCCTTCGAGCGCCATGAAGATGTTGTGCGTGTGAAGTTCCTCAAGACACAGCACCGCAGCATCAGTCTTACGCTGACTGACGCCCACCGTCGGCTCTTCCCAATCGCCGGACTCCACAATGCCTGGCACCACAGCCCTTGGTGCCGATGCAAGCTGCAACACTCTGTCCTTCTCTCCGAATTCCAGCGGCACCATCACACGTGAACCATCTGGTTCCCGTGGCAGCCACATTTGACACTGCTTCGTCTCACCGCAGATGATGACAGTGTACTCTGCATCGTAGCACTGTTTGCCGCTCAACAGCAGAGTGCGCTCCGGAAGCGTGGCCATCGTGTGCGCCTCGGGCACCGGGAGCACCACCGGACGACTTGGCTCATACTCCACGTTGGTGATGACTGAGACATTGCCGACCCGGCCACCTGGGATGTTCTCGCCAGATATGCCGACGAAATTCAAGGCACTCATGCCCGTCTCACAGAGCTTGATATCGCCACTGACCAGCGGGTGTGCTGCGGCCGGATCGTAAACCACGCGAGTCCGTTGCTCAACGTCAGCAAGAAACACACGCTGGGACTTGTCCTTCCGGAGCGCTCGATTCCTCTCTTGCATCGCCACCGCCTCCTCAGGTGTTGGATTGAGCGCTTCAGCCAGCTGCTGAACCGGGCTGTCAGCCCGTGTCGGACCGCCCAAGACCGCCTCACGATACGCAGCAACCTCGCCACGCTGAAGCTGCCCTTCACCCGCGTACCCAGCAAAAGCAACCGAGCGCTGAGTCCCGCGCTGAGCTTGCTGGGCCGGAGCCTGGCGGGTACCATTGCGCCGAACATCAGCACCGTGGCTAAACTTGCACCCGCCGGGCTCATGGACGTATGGGCACTCACGCCCAGTCGCATGGTACTGNCACTCGCGCCGCCCAATCTCCNGAGGCTGACGGGGGCCTGGAGGAGGCTGTTGTTGCCCACCGGCGCGCTGAGCGCGGTCACCACCACTGGAGCCTGGCTGCTGAACACGCGGAGCCTGACGTCCAACGCCACCGCCACCTTGCCGATGCCCCCCGCGCTGAACAGGAGGCACCTCAGCAGTAGCCGCCCCACCGGTGTTCGCATTGGGCGCCCCGCGCTGCAGCTGGCCAGTTTTCGCCGCGGGAGACTTCCACTTCGACGAGCCTAGGCTGGCACCCCCAGCGAGCATAGCCGACGCAACGCCAACACCGGACACTTGCGGCGCCTCCTTAAAAGGCAACTTCACGTGGACCAAGCTTTTCCATTTCTCGGACACTTCCTTCAAGTCTTCTTGCAGTGACGCCGAGGTTGCAGAAGAATCCTCAGAGTTCTTTAGCATGGCCCGCCTCACGTCAATGCACATGGAGCCTGTAGCATCACCACCGCCAACCGGGACAACCTTGATCGCCTGCGCCACGGCAATGTTGAACATTGTCATGCCGTTCTCCTCGATCCGTACCAAGCGCTCGTCCACGTTCCTGTGGACTGCATCAACCATGTTGGCCAACGACATCCCGCTTGACGAGACGGGTATGGGCTGCACGTTNACCANGCGGTCGACTGCCTTCTGCCCGGCCTGGCTGCGACAGGCACCAGCAAGTCGATGCAGTGCACACAGAGCAGCGATGAACGTCGAACACCCGGCAATCGCCTCCAACGCAGCCTGGTCCAAGATAGTTGTCAGATGCCTGTGCGCCGCACTATCGAGCGCACTCATCTTCTTGTCAACGGCCACGAGCATCCCCACCTTGATCTGCCGGATGCGAAGGTTCTGATCAGAAGCCACCACCGCCCGTTCCACCTCCTGCCGCTGCTCGATCGACACGTCGAAGCTTTCCAACGCAGAGCACAATTGTTTGCGTTTCTGCGCGCCACCGAGCGCGCCACCACCGGCAACCGGCTCAGGAGTACCAAGGCAGAGCCGCACCATTTGCGTGTACACCGGGCCACCTTCCACCGAACCGTAGCGCGAGAGCATGCCAGTCACGTCGGTCTCAAACGACTCCACACTTTGGAGCCTTATGGTCTGAGTCTTGGCCATCCAACCCTTGACCTGGAGATCCAAACCCTGCCGCTCCGAGGAAGTGTAATCCGTGCCGCACAGCCGCAGCGCTTGGACCGCCTCACTCGCCAGCATGGCAGACGTGACTTCATCGACGCCGCGGAGACCAACGCCACCACTTCCAGGTCGAGCCGCCTCCGCGCGGTCGTTGCGCTGGCTCTGAATGACGTGATTCGTCAGCATTCCCATTTGCTCGGCCAACATCTTCATTACACCATCATTGGCAGGGACGCGGCTTCGACGCCCACCCGTGGCCCCCGATGACCTCGAGACGCCACTTGCACGCCCACCAGCCGTGTTCGTGAAGTTCACCACACTGTCCTCCGACGACTGACCGTCACTGCCGGGGTCCTCCGGCGCGGACTGTTGGCCGGGATCCGTGGTGGCATCGGCCGAAGCGTGCGAAGCGACATCACTTTCGGCACCGATGCCGTCCTCATCGACCGCCAAACCACCTTGAGCTTGGGCAAGCGACTGGACGATTTCTGCTCCACCAGCATGATCAGTGCCGAGAGCTGCGCTCACCGAGTCAGGTGAAGCGCCCGTTTGTCCGGGTGACGTCGACAGCGACGTCAATCCCGCAATCTCCGCCGTAGGAGATGATGCCATATTCCTTGAAATACGACGAAAACGAAGTGCACTTAACGGAAAACGACCGTTCTCCTTGGACTCCTTGACCAGGAACCGTCCGAGAGCTCGTCACACGAGAGCTTGAGGGTGCTGAAACGAAGAACAGGCGCTGCTGAAGTCCTACAGGATGAGGACTCCGGGCGACTGCTTGGGGTTGTGGATCCGACTTGTAGGGCTAGGGGCGTCCCCCTTGCACTAGACCGGGCCTGGGATGGAGTTCACCTGAGTGAACGACGGTCGCTGATGTGAGTCCACAGCAGCAAGCACCGAGGCACAGTTGAAATCTTTAATAAGGCTCCTACCTGAGTGAACGACGGTCGCTGATGTGAGTCCACAGCAGCAAGCACCGAGGCACAGTTGAAATCTGCCTCGGCGTCGTTCCGAGCGTTTTATCCCAGGCATTTTCTCTAACACGTCAATATTTTGACAGGGTGTGTTCGAACTCGAACGGTCCGATTTGACCTTGCAAACTACTCACACTACACTCACTAAGCTACCTGTCACTATGGGCCTTGTCACTGAGTCTTGTCCTGATCCACCGCT
>JGI24768J34885_10000473_pt1 | contig 11916 bp, 9 predicted proteins | sample LakOntMetagenome_FD_34885 | JGI IMG/M metagenome (IMG submission 34885) | reverse complement strand
CCGCAGGCTGGGTGGAAGCGCTTTGTGATTGATGACAAAGCTGATGCCCGTCATGTCACAAGTACTACCTTCAACGGCAAGCCTCTCATTGCATATACAGATAGTAAGAGTGGAATTCTTAAGATTGCCGCTTGGGATGGAAAGTCTTGGAAGCGCACAACCGTCGATGGCGCAGGCGGAACTTCAGGAAAGACCAAATCTAAGATCACCAGCACAATCTCGCTCTGCGTCAATGGATCTGGAACGAAGCAACTGCTCCATATCTTCTACTCAGAAAGCGATGACCGAGACCTTCGCTATGCAACATATGATGGCAAGAAATTTGTCTACGAAATTGTTGATGGCAATGGTGTTCAGGTAAATGACTATAAGGACCCTGTTCGCGTACGAACCGGAAGTGATGTCAGCGTTTCTAACGCATGTGTGGCAACTGCCGGCGGCATTCAAGTCTTCTATCGTGATGAGAGCCAAGGAATTCTCTTAGGTGCAACAAAAGTTAAGGGCTCAACAAAGTGGAGCTATGAACTTGTTGATGGCGATCGCAAGACAGATGGTCGCAGTACCGGCGATGTTGCATTCCACTTGAGGGCTCTCTTTGATGGCAAGAAGACCTACGTTGTCTACGACTCTGTATTAACGATCAACCAGAAGAAGCAAGCAACGTCTGGTGAAGTACGTGTTGCTTCTCGAAATACCCTCTCTGCTGATGCTTGGAGTTACTACAACCTCGACTCTTCAGGTAGCGCTACCCCAATGACTGGCTTTGATATCTCTATTGCAAAGACTCTCAACGGCTTGCAAGCGACATGGCTAATCTCTTCTCCAGCCACAGCGCCAAATCCAAACCGAATTCGTTGGAGCCCAATCCAGAGCATTCCGACTCAGAGCGTTGCCACAAGCGAGAACTATGGAGTTCCTGGCAAATATCTCAACACCGATGGAGCATTCATTGCTTACAACTGCCAGCAGAGACTCTGTGTTCTCGACAGCGCGAGAGCAGTTCCTGTCATCAAATTAGTTTCATCCGAGCAACGTCCAGAAGGCATTGATTCGGCATGGGTTGTTGTCGATCGTGTTCGTTACTTGGTGGCTGGCTATAAAGGCCAGCTTTCAATGTTTCGCCCTTAAGCGACTGTAAAAATCGCTACCGATTGAGCACTTGTTCTAGCTAAACCGACAAGCCCCACATCTTTTGAATAAGTAAGTGAGAGCGCTTCGGTTAATTCAGTTGATCCCGACGCACTCGTTACAACTCCCTTTGCATCAAATGAGAGAAGTAAGAGAGATGGGGCAGTTGGTCTCCAACCAGTAACCCCTGAAACAACAGAGTTTGATTGCACCGCTCCGTACGTTGTACTTCCTGCGCTTTGAACAATTGAGCTTCCTGTTGATGGAACGCGAAGTGTCCATGTTGGTGCAAAAGCAGATGTGAACTTGGTGAATGCCGATTCAATAACCTTGCCAGACTTCACATATCCAGTGAGTGCAAGCGTTGAATCTGCTGTGAGCCAAGAGCGATCCGCTTTAGGCGCTGAACTTCTGACTACTGAAGCGATAACGCCAGTCTTAGAGACTTTAATGAGAACGCCATCTCGAACTCCTGCCAGCTTCTTGCCGCCTAGAGTTTCAGCGCTGCTGCCAAATACAGAAATTGATCCATCGCCATGTCGAAGAACTGCATTGAGTTGAGTCTTTGCGGTACCGATTGAAAGTAACTTTCCAAAAGTTCCTGCGTTATTTGCACTCAGTAGGAAAGGCTTATCTTGCAACTGTCCGACGACAGAGACTCCGGATGAATTTACAGATATTGCATTAATCAATGGCGGTGAAAGTTGCGCCGATGAGTATGTAGCAAGGACTTCACCGAGAGCTGAAACTTTCCAGAGAGTGAGAATATTTAAATCACTGCGAAGTTTCGTGGTGGGTTCTGCAACTACTCCATCGGGATTCTCGGCCTGAATGACTGCTGTGGCTGACTCTGGCGCAGTAATACTCGATGCCGCACCTGCGAGCCAGATATTTCCCAGCGGATCTACAGCAGTTGCGAGTGCGACTTCATCGGCTCCTGAATCAATGGTCTTCTGCCAGAGCTGAACGCCTTTGATATCCATTCCGGTAAGGAGAATATTTGTATTGGGACCATCGCTATTACTGACTGTGACAAGCGTTTTTCCAGATACAACCAGTTTTTCAGCGCCAGCGACGGTCGCCATAACTGTTAACTTCTTTAGTGCAACTGATTTAGGTGCTGCAACCGCAGGAGTTGTTCCAACCAGCAATAGAACGAGGAATATTGCAATACGTCTCATTATTGGGCGAGTTCTCCAGCGCGACGAGCAGATGCTGCCATTGCATCAGCAACTATCTGTGAAATTCCAGCCTCATCAAATACAGCAAGCGCTTCAGCAGTTGCACCCTTAAGGCTTGTTACCTTTTCTCGAAGTCGAGTTGGTGTATCGCCCGATTCATCGAGAAGGGCTGCTGCTCCGACAATCGTTTGAATGGTTAGGGTGGTTGCATCTTCATGAGAAAGACCCATCGCAACTGCGCCATCAACCATCGCTTCAACAAATCTGAAGAAGTATGCAGGACCTGAGCCACTTGTTCCGGTGAGTGCGTTCTGCAGATCTTCAGGAATCTCAATCGCTTTACCGGTTGCAGCAAGAAGTGAATCGACAAACTTCTTCTGTGCATCAGTAACGCCAGCGCTCAGTGAATAACCAGCCATCCCCTTGCCAATAAGCGTTGGAGTATTAGGCATCACGCGCGCAATTGAGCCATGGTTATTAAGTCCAGCTGAAATACCAGCAATTGTCTTACCTGCCAGAAGCGAGATAACAAGGGCACCACTTTGAAGGTGTGGGGCAATTTCGGGCATGAGATCAGCAAGGCCTTGAGGTTTGATACCAAGCATTACTACATCACTTGTCTTCAAAGCTTCATCGAGAGGCTTAATTGATATTCCATACTTTGTAACCAGCTCTTCGCCTCTTTCAGAGCGGCGTACAACAGCGGTAATTGAAGGTGCAGGAACACCTGAACGAATGAGGGCAGCAATGAAAGCTTCGCCCATTACACCTGCACCAACTACTGCTATCTGATTAGCCATGGCGAAAGAGTACGCGTAGGCTCTGCGACTATGTCAGAGATAAAGCCAGGTTTCGCTCGCGACTGGGTCGAATTCACAGATCCAAATGATGAAGAAGAAATCTTTAAGTGTGATCTGACCTGGTTGACCTCCTTCTGGACCTGCATCTATGGCGATGGTTGCCAAGGTGTTTTCAAGGACCGCCCCAATGATGGATGTTGCACAGAAGGTGCGATGTACTCAGATGAGGCCGATGAAGAGCGCACTCGTAAAGCGGCAGAATACTTAACGCCAGATATGTGGCAATTCTATGAAGAAGCTCGCCCCAAGAAACCAGGTGGACAACTTCGCATTACAGATTTAGATGAAGATAAAGAACGTAAAACTCGTACCGTGAACGATGCCTGCATCTTCCTCAACCGTAAAGGCTATGAAGCTCCAGGATTTACTGGTTCATTCGGTTGCGCACTTCACCACCTTGCACAGAAGCGCGGCATTCACTTTGTAGATACAAAGCCAGATGTATGTTGGCAACTTCCTTTGCGACGTAGCTATGAAACTCGCGAAGTCGGCGAGCGCGAATATTCAGTCACAGTCATCGGCGAATACGAACGCCTTGGTTGGGGCGATGGCGGCGATGATTTCGATTGGTACTGCACAAGCAACACCGATGCACACGTCGGAAGCGAACCTGTCTACATCTCAAATAAGGCTGAACTTTCACAGTTGATGGGTAAGGATGCCTATGCAATCCTGGCTGAACACTGTGACCGCCGTATCCAAGGTATCCGCGATGCGCAGGCGCGCTCATTACCGCTCTTCGTTATTCAACACCCAGCAACTCTCGCCGCCGGCAAGTAGTCAGCGCCGTCCTCTAACCTACGACTATGGCCAAGGTTGAGAAGGATCCATTCCGCTGTACCGAATGTGGTTGGACATCCCAGAAATGGGTAGGCCGCTGCGGTGAATGCCAAGCATGGGGTTCTGTCGAAGAGCTAGCTGCTCCTAAGAAACTCTCACTCGTTGCAGGCTCGGTTACCTCTAAAGCAACTCCTATCGGCGATGTCGATCTCTCGTCCGCCCGTGCACGTGCAACCGGCGTCTCTGAACTCGATCGCGTTCTTGGTGGCGGCTTAGTTCCAGGTGCTGCAATTCTTCTTGCTGGTGAACCTGGCGTGGGTAAATCAACACTTCTCTTATCAGTTGCAGCACAAACAGCGGCTAAAGGAATTCCCGCGCTCTATATCTCTGGCGAAGAATCAGCATCCCAAGTTCGTCTGCGCGCAGAACGTATCAACGCAGTAGATCCTCAGTTATTCCTGGCCTCTGAAACTGATTTAGGTGCAGTCATTGCACATATCGATGCGGTGAAACCTGANCTCTTGATTATCGACTCTGTGCAGACAATCGGATCATCGACNGCNGATGGTTCACCTGGTGGAGTAACTCAGGTGCGCGAAGTTGCTGGTGCACTTATTCGCATCTGCAAAGACCGCGATATCACTCTCTTGTTAGTCGGCCATGTCACCAAAGATGGATCTATTGCAGGCCCTCGTCTTCTTGAACATATCGTCGACGTTGTTCTGCAATTTGAAGGCGAACGTCATTCACGCCTTCGTTTGATTCGCGCAATCAAGAACCGTTTTGGCGCCAGCGACGAAGTTGGGTGCTTTGATCTCAGCGACACTGGCATCGAAAGCGTGCTCGACCCAACTGGTCTCTTTACATCCCGTCACGCCGAACCAGTGCCAGGTACATGTGTCACTGTCACTCTCGAAGGTCGCCGTCCATTGCTAGCTGAAATTCAAGCGCTGGTTAGCGCAGGCCGTGAGAACGATTTTGGAAATGCCCGTCGCGTTACTAGCGGCCTTGATTCAGCACGTACATCAATGACTTTAGCTGTCCTCGAACTGCGCGCACATATTCGCGTCGGTGGTCGCGATGTCTATGCCGCAACTGTCGGCGGAATGAAGATGTCTGAACCTGCCGCCGATCTTGCACTCGCTCTAGCTGTCGCATCTGCTGCAAAGGGTTTAGCACTTCCTGCAGATCTCGTTGCCATTGGTGAAGTTGGTCTTGCTGGTGAAATCCGCAAAGTCAGCGGTGTTTCGCGTCGTCTCGCTGAGGCCTATCGCCTTGGATTTAAGCGCGCACTTGTTCCAACCGGTTCTGATGTAAAGATCGATGGAATGGAAATCGTTGAAGTTTCTAGACTTGATCAAGCGCTGCAGCGAGTAAAAATCACTGGCGAATAATGCTCGAGAAAGAGATCATTTCTTGGTTTAAGAAGAATAAACGTGATCTCCCCTGGCGCAAGACTGATACATGGGGCGTTCTCGTCTCTGAATTCATGTTGCAACAAACTCCTGTCAATCGAGTCCTTCCCGTTTATACCGAATGGATGAAGCGCTGGCCAACGCCTGCAAAGCTGGCAAAAGCAACACCTGCCGAAGTAATTACTGCCTGGGGTCGCCTTGGATATCCACGTCGCGCACTGCGTTTACATGAATGCGCCAAGGTAATTACATCGGAATATAAAGGCGTTATTCCGCGCGAAGAATCAGAGCTGCGCAAACTTCCAGGAATCGGTGAATACACCGCTGCTGCAATGGTTGCCTTTGCATTCGAGGGTCGTTCGCTTGTTCTCGATATCAATATTCGTCGCCTCTTTGCGCGAATTATTGATGGAGTAGAAACTCCTAAGTTATCTGCAACAAAAGATGAGAAATCACGTTACGAAGCGTTGATTCCAAAGAAAGATCCGCATCTATGGGCAGCAGCCACAATGGAGCTCGGCGCACTTGTATGTACTTCACAATCACCTAAGTGTGGAATCTGCCCTGTTGCAAACGATTGCATCTGGCGCAGCCTTGATTATCCAAAATCAGATGTCGTAAAGCGCACACAGAGTTGGCACGGAACAGATCGCCAATGTCGTGGAACAGTTGTTCAAGCACTTCGTGAAAATGATGTGCTGACTAAAGCGCAGATAGCTCAGCTATGGGATGTTCCGTCGCAGCTAGAGAAAGCGCTAGTAACGCTGCTCGATGATGGGCTTATTGAACTTCGCGGTAAAGAGAAATTCTCTCTACCGCGAAGCTAACAATAATTACGCTGTTGGTGCTTCAGCGAGATCTTCAGGGCTATCAGGTGTTGAAACCTTTGGTGATCCCTTAAAGGTGAATTTCGCATCTGCGTCCACACCTTCGACATCTACAACAATGATTTCGCCAGCCTTGAGCTCGCTAAACAAGATTCGCTCTGAGAGTGAATCTTCGATCTCGCGCTGAATAACGCGACGCAATGGACGCGCACCAAGAAGTGGGTCATATCCACGAGCTGCAAGGAGGTCCTTAGCTGCCTGTGTGAGTTCGATTCCCATGTCCTTAGCCTTAAGGCGCTCATCGAGTCCAGCGATCATGAGATCAACGATCTGAATGATCTGATCCTTTGTGAGCTGGTGGAAGACGATGACGTCATCGATACGGTTAAGGAATTCTGGGCGGAAGTGGTTCTTGAGTTCGTCTTGAACCTTGCCCTTCATGCGATCGTAATTTGTGAGGTCATCTTCTGCGTTAGCAAAGCCAAGCCCGAGTGACTTAGAGATGTCACGGGTACCAAGGTTTGTAGTCATGATGATGACAGTGTTCTTAAANTCAACNGTGCGTCCTTGTGAATCTGTAAGGCGACCATCTTCGAGAACCTGGAGAAGTGAGTTGAAGATATCTGGGTGTGCCTTTTCGATTTCATCGAAGAGAACAACTGAGAATGGACGGCGACGTACCTTTTCAGTGAGCTGTCCGCCCTCGTCGTAACCGACGTACCCTGGAGGTGCACCGAATAAACGAGACGCTGTGTGGCGCTCTGAGTATTCAGACATATCGAGTTGGATCAAGGCAGTTTCATCACCGAATAGGAATGATGCAAGTGTGCGTGAAAGTTCTGTCTTACCAACGCCAGAAGGACCAGCGAAGATAAATGAACCGCCAGGACGCTTTGGATCCTTAAGGCCTGCGCGAGTACGGCGGATTGCTTGTGACAACGCCTTGATCGCTTGATCTTGACCAATAACGCGACGGTGAAGTTCATCTTCCATACGTAGAAGACGCGCTGTCTCTTCTTCAGTCAACTTAAATACAGGAATACCAGTTGATGCTGAAAGTACCTGAGCGATGAGTTCTTCATCTACTTCAGTCACCTTATCGAGATCAGTTGCCTTCCAATTCTTTTCAGCTTCTTGCTTCTCTTGGATAAGAGTTTTCTCCTTATCGCGAAGAGCTGCAGCGCCTTCAAAATCTTGTCCATCAATTGCAGATTCCTTAGCTTTGCGAGCTTCAGCAATCTTGTCATCGAATTCGCGGAGTTCCGCTGGTGCTGTCATTCGCTTAATGCGAAGACGTGAACCTGCTTCATCAATAAGGTCGATCGCCTTATCTGGAAGGAAGCGATCTGAGATGTAGCGATCTGCCATATTTGCTGCGGCAGAGAGAGCGCCATCTGTAATTGATACGCGGTGGTGGGTTTCGTAACGATCACGAAGGCCCTTAAGAATTTCGATGGTGTGAGCAACTGATGGCTCTTTCACCTGAATTGGCTGGAAACGACGCTCAAGAGCTGCATCTTTTTCAATGTGCTTGCGGTACTCATCGAGAGTTGTTGCACCGATTGTCTGGAGCTCACCGCGAGCAAGCATTGGCTTAAGAATGCTTGCAGCATCGATTGCACCTTCTGCGGCTCCTGCGCCAACGAGTGTGTGGATTTCATCGATAAAGATAATGATGTCGCCGCGAGTTTTGATCTCTTTAAGAACCTTCTTGAGGCGCTCTTCGAAATCTCCGCGATAACGAGAACCTGCAACAAGTGCACCCAGATCGAGTGAATAAAGCTGCTTATCTTTGAGAGTTTCAGGGACATCGTTCTTTGCAATTGCTTGCGCAAGACCTTCGACAACCGCTGTCTTACCAACACCAGGTTCGCCAATAAGTACTGGGTTGTTCTTTGTGCGGCGAGAAAGAATCTGCATAACGCGCTCTACTTCGAGTTCGCGACCGATAACTGGATCGAGCTTTCCTTCACGTGCTGCTTGTGTGAGGTTGCGACCGAATTGATCGAGTACCAATGAAGTAGATGGTGTTCCTTCAGCAGGTCCGCCTTGTGAAACAGCTTCCTTACCTTGGTAGCCAGAGAGAAGTTGAATTACTTGCTGGCGAACGCGATTGAGATCTGCGCCGAGCTTGACGAGTACCTGTGCTGCAACGCCTTCGCCTTCGCGAATGAGGCCGAGCAAAATATGTTCTGTACCAATGTAGTTGTGGCCAAGTTGTAGCGCNTCACGCAATGAAAGTTCGAGAACTTTCTTTGCACGTGGNGTAAATGGAATNTGGCCGCTTGGTGCCTGNTGACCTTGTCCGATAATTTCTTCAACNTGTGCGCGAACGCCTTCAAGTGAAATTCCGAGTGATTCAAGACCCTTGGCNGCGACGCCTTCACCTTCGTGGATGAGGCCGAGGAGGATATGTTCGGTGCCGATGTAATTGTGGTTGAGCATGCGTGCTTCTTCTTGAGCCAGGACAACAACGCGTCGAGCTCGATCGGTAAAGCGCTCAAACATGGGCGGAACTCCTTCTATTCATTGAATCTGTCGTAAGCCTATAACCCAGCCTAGGGAAGGCGCGAGGTGGATAGCTCTATGGGCAGTAGAACCCCATATATGGGCTCGATATTCCCGGCAGGGTCTAGAGGTTGAGAAGCATGCGGGTATTGCCGAGGGTATTTGGCTTCACCGACTCGAGATCAAGGAATTCGGCTACACCGGCGTCATAGGAGCGCAGGAGCTGCTGATAGACCTCTTGATCAACTGGTGTGCCATGAATTTCAACAAAGCCATGGCGACCAAAGAACTCTGTTTGAAAGGTGAGGCAGAAAATTCTTTCAACGCCGACTTCACGCGCACGTTCGATGATGCGCTCCATGATCTTGTGGCCAATTCCTTGCTTATGCAAATCTTTTTGAACNGCAACGGTACGAACTTCNGCNAGATCTTCCCAAAGTGTGTGAAGCGCTCCGCAACCGACAACTTTTCCATCAAGNTCTGCGACAGTNAATTCTTGAACACCTTCGTAAAGTGTGACNGTCTCTTTTGCAAGCATCTGACCAGGTGCTGCATAGGAATCAACGAGTTCGCGAATTGCCTTTACGTCTGTTGTCTTAGCTGAGCGAATAACCAACATTGTTAATCAATTTCTGGCTTAACAAGTGGGAACAAAATTGTTTCGCGGATTCCTAGACCAGTAAGAGCCATGAGAAGACGATCAACGCCCATTCCCATTCCGCCCATTGGTGGCATTCCGAATTCCATCGCACGTAAGAAATCTTCATCAACCTGCATCGCTTCGAGATCGCCCTTAGCGCCAAGCTGAGCTTGTTCAACTAAACGATCGCGTTGAATTACTGGGTCGATAAGTTCTGAGTAACCAGTTGCAAGTTCGAAACCATCAACGTAGAGATCCCACTTTTCTACGACGCCCGGAATTTCGCGGTGTGCACGAACAAGTGGAGAAGTGTCGACGGGATAGCCCATAACGAAAGTTGGTTCGATTAACTTATCTTGAGCAACATGCTCGAAAATCTCTTCAGCGAGCTTGCCAGTTACCCACTTTGGGTCGATTTTCATGCCGAGCTTTGTGGCGTACTTCTTGAGTTCATCGATCGAAGTAAGCGCTGTTACCTGCTCGCCGACGCCTTCAGAGATTGCGTCGTAGAGTGAAATTTCTTTCCATGTGCCACCGAGGTCAGCTTGGCGACCATCGTGATGTGTAACAACGTGCGAACCAGCAACAGCCATTGCAGCATTCTGAATAAGTGAGCGAGTGACATCAGCGATTGAACGCCAATCTCCGTAAGCCATATATGACTCAACCATTGCGAATTCTGGTGAGTGTGAAGAATCTGCACCTTCATTACGGAAGTTACGGTTGATTTCGAAGACGCGCTCGATACCACCGACAACGCAGCGCTTTAAGAAGAGTTCTGGTGCAATACGCATAAAGAGATCCATGTCGTATGCATTACTGAAAGTCTTAAATGGACGCGCTGCTGCTCCACCGTGCATAACTTGAAGCATTGGTGTTTCAACTTCAATAAAGCTTTCGTTATTAAAAGTGTCGCGAAGTGAACGCATGACCGCTGGACGCATACGCGCTGCGGTGCGAGCTTCTGGGCGAACGATTAAATCTACATAACGCATACGAACGCGAGTCTCTTCAGACATTGGCTTGTGATCATTAGGAAGTGGACGAAGTGACTTTGATGCCAACGTCCATGAATTTGCGAGGATAGAAAGCTCGCCGCGCTTTGAGGTAATGATTTCGCCGGTAACAGAGACCATGTCACCTAAATCGATATCTGATTTCCAGGCATCGAGTTGTTCTTGACCGACTTTGTCGAGAGATAACATCGCTTGCAGTTCAGTGCCATCACCTTCGCGAAGAGTTGCAAAACAGAGCTTGCCGGTATCGCGCTTAAAGATGATGCGGCCAGTAAGGCTTTCGATATCTCCGGTAGCTACATCGATCTCGAGACCGGTGTACTTCTCGCGGACCTCTTTGAGAGATTTAGTGCGGGCGACCGCGACTGGGTATGGCTCAATTCCACGCTCAATAAGGCTCGCGCGCTTCTCGCGACGGATCCGAAGTTGCTCGGGTAGGTCGTCTTCTGTCGCAGGCGTGTTATCGGTTGTCATAGGGCGTTGAGTCTACCTTTTATCGCTACTGATTCTTCTCATGAATAAGGCGTAGGCCGATAAGAGTGAGATCTGGTTCGTGCTCATCGATTGTGTCAGAGACGCCGATGATGAGTGGGGCTAAGCCGCCAGTAGCAATGACTGTAGGAGCTTCGTCGTAATCCTTTGCAAGCTCTGCAGTGATGCGATCAACGAGGCCATCGACTTGTCCTGCAAACCCAAAGATTGTTCCGGATTGCAGAGCTTCGACTGTGTTCTTTCCAATAACGCTCTTTGGGCGAACCAATTCCACTTTACGAAGTTGTGCAGCACGAGCAGCAAGTGCATCGACAGAAATTTCAATTCCAGGAGCGAGTGCGCCACCAAGGAATTCTCCCTTAGGAGATACAACGTCGAGGTTTGTCGAAGTTCCGAAATCAACAACGATTGCTGGTCCCCCATACAAAGTATGCGCTGCAAGAGTGTTGACGATGCGGTCTGCACCGATCTCCTTAGGATTATCAACGAGTAGCTGAACGCCAGTCTTAGTGCCGGGTTCAACGATCGTTGTATGAATATCCGCAAAGTAAGTTGCAATCATGGTGCGAAGTTCGCGCAACGTTGCCGGCACTGTTGAACAGATAGATAACCCTGTGAGTGGATATCCGCTAATGAGTGCGCTGTACTGAAGCCAAAGTTCGTCAGCCGTAGTGCGAGGGTCGGTCTTTACGCGCCATGACTTAACGAGATCTTCCTTATCGAAGATTCCAAGAACTGTATTTGTATTTCCTACATCGACTGTTAATAGCATCGCTACACCGCTCTCAGATCTAAACCGATATCAAAAACTGGTGCGCTGTGGGTCAGTGCGCCAATCGCTAAGTAATTAACTCCTGTGACTGCATATGCCTTTGCGTTTTCGAGTGAGATTCCGCCTGAAGCTTCAAGCTTTGCAGCTCCTGCAACGATAGAAACTGCTTCTACGCATTGCGCTGGGCTCATATTGTCGAGAAGGACGAGATCGGGCTTGAGTGGCAAGACTTCACGCAATTGATCGAGAGTATCGACCTCAATTTCAATCTCTGACGTTGGAAACTTAGCGCGCACT
>JGI24768J34885_10000472_pt1 | contig 11947 bp, 3 predicted proteins | sample LakOntMetagenome_FD_34885 | JGI IMG/M metagenome (IMG submission 34885) | reverse complement strand
AGGAATGAAAGTATTCCTTTAAATCCTTTAAACAAAACGATTTTAAACTGATTTTTAATAGACTTCTTTAATTCTAATCTTATAAAAATAAATTTTTTTAAATCTATTACTTTTAGTAATAATCCTTATTTTTTTTATTTCTTTTTATTTTTTTTTAGCACAGTTTTATCTAGTTGACTATTTTTTACTTATCTATCCTTTTATGGAATTTTTTTTTTAAATTTATTTTCATTACTTATATTTTGAATATCTTTATTATTTTATACAAAATCTATTTTTTTGGAAAATAAAATTTTTGAAATAAAGATTTTTAGTTGAATTTTTTTAAATGATATTAATAAACTAGATTATTATTTTTTTATAGACTCTTTATCGTTTAGTTTTATTTTGCTTACAACAACAATAGCTCTTTTTGTATATGTATACGCATTTTCATATTTTCGCTATGAACCTTTAGTTGATAGATTTTTACTTTTTTTATTATCTTTTGTTGTTAGTATGATTTTTNTAGTTTCCTCTGGAAACTTGATAATGCTTTTTTTGGGTTGAGAACTAATAGGTTTAACTTCATTTTTTTTAATAAATTTTTGAACAACAAAAACAGCAACATTAAAATCAGCTTTTAAAGCATTTTCATTCAATAAGTTGAGTGATTTTTATTTGTTTTTGTTTATTATTTGTATATACAGTATATACGATACTTTAGACATAAACACTTTCTTACTGCAAATTTATAAAGGTAAACATATATATATATATATGTTTGACTTCCAAATAAACTCATTAGAGCTTATTAGTATATTTGTATTATTTGCTTCATTTATAAAATCAGCTCAAATAGGAGGTCATTTTTGATTACCAGATTCTATGGAAGCCCCTGTACCTGCATCAGCTTTAATACATTCAGCGACCTTAGTTTCAGCTGGTATATATTTAATACTAAGATTTAATCCTTTGTTTACAATTACACAATTTAGTAGTTTTATTTTACCATTTATAGGTTCTTTAACTGCCGCTTATGGTGGTATTTGCGCGGCTTTTCAAACAGATTTAAAAAAAATTTTAGCATACTCAACAATCAGTCATTGTGGTTTTATGGTTTTATTGTGTTCAATAGAAATGAATGAATTTGCTATATTATATTTATATACGCATGGATTTTTTAAGGCTATCACTTTTATGTGTGTTGGTAATATTTTAAGAATATCACAAAACTACCAAGATTTTAGAAAAATGGGAAACTTATTAAAGTATTTACCATTTGAATATTATTGTATATTAATTTGTATACTAAATTTATCAGGATTACCATTTACATTTGGTTTTTTTGTAAAACATTTAATTTTTTTGAATCTATATAATAATATATATATGTATTATTTTGTTTTAATAAATACCTCCATAGGTGCAATATCTGGTTTGTTTTATTCATATTATTTATTAAAATATATTTTTTTTGGTCCTAAAAAAGGAAATAAATCAGTTTATATTCATTTAAATAGAAAAGAATATAATTCAATTTACTACTCAAACACATCTTTTGGGTCAATAATAGCTTTATTATTTTTATTTTTTTCCTCTTACATCATAATTTATTTTCTATTTTTAAGTTTTTTAAAAAATTTTATTTTTAGTGAATATGTAAACTTCACTGTACTAAGTAGTTATTTTTTAATATGTAATGAATTAAGTAATTTTAATTTAAACTTTTTTTTCTTTAATTTTTTTGTTATATATGTGTTGTTGTTTTTTTTTATCACTACAGTAAGTAAAAACTTTTATAAAAGCAATTTTTATAAAAATATTTTTTTTAAAAAAATACTTTTTATGTTTTTTATTACCTTTTTACTATTATTTTCAAAAAAAATAGATCTTATCGAAATAATAATATATGTGTATTTATGCCTTAAAATAAAATTACTCTTGATTCTTTTTTTTTGAATTTATGTTTTATATAAATTTAAAAAACTTATCAAAAACAAAGTTACGATTTTTTTTACTGTTGTGTGATTTTTTTTAAAAAATTTTAATAAACATAGCATGAATATTTTAGTAGATTTTATTATATTTCTTAACAAAGTCTTTTATATTACCTTTATTCCTTCATTTTATGCATTTTATATTGGTGTTGTACCACTTTTTTCTTTATATGGTTACCATAGCGTAATATACTCTTTAATATTATCCTTTTCATATTGTTACATTTTTGGTATATAAATATTTTATATACACAATTTAAAAAACACATTGAGTCCTGCTTTGTTTTGCTTTGCTTACTCAGCTAACAGTTTAGTTCGTTAATTTATACTTTTATGTGAAGCAATATAGTAATGGAAAATTCTTATATGCATAACTTTAATATGGCGTTTTCAAATAACAAATCTAATATTTTAATTCACTTAACGCAATGGCAATATTGATGATGATTTTGATTTACATTTTTATGGGTTCTATATTATTTATTAGTTGCTAGAGTATTTAGATTTAGAACTTTAAAATTTAACCCCAGAATAGCAACAACATTAAGACCTCACGGTAAATGAGGAGATATTTTAACGTGTTTAATACCTATAACTTGATGTATAAATATTTTAATAAATTCAAACTTTATATTAAAAATGATTGAATGGCAAAGTGAATCTAGTTTATTCTTATTAAGAGTTCGTGCAAAACAATGATTTTGAATTTATAAGTTGGATTTAAGAACTATCTCTGATGTTCAAACAGCACCTAAAAACTACGGTAGGAATAAATGAGTTTGTTATACATTTGGGGATTTACAAACATCAGATAATTACTTATCTATTTTAGCAAAAAAACATAAAAGTATTTGAGTTAAAGAATATTGGGCAAAATTAGAAGAGGATTATAAAAAAATAGTACCAAACGCAAGATTTTTTTCACCTATACTTACCTATAAAAACGAATTAGCTAAAAATATGCAAATATCACATTTGAACGATATATTAAATAAAAGTAATTTATTTTATTCAAATATTAATGATTTTTTTTATAACTCATACAAGAATAATCTTTTTAAGAATAATAAAAATTTTTACAAAAATGTATTAGAGTTAAATGGTTTTCTTTTTTTCAAAAAAATTGTTATTGCTGATGAGCACAGTGGTCTTATAAGAAATGTTGTAAATTATAAAAGTAATTGAAATAATCACAGTTATAATTACACAGATAGTTTTTTAAAAAAAGAAATTTTATTTTCAAACATAAGATTTAAAGTAAAACCTTTACAACAAAAAACACCAAAACTTTTTTTAAATAATTATAATAATTTAAATGATTTTAACACTAAAGATTTTACATTTAACAACATGAATAAAATTCATAAGAGTACTTTTAAAAATAGCTTTAAAAATCACGACAGTTCGTTTTACATTTTTTCTGTAAAAGATAGCAACTTTTTTAACTCCAAAACATTATCTAATAATAGTATTGCTTACTTTTATAAAAAATACACAATAGATGATTTTCGTAGATTTATACTTTTTAATAAATTATTTTTACGAGTACTAAATCTTCAAGATTGAAATTTTAATAAGTTTAGGGAAATAGGTTATTTTAATATAAAAACTTCAGATACAATAAAAAAATTATCAAAATTACCTGTTGATGAGTACAGCAATTTTCTTAAAAAACAAAAAATAAAAAAAATGATTGAGTTTGAGTTATTTTTAAAAGGGTACCCATCACCTGAAAATAATTTTTCTTTTCACCTAAAAAAAGATTTCCGTTTTAAAAATGATTTTTGTAAAGGTAAAATTTTTTATAAAAATTATAATTCCTTTTTTAATAAACGTAGAAATTTTGGAAAANTTTATTCTCGTGTAAGTTTACTAGATTTTGCTTCNCTCAAGAGAAAAATTGACATTTCTAAAAAAGTAAAGAAATCTGATTTAATAGATAAAAATAGTAACACAAAAGTCTTAAATAAAAAAGTGATATTACCTTTTAATAATTATTTTAAACCTAAAAAAATATTTTATCCAAACACCACACATTTTACTATAAATGGTCTCATAAATTGTTTACCGGCAAATAAGTTATCGAAACCTAAAAAATCTCATTATTTTATTTATACTCCTCACCAAAAAGTTGATATTTTTAAAAAAATAAGAAAATTTAATTTATCAAATATAAATAATACTTTAGATATATTTAATAAAGAAATAATATCACCTTATAGTAATTATTTTAAACCTAAAAAAATAATTTATTATCATAATACTTCTAACTTCGCGGCGCCTAATTTTTTAGACCATTTGGTAAAGAATGAACCATTAAAATTTAAAAAACCTTATTATTTTAGTGATACTTCTTTTTTAAAAATAAAGAAATTTGATTTGTCAAATATAAATAATACTTTACAAGTATTTAATAAAGAAATGGTATTACCTTATAACAATTATTTTAAACCTAAAAAAACAATTTATCACGACACATCTTATCTTAACGTGCCCAATTTTTCAGATTACTTTTCAAAAAATGAATTATTAAAACTTAAAAAACCTTATTATTTTAATGACACTTATTTTAAAAAAATTGATATTTTTAGAAAAGTAAGAAAATTCAGTTTGTCAAATAGTAATGATAATTTAGAATTATTTAATAAAGAGATATTATCACCTTTCAATAACTACTTTAAACCTAAAGAATCTCGTTACCTCAGTTATACCTCTCCCCAAAAAGTTGATATTTTTAAAAAAATAAGAAAATTTGATTTATCAAATATAAATAATACTTTAGAAGTATTTAATAAAGAAATAGTATTACCTTATAATTATTATTTTAAACCCAAAAAAACAATTTATCATGACACAACTTATTTCAACGTGCTCAATTTTTCAGATTACTTTTCAAAAAATGAATTATTAAAATTTAAAAAACCTTATTATTTTAATGACACTTACTTTAAAAAAATTGATATTTTTAAAAAAATAAGAAAATTTAATTTATCAAATAGTAATAATAATTTAGAAATATTTAATAGAGAAATAGTATCACCTTACAATAGCTATTTTAAACCTAAAAAAATAATTTATCATAACACGTCTTATTCTACAGTGCTTAATTTTTTAGACCATTTTTCAAAAAATGAACCTTTAAGGCTTAAAAAATCTTATTATTTTGGTGATACTTATTTTAAAAAAATTGATTTTTCTAAAAAAATAAAAAAATTTGATTTATCAAATAAAAATAACATTGTAGAATTATTTGATAAAGAAACAGTATTACCTTATAGTAACTATTTTAGATATAGAAAAATAATTTATCCGAATATGTTTCGTTATACCATTCATGGTCTTATAAATTATTCTCCAAAAAACGAATTATTAAAACCTAAAAAACCTTACTGTTTAAGTTATACTTCTTATAAAGAAAATGATTTTTTAAATATTTTTAAAAAAACTCCAAGTAACAATACTTTTATTGATTTTAAAAAATGCTTGAGAAGAAACCAAATTTTTTGAAAAAAAAGATTTACATCTGAACGCTGGTTAAATGCTNTAAAAAAAATCAAAAANGATAAAAAACTATCATGAATTTTTAATAAAAAAATTTATTATAAAAATATTGAAAATTTTACAAAAAAAAATTTTCTAAAAATAAATAAAAAAAATGATTTAAAATTTCCCTCTCAGAGAGATAGGTTTATTTATAAAAATGTAAAAAATTTAAAAAAAAATATTTTTTATTCACATTTTAACTTATTTGAAATTGAAAGAAGAAAACCTACATGGNCTAAGTATTTTTATAAAAATAAAAGATCNAAGCCAGTTGTTAATTTTAAAAGTTTTAAAAAACTTTTAAGGGCATCCCATAGTTCCTACTTTTGTTACCCACTTAAATTAAATAAAGATGGTATCATTCCGAAAAAAAAAATAAGAGGTACTATTATACCTGCTGAACGTAATTGTTTAGAGTACGGTAGAAATTTTAATTTTGTAAAAAATCAAAAATTTAAAGATTTTTTAAAATTTTCATTACTAGAAAATAAAAATCAATATGTATGAAATCATAGTAAGGGCAACTCTAGATTTGTTTTAGATGATTTTACAAGAACTTTAAAATCTAATGTAGGTCTAAGAAGCCCAATTAGAATTCTAAAAAATCCAAATAGTGATTATTACTACTTTTCTAAAAATGATAAGAAAAAAATTAAATTGTTTCGTTTTAGATTTAATTTGAATAAGGGTACGATGTCAATGAAACCTTTTAATGATAATATTTATATAACATTTAAGCAAAGAAGATTAGGTTTTAAACATCCAAAAGTAATAGAAAAAACTGAAGAAAATAAAAATTTTTCAGTAAATCCTTTTCTTAAAAATAAACGTATTATAGAAGAAAATTTTAATAAACCATATAAACAATATAAATTTCTAAAAAAAGCAAAAAATAGAAAGGAAAATACTAAATTAAGTAATTGAAATAGATTATTAAGATCTAGAAGAGTATTAGTTTTACCAATACATGTGAATATTACTGTTATTACAAATTCTTTTGATATTGTTCACTCGTGACATATTCCCGGGTTAGGTTTGAAGATGGATTGTCTACCTGGTAGAGCTACGCACCATACTTTGTATATTAGCCATGCTGGTATGTATTATGGACAATGTGCTGAGGTTTGTGGTAGATATCATCACCATATGCCTATTAGAATTTGTGGTTTACCATATGAACAGTTTTTAATCTGATGAACACATATAGCTTTACCAAAGTTTTTACCACCAGAAAAAGACAAAAATGGTAATGAACTAATAGAAAACAAACCTTTATATTGTTTAAATAGATGAAGTTGATAATAACTTCTATAATAGTTATACCTTGTAAGTACTTAGGATGTTAATATTTATTATATATGAGTCTGATTTTAGCTTGGAACGAACGCTAACTAAATGCCTAACACATGCAAGTTAAAAATAGATTTTTCTATTTAGCGTAAAGGTGAGTAATGTTTGTGGGTCTTTTTTTTAATTCTCAAAAATTGAGTAAAGTTATATTTAATAAAAATTATTCTTTTTTTCCTAAAACTATTTTTTGTTTTTTGTTTAATTTTTATAAAAAATCTTTTAAATGAACGTTAATAATAGAGCATAAAAAATATTAGAAGCAATTACATTTATAAATGTAAGTCTATTATGTTTAGCTGATCTTAAAGGTCTATCAGCCACATGGGGTATGAAAACAATCCCACCACAGGCAGCAGTGAGGAGTTTTGGGCAATGTACTAACGTATGACCCAGCAAATTAGTGGAGACGACGAAGGTTTTGACTGTAAAGTCTGATCGTAATCTAACATAATGTTATAGGGATTAAAGAGAAGTTATGGCCAATACATGTGCCAGCAGCCGCGGTAATACATGAGTAACAAGCGTTGTTCGTATTGATTGGGTGTATAGGATGCGTAGATGTTTTAAATAATTATTTTAGACTAAAAAAGTTTTTTTTTTTTAAATTTTTATTTTGAAATTGAGTTTTTTAGAAAAAAGTAGAAATTTTAAATTAGTGATAAAATACATATAGTTTATAATTACTTCTAAAGGCGAAAGCAACATTTTATAAAAAACTGACGTTCATGCATGAAAGTATAGTTAATGAATAGGATTTGAGACCCTAATAGTCTATACTGTAAAAGATAAGTACAAATTCTAATTTATTTTTGAAAAATTTAACAAAAAAGTACTTCACCTGGGTAGTACAGTCGCAAGGTTGAAACTCAACAAAATTGGCGGGAATTTGTTCGAACGGTGGAACATGTGGTTCAATGCGATAATCCACGCAAAACCTTACCAACATTTAAACTGGTATAACGAAATGAATAATTTTTAGTTTTTACACTGGTTCGGTATTGCATGGCTGTCGTCAGTTCGTGTTTTTTAATGTAAAATTTAGTTTTATCAACGAACGCAACTCATTAAGTAAATGTTATTATGTAATTTTTTATGTAATTTTTTATTTAAATGTCTGAAGTCAAGTCATTATGGTCCTCATATGTTGGGCTACACACGTGTTACAAAGATAAAAACAATGAGTTGCTAAAAAGTAATTTGTAGCTAATCTCTAAAAATTATCCTAGTTCCGATTGTTCTCTGAAATTCGAGAATATGAAGTTGAAATCGTTAGTAATCGTAAAGAGCATGTTACGGTGAATTATTAGTCAAATTCTGCACACACCGCCCATCACGCTCGGAAAATTCTTAGATTTGGAAGACAAGAAATATAATCGCAAACTTATTTTTTGTAAAAAGGTTTATTAGTAATTTGAGTGAAGTTGACACAAGGTACTGGTAGGGGAACCTGTTGGTGGAGCATATTTTATAAAATTTTTTTTTATTTAGATAACTTTATTGGAGAAGATTTTTAGTTATGAAGTTTTTATTGTTTTAATGGTGTATTCTTTTATAAAAATATTAGTATTAACCTCTTTAGTTGAACTTATTTGACCTACTCAATTTTTTAATAAAAAAAATTTTCATACATGTAACATTTTAAGATTTAGATCTTTTTTCGAGTTTTTTGAAAAATCTTTTTTTAAAAAAAAAATTTTTATAGTTTATAATTTATGCTTTATATACTTTTTTGTCATTAAAAAAAATTTTAAAAAAAATTTTTACATATTATATGTATATCATTCATATAAATATAATATCGCTTTCTAAACTTATAACAAATATAATTACATATTATATGTATATCATTCATATAAATATAATATCGCTTTCTAAACTTAAAATAAATATAATATTGTTTTTTAAGCTTAAAAACAATTTTAACTTAAAAAACATATTTACATTGTTTTTATGTTTAGATTTTTTTAAGTGGTATAAACCTCTCCTTAAAACTAAAAATTTAAATTTGAAAGTTTTTTATAAAATTTTAATTTTAAATAAAAAATATAAAGGTTTTTTTAAGCTATTTAAATCTTCAAGTAATCAGTTAATAGAAATACTTATTTTGTATAAGTTTTATTCTTTATTTTATCAAAAAAAAAAAAATTTTATTTTGTTTATTTTTTTTTTCCTACGAACAAAAAAAATTGTGTTTTTAAAAAAATTTTATAAAATTAATTTTTTCTACAAGACTGGTTTACACAAGTTTATAATTTTTCATATTAACAACAAAATTTATAAAGACATTGAGACAATTTTTCCATTTGGTAAAGTGCATAGACCGGCTTATGGGCCAAAACTTATCATAAAAAAAATTGAACCTGATGAAGAAGAAAAATATTGAAGTAAACTTTTAAAAAAAGAATGAAGAAAGCACTTTTTTAGTAAAAAAGATCCTTTACAGAAATATTATGGTGTTTCTTTTAAATTTTTTCATAGACAGGAAAGAAAATTAAAAAGACAAATCTATGTAAATCTGTTTTTATGTAAAGCATATAAAAACGTAATTATTACAAATATAAATACTTTTAATAAAAATAGTTTTTTTACAAATAAAAAAATTTTATTAAAACCAAAGTATTCTAGCTTAACTTTAAATAAATTCTTGGACCACAAAAAAATAAAATCTTACAGTTTTCAATATTTAAGAAAAAATAAAGTTTACAACAAAGGAAGATATTCTAGAACAAGACAAAACTATAGAACTGGTGTTTACATGTGTATGTACTTAAGTATCGTATCAATATTTGGTTTATACTTTAAATTTTATGGCTATTCTTTTAATTTTTCACATTTATGGTGGTTTTTTATTTCATTTGTATTGTCTTTTTTTTTACCTAAAATAATAAAATATAGGTTGTACAATCCATACAACATTTTTATAAAAATATTTGGATTAATAAACTGATTACAAAATTTAATTAGGTCTATCCTTTAATAAAAGTTTTAATAAAAAGAGAGGTAGTTTAACGGTAAAACAATAGTCTTCAAAATTATTAACGCGGGTTCAAATCCCGCCCTCTTTGGTCAATATATATTACTATATTATTGTTATATGATCTTTTTATGTTATTCAATAAAAGTTTAATAAATATTTATATCAACCTGCATAAATTTATTATGTTTTTATATAATTTTTTAATAAAAATTAAACTAATTTTCCCCCCTAAAAAGTTTTTTTTTAAAAGTTTCTATTTTTTTTTTTTAAAAAGTTTTTTTAAAAATTCCTTATTGCGCTTATCAATAACCTTTATTGTAAGTTTCTTAATTTCATTACTAAGTTTAAGAACTGCTACCTTTAAAAAAATGAGTAATATAGATAATAAGAAAAAAATAAAGAAATATAAAGAAAAAAAGACTATTGTTTTTATCTTTGATGCTTATGGTCATGATCATACTTTTGATAAAGATGGTTTTGATAAAGATGGTTTTGATAAAGATGGTTTTGATAAAGATGGTTTTGATAAAGATGGTTTTGATAAAGATGGTTTTGATAAAGATGGTTTTGACGAAAACAGTCTAGATAGACTAAATGTATCTAAAGATACTTGAAAAAAAGACCGAAATACAAACGATTTACATTCTTACCAAAGTTGAACCACTAAATATACAAGATTAGTCTTTTTTAAAAAAATTTATAATATTTTTTGATTAAAATGATACTTTAGATTTAATTTGTTTTTTAAACATGATTTTTTTATTAGATCTATAATATATATATATTTATATTCTTTCTCAAATTTTTTCAAAAAAAAACATAATTATAGTAAAAATAATTTTAACTATAAAATTTTTAATATTGGTAATAATAATTATTTAAAAAAAAGTAAGAAAAATCTTTTTTTTAACAGTCAACTATTTTTATATGGTATTTATTCAATTTGGATGCATATTAGACTATGAATTTTACCTATTACAATTGTTTTCTTATTTTTTTATTACAGTTTTTTTTTAAAGTCTTTACCATTTATAAAAGTAATTTTTGGTTACTTTTTAATTTTTAATATGTTTTATTTGTTACTATCTGGGTTTGTTTTTTTTTTTAAAAAATATCAATACAGATTATATACTACAGCTATCCAAAGATTTTGAAGAAGATCTTTAATTATTTTTTGGTTAATTGAAATATCCTTGTTTGTTGTTTTTATATATTTAACACTAAATGCTAGTCAGGAACCAATTCACGTGTATGATACTTTACAAATACATAAAACTCATTTTTATTCATGACGTTATTTTTTATTGAAAATAATTACATCATCTTTATTATTAGTTTTTGTATATTTATTGTTACTTTTTAACAAATGAAATACTTTTTCCAAAGTAAATAATATCGTTTTTATTATAACAATTTTACTTTTTTATATTTTTTGGTTAGAATTTTATCAGTTTTTTTACATATTAACTTCTTATGGTAAAACTAATTGACATTATAAACTCGAAGAACATATATGAAATTTGGAAGTGGACTTTAAAAGAACACGGATAGTAAATCACTATGTAACAATTTGTTTAATAGCCAAATTTTGGCATATATTATTCACAGTTATATTTTGNGTTTTTTTTGTTTTACGTGGTATTGAATCATCTAGACTAAGATATCCTTTATTGGTATCAAATCTACAAAATTTTTTTATAATATATTTTATGTCTTGGGTTTATATGTATCCTTGGTTTAAATTTTTCTTTAGAAAAATGTTAGATTGACAGTATTATTGGTTTTTTTTGAATAATAGGAGATTAGGTTTTTTTTTATTTTGTAACGACATAAAGTTATTTTATTGAGGTCTTCTAGATTTTTTTGGTGTTTTTGTAAAAGATTATTATTATTTTTTTAAAAAAAATGCTTTTTTTTATTGATTTGAATCATCTTATATGTCCAGTAACATCGGTAATACACAATTTAGAAAACATACTTTACGTGATTTCTTTATAAGAAGTTTTGAGTTAATGTAGTTTTTGAATCGAATATGCTTACTATGTTCCATAATACTTATTATATTTTTATATTTTTATAGTTATATATATATATATAT
>JGI24768J34885_10000465_pt1 | contig 11982 bp, 7 predicted proteins | sample LakOntMetagenome_FD_34885 | JGI IMG/M metagenome (IMG submission 34885) | reverse complement strand
GGCTGTTCATCCGCCACTTCATTCAATCGATAAATACCCTGGGTCTGTGTCAATGATCCTGAAAACCATANCTCCTTCACCAATCGAACCTTCGCATTCAAATACANNCCCGANATCTCNCCAANCGCCACATTCTTCAANTGATAAACGGGCGTCATCCTTCCATCATACAGCAAAGAATCCTCACCATTCAAAGTACCCGGCTGGTCCAACAACAAGTTCTTCACCGCGCTGCTAAACACACCTGCCTCAATGGCAAATGAACGATCCTTCCGCCATAAAACACCCAAGTCAACCGTTGTGCTCTGCTCAGCCTTCAAATCGGCACTGGGCACCAACAACTTCGCGCCCGGCTTGCTATCAAAGACCTTCGTCATATCGTCAACGTTCGGATTGCGATAGGCCTGATTCACACTTGCCTTCAACAACAATCCCTTCTTCAATTGCTGGGTTAATCCCAAATCATAACTCGGTGTGGTTGTAGCAAAAGAAATCGATTGATACGGCAACTTCCATGGATTCGCTTTCGAAAACAAGGCCTCCAACGAATACTTCGACACCCTCACCCCGCCTTGAATCACCGTACCCGTCTTCGCCATCTTGTAAATCCCTTGGGCAAACACCGAATGCATCTGCGTTGTGGCCCCCGAATCGCTGTAGCGCGCTTTTGTTGCNNTTTCCGCCAACGTAGAAATATTTTTATTGATTCCCACCGATGTCACCTCATTCCATACCATCTCGATGCCCGAATTCAAAGTAAACGACGCACTCAATCGATCGTGTCGATCCAAATTCACTGTTCTCATCCGCACGTCATCCAATTGGGTGCGCTCTGTGACACTGCCAAAGTTTCGCGTCACCCTACCCACCTCTGTGCGCTGCTGAGCCAACGTCAATCGCGTGTGATGGTCCTCGCTGCCCGCTTTCGCCATATACGAAATGTACTCCCGATTCTGGGGCGAGTAATCCCAACGACCATAAACAGGCTTGCCTTTATCAAACTGCGACATTCGATCGTAGCGAGGAATAACATCAGACATCGACTTTTGGAAATTTACAGTATGTTCGATTTTACCTGTTTTTACAAACAACTTGGCGAACAAATCCGTTTGAGAATAGCCAGTTCCTTTTTGCAATTGAGGATCATCGTTGACAAATACCGTATCACGACCATTGATTTGGGTCACATATTTAGGCAATAATCCAAAAGTATCCCAGTCCGAGTAATTTTTACTCCCACTGCGCAAATCGCCAAATTGACTGCGCGTGGCCGACAATAACAGTCCTACTTTCTCACTTTGAATCTTCAACCCCGCGTTTCCTATCATTGAGTTACTCGCTGATAGGTATCGAACCGTTGCATTGGGTTTTACCTCAAATTTCCCGAGGGTGGCATCTTTCGTTTTGAAGTAAAGCACACCACCCAAAGCATCGGAGCCGTACAATGTAGAACCCGCACCAAAATTCACCTCCATCCGATCCAAAATAAACGGATCGATGGTGATGATATCTTGTAAGTGTCCTGCGCGATACGTGGCGTTATTCATCCGAACCCCGTCTATCACCATCAGCACGCGAGAAGCTTCAAATCCGCGCAAAACCGGCGAACTGCCGCCCATCTGACTTTTCTGAACAAATACCTGTCCGGTATTGATCAACGCATCGCCCAAGGTGGCAGGTTGTAATTCCGACAATCGCTTGGCACTCACCACCTCTATCTGCCTGGGTGTTTCTTTTCTTTTTTGCTGAAATCGCTGAGAGGAAACGAGCACCTCATCGAACGATTCAACATCTACTGTATCTGCTGATTTTATCGCATCAACCTGCGCGTGTACCATACCCATTAGGCATAGTAACACTGTATTTAAAATAATTTTTTTCATAAAATTGGGATGTTAACACTTAACTAGAACCGTGCAACTGCGCAAAAAGAAAACAGGGCTACCCAAAAGGCAACACCCATTGAATGCGCAGCGCAATAAAAACGAAATCACTTTCGCATTCCAGTAAAATCATCCTTGCGGCGGTGGCACCGATACGGGCATCAATTGCTCTGGCAAATTCAAAGAGTCATGCAATCCCAAATTCACGGCAAGCATTCGGGGCGATTTTATTTCATCACCAACATCATTCACTGCCCAATGCAATTTATCGAACCAAATGGGTTTGGCCTTACTGCTTCCATTCGATTCTTTTTCACATTGCTGGGCGATTTGGTCTTCCAGTGCTTTTTCTTTTTTATCATTGAAAGCCTTCACACGGTATCCGCCTTGCACCGCTGTTACTTTCAAAATGTCGTATTTATTCCCACCCAATACAATTTCATCGCCTTTTTTGATATGCTCAAATTCCGCAGTGGCGGGCAAAAACAAATCTTCTGACAATGCCATCCCAACGCTGCGCTCTAGGAATCGTTTCACCTCTTTCTGCTGCCGCTTGTGCGCAAAAACATGCAAAAACGTGAGCCCCGAAATCAGCACCATCANCACCANCGCCAGCGATTGCTGGGCCATTTGACGGATTGAGGCGTGGTGTTTCACAGTCATCGTTTTGGCAAATATAAAATTTACGCATCAGCAATCACCGAAAATGTTGAATTTTGCAGTGATGAAGCAACCTGTTTATGTGATCGACATTGTGAGAACGCCCGTAGGCAAATTTGGTGGAACATTGGCCGCTGTGCGTCCAGACGACCTTGCAGCCCACGTAATTCTCGCCATCCTTCAGCGCAATCCACAAATCGACCCAGCCGTGATCGACGAGGTGATTTTGGGCGCGGCGAACCAAGCCGGGGAAGACAACCGCAACGTGGCGAGAATGGCTTCGCTGCTCGCGGGCATCCCTACCAGTGTTCCTGGCTACACCGTAAATAGATTGTGCGCCAGCGGATTGCAAAGCATGATGAACGGAGCCATGGCCATTGCCTCAGGACAAGCCCATTTGATTTTGGCTGGTGGTACCGAGAGCATGACCCGTGCACCATTTGTGATGGCCAAAGCTGAATCGGCATTTGCGCGAACCACAGACATCCATGACACCACCATTGGATGGCGCTTCACCAACCCCGCATTATCAAAATTACACCATCCCTTTTCCATGGGCGAAACCGCGGAAAACGTGGCAGAGCAGTTCAAAATATCACGTGAAGATCAAGACCAATTCGCCTATGAAACCCAGTTAAACTGGAAAAATGCGCAGGCGGCGGGACACTTCAACAACGAAATCGCGCCGGTAGCCATTCCCCAAAGAAAGGGCGAACCCATCCTTTTTGCGGTTGACGAACACCCTAGACTCAGCGAAGTGAGCGTTCTGGCCTCGTTAAAACCCGCCTTCCGCGATGGAGGCACCGTCACCGCCGGCAACAGCTCTGGCATCAATGATGGCGCCGCAGTGTGTATCCTTGCATCGGAAGAAATGGTAAAACAGCTGGGCCTAACCCCTATGGCTAGAATCGCAGGATTTGGCGCCGCTGGTGTGGATCCAAGCATCATGGGCATAGGTCCAGTACCCGCATCACAGAAAGCCATTAAAAATGCCGGCATCACTGTTGGCGATTTGGGCGTGGCTGAACTAAACGAAGCCTTTGCTTCACAAGTATTGGCCAGTATGCGCGCTTTAGAAATCGACCGAAGCATTGTGAATCCCAACGGCGGTAGCATCGCCATTGGCCACCCTCTCGGAGCTTCAGGAACGCGGATTTCTGCCACACTCCTCCACCACATGCAACGAAACCCATCGCTCAGATACGGATTGGCGACCATGTGCATCGGAGTTGGACAAGGCTGTGCCATCGTCTACGAAAACTGTTGATATGCGATACAAGATTGAATTGGCCTACAACGGCAGCAACTACGCTGGATGGCAAATTCAACCCAACGCACCCACCGTACAGGAGGCCATCGACCGAGCCCTAAGCACCATTGCCAATACAAGCATTGAAACCATGGGCTGCGGGCGCACAGATGCCGGCGTTCATGCGAAGTTTTTCGTTGCACATTTCGAAGGTCCGGATGGATTGCCTTCCGATTTGAGTCACCGGTTGAACAAGATGTTACCGGGCGATATTCACATCATTTCAGTGAACCCTTGCAACGGTGATTTCCACGCCCGATTCGATGCCACTTTGCGCGAATACGAATACCACATCCAAGCCTCGAAAGACCCCTTCTCTCCCAAAACCTTTTGGTGGCAAGCACATACACTGAACGTTGAGGCGATGAACCGCTGTGCGAAACTGCTCATCGGGAAGCATGATTTTTCTTCGTTTTGCAAGGGAGAGGCACCCAACAACAATCCCCAGTGTATGGTGTTCAGGGCCGAATGGATTCAAAAAACTGAGGGTTACTGTTTCACCATCCAAGCCAATCGCTTTTTGAGAAACATGGTTAGGGCGATCGTAGGCACACTCGTAGACGTAGGACTTGGCAAAATATCAGAAGACGCTTTTCGCCAAATTTTCGCTCAGGGCAATCGAAGCGACGCGGGCCATTCTGTGCCGGCAGAGGGATTGTTTCTCACCAAAGTGGAATACCCGCTGCCCAACCAAGATTAAACCTTTTACTCTTCAAAACGTCGAAGGAACTTCTCTACTTGGCGCTCCGTAGCAGGGCGTATGAAATAATTCTCCACTTTTACCTTATCCGCAGTATTGGTTAAAATTTGCTGCAGATTTTGATCGGTAGAATACACAATGGCCCCTGTTTTGGTGAGGTTGATATAGATGTAATCATTGGCACCCAAATCCAGATACACATACATATTTTGACCACTGCGCTTGTGTTCAAGCAACATCACGGCATGCATTGATTTGTTAATGGGTTTCCCGGCGATGCTTGCTACCGACACCAAATCATTGCAATACATACCGCGCAGTTTGCTATCCCAACGGAAAGTGGCATCGCTCAAAACCAGCTTGTATTCCGCTTCGTCCTTGCCCTTCAACTCCCCATTTTTCGTCAAATTCTCTACCACTTGGCGATAGGCCTTTTCGTTTTCCATCATCTCACCCAAACATTGTTTGAAGAAATCCGTGTTCACCGTAGCCGCAGCCCCACCGTTTTCATTGATCAAAGCCACCAATCGCTCTGAGTAATCGGGATGCATGGGGAAATCGAGCATCATCGCCAGGTTAAAGACAAAACTGCTATCGCCCGGAAACAGATCCGCCGTACCCGCATTTTTGAATTTCACGTTGGGCGTTTCCAAACCAAAATCCAATGGACCTTCAGCGTGAATGCTGTGATTTTTCTCGTTAAATTGAATCCAACTTCCTTTCAGGCCCCCGTCACGTAGACGCGATTTACTACCCGCATAGAAGCTCTCAGTTTTGTGGTCGTAATAGAAAATACCCGTATCGTTGGTTACATCATCGTCTGAGTACCTGCGCTTCCAAGAATACATCAACGGGTATACAAAACTTGAATCATTGGCCACAAACAAACCTACATACTGTTTCTTGTTGTCTTTGTCGCGGGGATCCGTCATATCCAATACCACATCCTTGGGATCAACACGGTTATCGAACCGAATCCAAGCCGACGGATAAATATTTTTGAAGGTGTGCAATGGTTTCACATAACCAGTAAATCGAATCAGTTTCTCGGTACTTTCTATTTGAGCAAACCCCTTGTAACCAATCTTTGTTTCCAGCGTAAAGTTCTGCTCTTCGGCAATTTTGCCCACGCCTTCTACGCGCTGATTGTCGTTCACGATCACGCTATCCAAGAAAAATTCCTGCCTGCCACCCCGGCTGTTCACATACTGATAGAATCCATTTCCGCGAATCTTGTTCTTGCCATACACCTTCACTTTGAGCTTATAGATCTCGTGGAATTTGTTGTCGCGACCGGCAATCAACTTGGTGCTATCCAACTGATCCATGTCGGCATTGGCCCGAACAGTGGCTTTTCCATCTTTCAAGAAAAGGCGTGAATCGGCGATGTCGATGTACGGAATTTCAGAAATTTTGAGGGTATAATCCACCAAACTATAATCCGCCCGCTTGGCCTCAAAACTCAAACCGCCTTGGGTTGGGTTGGTACTGGCGAAGATGGGTGTTTGTCCGGCCAATGAAGGACCCACTTTTGCAGTAATGATCTTCTTATCCATATCCCAACGATAATCTGTGAGATTGGTTTGATACATATTATAATCGAACTTGGTCATAGAACCAGGCTCGTTCTTGGTGAAGGTACCAATGCGTTTGCTGAAGTCCATGGTGCCATTGATATCGCTGGTTTCAAATGCCATGCGCGATGAATCAGCGGCGTAGATCTGCAAATTGGCTTTTTTGGCGCTAGACTTTTGCGGTCCAAACACCTGCTCTTGACTGTAAAACTTGGCTTGATCCCAGGCCAATGTACCGTTTCCTTTGATCACACTGGGCGATTGGGTGATGGTACCGGTAAAATCATGTCCAACCTTAAACATTTTAATTGGGGTGGACCCGTTGGTCACATTGTACTCATCCTGGTAGGGATTCCACTCCATATTGGCCATCACGGCATGCACTTCTGGGTACTTGGTATTTTCCGTTAAATCGTAGCGATTCAACACGCCCACCGCTTTTTTCGGCAGCAGCAATATTTTGCTAAATTCACTCTTAGAGCCCTGATACTGTATCGTACCATCCGTTCCATAGAAGCCCTCCTCGGAGAGGTTCATGGTCATATCGCCCAATCCCTTGCCGCGATACATCGAATATCCACCCGGAGGCGTGTGCTTGATAAATCCCAATGAATAATCTTTCTGAATGGTCACGTAATGCCTAAACTCAGGAAAAATTCCATCCGAAATAAAATTGCCATCAAAACGCAAACCNGCAATGGTAAAATTGTCCAAACTGTCAATCGTNAACGGATCCACCACGAACTTAAATTTATCGCCTTCGTATGCACCGCCATGAATGTGGGGCTTATCGTATAGCACCTCACTGCCTTTATCCGATACAAATATGGGGTACTCCGGATAGTCTTTGTTCCCTGATTTGTTGTTGGGCTTATCGATGTAAAGGGTTCCACTCACATTGCGCAGCACCGATTTGATGGGTACGAGCCTGCGACCAGAAGAATCCGGAAAATACATTTGAAGTGAATCCACGGCCGACATCGCGATGTTGAATTGACCATAGTTGAAGACATACTTTTTGCCATAGAAATCGAATCGTCCGGCGCGAAGCTGACCGCCAAACCGCAATCCACGGTTCTTGGTGAGCGTTACTTGCTGATTGGATGGCGCAACGATTACATTCTGAGAATCGGAGAAGAAGAACTTCGACACACCTTCCAAATTCATTTCGTTGCTGAGCAAATTGAGGGTAAAGTTGGGTCTTGCCCCGATGATGGATGAGATGCGAATCACGTCGTAATCGCGCATTTTTTGGTGGGCTTGCACATAGCGAAACGCTTTGGGCAAAAGGATCGCACTGTCTAGGTCCTGAAGGTAATTGATATAGCCTTGGTCGTGCAGTTCCAGGAACGGAGCCACCAAATATTCTTTTTGTGTTTTTTGAAAGAATGCGTAATCGTCAAGGGAAAATTTCTGGCGTTGTTCGGCTTTGTAAAACTCCCGCAGTTCTGCTTTACGGGCCTGCAATTGCTTCATCTTCAACTCCGCCTTGGCTTTGTCTTCGGGTTTTGAAGACAACATCAGGTTCTTGATGTCTTTCTGCAATTGGATCGATATGGCATCGTCTGGTTGGCGATTGTAAAATGCAACCAAGCCTTCGAGTGGGTGCGACCTCAATGGGCCTTGAAGTCGATTGTATAGAATATCTCTAAAAAAATCATCCGATGAAATGCGCGCTTCCAAGTCGTTGTTCACGTTGTCAAAATCCACGAATGGCTCGGTGATAACCCATCGAACTTGCTGTACATCCAAACTCACGTTGTGGTAATTGTCTGAAAATGGGACTCGCATCAAGCCTTCTTCCCCACGATCGATGATGAGTTTATTGTCTTTAAAGATGAAATTCACCTTTACAAACGGATGATAAATGGTGGTAACACTATCCAGATACAATGTGTATTCAGCTTGCAGGGTACCAGCGATGCCATCGGTAATTTTGAAAGACTTACTTTTCAGGGTCACTTTCTTTTTCCCTTTGTAAAACACATCAATCACCGAGGGCTTTCCGTTGGCAGTAGCCGTTGTGATAGAATGCCCTTGCATCGTAAATCCACCTCGAAAAAAGCTTTCATCACCCACAATGCCCCTTACCAACAATTCATTGTCGTAGGAGTTAAACTGCGGGAACCCCGATTTTTTTACTTTAAGTGAATCTGTGGCCGTTGAGAGTTTGTCGGTAAACTTGCCTGCCACACCCGTTTTGAAATATCGATTGTAGGTCAATATGGCGCTGTCCACAGAGTAAATATTCTGATCCAAATTCAAATTATACTTCCCAAATTTCACGTAGGCCGACTCGTCGGGCAAACAGCGTGAAAAATCCGCAGAACCATAAGCGCCAATCCATACATTTTTTGCGGGCTTATACACCCCTTTGGTGCCTTTGATCACCATCTTATCCATAAACCCTTTACAGGTCAACTCTACCTCACCAAAATGTATCTCAATTTCACCTTTGTAATACATATCGAAATCCAGCGTATCAACGGTCCAAGTAGTTGTGCCTGATTGATAAATGGATTTGTTGGCGAAAAGATTGGAAGTGGTTTGTAGAAAGTCAAGGTACTCTTTGTTGCTATTCCCCAACAAAGATTTGGTAATATTTTGCCATTGAACCAGTACTTTATCGGGCAATTTATTTTCAAGAAACGCCGCAACGGTTGACATGAACAGCTGAAAATGGGGTTGTAACGCCATTTTCTCTGCCAACATTTGATTACTGATATCAATGATGAATTTTTGCTGACTCGGAGAAAACTTTCCCAACTCCCAATTTTCTTTGAACACCGCAAAATTTCGCGTTAGATTTTTGTCGTTCGCCCTAGCGATAAACGATTCAAATTCCGCAATAAAAGTTGCAGGCACGGGGCTAAAACTTCCGCTTTGGGCAGAAAGTTTCAAACCAAAAGTCATCAATAATAAAAGGAGGAGGCTACGAAACATCAGTTGAGGATTATCAAATAACGCACCAATGTGCGATTGAATTGTATCTTTTATCGCATTGCCTTCACAATGTCGATAAAATCGCGCGCCTTCAAACTGGCACCACCGATCAAACCGCCATCGATATCTGCTTGCAAAAAGAGGGCTGCGGCATTTTCAGGCTTTACGCTTCCACCATACAAAATGCTGGTTGTAGATGCGATGTCCTCATTGTATTGGTTGGCGATCAGCTTACGGATGTATGCATGGATCTCTTGCGCTTGCTCTGGAGATGCATTCAATCCCGTACCGATGGCCCAAACGGGCTCATAAGCAACCACCACTTGGGCGAATTCCTTGCGATCCAAATGAAACAAACCTTGCACAATTTGCTCTTCAATGGCACGGAAATATTGCTTGCTTTCTCTCTGCTCTAGGGTTTCACCCACACAAAAAATGGGCTTCATGCCGTGGCGGATCAATGACTTCACTTTGGCGGCACAAATTTCATTGGTTTCACCAAAAAACTGCCTGCGTTCACTGTGACCCACCAAACAATACTCAACGCCCACTGCGCGCAACATGTTGGCCGATATCTCTCCGGTAAATGCGCCTTGATCTTCTTGGTGAGCATTTTGTGCACCCACTTGTAAACCACTGCCTTCCAAAAGCCTAACCGCAGTTGGCAAAGCCAAAAATGTTGGGATCAATACTACTTTACCTTCTCCGCGATATTCATCTCTAACAATTCCTCTCACTTCGGTAATCAACGCTTGGCTCTCTTCCAAGGTTTTGTGCATTTTCCAGTTACCCGCAACGATTTTCTGCCTATTCATAATGACAGCAAAAATACAACAACAATTAAGAATGTTATTCTCAAGATATCAACCACAACAGGCCATTTCAGCCCATTCCATCGCCAAAGCAAATTGCGCATCTCTATCCATTTCAGAATTATCCAAAACCAGATAATCCGAGGTCATTGTCAGCGGACTATTTTCCCGAGAAGAATCCACCGCGTCGCGATGCTGCAAGTTCGCAGTTATCTCCTCCAACGTCACAGCATCACCTTTGGCCACCAATTCTGCAAACCGTCGCTGAGCCCTAACCTCTACCGACGCAGTCATAAAAATCTTGAGTTCGGCATCCGGAAAAACAACGGTCCCTATATCGCGTCCGTCCATAACAACCCCTTTTTTCGATCCGATGGCTTGTTGTAGCGCCACCATTTTAGATCTTACAATTTGAATTTTCGCCACTTCACTCACTTTTGAAGCCACCGCAATGTTTCGAATCTCAGCTTCCACAGACACACCATTCAGTGTTAGTTCCGACTGACCTTCTTGATTGTTCAAAAACCCCACAACCACGTTTGCCAGAGCTACCTCAACCGCTGATTCGTCGTCTATATCTACCTCATTTTGCATCAAATACAACGTCACCGCACGATACATCGCCCCGCTATCAATAAATACATAACCCAATGCCTTGGCCATCGCCTTGGCCAATGTCCCCTTACCGCAACTGCTGTAGCCGTCTATGGCGATGTTGATTTTTTTCTTCATGATTTAATTGACAATTGGGGCATCCCCTAAAAATTCGTGTTTGAATGAGAACGTTTTTTGGCAAATCTCGCAGGATCTACAATCAAGGAAAACTGATTGGAATTTTGACCAGGAAAATAAGATGCGCTGCTGTAGGTGATATCCACTTTTGCCATCCGAAACTTCAAACCAAAACCAAAACCAGAAGTACCACGGCGCTCAGACGTGGCCATCTCCATCCTGCGTTGATGATTATAACCAAATAAAATACCCAGATTTTGACCCAATGCCAACTCAGTTCCTATCGCTAAATGTCGGAACAATTTACCCCCAAAGCCCACTTCTTGTGGCACAACGGGCTTTCCATTTAGATCAATCTGACCGCCATTGTCTACATATTGGTCATAAGTTAAATCCCATCGCTGCAAGGAATGAGCAGTGATATGAAATTTCAGGGGCATGTGCTTGGGACTCAGCGCCAACGCCATTTGAGCATTGAAAGGCAACGGCTCTCTACCCGCGTTGCGATAGGCAATCACTTGAGTACCCATATTTTTCAGCACCAATCCAAATGAAATCACGGAATCTCTCCCAATATAATTACAACCCAAATTGGCATACACTCCATTCGAAACATAAGGTCCTAAAACACTGTAAACCATCCCCAATTGCGAACCCAATCGCCAGCGATCAGCGATGGCAAAAGAAAACATAGCCCCCAAATTGGTCTCATTGGCAGAAACTTCGCCTTGTGCATTCCCTCCGGCATCAAACGCATCCATGGTGCCATAATCGAGGTGTTGCGCAAATGCTCCCCACATGTATCGCTGAGTTTTCCCATTACCGTTCAAAAGCATTCTACTTTTCTTTCCTTGCCAAGCGAAATTGGCATTGGCCGTTCTCACTGTGGGCAAAACCGAACCAACACTCAAACCAAATTTCCCAGAATGAGCCGATTGCAGCAAGGCCGGATTGTTCACCGATTGTAAAACATCCGCATTGGGCTGCGTCACCAAATAACCGCTCCAAGCCAACGCGCGGCTGTGCATTGGGATATCCAAAATACGAAATATACCGGCACCACCCGTCTGGGCAGACAAAGCAACTGCCCCAAAAAGCACCCCAAACAATAAAACGCGTTTTAGCATCTGCAACAAATTTACTCAACAACAAGAACTTGGCACAGTAATTTTACCGAAATTTGCACCGCAGATGAGTTCACGTCCCTTTTATAACCCTTCGGAAATCCCTTCAAGTCAACCATTGGTAATCACCCAGGGAACTTTCGATGGCGTGCATTTGGGACATCAGAAGGTGCTAAAACATGTGGTATCATTGGCAAAATCCAAAAATGCCAAAAGCTTGCTCATCACCTATCACCCCCACCCTC
>JGI24768J34885_10000463_pt1 | contig 11997 bp, 10 predicted proteins | sample LakOntMetagenome_FD_34885 | JGI IMG/M metagenome (IMG submission 34885) | reverse complement strand
GATCTTGATGGCAGGTACTGGTACAAAATTTGATGGTATGGATCGCTTTGATGCCCGAAAAGCGGTAGTACTGGTACAAAATTTGATGGTATGGATCGCTTTGATGCCCGAAAAGCGGTAGTAGATGAGCTTAAGAAACAAGGAAGAGTTGTAGCAGAGAAGAAACCTTATCTTCATGCAGTTGGTCATTGCCAAAGATGTGAGACCACAGTTGAACCACGACTTTCAAAACAATGGTTTGTAAAGGTGGCACCACTTGCTAAAGCTGCAGCCGATGCAGTTAGAGATGGTCGGGTAAAGATTGAGCCACAAGAGATGGCGCCAAGATACTTTGAGTGGGTAGATAACATGCATGATTGGTGTATCTCTCGCCAACTTTGGTGGGGACATCGGATTCCAGTTTTCTATGGACCAAATGATGAGGTTGTTGTTTGTGGGCCAGATGAAAAACCACCTGCTGGTTATACCCAAGATCCAGATGTATTAGATACCTGGTTCTCATCTGCGCTTTGGCCATTTTCAACCTTAGGTTGGCCAGAACAAAGTGATGATCTAAAGAAGTTTTATCCAACCTCAGTATTAGTTACTGGTTATGACATCCTATTTTTCTGGGTAGCCAGAATGATGATGATGGGATTATTTGCTATGGATGGCAAGCAACCATTTGATGTGATTGCACTACATGGTTTAGTTCGGGATCAATTTGGTAAAAAAATGAGTAAGAGCCGGGGTAATACCGTTGATCCAATTGAGTTTATGGATAAGTACGGCTCTGACGCGCTTCGATTTACTTTAGCAAGAGGTGCTAACCCGGGAACTGATCAAGCATTGGCTGAGGATTGGGTGGGCGGCTCTAGAAACTTTGCTACAAAGCTATGGAATGCCACCAGATTTGCCATGATAAATGGCGCAAGCGTTTCAGGTGCTATGCCAAAACGCTCTGAATTAAATGCAATAGATTCTTGGATCTTAACTAGATTAGATCAAACAATCACTGAGGCCGATGATTTATTTGAAAAGTTTGAGTTTGCTAAGGCATGTGAGTTAATTTATCACTTCACCTGGGATGATTTATGTGATTGGTATTTAGAGCTATCTAAATCAACATTTACTGCAGGTGGTGCTAATGCAGCGAAGAGTCAGCGAGTACTTGGTGAGGTATTAGATAAATTACTTAGATTGATGCATCCAGTGATGCCATTTATAACTGAGGAGCTCTGGTGCTCACTTACCGATGGGCAATCCTTAATGGTTGCAGATTGGCCAAAATCAGATCCATCATCACAGGATGTGAAATCTATTGAGCAAGTTACAAAGATGCAGGAGATTGTTACTGAGATTCGCCGGTTTAGAAATGATCAAGGGATAAAAAGTACAGCCAAGATCGCCGCCAAGTTCACCGGCTTAGAAAATGTTGGCTTAGCTGATTATGAGGGGGCACTTCGCAGTATTGTTAAATGTGATTTAACTGATGGTAATTTCACCGCTAAGACTCAAGTTGGTGAAGTAGTAATTGAGTTTGATCTAACTGGGGCGATTGATCTAGTAGCTGAGCGGGCTAGGTTAAGTAAGGATCTACAGATCGCCCAAAAAGATCGTGATACTGCAAAGGTTAAATTAGATAACCAAGGATTTATGGCAAAGGCACCTGCTGAAGTAGTTACTGAGATTAAAACTAGACTTGCGCAAACTACCGCTGATATTGATCTCTTAACCGCTTTGCTTGAAAAACTTCCAAAGTAATGAGTAACACAGATAACCAAGATCAGTTAGAGGTAATTGAGCAACTGCTTAATAAGAGGTGGCCAGAAAATATAATTGAGCCAACTCTGGATCGAATTGCTGCCTTAACCGACGCACTCGGCTCACCACATCTTTCCTATCCAACAATTCATATCGCCGGAACTAATGGCAAAACCACAACCGCTCGAATGATCGATCAATTATTAGCAGCNCTTGGTTANCGGGTTGGTCGCTACACCTCACCACATCTGCAATCTTTTACCGAGCGAATAAGTATTAAAGGTGCGCCAATTTCGCCAGATTTAATGATCGCTACCTATAACGACATCGCTCTTTACTTAGATTTAATTGACTCTGGCCAACTCAATCCCATCTCNTACTTTGAAGCACTTACTGCAATGGCATTTGTCGCCTTTGCTGAGTATCCAGTAGATATNGCGGTAATTGAGGCTGGTTTAGGTGGNCAGTGGGATGCTACNAATGTAGTTTCATCACAGGTTTCGGTAATGACACCAATTGGCTTTGATCATATGGAGTACTTAGGAAATACATTAACTGAGATTGCTCAAACAAAAGCTGGCATCTTTAAACCAGAATCAAATGTGGTTTTGGCTGCGCAAAGTAGTGAGGTTGCTAAAGTTTTAATGGCGCAGGTGGCAAAGGTTTCAGCAATTCCATTTCGAGAAGGTATTGAGTTTGCAGTTAAGAAAAGAGAGTTAGCAGTTGGTGGCCAATTGATCTCACTACAAGCTTTATATGGTGATGTTGATGATATTTACTTGCCACTTTATGGTGATCATCAAGCTGGTAATGCTGCGCTGGCGCTGGCATCGGTTGAGGCATTTGCTGGGGTTAAATTAGATGATGAGTTGGTAAAGGATGCATTTAGTAAGGTCACCTCTCCTGGTAGATGTGAGATTGTTTATCGAGATCCAACGGTAATTATTGATGCTGCGCATAATCCGCATGGGGCAAAAGCGATTGCTAGGACAATTAATTCCGAGTTTGATTTTGAGATGGTAGTTGGCGTAGTTGCGGTATTGGCAGAAAAAGATGCAGCGGGGGTGTTAGCTGAATTAGCCACCTGTGTTGATTACCTAATTGTTAGCCAGAGTCAATCAGCGCGTGCGATGAAATCTACCCAGTTAGCTAAGATTGCCACAGATTACTTCAAGCCTGAACAAATTGAGGTAATTGGTGATTTAACTGGTGCAATCACCTACGCACTTGAAAAAGTAACACTTACCAATCAGGTAAGTGAGGCGGTAAGTGCGGTTTTAATTACCGGCTCAGTAGTAACAGCTGGGGCGGCAAGGGAGATTATTAAAAGGTTAGGAGTGAAAAAATGAGAGTAATGGCTAGCGCAGTATTAATAATGGAGTCATTACTTATGGGCTTTGCTTTATTAATTGCTAAAGATGATGCCACTGCCACCGCTCTTTGGCTCGGTGGATTCCTTGCGATCGCCTTCATACTCAATGCTGGAGTTTTAAAACGCAAAGGTGGGTATTTGCTGGGAAGTATTTTGCAGCTTTGCCTAATTGGCTATGGCAGTGTGGTTACTCAAATGTATTTTATGGGCGCTTTATTTACCGCCCTTTGGATCGCAGCGATCTTACTTGGCCGCAGAGGTGAGGCGATTAAAGCAAAGTTGATTGCTGAGCGGGATAAGAAGGGGGCTAGCAACTTATAGTTTTCAGTCAGCGGCAAAAGTGCGTAGAATATGAAAGTGAGTACTGAGCAAACTTTGATTTTAATTAAACCAGATGGGGTTAAGCGTGGTTTGGTTGGTGAGGTAATTAATCGTATTGAAAAAAATGGTTACAAAGTTACTAACTTAAAGATGTTAACTGCAGATGCCTCCCTACTAACTCAGCACTACGCTGAGCATGAGGGCAAAGTATTTTATGAACCACTAATCGAGTTCATGGCATCAGGCCCGATTGTGGCAATAGTTGCCCAAGGCGATCGGGTAATTGAGGGATTTCGCAAGATGGCGGGGGCAACCGACCCAGCAAATGCAGAGGCTGGCACAATTCGTGGTGATTTAGCAGGTGAGCAAGGCGGTAAAGTTGTCCAGAATATTGTCCATGGTTCAGACTCTGTTGAGTCAGCAAACCGTGAGATAAAGATTTTTTTTGGTAATTAAGTTTTGATTAATCAAAAGAACTAAGAGGGGGAGCGCAATGGCTAAGGGATCAAATCGTATGTCTTGGGTTGGCCGTGATATGGCGGTTGATTTAGGAACAGCTAACACTTTAGTTTATGTGCGCGGTCGCGGAATTGTCTTAGATGAACCATCAGTAGTTGCAGTCAATCAAGATACTGGCGCAATTCTTGCAGTTGGAATTGAGGCAAAGCGAATGATTGGTAGAACTCCTGGAAACATTGTGGCAATTCGCCCACTTAAAGATGGTGTGATTGCAGATTTTGATACAACTGAGCGAATGCTTAAATACTTTATTCAAAAAGTTCACAAAAGGCGCTACCTAGCAAAGCCAAGAATTGTGGTTTGTGTGCCATCTGGAATTACTGGTGTGGAACAACGTGCGGTAAAAGATGCTGGATATGCCGCAGGTGCTCGTAAGGTTTACATTATTGAAGAGCCAATGGCCGCTGCAATTGGGGCAGATCTGCCAATTCATGAGCCAACTGGAAATATGGTTGTTGATATTGGTGGTGGAACCACTGAGGTTGCAGTCATCTCACTCGGTGGCATAGTTACCGCACTTTCAATTCGAGTAGGCGGAGATGAACTTGATCAAGCAATTATTAGTTGGGTCAAACGTGAGTTTTCATTGTTATTAGGTGAGCGCACCGCTGAAGAGATAAAGATGGCAATTGGTTCAGCCTTTCCACTTCCAGGAGAGCCAGATGCTGAGATTCGCGGTAGGGATTTAGCAACTGGATTGCCAAAAACTATTTTGGTTACCTCAGCTGATATTCGCAAAGCACTTGAGGAGCCGGTAAATGCGATTGTTAATGCTGTGAAAAGCACATTAGATAAGACACCACCTGAGCTTGCAAGTGATCTTATGGATCGCGGAATTGTTTTAACTGGGGGAGGGGCACTACTGCGCGGTTTAGATGAGAGATTACGTCATGAGACTGGGATGCCAATTCATATTACCGAGCGCCCACTACAAGCAGTAGTAGAAGGTTCAGGAAAATGTGTTGAAGAGTTTGAAGCCTTAGAGAAGGTTTTAATCTCTGAGCCTCGTCGTTAAATTAATTAACTTATAAGGGAGTTTATTTGTGGCAAAGGGCGGCGGTAATCGTTCGCGGCTCTTACTAGTTCTCCTACTAGTTTCATCCTTATTTTTAATCACCTTAGATCTGCGGGGTGTAAATGTTGCCAGCACTATCCGAGGTGGTGTGGCAACTGCTTTATCACCAGTTGAAAATCTATTTTCTAAGATATTTTCCCCATTTGGAAGATTCACCACAGATCTGCGCAACCTTGGTCAATCAAATAGCAAAATTGCAGATTTAACTAGTGAGATAAATAAATTAAAGGCAAAAGATATTGTTGACCAGGACATGATCGGTCAGTTAAATCAATTAAAAAATGTATTAGATCTAGCCGGTCGGGGTGGCTACAAGGTAGTTGCAGCCCGAGTTATTAATCGTGGCTCTGCTGCAACCTTTAAGCAAACAATTACTATTGATGTAGGTAGTAAAAATGGTGTTAGCAAAAATATGACAGTCATATCAGATAGTGGATTAGTTGGAGTAGTCAGATCAGTTACCAACAACAGCGCCATCGTCTTATTAATGAGTGATCCAACATTTAAAATTGGTGTCCGAATTGCTGGCACCCAAAGTATTGGCGTTATATCTGGCCAAGGTGGAAACAGTTATTTACTGCAATTATTAGATGCAACCGGTGAGATAAAAGTCGGTGATGCTCTAGTTGCCAGAGGTAGTTCAGGGGGCCGGCCATTTGTTCCTGGAGTTCCAGTTGGCATTGTGACAACTGTGCAGAGCAATGCATCATCAATTACACAAAATGCAGATGTGGTTGGAATAAGTAATTTAGGAAGCATTGGGGTAGTAGCGGTTGTAATTTCACCCCCAAATGATGATCCCAGAGATTCACTTGTGCCAAAACCAAAACCAACAGTTACCGTATATGTGACTCCCACACCAACTCCAACCCCTAGTAAGTAATTATGAGTCAACTTAGGGTATTAAATACCAGCATATTTTTATTTTTTGTATTTATCATTCAAGAGACGGTTATTGCCCGAATCCATTTTCCCTTTAATGGCTTCTCACTTTATATCGCAGCTCTAATGGTCTTGTTATCACTTGAAGATAGAGCAGGCTCACTAGTATTTGGTTTTATAGGCGGCTTGGTCATGGATCTATCTACCTCAGCTACTACTCCTTTTGGGCAGTGGGCACTTGCTATGACATTTATTGGTTACATATTCTCAGTCAATCGCGAAAGCCTTGGTGATTTTATCGATCGCCCCCTTCTCTTTGTACTCTTTGTCTGCGCATCTTCAGCAATTTCAATGGTCACATTTTTATTAATTGGAGTATTACTTGGTCAAGAAAATGGTCCTTTTTTGCGAAATATTTTATTGATCTTAGCTAATACATTTTGGACCTTCTTAATAATTCCAATTTTTTTGCCAGTAATTATCAGAATAAGAAAAATGTTACTTACTAATCGGGAAAGAGTATGAGTCAACGCTCTCGATTGAGTTTAATTATTTTTCAATCCCTAGTCTTTTCATTGTTATTTGCACTCTTTGGCCGACTTTTTTACCTACAAATATTAGCCAGTGATCAGTATCAAGATGCTGCAATTAGTATCCAAAGTCGAGATATTGTCACACCAGCTGTGCGGGGTGCAATAACCGATATTAATGGCCTACCTATGGTGGTTGATTTACCAGGATTAGTTGTCTCAATTGATCGAAGTACCTTAGATAAACAGCCAGATAAAGGCTTACTAGTACTGGTGCGAACTGCAAATTTATTTAATCTTCAATACAGCGATATTTATCAACGCACTAGATTATGTGGTGAGTTACCAAAAAATAATCGTGCTGGTTGCTGGAACGGAACTAGATATCAGCCGATTCCATTGGTGGGAGGAGCATCTCAAGATCTAGCACTTAAAATCATGGAGAATGCTGATCTTTACCCAGGTATTGAGGTTCAATCTGTACCAATTAGAAGCTACCCATCACTTGAGGGTGAGAATGTGGCACATGTATTAGGTTATGTGGGTTCAGTAACTGATGAGGATTTAAAAAATCAAGAGGAAGTTTTTTATCGAAATGAGGTAGTTGGTAAGACTGGAATTGAGAGTGTATATAACAAATACTTACGTGGCATACCTGGGGTGCGCACCGTATTAGTTAATCGTAAAGAGGTTGTAACTAAACAATCAAAAAATATTAAAGCAATTGCAGGTAATAACTTAATTACAAATATTGATGCAAAATTGCAGGCTGGAGCAGAGAGGGCATTAGAGGGAGCAGTCAAACGTGCTCGCGCCTCCGGCTATAAGGGAGATTCTGGCGCAGCTGTTGTACTTGAGATTAAAACTGGCCGGGTACTTGCTATGGCCTCTTATCCAACATATGACCCAGCAATCTGGCAAAAAGGTTTAACAGTTAAACAAGCTGAGGATTTATTTAGTGAGGAAAAAGGTGTACCAGCTCTTTCTAGACCATTGCAAGGTTTATTTGCACCTGCTTCAACCTTTAAATCAATTTCAGTTCTAGCTGCGGCTAATGCTGGTTATTCACTAGATGCTACTTATAACTGCCCAGCATCTGTTTTGGTTGGAAGTAGAGTNTTTAATAACTTTGATAGTAAAGCTGCCGGTAGGTTATCACTTGAGAAAGGTATAGCTATCTCATGTGACTCACTNTGGTATCAGATTGCATATGATGAGTGGGTTAGAGATGGTGGGCTAAAGCCAAANACAAATACNAAGGATTACTTTTTTAACGCTGCTAACGCCTTTGGAATTGGAAAAATTACAGGAATTGATCTACCAACTGAGCTCTCTGGCAGATTACCTAATCGCCAGTGGAAGCAGAGTTGGTATGAACAAAATAAAGATTTTTACTGTAACTACAAGCAACGCGCACAAAAAAAGGATTTAACCCCTTATCTAATAGAGATTGCCCGAGAAAACTGTATTGATGGCAACAAGCTGCGCGCTGGAGATGCGGTTAACTTTTCAATTGGTCAGGGCGATACATTAGTTACACCACTAAGACTTGCTGAGATCTACGCTGCAATTGCAAATAATGGCACCTACTATAAACCGCAGGTTGCTCGAGCAGTTGTTGATGTAGATGGCAAGGTAGTAAAAGAGTTTAAGCCGGTCCTAGCTGAGACAGTTAAGGCTGAGCAAAGTACCTGGGATTTCCTNCACCGCGCACTTCGTTCAGTTGTTACCGGTGGCACCGCCACNGGATCATTTTCTGGATTTCCAGTTGCAGTAAGTGGAAAGACTGGAACAGCTCAGGTATTTGGTAAAAATCCAAATGGTAGTGCTAAAGATGACACCTCTTGGTTTGCTTCATATGGACCAACTGAGAATCCGCAGTATGCGGTAGTGATGATGGTAAGTCAGGGTGGATTTGGTGCATCAACATCTGGTGTTGGAGTTCGNGATATTTATGCAACCTTATTTGGGGTAGTTGGTAATAAAGTTGATCCAACAAAGGCGGTATTTCCAAATGGTGTTCCCACTACTATCGCTAAGGTAGATTTAAAGCGGGCAGCAAGTGAGGTTGATTTAACTGGAATTAAAGTTGGCGGGGTGAAGTTAAAGTGAGTACAACGAGAAACTATCGCAGATCAAGCAGAGGTAATGATTTTAAGTATGATTTTTTACTTAATTTTGCAGTTGGTGGCTTATTAATAATCGGCACACTTTTAGTTTACGCCGGAACTCGTGATTGGTTTAAGTCCTCTGGATTAGATCCTGAGTATTACCTTAAGCGCCATACCTTAAATATTTTAATCGGGGCACTGCTTGCCTATGGAACTACGTTGATTGATTACCGCTTACTTAGGGCTTACACACCAATTGTTTGGGCGGCAGCGGTTCTTGGCTTAATAATTGTATTAATTCCAGGCCTTGGCTCAGAGGTTAATGGTTCAAAGGCCTGGATCTCATTACCAGGCGGCTTCCAATTACAACCTGCTGAGTTAGCAAAGATTGCAATTATTGTTGGTATTGCAATGATTTTATCTGATCGTGATCAAGTCGATAAGGATCCATCAGATCTTGATATTCTCAAAGTACTAGCACTTTCAGCGGTTCCAGTTTTATTAATTGTTCTTCAACCAGATTTAGGAACCGTCTTAATTATCTCTGCATCTATTTTGGCAATGATTGGCGCATCAGGTGCAAAACCTAGATGGGTAGTTGGTCTGCTATTACTTGCAGCAGCAGGTGGTTTTGTTGCAGTACAAAGTGGTGTAGTAAATGACTATCAGGTTGCAAGATTACAATCATTTGTTGATCCAACCTCAGATCCTCGAGCAACTGGTTATCAACTTCGCCAATCTAGAATTACGATTGGCTCAGGTGGATTTTTTGGTAAGGGTTTATTTAATGGGCCACAAACAAATGGGCGATTTGTGCCTGAGCAGCAAACTGACTTTATTTTTACGGTAGCGGGAGAGGAGATTGGTTTTCTTGGCTGTTCAGTTATTTTAGGGCTTTTTACCCTATTTTTTATCAGAGCTTTTTATATTTGCAACCGCAGTAGAGATTTATTTGGCAGGTTGGTATCTATTGGCGTAATTGCTTGGTTTGCCTTTCAAACATTTGAAAACATTGGCATGGCAATGGGACTTATGCCGATGACTGGAGTGCCGCTACCATTTTTGTCATATGGTGGATCATCTATGTTTGCTAATTTAATTGGGGTGGGACTGTTGCATAACATCCACTCTCGTAGCCATTAAACACGCTTAAATTAGGCTAAGTTGGCACATCAGGCAGGATCTGCGATACTTACTTCACGCAATCAGCGCGAGGATACAGAGCCTCAGCCGCGACAGCGTCGATATTTTTAGCATAATTAATAGGAATTAATTAAAAAGTATTGAAAGAGATACTGCAAAACTGCAGTAATTAAGATTTGAGAAGGATTTGATTTATATGGCCGATGAGCCTAAAGCACCACGTAAACGCGCTGCCAAAAAAGCGGTAGAGGGCGAAGAGAAGAAAACAAGTAAGAAGTCAGCAGCAATTCCCGTTCCATTATTTCAAGCAGCTCCTGCAACTAAAACTCCTAAGGTGATTAAAGCTGTTAAGAGTGAGAAGAGTGAATCAACTGATGAGGTTAAAAGCTCAGAGGGTGAAAGTGATGAGTTTCGCAGGCGCCGCCGCCGCGGCGGTAGAGGGCGCAGGCGTAATGGTAAAGAGATTGCAGAGGGTGCAGATAGTGAGCAAGTAGCAACTTTAGATGAGAGTGAAACAGCAGAGGCTGGTACCCATAAGCGCAGGCGCCGCCGCCGGGCTAAGGGTGAGGGTGTAACAGCTGGTGAAACTATTGAAGAGGATGGCGTACCAACTGTAGTTAAGGTGCGTGAGGCACGGGTAAGAGCGCCAAGGAGTGAGAGTAAGAGTTTTCCTAGACGTGATCGAAACAGATTTGATCGAGGCGATCGCGGTGATAGGCGAGAGCGTCGTGATTTCACACGCAAGCGTGGCAGCGTAATTACTGAGTCGGAGTTTTTAGCAAGACGTGAAGCGGTTGAGCGATCTATGTTAGTTCGCCAAATTGCAGATAGAACTCAGATTGCCATTATTGAAGATGATGTAATGGTTGAGCATTATGTAAATAGAAATAGCAATATTTCCTATGTTGGTAACGTCTATCTAGGTAAGGTACAAAATGTGCTGCCTTCGATGGAGGCTGCCTTCGTAGATATTGGTAAGGGTCGTAACGCAGTTTTATATGCTGGTGAGGTNAATTGGGATGCACTTGGCTTATCTGATACTCAACCACGAAAGATTGAACATGTATTAAAGAGTGGTCAATCAGTATTAGTTCAAGTAACTAAGGATCCAATTGGTCAAAAGGGTGCCAGATTAACTAGTCAGATCTCNCTTCCTGGTCGCTACCTAGTTTATGTACCTGGTGGTGGCATGAGTGGAATATCTCGTCGNCTACCTGATAATGAACGAAACCGTTTAAAATCTATTTTGAAAAACTTAATTCCAGAGCAAGCTGGCGTAATTATTCGCACCGCTGCNGAAGGNGCCCCAGAGGCAGAGTTAGAGCGGGATGTAACCCGGCTTAAAGANCAGTGGGATGAAATTGAGAAGAAGGTGAATAACTCAAGCACAGCTGCGCCATCACAACTTTATGGTGAGCCAGATCTAACTGTGCGAGTAATTCGNGATATCTTCAATGAGGATTTCAACAANATGNTAGTTCANGGAGATAAAGCTTGGAGTGATATTCAAGATTACATCAGCCATATCGCACCAGAGCTTGCTAGCAAGATTGAAAAATGGAGCGGTAGNAGAGATGTATTTGCGGAGAATCGAGTTGAGGAGCAGCTTGCAAAGGCATTTGATCGCAAGGTCTATCTCCCATCTGGTGGTTCATTAGTTATTGATCGCACCGAAGCGATGATTGTTATCGATGTTAACACCGGTAAATTTATTGGTAAGGGCGGAAATCTAGAGGAGACAGTTACCAAAAATAACCTAGAGGCGGCTGAGGAGATTGCTCGACAGCTTCGCCTGCGGGATATGGGCGGAATTATTGTGATCGACTTTATTGATATGACACTTGAGGCAAACCGTGAGTTGGTTTTGCGCAGATTAACTGAGTGCTTAGGGCGAGATCGCACTAAACATCAGGTTGCTGAAGTTACCTCACTTGGGCTTGTGCAGATGACCCGCAAGCGAGTTGGTCAGGGATTAATTGAGGCTTTCTCAACAACTTGTGAGAGTTGTGGCGGACGTGGAATTCATATTCATAGTGAGCCAGTAAATAAGGTATCACTTGAGAAGGATATGGAGCAGCGTTATGCAAAAACTAGCAAAGCATCAGCTGATGATGATTCAGATGATAGTGAAGATGATGAGATTGAACAGAGTTCAAACTCAATAGATAAATCATCGAGTGAGGATGACTCAAATGATGATGAGATTGAAGTGGTAGCAACACCTAATCGTCGAAAAGGGCGCCGGGCTGTGAGTACTGGGGTCATTTCAACTAATTAATCGCTCGTATTTGACCAGGTGAG
>JGI24768J34885_10000455_pt1 | contig 12144 bp, 2 predicted proteins | sample LakOntMetagenome_FD_34885 | JGI IMG/M metagenome (IMG submission 34885) | reverse complement strand
CAGACTCCCGGGCTAGGCTCGGGCGGAGGGGTCGGCGAGGATTGCAGGACCCGTCACCCTCTGCTGGTGGATGATGCACCTCCTTTCGGCAGCGGACCATGCGGGGACACCCCTGTTAGGGCATCATCGGACCAGACTCCCGGGCTAGGCTCGGGAGGAGGGGACGGTGACACCCCCTACTCGATGGCACTGGTGTCTAAGAAGCGGCGAGTTGATTTGGAGTTGGAAGCCCGGACATTGCGGCAGCGCCGCCAGGAAGACCGACGCAAGCAACTGGAGGCCGAGCGGCTTACAGTCGACAATGCCGCTGACAACCGCCGGCACCTGGGACCTATTGAGCCAGCGGAGCAGGTGCTGAATGTGAACAGGATGGGGGTAGTCGACGAGCTCGAAGATGACCAGGAATTAGCGGACTATGGCTCAGGCGAGGACACTAACGCGCCCTCCGCGTATCTGCTTTCGGCCTTGCCGGAACCTGCGGGTCTTTCGGCATACTTGGTGGACCGTTCGGCAAGTACGGCGCACACTGCCTCAGGCTCACCGTTGCTGTTGAGCACTCAAATCGCAATGAACGCTGCCCCTACACCTAATTGCACCCAGATGTTCGAGGCACGTCCACCATCACCCTGCACGAATGCCGCGGCTTCCGAGCGAAGGGACCTACCACCAACGGGACCTCTAANGGGAGAAGAAGAGGCGGAAGTCGCCCATGGACAGGTGNTGGCTCANCCCGAGCAGCCATCCTCGAGAGCATCTGCCGCAAACGCCNTAGGGGAACTGGCTCTGAANGACGTCTCTGTGTCTGACTCAACTGAAGTGAACTTGGCCGCGGGTGATGACCTNCAGTGGGCTACAACGGGATGCCAGCTTCTCACTCTCAGAGACGTCCAGCATGACATGCATAGGGTCACGCTGCGTACGTCCTGCTGTCAATCAGGCTGCCCATTGGAGCCGACCGCTCAACATGAAATTCATGAATCCCTGGTGGATGCCTTTGTGCGCACGGACCCGGTAGGTGATCGCCACTTCCTGGCATCGTATCGTAGCCAAGCAAGTGACAGCATAGTTCTTACATCCTTCGCAGACGACACTGGAATCGTTGCCATATGCCTCCTTAGATCGACTTCTCAGATGCGGAGCACCCGCTCTCCGCCGTCATGGACTCTGGAACTGATCAACACGAAGACTGGATTTCGAAGCAGAGGATTCGGCTCAGCTCTTCTGCGCTGTGCGATGTCACAGGCCATGCGTCTGCTCCCTGGTCAAATCTCCTCTCGGCCAGGCTTCCTTGTCTCTAACCTCCTGACCCACCATGGCTTCGAGCAGCTGGGGCCGACCCAAAATTGGCTGTANCNACACTTGCCACTGTTGCCTGGGATGGAGTCAAAGGACCTGGCGGCGCGCGAGCCTCTCAGTTTCTGCACGGACCGGCGCGTCTGCTACATTCTTAGCTGTATCCAAATAATCAGCGGCCAACCGGGAGTCGACAAATGGCTACTCCAACAAACGTGGCCGCACTCGCGTGTCGGGTACTCCCTGACCATGCTTCTGGCACAACCATATGGTAAGACCGAGAAACCATCGACATGTGTGTCGCTGGCTATCCTCCACTCTTATTTGGTACGACAAAACAAATGTATGCGGGGGCACTCGCAGTACGGCACGGAGGACCAAGATGGCTTCGATCTCTTTTTGGCACTCCTAAGCTGCCTAGACCGTGAACTCGGACCAGAGCTAAGCTCGCCCCTCTTCCGAGTGGACTATGAACATNCTGGCACATGTGCGGCGACNGGCTGTCCTGACTCATCATCCAGAGCCGGGAGTGACCGNGCGATAAGGATCTGGGTCCCGCCGGCGCCATCTGATCCATGCAGACTAGAATCGCTACTCGAATCTCTGCTAACCGAGGAACGACGAGAGTGTGCTTGTCCCACCTGCCATCACTCCCACCGAAAGTACTCTTTCATGCTCACTAATGTCTCTGGAGGAGTCGCCTTTCACTTTCAACGTGGCAGTTACGACGGCCGGACCTCCTTTCACACCACGCCGGTTATTCTTCCTACGCAACTCATCCTTTCTGTGGGTGGAGCGAAGCGAATACTTCACCTCAGGACGGTACTGCTTATCTGCGAAGTGCAAGTCAAGCCGGGCGTGCTAGACCCCCACTGGATGACAGTGACGCACCGCCTGCTTAAAGACAAGCCGCATCAATCGGGGAAGCCGATGTGGTTCTTGGCTAGCGACCACTATGTGACCCCTCTTGGCAACCTCGGTGCGCACGNGGCCAACGAGACGCTGAGTTTAGACCACGTCACCCTTCAGAGGTATCAAAACCTATCCATCTGCGGGGCCTTCTACAGTGATCCCGTCCAAGAACCGCTCCTCAGGAGTCTCAATCCGTGCGGCAGCTCGACGTNTGACACCCCAATCCTGGANGACGCAATGGGACGCCTTCGACGGGCCGATGTTAGAGTCGCTCCATGCCCTAAGTTCTTATGTGCAACACCAACAGAGCTCCGAAGTCGGGTGACCACCGCTCTCCTTACAGGCTCCCCTGTAGCGCTCAAAGCTCCGTATCTCCGGAAAGAGCTGACGGTTGTAGACGCCAGTATCCGTTCCCAGAGGATCGCTTTAACTCGGCAAGGGGGGGTTAAATCGAAGGCCATGAACTTTACAGAGAGTCTTGCGAATGGATATGAGGGCTGGGGACATGCAGAGGCGCTGGACCGGGGCTTACAATCACAGTTGCTGCATGGAGGATCGAAATTCGCTCATGACCTCGGTACTCAACTTGGCGTCACGCTCGCTGACCCGGCAGGCGTAGTGGTCACCACCGACTCGTACGTCACCGACTTCCACTTCCACCTGCTGCCTGTTCTCAACTGCGGCATCGTGACCGGGGCTGGCACGTCGACAGGGAGCCCGTGGCAGACTGTAGGACTTTATGAACCGCGAGTGCTGAAGACTTATCTCTTCGCATCTGTCGAGGCTCTTAAGCTACTAGGTCTCTCAGTCACAGACAGTGGGAGCATGGACATCTCATCCATCATAACTCGGCTCATGAGGCTACCGATAAATACCCGACGTGCAATGCAATTCGACTGGGCCATTATGGACGGCGTGGAGACGACACACATTATATTCCCAGAACAAACGTTGCACTGGGTGGCTACGGAGTCCGCTCGCAGCAGACGGTCAAACGCGGTATATTGTGGAGTCGGCTCTTTCTTCCTCCCCAATGACATTGAAGCCGCTCGCCGTCTGCGGCAATCNCTCGAGGCATGCAAACATTATCGCCATACGGCCAAGCAGAAACCGTCACCAGGNGAGGCCATCGCACTGGTTGATGCTCATATCGCGGCTCTGGCTGCGNAGCAGCCAACTCAGGAGGAGGCCATGGTTACGGACCGGCAGAATGATGCATCGAACCCGACGGTCTCACATGCTTGACGCTGTCAGCAGACCACTCGACTGCGCCACGACCCGCAATCTTTACGACACCCGATTATCGCACCAGCTCAGCTCCGATTACACCATCTTCGGGGACATCCCACTATATGCCAACACCCCATCGGCGACCCAACCCTCCAACCCGGGCTCCCTCACTCGCGTCATGACTTGGAACGCAGGAGGAGGAGCCGGTACTCTTACCAATCCGGACAAATTGTCCATCTTGTGCCGTACCATGCTGTGCCAAAGCATCCAAGTTGCATGCATCAATGAAGGTCACGCTTCCAAGGAGTCTGTCAAAGCGTGCTTGCGTGAACTCAAGCTCCAGCACTTATTCCGCACCTTCGGTGATGGCTCACAGGTCATCTGGCTCGTTCAAACAGCCCTAGCTGACCGCATTGTTGCCCAGCCACCGATGGAGAGCGACCGCGTATCGTGTCTTGTGCTGGCCGGACCTTGCCATCAGCGCACACTCCTCATCGGGATGTATGGTTATTCGTCCGCCACTACAGAGAGCCGGAGCGGCAAACGGCAACAGGAGCTATGGGAGCACGTGGAGCCCTTCATCCGTCTGAATCGTGAACGTAAGCACCATGTTGTGGTACTGGGCGACTTAAACGTAGTCCCCGCTGACCACCTTTCGACCTCCCAGAACCTGCTGACTACCTCTATCCAGCAATTCGAGGATTGGCGGCTGCACTTGGGGCTTACAAACGCTTTGCTTCATCGATGCCCGGCAGCTACGCTCAGCAAAGGCTTTTTCTCCCGCAGCAAATGTCGGGACACGGGAATTGAACTTGCACTGCTCGATCACATTCTTGCCTCCCCCGATATCGTGCGTGGTGCCGCTATTCTTGTGCTGCCTGCCGCCGACCGGGGTTGCCCTTGGGGTGACCATGATCCGGTCCTTGCGGACTTCGAGTTCGGCTTCAACCCTATCCCACTGAAACCCAAACGCTCTCCTATAACTTGGGCTCACCATTATTCTCCAGGGGAGTGGGCGGCTCACGAGGCCGACCCCGCCGTTAACGCCACATTGGACACGCTCCTTGGACTCTTAGAGGCAGCAGCTGACACTCCGGATAGCGTTGACTTGAACAGTGTNTTCTCCGACTTCCTGTCAGTAGCCGCACCTCCCTCCACCAGCCGATCCGCTCAGTTGCTGGACAAGCCCTCCACCGATCCCATCAGCACTGCTGCGGGACGAATGCTGGGCAGGATGCGCCGAGCCGCCATCTACATCCGCAGTTGTCTNCCGCGCGACCGCCGCGCCTTATTCCATTTCAATGAACCGCACCTTCGGGAACTGCTCTTCCACCCTGAGGACATTTGGGCGGATCCTTTGGAGAAAGCAGCTGACCTGCGTGAGGCGCTGCGATACCGCCACCTCAAGACGGGAACGGACTGGTGCGGCTGGCTTACGACTATGGCCGCCGTCCAACGCCGGTTGCAGCGTGTCATTAAACACCACCGGGTTTCGTGGCAGAGGATGAGGCAAGACTACGAGGTCGCCAAAGCCACGCAAGAAGCAAGAGCAGGACGACCCCAGCGTGCCATTAATCTCATCTTTGGCAAAGAGGGACCTACGATGGTAGATGGCGCCTTTTGGAAACAGCGGTCGTACACTGATGAATCTGGCGTCACTAGCTCGGAATGGGTCTACGTCACTGATGAAGAGGAAGTAGAAGCGGAAGCTCTACGCCACGTAGCCCGTATGTTTCCTCCTGAGCTGGGATGGGAACCGTTCAAGCCGGGAGCGACTTTTCCCACGGGGTATGCCTTCGCAGGGTCACCAGTGGTTTCGACGCGACTCTCGCACATCCTCGCCACGGTAGACCGCGTGGATTTCAAGGGCGCATTGGACCCCATGACCCTCACCGACTTCGACGCTCTTCTACGCAAGCAAAATGTCACTTCGTCCCCTGGATGCTCTGGTATCACCTATGGGCACCTTCGAGCGATGGGCACAAAAGCTCGACGTGTGTGTGTCCTCCTTATCAGCCGCTACCTCCGCTTCCAAGAAGCGCCGGCGGCATGGCTGGAGGTTGGAATCGCGCTCATACCGAAATCGGATGGCCTCGCGGGTCTAGGCGACGGCGGCCGATTAGTCTCTTGGAATCGCTGCTGAAGCTGTCGACGGCCTTTGTAGGACCGAAACTCAAAGCGGCGCTTCTGCGGCATCCGTCGCCTCACGACCCTTCACCCCCAGCCCGAGGCCGTGGCCGCATGCACCGTCAGCAGCTTTTCGACAGTGGTAGCCGTCGCGGATGCCAAGAGGCATTCATTATGCTCACAGCGGTTCTGCATGGCCTACGCGCCCAGCGAAAGAAGTTCGTCCTCATCATGACGGATGTTAAAGGTGCCTTCAATCACACACCTACAGCCTATATGGACCAGCGGTACGAAGGACTTGGCATTCCACACAAACTTCAGATTGCAGAGGACATCGATACCGACCTCGAAGGACGCCTTAGGGATTTTCTGCAGTCCATCGACCGCAACAGTACCTTCCGAGTTCGAACTAGGCACGGCTTCACTGAGGCAAGGGCCAAAGGGTGGGTAGGGCTTCACCAAGGGGAAACCTTGTCCCCGTCCAAATACTCATGGAGTGTTGATCCGCTTTTGGAGTACCTTGAAGCGATTGCAGAATCGGAAGGCCTTGGTATCGACCTTGGTTCAATCCTTGTTGATGGCGAAGAAGTCTTCTTTGAAGGCTCCTACACCATCCACACTGGTAAAGGCGATGTTACTTTCTTCCATCAGGGTGGACGGCTTGTGGCCATTCTTTTCGCAGACGATCTGGCCATTATTTCGGGAGAAATCAAAGGTGCGCAAGTTCTACTGCATGCGACTAACGAGTTCTACACATCGGCCTCGGCTACGTTATGCGCACCGAAAAGCTTGTACACAGCCAGCGAGAACGTTCAGGAATGGTCTGTCGCTCTGTCGGGCTTTGATGACTGCTATCTGGACGGTATCGAGAAAACTTGCAGAGGCTGGAGGAAGAACCGCCGGGAGGCCCTAGCCATGCTGCCTAGAACGCACGAGGATATCGCTGTTAAGGGCACGACAATCATCCTGAAGGGTGACCCTCTCATCCTGGAGCACTTAGGTGACCCGGTTCATTGGCTGAATAGCGACAACACCTTCACCCCGGACTCGACGTTCACTCTTGCAGGCGCTCTCCTCCGAGCGTTCCCTGGAGTACCGATCAAGATGGATGTCTATGACCGTCCGCTGCACGTTGTCAATGCCCTCACGGGATGCAGAGAATATTTGACATACGTACCTCCTAATGAGCCGATGAAGTATTTGGGCATTCCCATCTGTGCGAACCTGGACTGGGAGCCGGCACACCGCGCTTTGCTCGCCAAACTCAGGCCGAAGTTAAGCAAAGTCAAACAGGGCAAACGGCTTGGGCTTCCTGAGGACGTATTCACTCAAGCCGCCTCTTCACATGTGATGGGCATTCTAAACTACTATCTGCCGCCAGTTCCTTACAGCGTTGCGCAGCTAGCCACGATTAACAATCTTGTCACCAACGCTTTTCGAACGAGTGCGAAAGCTAGCGTACATCAGCTCCGCCTACCGCAGCCCCTAGGTTGCGATGTACCGGACGTGGAACTCCTAACGGCGAAGCTACGCATTCATCTTGCACTGCGTATGCTCCACAGCCGCGATCTGGAGGGTCAAACGCTGCGGTGGTGTCTTGGGGTCATCCAGAAGACTCGTAAGCTTCCGGACTTTCCATGGTCTACTCTCTACACCCCTCCACCGGGCCAGCCATCCAGCTTTGTGGACGCAGTCACCACCTCGCTGCAGCATGTGCGCTTGTGCATCCGCACTGACTCCCCCATGTACCCGTGTGGAGCGACCATGCTTGACCCCCACTGGGAACGGGGACTTAGGACTGACACCCCAGCGTGGGCGAGAGAAGAACTGGCCTGGCTGCTGCGGAACTTCCCGCAGGCTACCCACCAGGACCTACTGTACCGCCGTAACTGGCCGAAGTTCCAAGACTTCCAGCACTTCTTTGTCGACACCCCGATCCCCGAGCTCATCGAGTTCACTCGCTCCCCCCTCTGGCGGACCAAGACAATGCAGTTTCAATCTGAACCTCTCCCGAGGTTCACGGCTATCTCTGATGGCACAGGGGATGGTGTCTGTGGCACGTGTCAGTTGAGCGACGCCTCTGACCTGGCGACTATCACTCGGGTCTACGCAGGCGACACTCCGTGCGAGTCGGAACTGGTGGGCATCATGCAATCCTACGACTCTCTGTGTGGCCGGAATGCACCTGTCACTGAAGGCAAGATCCTGTCTGACTGTCAGTCTGCAATAGCGCTGTGGCAATCGGCCCGCGAGCCGTCCTTCGACCCAATGCTGCGCACTCATGGCCGGGCGGCGGTCCTGCAATTGTACATCGCCCTACACCAACGGCACTCCCCAGATTCAGCTTGGCCCTGCTACTGGCTGCCAGGTCACTCGGATAGGGAGGCCCCTGAATCCATCGCAGAGGAGGACCAACCATATTTTAGGGCCCATGTTGTTTGCGACAAACTCGCACCTGAGTGCAAACAGATTGCGCCGGCAGGAGACATCACTGGATTTGTGACCGACTTCATGTTTGTCCTAGCCGACGCCACGGGCAGACGCTGTTTCCAAACCCTCCACTCGTATATTGACGGGCTACGCAAGTCCCCGGACTTTCACGCGGCACAGACTCGGAAGACTCGCGCCCACAGCACCGGTCATTCCTGGCGCGAGATTCCGACTGAGGACCTGTACCTCCCCAGAACCAAACCCCGTGGGATTCCGATCAGGCCTACAGCCCTTTCAAGCGCAACAGCTTCGATTGCGAGGACATGATGACACAGCTTTTGGACCTCCCCGCGCTTCGCCACCGGGCTCTCCGAGGCCATGGGAAGGCCACCGCATCTTGCAGAGTGGACATACTGGGCGGCCATTTCCCACTGGCGAACCCTGCCTCAGGAACGACCTCGGCCGCAGGCACTTGTCTTTTTTGCCACTGTGCGCCTGTTGACACACTGCACCATGCTCTGCACGAATGCGCCATGGATCGCTGGGCATCGCTCCTTCCGGAGGGCTGGTGCAGCCAGGCAATAGGTCTAATCCGCTCCCGCTATCTGTTGAGCGAAATCTCAGCTATTCTCCAACTGGGCTGCCCTTTCGACACTTCTGAGCCGTCCCCCCTGGCGAGCTCACGCCCCAGAACTGATCGCAAACGACGCTGTCGTACCATGGCACTCGTTTCATACGAAGAGGTCGCTCGCATGCAGACTACCCGCTCGTCTGCAGGGCTGGCGCAAACCGTTGCAAACAAATGGTTTCAAGCGGCTACTTGCGGGATCATGGGGAAACAGCTTGCGGTTGCACACATGGACCGGACACCTGATAAAGACCAACCGGCAGCCCAGCTAATGCGAGCGGCCCTTGCTCAACAGAAATCGTCGCTTGAGGAACAGCGGACTATATGGAGGCAGTTGCACCCGGCGGAAGTTGAACTCGCAGCGGATGCTTCCTTCATAGAGCCTGTTATCGGCCTTGAGTCTCGGTCAGCCCGAGCACTCCCGGATGACAGGTTACCTATTGGACCTCATGTGCAACTGGAGCAGTGCCTTAAATCTTGGCAACCCCCATGGTGTGAAACTCACCCGACAGCGCATGCGACCTTTGCCTCGGCGTGGCGCGGCCTCCCATCGACTCTCCTTCGGGAACAGCGACACCGCAACTTCTGGCCACGTCCACGGGAAGGCACATGGCTATACGCCGGTGTTGTGACGAATTCTACCCACTTTCATGCTCTTTCAGCATACGCTGTTGCCCATGCCATTCCGATCCTCGCCGTTGTTGGCCGAGACCTATTGCCGGAGGAGGCTAAGACAGACTGTGTGGAATGGCCGATTCCAACTAATCCCGTAGATCCCAGTGCGTGCCCATCGGCAGACTACGTGCAGAACCTTGGTACTCCAGGATGCATTATGGCAGCATTACAACTTTTGCGCGGGGGCGGAAGCGAACGCTTCCAGTGTGAGCTCCCCGTTTGGCTTCGGCTCTGGCCCATGCTCTTCGACAATTACCCACGTCCTGCTGATTACCCAAAGTGGAACACTGATCGCTCGATGTTGCGCCTACACCTTAGCCGTGAATTGTGCACTCGACTCGCCCCTCCGTGGTGGCGCACCTCCTGTACTGGAGTAATGGGTCAAGCGAGTGCTGCTGGTTTGTGGACGAAGGAACTGGGCTCGCAGCTACGAAATGCCATGCCCTCCCGCCAGGTGGCTCAGCTGTACTCCAGTCACTACTGGCATAGCGGGGTCCTCGCGGCGTCTGCTCTCAGCTGCCGGGCTGCTACGGCAGCTGCAATCATCGCGATGAACCCTCCTTGCTTACCCGCAGCGGATCGTAGAGGCCTCCAACAAATGGCATACTCGCCTCAGCCGGCCGCACGCTCAGCTCCATCTCGCCAGGGATGGCACAATCCAATTCCTAACAGGGTGAACCTCGCCACGGTGATCGATTCTAGCACTGGGCAACCGGTGGTGTACACTCCTCCCAAGAAGTATCACCAGCTAGGATCAGCCAAGACCATGTACCAACTACTTCTTCGATCCGCGGCCACTTGGATTATTGATAATAGCAGTGTAGGAGACCACCCTGATTCGGCATGGGCCCACTGGCGGCAAAACACCTGCTGCTCGTCTTCCTCTTGCCCGAATGCGGAAGACGATGTCCAGCAGACGGGGTTCGTCCTGCCCACAGGCCACCTCCTCTGCCCCTCCTGCTTCACGGACTGGGAAGGTACGCTTCTAGCCCAACTGCACATTACTCGCACTGAACCTTGCCCCCGTGATGCGAAAGGCACCTGTCCCGGTTGCACCCTCGCCACCGGCTCTTCACGCGCCAGGATCAGGCATTTGCTTATCCGCGGTCACTTGCGCGACCTCTGCTACCACTTCCTCAATCACTTACCAGCGAACACCAGCAACCAGATGGTCGGCATCTTGCATCGGGAGCTCGGTGACCTTTACTCCACTCTAGATCGGAAATACCTATTGGGCATTCCTGCTCGCGTATACCATTCCGTGCTTGGTTGGCTTGGGTGGCACTACAAATCTATACTCTCCCAGCCTATCACCAGCATGCCGCCATTAGATCTGGACCAGTCTGAGCATTGGGCATCCGTGTGCTACAACAAACTCTGCGCAGTGGACCTTCGCCCGGTGACGCAGAAAGTAAAGCGAACACAAAACGACATCATGCTGGCCCATGTGTTTGACCAGGCACCCGCACTCCGAAAGCTGCATCCAACTCTTGTGGATCACAGTGGCCATGCCAGCACTTTACTCATGAACGAGGATGGTCGAGGACTGCTTCGTAAAGCTCTCGAACTGGACTCCATCTCGTTACCGGAGCCGGCGGATAACAGCATAGGACGCCAGACTGATGCGCGATGTGCGATCTGCGACAATACGGATAACGATGCCTGGTACGATACCGATGACGGTCTCCATCTCTATGTATGTCTCGCCTGCAAGCGATGGTGGCATTTAGAATGCCTTTCTACGGAGGACCGGGACACCACGGAGCTAGCAGACCCGAATGGGCGCTGCACGGATTGTATTGCTGGTAAGTGTTATGCATTGAACCGTATCCTGGAGGCGGTGCGCACGGAGACGGGCCAACATCGTGTTCTCTTGGAATATCTCGGCTACAACCTATACGAGCTAGGCAAACAGTCAGTCCTGGATATCATGGACCCTGTTGGTGTAGGTGCCCTCATGGAGGCGTATCACCGACATGCCGCCACTCGCACTACCCGCAGTCTGCTCTTTTGTGCCACGGCGCTACTTGATGCCCTTGACCAGGATGCACCGCTTAAGCCTCTCGGACTTCATGCCAAACTAGTCCACAATGACCCGAAACTCTACCTGATCAGCCATGCCTCTCTCGCTGATAGGGGCTTTTCTGTGGGCCAAGCCAATGCATATCAAATGCTAGCAACTGAGCACAGGCTATACATACCCTTCTCCTTGGTGCACCTCCTACGAGACCTGAAGGGTGTGGAGCTGCCAAAGGTGCCGTATCCTCACACTAGGGCCCCGACCGTGCAAGAAGTTGTTGACCACCTGACAGCGCTAACCACTAACTCTCTCCCTCTGGCTATAGCACATACCATCTTCAGCGAGGATGAGTGGCAGGGCCTGGGCTTACTGTCGGGTTCACGACTCTCAGACATAGCCGCAACTCTAGGAGTCTTTGGCGCTAGATATGAGGCGAGTCGATGGATATCCTTTCTGCAAGCTGCGATCCCTGGGCTCACGGAGCAGGATGCCCAATGGCTGGTGTCTCTTCCGACAACACCGGACTGCCCTCTGCCAGCCTCGCAGCAGATGCCAGCCCCACAGCGCGGCAACAAGCGGAAAACCCCGGATCCAGAAGAGTCAAACATTGGCAACAAAAGGAGCACTGGCACGCCGACCCCTCAGAGTGCCCCTGTCCGCCGCTCTCCTCGCTCTCACTCTGGCTCTAGGTTGACTATCACATCCGCCACTGTAGAAACTGATGCGCCGTCCTCCTTAGCCGCTTCCCATCAGGCCCTAAGACCTCAGCTCTCCCAAGCCTTTAGGCGCCTATACGGTACTGCCCGGCATCGAGGCATCCTGACAGGTC
>JGI24768J34885_10000442_pt1 | contig 12407 bp, 13 predicted proteins | sample LakOntMetagenome_FD_34885 | JGI IMG/M metagenome (IMG submission 34885) | reverse complement strand
CCTGCTTGGAAATATATGGAAGAGCCAATTGCGGCTAAATAAGATGGAGATGAGGAACTAGCACCTAAATTAATATCTTTAACCATCACAGTTCCACTTGCACTGCCATCACTCTTCCATAACTCACTACCTAGTAAGCCATCTTTGCTTGGAAATATAAGGTGGAGCCAGCTGCTGCTAGATAGGAAGGAGTTGATGAGGTTGCACCTAAATTAATATCTTTAACCATAACGGTGCTTTCAGCACTGCCATCACTCCTCCATAATTCAAATCCGGTAGCGGCATCGCCAGCTTGAAAGTATAAAGTAGAGCCAATCACAGCCAAATAAGATGGAGATGAATCAGCAGCGCCAGCATTAATATCTTTAACCATTACAGTCCCGTCAGCACTGCCATCACTCTTCCACAACTCATAGCCATTAGTGCCATTACTTGCTTGGAAATATAAGGTGGAGCCAACCGCTGTTAAATAAGCCGGTGATGAGGAGGCAGCTCCTAAATTAATATCCTTAACCATTACAGTCCCGTCAGCACTGCCATCACTCTTCCACAACTCATAGCCGCTAGTGCCATTACTTGCTTGGAAATATAAGGTGGAGCCAATCGCTGTTAAATATGGTTGACTAGCAAGATTTCCAGGAAAAATATCCTTAACCATTACTGGTTGAGAGTTTGTCGCCCTTACACCTACAATAAAAATTAAAGCAGAAATACAAACCGATACCTCAAGCAGCAGGATTTTCTTTCTCGTTCCTTTGTGATTTAGCCTCTCAGATAGCCAAGGGGTAAGCCTGCGCAGCAGCTGGGATATTTGATTCACACTTGAATTTTAATGGATTACTATCAAAAACGAGTGAGAATTGCTATGCAAATGATGATTTTAATATTTTAAATTCTCAGTAATCAGTGGATGAGCGTGAATAAATGATGGGTTTACTCTCAAATAAGAATGAATAAATCTCCAAAATAAAAGCAAAAATGAAGATAAATAGAGAGTAACTAAACCAAAATCAATTCACTACACATCTTTTCAAAAGCTATTGTGTGTGAATCAATATCATTCTCGCTGGTATCTGGTGAGATCAAAGCCATATTATGAAATGGAGTAATTAAAAATCCGTCGTTGAGCATTCGCAGATGAATATATTGTTCTAGTTCAAAATCACCAGCATCAGCTGCTTGCCTACCATTTTTTGGAGTAATAGTGCTAAACATATACTCCGCTCTAGCCCCTAACCGATTAACTGTCCAAGGCAGATCAAACTTTGCAATAACTTTCTCAACCCCATCNGCCCAGCGATCTCCTAACTTAATCATTCGATCAAAANTCTCNTTTGTTAAAACCTTAGTTAAAGTTGCTCTCATCGCAGCAAGTGAAAGAGCATTAGCTGCGAGTGTGCCACCAATACCACCAGTATCAATCACCTCTAACTCAACTAATCTTTTTATTGAATCAGCAATATGTTGCTGCATACCAAATGCCCCGGTTGGAAAGCCCCCACCAATTGCCTTACCAATTGTTAGAAAATCAGGGGTAAGGCCAAGATCTGCTGTCATTCCACCTGGGCCAACTGAAATTGTGTGAGTCTCATCAATTATCAGTAATGCTCCAAACTTTTTAGCTAACCCCTGCACAGCTAATAAATATCCACTCTCAGGTAGCACAATGCCAACATTTGTCATTGCNGGCTCCATCAAAATTGCTGCTACATCATCATTTGCNAATGCTTTTTCCATTGCACTCAAATCATTAAATGCCACAACTCTAGTTGTTAGNTTTAAATCAACAGGAGCTCCAATATTTCCCTCCCGAGATACTGTATTTCCCTTTTTATCTAAGGTAGCAAAGCTTTCATCTACGCTTCCGTGGTAGCAGCGATCAATTATGATAATTTTTGATTTACCAGTAATTAATCTGGCATATCTAATTACATGCCGATTAGCATCTGTTGCAGAGACGGTAAATTGCCAGAGCGGCAGATTAAATCGCTCTGCTAATTCGCCAGCGACAATAGAGGCATCTTGAGTTGGCAGCATTGCTGATAATCCCCGGCCAACCTGTTCTTTGATTGCAGCAACTGTTGCCGTAGGTGAATGCCCGGTCATAGAACCGGTATCACCCAAGCAAAAATCTACATAGGTATTGCCATCAACATCTATAAAACTTGCACCCTTGGCTTCGCCTACAAAAACCGGATAAGCACCTGGCCACTTTGACATCCAAGACATTGGTACACCATCTGGCATATTTTTCTTTGCCTGGTTAAATAACTCACCACTTTTTGGATGGATCTTAAGAAATCTTTCATCCTCAATAGCTCTTAGTTGAACCAGGCGGGCGCGATCAATCATGGTCAAAACCTACTAGTAAGCATTTAATAAACCCACCAGTACTTACATAACAGGTAGAGCGGCAAGTGCTGCTTCAAAATCCTTATCTGTTAATACTGAATCAACCATTTCTCCATTTAAGAATTGATCATAAGCTGCCAAATCAAAGTGTCCATGACCGCAGAGTGCGGTAAGGATTACCTTCTCCTCACCAGTTTCCTTAGCCTTAAGAGCTTCTTGAATTGCAACAGCAATCGCATGAGTTGGCTCTGGCGCTGGCACGATTCCTTCAGTTCTAGCAAATTGAACAGCTGCTGCAAAACACTCTTTCTGCCCAACAGTTGTTGCAGTCATCATGCCAAGTTCATAGATGTGAGATACCAATGGGGCCATACCGTGATAGCGAAGACCACCGGCGTGAATTGGATCTGGAATGAAATCATGACCAAGAGTGTGCATCTTCATTAGCGGTGTCATACCGGCAGTATCACCAAAATCATATGCATAAGTTCCGCGAGTAAGAGATGGACATGAGGCTGGTTCAACCGCGCGAATCTCTGGATTCATTTTGCCTTTCATCTTCTCTCTCATAAATGGGAAGGAAAGACCGGCAAAGTTAGAGCCACCACCGGTGCAACCAACTAATAGATCAGGTGTCTCACCAACCTTTGCCATTTGCTTAAGAGCCTCTTCACCAATAATTGTTTGATGCATTAATACATGGTTTAAAACTGAACCAAGTGCGTAGGCAATAGTTGGATCAGCCACAGCTGCCTCAACCGCCTCAGATATTGCAATACCTAAAGATCCTGATTTATTTTTAGGATCCATCGCTAATTTACGACCAGCCTCGGTTAATTGTGATGGTGATCGATGCACAACTGCGCCAAAAACCTCCATCATTAACCGGCGGTATGGTTTTAGATCATATGAGCCGCCTACCTGCCAAACCTCACACTCCAAATCAAAGAGTGAGCAAGCAAATGCCAGGGCGGTTCCCCACTGGCCTGCGCCAGTTTCAGTTGTTAACTTTTTAATACCAGCTTTTTTATTGTAGTAAGCCTGTGGCACAGATGTATTTGTTTTATGCGAACCAGATGGTGAGACACCTTCATACTTGTAATAAATATGTGCTGGAGTATCTAGTAATTTTTCTAATCTGCGCGCTCTAAATAGTGGAGATGGTCGCCATGTGCGATAAACATCTAATACCTCACCTGGAATATCAATGTATGACTCAGTTGAAACCTCCTGCAAAATTAAATCCATTGGGAAAAGTGGTGCTAGATCAGCTGGCCCAACTGGTTGATGAGTGCCTGGATGAAGTGGTGGTGGTGGCGGTGATGGTAGATCGGGAATTATGTTGTACCACTGAGTTGGCATCTCACTTTCATCAAGTGTTATCTTGGTAAAGCTCTTTGCATCTTTACTTAGCGCCATTTTTCCTCCAGTGGGTAGATCGCAAATGCTAGAGGCAGATCTTTACCCATAGCAATACAAAAACCAAAACTTTTTCTTTATAAACNGTATTTANCCAGATTTTGCTGACTACCATGGCCTATGGCGATTGCTAAGTACTCACTTACCGCACTTGATTGCCCAGATCCACTTGCCCTGGCAAACTTTTATGCCCAGATCACAGATTTTAAAGTTGTAGTTGCCTATACCGCCAAGGATGGAAAGCCTCTATGGGTTGAGTTGGTAGATAATGGTGTAACAAGAATTGCATTTCAACGAGTTGAAAAGTACACACCACCTACCTGGCCAGAGGGTCCAACTCCACAACAAGCACACCTTGATTTTGATGTTAAAGATTTAAATGCTGCTGAGGCAAAGTTACTTGAAATTGGCGCAGTTAAATCCCCAATTCAAACAAGTTCAAACCCAGAAACAAATTTTCGAGTTTACTTTGATCCTGCCGGGCATCCTTTTTGTCTAGTTAGCATCTAATTACCTCTGAAGTTACTTTAATCAGTTAAGATGGTTTCATGAATGATGCGCTAACAATCTCTGCACTAACATTTGGCGCTCAAGCATTTGTTACATTATTTGTAATTCTAGATCCACCTGGTGCTGCGCCGATATTTCTAGGACTTGCCTCAGGTAAATCGGTAAAAGAGCAACGACGATTAGCTTGGCAAGCCGCAGCTGTTTCCCTCTTTGTAATTGTTTCATTTGCTTTCTTTGGTAACGCACTACTTAATTACTTAAATATCTCACTTGCTGCCCTGCAAGGTGCTGGTGGAATTCTCCTATTAATTACTGGACTGGGCTTATTAACTGGTTCAATAACAGATAAGGACTCTGCTACCTCACAAAATATTGCCCTTGTTCCTCTTGGCACACCATTACTTGCTGGCCCAGGTGCAATTGTTACCACAATGCTTTATGTGCAGAAAGCAGATGGCGCAGATCAACTTGGCGCGTTAGTACTTGCAATTGTGGCGGTTCATATAATTATCGGTTTGACCTTTATGTTCTCCACCAAGATTTTGGCGGTAATCAAAGACTCCGGAGTTACCCTGCTGGCACGAATCGCTGGCTTACTACTCTCTGCAATTGCAGTTGAGATGATCGTCAGTTCAATAAAGGCCTTTTTTAATCTCTAATCTGTCATTAGCTAGCGGTATCTTTTAGCCATGTCTGACAGCGCCCTTGCCCAAACAACATTTGTAATTGTTGATCTAGAAACCACCGGCTCCTCCCCTAAAAATGGGGCAGCTATAACTGAGATCGGCGCGGTTAAGGTAAGAGGTGGGCAGTTACTTGATCAATTTGAATCATTTGTAAATCCCCTTTCGCCAATTCCTGATTACATTACTGAGATGACAGGTATCACCGATCTGATGTTGGCAAATGCGCCAGTAATAGATGAAATACTTCCGGCTTTTTTAGAGTTTGCTGGAGGTGAGAAAGAGACAATTATTGTTGCTCATAACGCGCCATTTGATTTAAGTTTTCTTAAAAGTGCAGCGAAGGATTTAGATATAAAGTGGCCAAAGTATAAAACCTTAGATACCGTCACTATTGCTCGCCAGGTTTTAACAAAGGAGGATGTGCCAAATTGCAAACTTGGCACACTTGCTCAGTTCTTTGGCACAACTGTCGAACCAAACCACCGAGCATTAGATGATGCAAAGGCGACAACTGAAATTATGCATGCATTGTTTGAACGCCTTGGCTCTATTGAAATTAATACCATAGAGGCTTTATTAGAATTTGCAAAAACTGCTGCCCATATTCAACGCAAAAACTATTGGGGGCTTAGCTCTATCTAGCGCTAACTATTTCATTAGTTAATTGTGCCCATTTTTTAAGTATTGATTGGGCAGCGCCAGAGTCAATTGCCTTGTTGGCTAAGACAAAACCATTAGCAATTTGAGTCTGTAGCGGTAGTGAAAAATCTGCCTTAAAGGCGGCAATTGCAAAGGCAGCATTTAAGCTCACCGCATCTCGCATAGCACCGGCTTTTCCATCAAAAATTTGCTTTGTCATCTGAGCATTAAATTTGGCATCCCCACCTGCCAACTCACTGATTGGCGCTGATGCTATTCCTAACTCTGCCGGATTAAATACCTCTTCAGTTAAATTACCATTACTAATTTGAATTACAGTTGTTGTGGTAGCAAGTGATACCTCATCTAATCCATCATCACCGCGAAACACAAAACCCTCTTTGCCTTGCTGCAGTAGTACCTGCGCCATCAGTGGCAGTAACTCACGCCGGGCCACGCCAATTGCACATGCCACCGGCTTAGCTGGATTTGCAAGTGGTCCTAAAATATTAAAAACAGTTGGAACACCAAGCTCTTTGCGGGCAGCGGCTGCATACTTCATTGATGAGTGAAAAATAGGAGCAAAACAAAAACCGATTCCAATCTTGTGAACTGCTTGTTCAACCTCACTCCCAGTTAAATCAATATTTATACCAAGTGCTTCCAGCAAATCTGCTGAACCTGATTTTGAAGAGGCAGCTCGATTACCATGTTTTACCACCCTCGCCCCTGCTGCATTTGTAATGATTGCTGCCGCAGTTGAGATATTAATTGTGTTTGCACCATCGCCACCAGTACCAACGGTGTCAACAGCACGTTCGGTGATATTAATTGGGGCGGCGTATTGNTACATCTGCGCTACAAGGGCGCTTACCTCACTTGCACTCTCCCCTTTTAANTTAAGTCCTAACAAAAATTGTTTTATCTGATCATTACCGGCTTTGCCCTCAAGTATCTGCGCCATCGCCCAAGTAATCTGCTCATTGCTTAAATCAGATTTATTTGTAAGAGAGGTGAAAACTTCATCCCAACTCATAAACAGCTACTAAATTTACTTAGCGAGCGCAGAGTCGGCTTTAAGAAGAGCTGCACACTTTGCGGCAAGATTAAATGGATCGATTGGATGTGAGGTAGTTGCCTCCGCCTTTGACCAGGCAGCCAGCCAATTATCTTGCACCCGCCCGGTAATTAATAAAACTGGTGGACAGTTAAAAACCTCATCCTTTAATTGCCTGGCAACTCCCATGCCACCCTCTGGGACCGCCTCACCATCTAATATAAAAAGATCAACCCTTTTTTTGCTATCAACATAAAGCCGAAGTGCATCAGCTGTGGCAAACTCTTTAATTTCATGAATAGCAAGTGTGGCATCTAGTTGTTTGCCCAGCGCTGCCTTAACCGAGGAACGAACTGATGAATCATCGGAGTAGAGGGCAATTATTAACTCAGCCATTTGCTAATCCTACCTACCGGCCTTACCTACTCTGCCTCATCAATATACATCCGCCGTAAAATTGATTATTGCAATATTTACCGCCCGTGGTGACTACTCTCACCCAAATTCACTCCACTAGGCCCCATTGAAAATGTGTTATTCCTATCTATTTCGGGAATAATCACCCCTATGACCACCTATGCCACACCTGCTACCAAGGCCAACCGGCCCAACTTAGTAGCGGTTGGCACCATAGTTTGGCTCTCCTCTGAATTAATGTTTTTTGCCGCTCTCTTCGCTATGTACTTCACAACTCGTGCGGTGCAGGGGCCTAAGGTTTGGCTTGAATCAACTGAAATGCTTAATATTCCATTTGCCGCAACTAACACCACTATTTTAGTTTTATCATCAGTTACCTGCCAATACGGAGTCTTTGCCGCTGAGAGATTTCAAGTCAGACGAAGCGGTGCAGCTTGGCAGTTTAATAAATGGGGTATGCGCGAATGGTTTGCTCTTACCTTCTTAATGGGTGCAATCTTTATCGCCGGACAGGTATATGAGTATGCCTCTTTAGTTAAAGAGGGTTTATCACTCTCCTCTAACTCATACGGCTCTGTTTTTTATATGACCACCGGTTTCCACGGCCTACATGTAACTGGTGGCTTAATCGCGTTTTTAATTGTATTAATCAGAGTATTTAGGGCGCAGAAATTTGGTCACTCCCAAGCAACTACCGCAATTGTGGTCTCCTACTACTGGCACTTCGTCGACATTGTGTGGATTGCATTATTTTCTGCGATCTATCTAATTAAGTAAGGTGATTATGAAATTTATTTCAAAGTATCGCCGGCATAAATTTGCATTACCTACTCTGTTGCTCCTAGCTCTAGCCGGCCTTGGCTTTACCTTCTCTGCAGCAACTGCTGCGCCAGCAAAGAACACAATGACCGCCTCTGCTAAAACTACATTAATTGAAGAGGGGCAACAGATCTTTTTAAAGGGCTGCACCTCCTGTCATGGTTTAAATGCNGAAGGTGGCGCGGTTGCACCATCTTTAATTGGTGTCGGAGCTGCCTCTGTTGATTTTCAAGTTGGAACTGGTCGGATGCCGATGCAGGATATGAGTCAACAAGCTATGCGAAAGACTCCTGTTTATAACGAGGAGCAGGTTGCTGCCCTNGCCGCTTATGTTGCCACCTTAGCNCCAGGTCCTGCTGCTTTGCGAAATGAGGATATNACTTGGGAGCGTGATGGTAATACCGCAGAGGGTGGTGAGTTATTTAGAAATAACTGCGCAATGTGTCATAACTTTGCTGGACAAGGTGGCGCACTTACTCAGGGAAAGTATGCGCCAACTTTGATGGGGGTTGAACCAAAACATATTTATGAAGCGCTAATTACCGGGCCACAATCAATGCCAGTATTTTCTGACAAAATAATTACCCCACAGGAGAAGCTATCCATGATTAAGTGGATTAAATCTGCTGAGAGTGAGCCAAATCTTGGTGGAGCAGCATTGGGAAGAGTTGGTCCCGTTACTGAAGGATTAGTGGCCTGGGTGCTTGGTCTTGGTTTATTAGTTGGTTGTTGCGTCTGGCTTACTGCAAAGGCTAGGTAAATAAATTATGTCTAATCAGTTAGAGCCGTTAGCAGATCCAGGAGTTCCAGTAGCAACGGTGCGCCGGGCAGATATTGATCCAATCGCGGCTAAACGTGCGGAGCGACAGGTGGCGCTCTTATTCTCACTCTCCGGCCTTGGAACTCTGTTATTTATTTACTCATTCTTTTTTATTAAAGATAATGTTTTTATCTTCCTACCGGTTTTAGGTAATACCAATGCTCACCAATTAGGAATTGGTATTGGTATGGCAGCTGGGCTCTTCTTTATTGGAGTTGGCTTAGTTCATTGGGCAAAGACATTGATGCCAAACACACCTGCGGTGCAGGAGCGCAAAGAGCTGCGTTCAACTGATGCAGATCGTGATGGCCTTGTTGCCACCGCTAAAGAGGGTGTGGCAACTGCAGGTTTAGGAAGGCGGCCATTAATTAAGGCATCACTTGCCGGTGCTGCCGCACTTGCCGGCCTGCCAGCTGTAATTATGTTGCGTGATTTAGGACCACTACCTGGTAACTCATTAAATGAGACAAATTGGAAGAGCGGTACAAAATTAGTAACCGATCCAGGAGATCGCCCGATTAAGGCAAGTGATCTTGAGGTNGGCGCAGTTGCTCAAGTTCTACCCGAACTGCTGCCAGGACAAAAACGCACATTAGAAGATATTGGCAAGGATGCAGTTTTATTAATTAGATTACGCCCGGCTGAGTTCCAGTTAGATGCCGAACGACTTTCTTGGACCCATGAAGGAATAATCGCATTCTCAAAGATCTGCTCCCACATGGGATGCGCAGTTGCCCTCTATGAACAAACTACAAAACATTTACTTTGCCCATGCCATCAATCAACCTTTGATGTGACCCGCGCCGCAAAGGTTATCTTTGGACCATCGGCTCGGCCTCTGCCACAATTAGCTATTACCGTCGATGGGGATGGAAACTTAATTGCAAAACAACCATTTAGTGAAGCGGTCGGACCTAGCTTCTGGGAGAGATCATCATGAGTGCAGGTGAGAAGGTAGTTGGCACAGTTGCTAATTATGTTGATGAGCGAACTGGCGCTGCTGCTTGGGTTAAGAAAAGTTTAAATAAGGTATTTCCAGATCACTGGTCATTTATGTTGGGTGAGATTGCCATGCACTCATTTGTAATTTTATTACTAACTGGAACATTTTTAACCTTCTGGTATGAGCCATCAATGCAAACTGTTGTTTATGAGGGAAGCTACAAACCATTAAAAGATGTTGAGATGAGCGCTGCTTACGCCTCAACACTTCATATCTCCTTTGATGTGCGAGGTGGTCTATTAATGCGCCAAATTCACCACTGGGCTGCGTTGATATTTGCTGCCGCAATTGTGGTTCACTTGATGAGAGTTTTCTTTACCGGTGCATTTCGCAAACCTCGTGAATTTAACTGGCTGATTGGAATTGCACTTTTAACTCTTACAATTGTTGAAGGCCTACTTGGTTACTCACTACCTGATGATTTGTTATCTGGCACTGGAATGCGAATTGCTCAAGCAATTATTCAGGCAATCCCAGTTGTTGGAACTTATCTCGCATTTTTTGCCTTTGGTGGACCATTCCCAGGTGAGGTGCTTATCCCCCGAATTTATACATTACATATTCTCTTAATTCCAGGCATATTCCTCGCTTTAATAACCGCCCATGTTATGTTGGTTTGGTATCAGAAACACACTCAGTACCCAGGTCCTGGTAAGACTGAGAAAAATGTTGTGGGATATCGAATCTGGCCAATCTATGCAGCAAAGACTGGTGGATTTTTATTTATTATCTTTGGTGTCACAGCATTTTTAGGCGCAGTAGCTTCAATTAACCCAGTTTGGTTATTTGGTCCCTACACACCTGGGCAGATCTCTGCCGGATCTCAACCCGATTGGTATATGGGATGGCTCGATGGCTTTGTTCGAATGGCTCCACCACTTGAAACTCACGCCTTTGGACACACTATTTCGTGGAATATTTTNCTGCCGGGTGTAATTGTTCCCGGTATTTTATTTACTGGTATGGCGCTCTATCCATTTATTGAAAGCTGGATGACTGGGGACAAACGCGAGCACCATATATTAGACCGACCACGTAATGTTCCTAACCGAACCGCACTTGGCGTAATGTCTTTGACCTTTATGATGGTGGCCTTAATTAATGGTGGAAATGACATTATTGCTACCCACTTTGATCTAACTATTAATCAAATTATGTGGGGCTCAAGAATTGGCATACTGGTTCTACCACCAATCGCCTTTGTAATTACCAAGCGCATTTGTCTTTCACTACAACGAGCAGATCGTGAGTTAGTTCTGCATGGCAAAGAAACNGGAAGATTAGTAATGCTGCCACACGGTGAGTTTGTTGAGATTCATGAAGAGCTATCTCAGGCTAAGAAATACACCCTTACTCAACATGAGCAACTCAAAGCTATTGAACTTGTAACTGAGGATGCTGGTGGAGTATTAAATCCAAAGGGAATCAGAGCAAAGCTACAAGCAAGATTTAGCGCAGCGAATGCTGAAAATATTGCAAAACCTACCGCTGCTGAGGTTAAAGAGCTTGAGGGCGGACACCACTAAATATTGATTGCTGCTGCAATCTAATTCATTAATGCAAAGTGGCCCCATGCGACTAACTATGGGGCCACTTAGGTTATGTACCGCTGGCGGGATTTGAACCCGCGACCTACCCCTGAGTCAAAGGGGTGCTCTATCCGCTGAGCTACAGCGGTACATAGAGTGAAAGATAAAATAGTTATTAATAAAATTTCTCAAATATTTATTATTTGTGGAAAACTAATGTGCTAAAATTTTCGAACTGAGTCAAAGGGGTGCTCTGCTTACGCAGAGTTACAGCTTAAATCCTCGCCTGTAATGGGCGGGGATTTTTAAATTATTGAGAGATTACACTTTTCTAGATAACCATCATGCTAATATTTGATTAGTTAGTGTGGTGTATTGCTTACGCAGAGTTACAGCTTAAATCCTCGTCTTTTATAGGCGGGGATTTATTTTATTTAAGTCCTTCACAAATTGGTTTAGGTCCAGCATTTGTGTTTCCATAACGGTGTTGAGTAATTGAAATACTTTGTTCTAAGAACCATCTACTCATCTCAATATCACCGCGAGAGGTAATTGGACGCATATCGCAGCTAACTCCATTTTGCATTAATTGGTGGATCGGTGCGATCTCAGAGGAGAGCCATCTAGCCCGATCGAACTCTTTGGCATGTTCGGCGAACTCGGACGCACTTTCTACCACCAAATTTGCTAAGCCTGGGATTAATGTGTCACTACTTAAAGATGTGATTATGCCTAATTCAGTTTTTAGCCAGCTTAAAAAATCTAACTCATCTTTACTTGTACCACTTTCAAGGCGGATAAGAAAACCTTTTTTATATTACGATAGCGTTGCAGATTGGATTCAACCTCAAGACCAACTTTTATCAATTGCTAATTTTCCAACTGCATTAAGCCATTTATTTGCAGCCTCCTTCATTGGTAAGAAATGGTGCATCTGATTCCAATTTCTTAGTGTTGCTACATAATTAGCACCTCCTGCTTTTGCAGTTGCACCAACAGAGCTTCTCTTCCAACCACCAAATGGTTGACGATTAACTATTGCACCGGTTACTCCCCGATTAACATAAAGATTTCCTGCTTCGACATTTTCAATCCACTCCTCACACTCGCCTGATCTAAAGATTGAATTCCAGCAGTTAAGCCAAACTCGGTTGCA
>JGI24768J34885_10000437_pt1 | contig 12461 bp, 10 predicted proteins | sample LakOntMetagenome_FD_34885 | JGI IMG/M metagenome (IMG submission 34885) | reverse complement strand
GGGGCGGATGCGACCTCGTCGCACCCGCCCCGATTGACTCCTAAATCGCGTACGACTTGCGGTGACTATTCCGCCTCGTCTGCAATCGCTTGAAGGGCTGGCAGGAACGTGTTCGTCACGTAATCNGACACGTTCAGCGCTGCCTTTGTCAGCTTTGGCGTGAAGTCGCTGTAGATGTAATCCCGAGCCTTCAGGTAATTCGGGATGTATGCCTCAGCGCTTGGGGTTGATGCATTAGCGTAGCTCGCCTTTGCAATGTCCCAATTCACGCCCTGCGGGAACTTCTCATCCAGGGTTGCAAAGAATGCATCCTGGTCTGCCGCACGCGCTGGCATGCCGCCGTAAATCACGAGCAGCTTTGCCGACGCCTCGCCGAGCAGATAGGTCATGAACTCGAAGGCCTCCTTCGGGTGCTTGCTTCCGGCAGAGATGCGGAACGTATCCGCATTCAGGTCGTTGCTAATGGTGCCGTTGTTCGATGGGGTTGGAGCAATGTTCCAATCCTCACCGAGCACGTCACCCAAGCAGCACGTATACCAAGTATAGGACTGCCCCATCGCGATCTTCCCCGTTGGAAAGGCATTCCCCTGACCCCACTCCTCGAGCGCGGCGGTGTCGGCGTTCGGCATGAAGTAATCCTTGAACGCGGCATCGTTGTACCACTGCCAGGCGTCAACCCAACCATCCGGAACGGCGAGTGTCTTGCCATCAGACTGCAGGAATTGACCTGGCTTGAACCAGCTGCCCCATTCAGGTGCGCCGTTCCAAGGCTGTGCGTAGCCATACTGCACGATCTTGTTTTTGTTGAAGCCGGCCTCGGTCGCGTTCTTGCCAGCGCTGTCCACTGTCAAGAGCTTGCCGACCTCGCGCACCGTCTCCCAGCTCCAGTCAACCTCTGCCCCGTTGAGCGTGTACTTTCCACCATATGTTGTCGGTGGAAGTTCGAGCCCTGCCTCTTCAAAGAGGGATGGACGGAAGTACATGAATGATGGGAAGGAAGCGAACGGAAGGCCGAGCTGCCCCTGTCCACCAACAGCGAACGCCTCAACGGCGGCTGCTGGGAACTGCGACAGGTCATAGTTCGCGTCGCTAATGAGTGGCGCCAGGTCGAGCCACTGGCCGTAGAAGCCGTTGGAGCCGGCGACACCGGCTGGCCCAACCACATCTGGTGGGTTTCCTGCTGCGTTCTGGGTGAGCAGCGTGTTCTTGGCATCCGCATTCGGCACCACTTCGAGGGTGACCTGGATGTTCGGATTCGCCGCGTTCCACGCGTCGACCACCTCCTGCTGAACGGGAACCTGCGTCTCTACGTTGTCGCCTGTTCCAAGGCCAACGAACCAGCGCAACTGAACCACTTCAGTTGGCGCGGTTGAGGATGATGAGCCACCACATGCGACGGCAATAAGCATCATCACCGCGGTAATCGCGCTGAGACGCCACTTCCTCTGCNTCATGAATCCCTCCTCCTACTACTCGCGAGGGCGCCCCCCAACGGGGGGTGCCTGCTGTGCGTATGAATACGCCTCACAGGAGGGCGGTGGGGGCTGAGGCGCGGCGGGCGCAACCTAGGAGGGGGGCTGAGCGCGGGGGGAGCCTAGAATCAGCCTCAGAACCACAGCAGAGGGGGGTCTTTGAAGGTCAGCATCATTGGGGCTGGGAGCACCTATACCCCCGAGCTCATTGAGGGGATCGGCGAGGGGCGGCTCGGCACGCCTCTGGATGAACTCGTCTTGATGGACCTTGACCCTGCGCGCCTTGAGATCCTCGGCGCTCTGGCGAGGCGGATGCTCGACAAGGCCGGCTGGAGTGGGCGACTGAAACTCACCACCTCGCGTGACGAAGCGCTCGACGGCCCAGACGCCTGCCTGGTGCAGTACCGCATCGGCGGATCTGCGGCGCGTGTGAAAGATGAATCGATCCCACTGCCGCACGGCGTCCTTGGCCAAGAGACGGTTGGTCCCGGCGGTTGGGCGAAGGCGCTGCGCACCGTGCCACCAACGATTGAGATCGCCGAGGCGCTCGCGAAGAGCAGCCCGAAGGCGTGGCTCCTCGACTTTGCAAATCCTGTCTCCATGGTGAGCCAGGCGCTGATCGGCGCGGGGCATCGCGCGGTTGGTCTCTGCAATTCAGCGATCGGCTTGCAGCGCAACGCAGCGAAACACTTTGGTGTTGCACCGGAACGCGTAGAGATTGAGTCGGCGGGACTGAATCACGGCGCCTGGTACCGCGAGATTCGCGTGGATGGCCAGCCGAAGCTCGCCGACCTCATTGCAACCGAGAGCGCGAAGCTCGCCGAGATGACGGGCTGGAGCGAAGTGCAGTTGCGTGAAGAGCGCGCCATTCCGAGTTACTACCTGCGCTACTACGCAGAGCCAGAGAAGGTGCTCGTTGAGCAGCGCGCCGCTGGAACGCGCGGACTTGAAGTGGCGAAGATTGAGGCGCAGCTTCTTGAGATGTACAAGGACCCTACACTCGCCGAGAAGCCAAAACTTCTAGAGAACCGTGGCGGCGCATTCTATTCTGCGGCGGCGCTTGACCTGATCGCGGCGCTCACGGGCGCGAAGCCAGCCCGACTCGTCGTCAACGTCCGCAATAACGGCGCAATCCCTGATCTTCCAGACGACCAAGTCATTGAGGTACTCAGCGAGGTTGACGCAACGGGTGCGCGACCGATCCCAATTGCGCCGCTCGGTGGTGCGCGCCGTGACTTGATCCTGAAGCTCGGTGCGTTCGGCAAGGCAACCGTTGCGGCGGCACTCTCAGGTGATCGCGCGGCAGCGATCGACGCGCTTGCGCTGAATCCGCTTGTGCCGAGCCACGACGTTGCAGAGGTGATCGGCGGCGAGCTCCTTGCAGCGCACGCAGCGAACCTTCCGCGCTTCGCGCGCTAGACCTTTACAGGCTTCGCCTTCTTGATCGCTGCGCGCAACGAGCTTTCCGCGCGTGCGCGGGCGGCTGGGCCCGCTCCCGAATCATCCAGCGCATAGAGAAGCGCGCCGAGCGCTGGTGGTTCGCGAAGTGGTCGCACCTCAGCGTTTGGGATTGCGGCGCTGAGCGCCGCATAGAGGCGGGATCGATAACCGGGGAGTGACGAAAGGATCGTGCTTCCAATCAACACGATTGGAATGCGCTTACGGCGCGACGGGGCGCGGCGCTGCGCCGCAACAGCGTAGGCAACGGCATGATCAATCATCAGTGTCTCAATCTCGCGCGCTACTCGATCACCGCGCTCTGACTCCTCAAGTAGCGTGCGCCCGAGTGCGCCGATCCCACCGTGCGGGACGCGATCCTCCAGCACCGCATCAAGGAGTGCGCGCAGTGATGGAAAGCCAGTGGTGCGCAAGATGGCGCGACCGAGACTCGTTCGTGGGCCCCGACCTTCATGGGCGCGCACCGCCGCACCGAGCGCCGCAACGCTGAGTCCGCCGCCGCCGCCGAAGTCGCCAGAGATATCGCCGAGTGCGGCGAAGCGTGCCGTCTTCCCCTTCTCGTTCACGCCAATCGCATTCACGCCAGCGCCGCCAACAATCGCAATCCCAACGCCGTCGGTGGTTGCCACGCGCAGCCCCGCTTCGGAGTCATTCCTTGTGGAGAGGTGATCCGCGATGCGCGCCGATCCTCGGCCAGCGAGCGCGCCGCGCACCGCCTTCGCGTCGCGCGGCGTATCAATTCCCGCCATACAGAGAGCAACCGCGGCTGGTCGCTCGCCGCTGCGCTTGGCGCGAGCAAGAGCCGCATCAATGCCAGAGCGGAGCAGCGCCGCTGCAGGGAGAAGCCCGATCCCTTGCGGGTTGCTGCCGCTAACTCGCACCCAGGCGAGCAGCTTTCCACTTGTGTCTGCGAGGAGGATGTCGGTCTTGGAGTTGCCACCGTCAATGCCAACAATCAGCGTGGAGGTTCTTGCGCTGCGTCGCTTCACCGCTCGGGTCACCAGTCAACCTCACCAAAGTTATCTGGAATCTCTTTTGGCTCAAGTTGGTCAACCGTCACGAATGTCGCCCCCTCTTCGCGCAACCGCGCAACGATGCGTGAAATCTTTTCGTGCGTGTACGAAGGCCACGTGTGAAAGAGGAGGATCGCACCATCACCGTGCGCGAGCGTACTTGCCACCGCCGCGTCTTCCATATGTTGCGCCGTCTCGCGGTTATCCCAATCGTCACCCGACGCGCTCCAGAGCACCTGCTTGTAGCCGAGCTGCTCGAGCGCCGCGCGCACGCGTGGATCCTTTGCGCCGGCGCCAAATGGCGAACGGAACCATGGCGCAGGATCGCGCTTGCAGATCGTTTCAATGGCGCCTGCGGCCGCCTTGATGTCTTCTACTAGTCCTGCCTCTGTCAGCAGATTCATCTTGGCGTGATAGTGCGAGTGATTGCCAATCAGGTGTCCGTCATCTGCAATGCGTTGTGCCTGATCAGGAAAAGCCTCAGCCCAACGCCCTTGCACAAAGAAGGTGCCGCGCACCTCAAGTGACCCGAGCGTCTCGCGCAGTCGATCCTCCGACCCGACCAGGTGGTGCGGTCGATCTGGATGCTCCGCATCAAAGGTGAGGGCGACACGCAGGTTAGGCATGATCAGATTCTCGCATCAAGCACCGAGCGCGCGGCGAACCGTTGCCAACTCTTGATCGCCAATCGTCAGCGTGTGCGCGTGCGAGTACCAGTAGCCACCCTCTCTTGCAAAAGCGGGGAGTGCACGGAGTGTCGCCTCCACTTCGCTCCATGCCACACCAAGGTCGCGTAGTCGCCAACGAGTCCCCGCCGCCGAGACGATCGCGTGGGCACGCTCGTGCCCAATTCCCGTCAGTGCGGTCATCACCAGCACTCCCATCACCACAAGTTCCCCGTGCATGATCGTCCGCCCTGTCACCGCCTCAAAGCAGTAGGCAAAGAAGTGCTCACTCCCTTCTTCAAATCGTGCATGGCCGAGCGCATGACAGCGCCACCCGATCTCCCGGTGGAGCTCCATTAGTGAGCGGATCCCCGCCTCAGAACGCACAGCGATTTCAGGCGCAGCGGCGGCGAGGGCGTTGACATATCGTTCAGAGGCTGCCGCCCCCTCCTCATCCCATGCGGGATCAATCCCTTGGGCCACCGCCAGCTCCCAGTCCGCCAACGCGGTGAGGCACGAGAGCACGTCGCCAATCCCTGCGGAGAGCAGCGCATGTGGTGCGGATCCAAGGATCTCATAGTCAATCAGCACCTCTTCGGGAACGGCGTCACCTTCGTAGCGCACGCGCTCACCGTCGCGCAACGCACTCATCCTGGTGAAACAGGCGTCCACAGAGGCGAGTGTCGGTAGCTGCACGAGCGGAAGCGCCCGTCGCCATGAGATCCACTTCGCAACATCCATCGCCGTTCCACCACCAACGCCAAGCACGGTGACGCCGTCTGGTGCGGAACGCGCAAGGTCGTCAAGCGTGGGCTGATCAAGTGTCGAGGTCATCAGAATCGCTTGCGGTGCCGCGCCAAAGTGCGGAGAGACGATCGCCCACGCCTCTGGTTGTGTCACAACAAGCGTTGCGCCAAGACGGTCTCCAAGTCCGCGTGCGAGTCCACGCGCATATGTAGCCGGAAAGCCGTGGCGCGCCACAAACGGCTCGTAGCCCTCGCCAAGACTGGTTGGGCGATCTCCGCGCGTGACCGGTAGATCACCCCCATCACGTCCAGTCTGGCCCGTGCACCACTGGTCACCCATGGGAGAAGTCTGCCACGAACGTGCACCGCGCTACTGACTCGCCTCCCAGATCACCTTCAGCAGTGAATCTGCGCCAAGCGCGTCCTGGGAGAGCTCCCAGATCATGATCCCCGACGCCTCCTCCTTGGCGAGCGCCACCTTGGCGCGCAAGGTGGCGGGGCCGTTGTAGTTCTGCTCCTCGCTGAAGTAGAGGATGCGATCGCCATCTGCCGTCGCTGGATCTGACTCAAAGAGTTTGCGATACGAAGCGTAGCCAGGACGCGCATAGAAGGGAACGCCGAGAACGCGCTGCTCTTTTCTTAGGCCCTTAGCGTCCCACGAGGCGAGCGCCTGCTCCGCAAGGCTGAGCGGTGAGTGGTTTGCGGGTCCGCCGTCATAGGCCATGACGTTGACGAAGTCCACGATCTCGAAGATAACGGGGTCGATCCCATCGGCGTGCGTTGCATCGGAGACGACCGCCGTTGTCAGCAGGCTCCCAGACGGTAGCGCGGCACGTAGTTCGCGCATCAGTGCAACGAAGTGCTCGCTTGATGTACCAGCATCTGGATACTCCCAGTCAATATCGGCACCATCAAGTTGGTACTCCGCAACGAAATCAACTACGGCGCTCACGAATCGCGCGCGCCGATCCTCCGCCGCTGCAAGCTCCTCAAACTCGTCATCCCAACCCCAGCCACCGACGGAGATGAGCACCTTTACGTTGGTGGCATGCGCGATCTCCACGACACGGCGAAGCTGAGTTGGTGAGCCGAACGTCTTGAGTTCGCCACTCTTCTTTGGGAGGAGGAAGGCGTAGTTCACGTGTGTCAGGCGCGAGAAGTCAATCACATCCACGACCGCCGCCGCGGTTACGTAGCCTACGATCCGGAAGCTGCGCTCGGCAGCGGGCTGTTCGTTTGGCGCGCCAGCGCACCCCGCAAGGAGGGCGCCGCAGAGGATGGTACTGATCGCCTTTGTGAGGAGCATTGACTCAGCCTAGTCCACCTCTCTCTTGCGTGGGAACTGATCGCCTGCGGCGAAGTGATGCTATGTCGGCGACCTTGATCCGACCTATCAAGTGCACATTCGCCCTTCGCGGCCGCGCGCTATGCGCGCCTCACTAGCGTTTCGTCCTCACCTTCACAGCGGCAGACTGGGGTGAAGGGCCAGCAGGAACGCTGTAGGCGCGCAGGCGCACGCTGTACTTCGTACCGGCATCGAGTCCACTGATCGCACAGGTGAGAAGCGGCGCAGCCGCAACGCACGACCGCGTGGCGCGACCGCTTGCGCGTGCCTCCGCGACCCAGCCGGTCGGCGTGCTTCCAGATGATGCTGCTACCCAACGAACGGTGATGCTGCTGCGCGCTGCAGTGAGCGTCGGGGTTGCTGGTGCGACAGGGGCTGGCGCACCCCATGCGGTGACGCAAAGGTGACCAGTGCCGCCAGGCTCGGTGCTGCGGAGTCGAAGCGTTGCGTAAGCAAGAGAGTGTGCTGAGCTTGCGAGTGCGTCAGGCTCAGAAGAGAGTCCGTCGCCGAGCGCAGTGAACCCTTGATTCGCTGGGTTCCAGATCGCAACGTTCTGCAGGCTGGTGCTGCCAGACGCATCAAACGCTCCGCCAACAGCAACGCGACCGTCTGGTACCTGGGCAAGCGCGGAGATCCATGCGGTGCGGCGCGAGAGCGTAAGACCGCCGCCCACGCGCTCCCAGCCGTAGCCACTGAGCGCGCTTTCGCGCACGAGCGGGCTGCCATACCAACCGATTCCTGTGCCAGCGATGAGTGCGCCACCTGCGTCAACAGTAAAGACGCGCGGCGCATCACCGAGCGTTGAGCTCGTTGCACTCGCGCTCCAGCCGCCAGCGGCGGTGCTCCAGCGTGCAACCAGCACCTCATCATCGCCAATAAGAAGATGCCCGCCGGCGTGAACCACACCTGACGGAGTGAGGGCAACCGATTCAACAAGGCCACTGAGTGNCGTGCTGCTTGATGTAGTTACGAGTTGAATCCAACCGCTTGCTGCATCCCAAAGGCCAACGTTGACACTCTTCGCCTTCCCAGTAANGGCAAACCTTCCGCCAACGGCAACGCGACCACTCGTCGAGTCAATGCTGATGGCGCGCACCAGCACGCTTCCGCGCAGGCCNCCGCTCAGTGCCGACCAGCGTCCACTCTTCAGATTGAGCATCGCGATCCCCTTCACCGCCGTGCGCCGAGCTTTTGTGGCAACCGTCGTAAAATCTCCGCCAACGAAGAGACGCTGACGTGAAGTGTCAACACTGATCGCCGTCACGGTTGCCACCGTGCCATCGGCGCGCGTCAGTGATGCGAAGGGGCTCCACGCGCCGCTCTTTGGATCACGCACCGCAAGGCCCTTCACCACAACGCCACCAGCGCGCGTCAACGCAACGCCTCCAACAAGGAGGCGACCGTCTGGGAGTTCAGCGAGTGCCGTGGCGCGTCCAGACCAGTCGCCGTCTTCGCTGCCGTCGCCACCAGAAGAGAGATCCTGCCAGCCGAGTGCGCCGCCAGTCATTGCGCTGCCATCGCCGCATACGAGGAGCGCCGCAGGGGTGACCACAGGGAACGGTTCTGGATTCGCGCGTACAGCGGCGGTGAGTCCAGCACCACTGGCGCCAGCGATGGCCTGGGCTGAACTAGGGGCCGGAACGTCAAGCAGGTCAATCAGATTGATCGCAAGATCGTCGGCGTATCCACCAGGCGTCCCCATCCCGTTCGCCGTGACGGCAATCGTGACGCCAAGCTCAGGGATGCGGCGCAACGTGGTACTTACGCCGCTATAGCCACCAGTGTGTCCATACGTTCGCACACTGCCGAGCCAACTGCGATCCATCATCGTGCCAATCGTGTACGACCACGCAAGTCCAGTCAGGTTGGCGATGCCGTTGATAAGTTGCGTCTGGCTACCTTCAAGTAAGCGATCGCCCCAGAGAAGTTCGCCGAATCGCACCAGGTCGTGTGGTGTGGAGAAGAGATCACCCGCGCCGCGCAACACCGCGGCAACAGAGCGCGTCGGACCCCAACCGCGTTGACCGAAGGGTCGCAACGCTCCGCGCGACCAGGTGTGCGGCCGCGCCGCATCGGCGATCGGACCAAAGCCGGTCTCCTTGAGGCCGAGCGGCTTGAGCAAGAGCTCACTCATCAACTTCTCCCATGAGACGCCGGTTGCGCGTTCTGCTGCAAGTGTCACAAGGGTGAGGCTTGAGTTTGAGTAATCAAACGTTCCGATCTCGCCGCGCAGCAGCAAATTCTTCACCGCCGTCTTCGGTCCCACCTTCCCGTTCGGATGTGAGATGAGCCAGTCCATACGCGTGTACTTATCTGTCAGCCAATCGCTCATCCCCGCTTCGTGACGGAGAAGATCCTCAATCGTTGCCTCTGGTCGGACATCTGCGTACGGAACGAGCGAGCTAGCACGCGTGCCGAGCGGCATGATGCCGCATGCATCAAGGAGGAGTGCGATCGCGGCGGTAAATGGCTTGCTAACGCTCGCGAGTGCGAAGGGTGTGTTCGTGCTGACGGCACGGTCACTCCCCTTATCCGCGCTGCCACTGACCGCGCTGACTTCACGACCATCGTCCCAACGAATCGTTGCAGAGAGGCCTGCGTACCTTGTGCTCCGCGCCTGCCTCCAGTTGCTCACCCGCCTCTGAATCGCATCCGCAAGTGCAGGGTCAGCCGGCCGTGTCGCGGGGAGTGGGACGGGGCGCGCGGCGCAGGCCTTCCAGCCCACGCTCGCTGCAAGGGCCACGCTCGGCGTTCCAAGCTGTGCGGAAAGCCCCCCTGCTACCAGGAGGAGAGCGAGCGTCGTGCGAGTGATGCGGATCATCTCCTGATTGTGAGGGGGCGGCGACTCTGACACAGGGGGGCGGCTACCTAGCTCCCTGATTCGCGCACGACCATACCCGCCGCCACGGTGCGATTCGTGGACTCGTCCACGAGAATGAAGCCGCCGGTCTGGCGATTTGAGAGGTAAGGGTCAACGAAGAGCGGCTTGGTGGAGCGGAGGCGGATGCGGCCGATCTCGTTGAGGGCGAGGCCCTCAACCCCCTCCACGCGGTGCAGCGTGTTGATGTCGATGCGGTAGTCAATCTGCTTCACTACCGCGCGTGCCCAGCGGGTGGTGTGCTTGATCGCATACGTCTTTCCTGCGGTGAGTGGCGCNCTCTCATCCATCCAGCAGACCTGCGCNTCNATGTCTTGCATCACCGCNGGGACGTTATTCGGNCGGCAGAGCATGTCGCCGCGGCTGATATCAATCTCATCCTTCAACGTAATCGTCACCGCCATTGGCGGATATGCCTCGGTCACTGGGCCATCCGCCGTCTCAATCGTTGTAATCTCGGTGTCAAGGCCGGCGGGGAGGGCGCGGATGCGGTCGCCGGGCTTCAGCACGCCAGATGCAATCGTCCCTGCATATCCACGATAATCACGGTTCTCGTGCGACTGTGGCCGCACCACGTACTGCACTGGGAAGCGCACGTCCACAAGATTTCGGTCGCTCGCAACGTGGAGCCGCTCAAGGTGGCTCAGCAGCGGCGCGCCATCAAACCAGGGCATGTTGGTTGATCGAGTGACCACGTTATCTCCACTCAGGGCAGAGAGTGGGATGAAGGTGAGGTCACGAAGGCGAAGTCGCGCGGCGAACTCGGTGAACTCGCGGCGAATGTTTTCGAAGATCTCTTCCGACCAGTCAACAAGGTCCATCTTGTTGACGCAGACCACCATGTGCGGCACGCCGAGCAGCGTGGCGATGAAGGCGTGGCGGCGACTCTGCTCCGTCATCCCCTTTCGCGCATCTACCAGGACAAGCGCAACGTCAGCGGTTGATGCGCCAGTGACCATGTTGCGGGTGTACTGAGTGTGGCCAGGGGTATCGGCAATGATGAACTTACGGCGTGGCGTAGCGAAGTAGCGATACGCAACGTCAATGGTGATCCCCTGCTCGCGCTCAGCACGAAGGCCGTCTGTGAGGAGCGAAAGGTCGGTGTACTCGTCACCGCGTTCGCGGCTGACGCGCTCAACGGATTCAAGCTGATCGGAGAAGAGCGACTTTGAATCAAAGAGGAGTCGCCCGATCAGCGTGCTCTTTCCGTCGTCAACAGAGCCGGCGGTTGCGAACCGGAGAAGGTCGGCCTCCATNAGAAGTAGCCCTCCTTCTTCCGGTCTTCCATCGCCGCTTCAGAGACCTTGTCGTCGCCACGCGTTGCGCCACGCTCGGTGATGCGCACCGCGGCAATCTCTTCTACAACCTTCGCCACCGTGTCGGCGACTGACTCCACTGCGGCAGTGAGGTTTGCATCGCCCATCGTGCGGTAGCGGACGCTGCGCGTCTGGGAGGTCTCACCGGACTTCAGCGGCACGAACTCATTCACGGCGTAGAGCATGCCATCACGCTCCACCACCTCGCGCTCGGCGGCAAGGTAGAGCGACGGGATCTCGATCTCTTCTCCAGCGATATATGACCAGATATCAAGCTCGGTCCAGTTAGAGAGGGGAAAGACGCGAATGCTCTCGCCCGGGAAGACCCTCCCGTTGTAAAGACTCCAGATCTCAGGGCGCTGATTCTTCGGATCCCACTGACCGAACTCGTCGCGGAAGGAGAAGACGCGCTCTTTCGCACGAGCCTTCTCCTCGTCGCGACGACCGCCACCGAAAAGTGCATCGAACTTCTCGCGCGCCGCCGCCTCCAACAGGACCGGCGTCTGGATGCGGTTACGCGAGCCGTTCGGCTCCTCTTTCACCACGCCACGCTCAATCGCATCTTGTACTGAAGCAACGACGAGTCGCAGGCTAAGCTGCGCCGCCCAGCGATCGCGAAATGCAATCACTTCGGCAAAGTTGAGACCGGTGTCAACGTGCATCACGGGGAACGGGATCGGCGCGGGGGCGAACGCCTTGCGCGCCACATGCAACATGACGATGGAGTCCTTACCGCCGGAGAAGAGAAGGCATGGACGCTCCATCTCCGCCGCAACTTCGCGGAAGATGTGGATGCTCTCCGCCTCCAGGGCGGCGAGCTGGCTCATCACGTGGCTCTTCACTCTTGACTCCTCATCCCGCTGATTCTGCCGCACTAGCGCCAGTCGCACCTGCGCCGCTCGCACCGTCTAGCCCAAAGCCCGCCGCATCAAGGAGCGCACGCACCTCGTCGGCGCGATCTGGGTGGCAGACCACAAGGTCTGGAAGGAGCAGCTCTGAGACGTTGTATCTGAGCGGCGAACCGTCGAGTCGTGTGGCAACGAGGCCCGCCGCCAGCGCTACTGCAACTGGTGCTGCCGAGTCCCACTGATACTGGCCGCCAGCGTGAATGTAGGCGTCAACCTCGCCACTCACCACCGCCATCACTTTGACGCCAGCAGAGCCCATCGGTACGAGCGTTGCCGAACCGGCCGCCTCCAACGCTGCGATAAAGGCTGGCGGTCGCGTGCGACTCACCGCAACGCGGAGCTTTCCTGCTGGGCTCGGCGGAACCTCTGGTGGTGCGTCGCTGCTATAAATCACGCCACGCGCCGGGAGCGCAACAACGCCGAGCGTCAGTCCCTGACCACGCTCCCATAGCGCAACGTGTACGGCGAAGTCGTCACGCCAGACTCCAGTGGCATCTCGTTCGCCAAACTCACGCGTGCCGTCAAGCGGATCAATGATCCAGACGCGATCGGCGATCAGCCGGCGCGGATCATCTGCCGCCTCTTCTGAGAGGAGGCTATCTTCTGGCCGCTCGTTCGTGAGTAGCTTCATGATGGCGTGGTTCGCATCGCGGTCTCCAG
>JGI24768J34885_10000433_pt1 | contig 12493 bp, 14 predicted proteins | sample LakOntMetagenome_FD_34885 | JGI IMG/M metagenome (IMG submission 34885) | reverse complement strand
AAGTATTAAAATTTTATCGTCACAAATTGAAAATTACTTTTTTGGTGACCAGACCATAAATTTCAATTATGCTCACAAAACATGTATTTCGGGCAAAGTATTTTCGCAAATCGGTTTTTGGACATTTTTTTTGTCCAATTTCAATTTTCCCAAAATACTTTCCAAGTAAAAAACATGATATTTTCAGTTATGTGGGTTGTGGGCCCGGGCCACATATTTAATAATTATGCCCTGCAATTATTTTATAATGTTATTATAGATATGAAGGTCTTAACGTGGAACATATTGGCCGCCGAATGGGTAAAGAAATCTTATTATCCCGGGGCCGACGCTNCNGTTATATTTGATAGTAAGGCCCGGTTTGCAAGAATATGTAAAATCCTCCAGGAAGCAGATGCAGACGTAATAATGTTACAGGAGGTCATGAAGAGAGAATATGAGAAATTGGTTTTATTATTTGGGAAACAATATTTTATTTCAGAGTTGAAAAAAATGGTATGGAGAGATAACACCGATTCTGAAAGCGGAAATGTGACATTTTTAAAGCGATCGCTGTTCCCCAAACAACACATATATCACTATCCGAGAGAATACGGAGTATACACCCAGTGCTTGTATAAAAACCGACCGTGCGATATATTTAATATTCATCTTGATGACCAGTCGCCGCAGAAACGGTACAAACAATGGGATGATTTGCATGGTATTTCACGAAAAGATGGGTGCGGCAGCATTATAGCCGGCGATTTTAACCACCAATATAGGAAAAAATGCCCGCTCTATAATACACCTGGGTTTGAAGCACATAATCTATGCCCAACCTACTATATTGAGCGCAAAATGAATATTGATAACATTCTAACCAAGGGCTTTAAAAAGGCCCCATTGTCTAAATGCAATTGGTACCCAACGCGCATTGAAGATGGGTTTAAAGAATATGGGTCAGATCATTTGCCTGTGATTGTTGAAGTTGACATTCATGAATAACCTCATACATAATTCATTCTGCGATGATATGGCGAGACCATAATATGCCGCGCCATCATATAATATATTACACCAAATGACATAAAGCAATGCCGCTATTATAATATAAACATACTATGGTACGTATTTGCGCAAACAATTATCCTACAGAATATGAGGCGGAGTATGCCGAACATTTTGGCTTCGTCCCCTACCAGCTGCATGATTTCCAAAAGTGGTCAATCAAGGGAATCGTTGACGGCCAACATGTCTTGGTATGCTGCCCCACTGGTAGCGGCAAGACCCTCCCCGGAGANTTCGCATTGAACTATTTTCATTCGAAAGGCAAGAAGACAATTTACACCAGCCCAATTAAAGCGCTTTCTAATGAAAAATTTTATAATTTTACCAAGAAGTATCCTCATATTAGAGTCGGACTAATTACGGGAGACATCAAGACAAACCCCGACGCAGACGTGTTAATTATGACAACCGAAATCCTATTAAATAAGTTATATCAGGTCAAGAGTAATTCTCCCACCCCCGCTTCTTCGGTATCATTTGAAATGGACATTGAAAACGACCTTGGGTGCGTAGTGTTTGACGAGATCCATATGATAAATGACGAGTCACGCGGACATGTCTGGGAACAGTGCATTATGATGTTGCCGCCACAAATCCAAATGATCGGCCTATCTGCCACCCTTGACGACCCAGAAAAGTTCGCACAGTGGTTAGAAACTCGCGGCGATGCATCTACATTCTGTAAAAAGGAGGTGTTCTTGACACGTAAACAGATTAGAGCCGTCCCCCTCATTCATTACAGTTTCATTACAGTGGCAAATAGTGTAAATAAGGCGATTAAGGACAAGGCAACACAGGAAGAAATTAGAAAGGCAATAAACAAGCCAGTTGTCCTCCAAGATGCAGCAGGAACATTCAACGAAGTACAATACCAGGCAGTTGCGAAAACAATCAAGTTATTTGAAAAGAACGATATCCGCACAAAACGCCCATTTGTTTTAAATAAGGTCGCCGAATATTTAGTTGAACACGAAATGTTGCCTGCGTTATGCTATGTTTTTTCGCGGAAACAATTGGAAAAATGCGCCGAGGATATGACGACGAATCTGTTGGAATTTGACAGCAAGGTCGCATATACAGTAGACCGCGAATGCGAACAGATTATACGCAAGCTCCCGAATTTTGAGGAATACCTGCATTTGCCTGAATATGTGAATATGGTAAAATTGCTAAGAAAGGGTGTCGGCATTCATCATGCGGGACTCATGCCAATATTGCGAGAAATGATAGAGCTGTTATTCGCCAGAGGATTTATTAAGATCCTGTTTTGCACCGAAACAATGAGCGTCGGCATCAATTTGCCTGTTAAGACGACAATTTTCACCGATATTAATAAATTTAATGGGGAGGTAATGAGACCACTTCATAGTCATGAATACACTCAGGCTGCGGGCCGAGCGGGGCGACTTGGATTGGATACGGTCGGCCACGTCATCCATCTAAATAACCTTTTCAGAAACGTAGAATCGGTAAATTATAAGCGCATGATGAGCGGCAAACCACAGACGCTAACTTCCAAGTTCAAGATATCATACAATCTCTTATTAAACCTGCTTGATATTGGCGATAATAAGTTGGTCGGGTTTGCAAACCGTAGTATGGTAACAGGAGACCTTGCCAACCAGATAAAGCAATTAGAGTGCAAAATCGGAGGACTTGCTGGTGAACTGGATAATATGAAAATTTGCGCGGCCAGCCTGAGGACCCCTTCTGATGTTTTGGCCCAGTTTATTGAACTTCAGGAGGCGCGCGAGACGGCTATAAATAAGCGACGCAAGGAAATTGAGCGACACATTCAGCAAATAAAAGACGATCACAAGTACGTTGAGCAGGACATGGGTGCATATAAGCGAATGTCAGTAAAAGAGGCCGAGATTGCCGATTTACAGAGCCAGTTGAGGGCTACGAATTCACATATCAGGTCTGGAGTCGGTGCAGTTATGAAGCTGTTAAAGGATGAGGGGCTCGTTGAAGGCGATTTTGCGGATGAAGCAACGTTGAAGCTTTCGGTGCGTGGGAAACTGGCCTCTCAGCTGAGGGAGACCCACTGTTTAATATTTTCAAAATTATTAGAGGACCGAATTCTGGATAACCTATCACCCAGGCAGTTAGTATCCGTTTTCAGTATTTTCACTAATATTAGCGTTGAAGATGACTTGCGGGATGGCTGTCCCAAGGCGGCGGATGCTGCGGTGCAGAAAATGGCCACTATGTTGACCGACTTGTACACGGAATATAAAGATAAGGAGCATCAATATCGGATTAACACCGGTTTTGACTACAATATTCAATATGACCTGTTAAATTATGTAGATGAGTGGTGTGGATGCGAAGAAGTAGATTCGTGCAAGTTTTTGCTGCAAAAGATGGGTGAGGAGCGCCATATATTCTTAGGGGAGTTTGTCAAGGCGCTTCTTAAGATAAATAATATTTCTTGCGAACTTGAGAAGCTTGCCGAGCTCACAGGAAATATTGCGTTTTTAAATAAGCTAAAGGAAATTCCTGCGATGACATTGAAGTACGTTGTAACGAATCAGTCGCTGTACGTATAACCCGACTTATTTTGTTTGGGAATTGTTGTAAAAATAAATTATATTTGTAGAATATATGCGGTTATTTATTCGTACTGTATTATTTCATCTGCTCTGCATAGTAATTTTTTCGGCGGTGTATTTTTACTTGAAGGGGGAATTTCATTACAAGCCAACTGACGACCCGTCATTTTTAGATTCGCTATTTTTAAGCGTGACAATCCAGTCAGGAGTGGGTATCACCGATATATACCCCAGGTCGCCTCTTGGTAAGTCTGTTATGATTTTACAACAATTTACGTTGATATTGACACAAGTATTTACGATATACGTATTTAGCTTGTAGGCGACCGCAATTTTCACTTTATGATATGGAGAAGGAAATAGAATCTCATATGAACATTATTTAAATACTTTGTCATTAATTATTCAAGGATATATAATGACTACAGAATTGACAATAAACAATAAATACAAACTGATAGAACGAATTGGCGCTGGGAATTTTGGGTCTATTTATAAGGGGCAAAATATACGAACGGCCGAAAACGTGGCCATTAAGATTGAGCCCATAGTCTCTGGGGTCGGATTACTAAAAAACGAATCCGTTATCTATCAATATTTGAATGGGTGCGCGGGCGTCCCATCTGTGAAGTGGTTCGGACGCGACGATAAGAATTATTATATGGTAATCAATTTATTAGGTGAGTCGCTGCAGTCAGTAAAAAATAGGAACCGCTCATTGCCGCTCGCCCTTGTTTTAAAAATCGGGATCAAGATGATAACGCTTCTGGAGACTATACATAATAAGGGTTTGGTGCACCGCGACATAAAACCCGAAAACTTCCTCCTTGGCACGAACAATGATATGGACCGCATACACATCATTGACTTTGGGTTTTGTAGAACATATTTATTGAACGGTGGGCAGGGGCATATTCCCCAGAAAAAAACCCACGGAATAATTGGCAGCCTAACTTATGCAAGTCTAAACGCCCATGCGCTGACAGAATTAAGCCGGAGAGACGATATGGAATCATTGGGGTATGTACTTATCAATTTATATCTTGGCGCCCTGCCTTGGCAGGATACACCTGCGTCCAAGATTGACGAGGCGAAGCGGCTAATTACAACACGCGACGATTTACCGCCAATATTTAAGAATTACATAGAATATGTTAGATGCTTGAAGTTTGAAGAGCCCCCCTGCTACGCACAATTAATAAAATCATTTACATCCGAAATAGTTTAAACAAAAAGTGCTATATGTATATTAAAATGGCTACCCCCGCTGTGAAAATATACGATAAGATGCCTGATTATATCGCATCAGTCTATAATGTATTTCAGCTGATTAATTATAAGGCTGAAAAGCAGTCAGACAAGAGAATGAAAATGGTGTCTCTAATGGTGTTTAATTATGTAAGAAAGCTTGCAAAGGACTATAGCATTAATCTACGTGAACTTCCTGAGCCCGATTCGATTAATTTGATTCCGGTTTTTGAATATATTTCACACAATAATATTGAGTTATATGATTTTTCAACGATAAGCGTTACCGATGTTGATGTATCAAAGAACGCGGANATGGAGAGGTTTATCCTGTCCCACGTATATTATATCACTCAAGCAAANGCTTAAAATTATACGCTGCATATGTGTATGCGCGGATGAGCNATTTTATAGAATTAATTGATACTTATATTTCAAATTATTCTACATATCCAGATGGTAAAATAGAATTTGAGTGCAAGTACGGCGACTTGATATTTTACAAGGCCGGGACGCGCGCAATAATCATTCATGGGATATACATATTTCCCGAATACAGACAACATGGATTATGCAGAGGTATTATAGAGCATTTAATAGATGCAGCACCTCGGACATTTAAGCGCCTCAGAATTCAATCAGTAATATCTAAAATATTATATGAGTATTTGCTGCGGTTTCGCTACAGAGGTCGCGGGTTTCGGTTGAATATGGGGCAATTTGAATACGTCCTGTAGATATTATATTTTTTAAACCCTTTTACATTTGCTACGAAGTGAAATAACGATTTTAAATATAAAAAATTGAATCAAATAATTTAGAAAATATTATAATTATATTATACAACGATGAATACTGGATTAACAATTGCTTTTATTTGTAATGGAGATAAACATCCTACAGTTATAAATTATAATCTTTTTGGTAATAAATATTGGGATGATACCCACAATAATAACTCTAAAATTGGTTATTATTTTGTATATTATTTTCAACAGAAATTTGTTTATGTACATAAAATTGTAAATATATTACAACCAATTGATCGTCCATCAGACATGATATGGGATTCAAATAGACAAATATTATGTTTAAGCAAACAAATAAAAAAATTTACTTGGAATGAATGGATATCAGGAATAGGCGCTGGTGCTCCATACACGCCAAATTATCGTATGACTCAAACCGGTTCTTGGTCATATAGTGAGTTACAAAAAAAATATAACACATTTAATTTTATATATTTTAAAAATACAATAGACCAACAACCCGCAAATATTGCCATTAATTATGTTGAAGATGCTATTGTGGAGGAGGAGAACAACGATGAGGCGGAATTGATGCGGAAAATGGAGATTGAGCGGAAGGCGATGGAGGAAAGAATGACTCATTTGTTAAAGAATATCAATGAGAAAAAAATAGTACGATTACGAGAAATAAAGTGTGACGAATTAAAAATTCAGATGTCAAAGTATCAATATATAATTGATGAGGCAAATGTAAATCAATACAAAATAGAACAAGAAATAAATGCAATTATGAGAGGCGACCAAGATGCTGAATTTATCAAGAAAAATAACTACACATGTAAATTAACTATAGAATTCTAATATATAAATCGGCATTTGAAACATTCAAGGGTGTAAACTATATAAAGATACTACGCGATGGTAAATTATAATAATGTCCTCAACTGACGGTGTTACATCTCCTGCGCAATCCGAGCGCGTAATTGGTCGCGTAAAGTGGTTTAATAATAAAGCGGGGTATGGGTTTATTACAGTGACTGATGGTAGTCGCTCTGGGTCTGATGTTTTTATTCATCACAGCGCGATTAACGTGGAGAGTCAACAGTACAAGTATTTGGTTCAGGGTGAATACGTGAATTTTGATGTGGTTCACACTAATTCTGGCACGCACGAGTGGCAGGCCTCTAACGTTTGCGGCGTTAATAGCGGCAAGTTGATGTGCGAGACCAGACGTGAATACAAGATCGCGCGGACTAACTTCCGACCTGATGCAGTAGAGGGCGAGTCTTCTGCAACACCAAGACGTCAGCCGGTACCAAGAGCTCGTGGCGAGGGACCGCGTGAGGGTGGTAGACGCGAGTGGTCTGTTGTTGGCGGTCAAGCCGAGAATAAGCGCTCCACGCGTCCTCAAAGACAAGCAGAGGCCAAGTAATTTGTGCGGTTAAAATATTTAGAAATTTCAAATAATTTGTTCAATTAATAATTATTTGAAAACTTAATTTAGCAATGTATTGTATAGATGAACTCAGAGAACAAACACCCAGAGACAGTTGTCAACGTTGGTGGTGCCAAGAGAAAGAATGGCCACAAGGCTACCTGCGGGTGCCATATTTGCGAGAATATTATGAATAAGGCAAAGCGAGGTGATTATAAACCCAAGGTCGCGTCAGGAAAGGTAAATGGCCATAAGGCTGAGTGCCGTTGCCCAATTTGCAAAAATATGCTGGCTAAGAAGATGAAGGCGAAGAACGGAGGCGCTGAAAGAGAATCGTCATCGCCTGACAGTCTAAAACAAGTTGGTCGTCAAACTAAGAAGCTTCGCGGCGGCAAAAAGTCAAATGGCCACAAGGCTACATGCCAATGCCCGATATGTAAGAACATGCGAACTGCAAGAATGTCCAGAATGTCAAGACGCAATAAGTCTCGCAGTAATAAACGCGCTTAAATTTATACGAGTATAATTAATATTTATATAAATTGATTTAAAGTTTACTTGATACTTGTAGATATAGAATGTCTGAAACTCCGTCAATTGATATGCTTGCTGACCCCCCCACGAATGAACTCTTTTCTCAATTCGACGGAATACTTGCAGGCTTATCTGCAGTAAAGACGCAAATCAATAATCTTCAACAACAAGTCAAACAAGTAGAAAAGTCAATGAAGCGGCAAATGAAGGGCTTGCAAAAAGAGGCTCACAAGAATAAGAGTAAAGGGGTCCGAAAGCCATCTGGATTTGCAACACCGAGCAAGGTCACGAAGGAACTGTGTGAGTTCATGAATAAGGACGATGGAACCGAGATTGCACGTACAGAGGTTACAAAGGCACTTGTGGCTTACATTAAATCGCACAAGCTTGAGAACGCCGCCAATAGCCAAATTATTACACCCGATAGCAAACTGAAATATTTGTTAGGTGTGTGTGACGGAGATGAGCTAACATATTTTAACATTCAAAAATACATGAACAAACACTTTGTAAAGAACACTATTGCGGCCTAATAAGCTCAAATAATTATTATTTTATTTTCAGAGTGGCCCCGTTATACATTTAATTACATTTCAATTTTTATATCAAAAAAATTGAAATGCTCTGCCCGTGACACTGCTGTGTCAACTATATATCATTAACTTGTTTTAAATTATTTATTTGCGATGAGTTCCACCAGATGTCTATTTTGCAATTGCATGTCACACATTTCCAGCCGCTGCAATAGCAATATGAACGGGCGACGAAAATTGCTTGATGACATGGAAATTTGCATGCTTCTTCCCGAATGCCCAGATTTTAATTCGTTTTCCATTAATGAGTTGAGATATATTGCGAGCAAATATGCACTTTACGAGAAGACCGCCTGGCAGCATGACCGTATGGGCAATCGGTATAACAGCAAGTATTTGCGGCGACCTATTCCACTTACGCTGTCTAAGAACCGCACTGTGCGGGCACTGGTTGATAGATGGGCTGGGTTCGCCCCAATTCGCGAATTAATGCGCTCACCCCCAGAAAATGAAGATTGCCCTATCTGTTACGAAACTATGATGGTCCATCAATGGTCGCGTCGCATATCATCTTGGATAGAAGATTGTGTGTATACTTATGACGCGAAATATACGAGCCCTGTATTACTGAATAATTGCAAACACATGTTTTGTGGAAGGTGCTGGGAGAAGCATACTGACCAAAATAGGAAATATGACGTGCACCAAAACCGTCACTATGTAAATTGTCCCATGTGTCGGGCTGTAGTATACTGTAAGGTATAATATTATTTATCATGTACAAAAAGAATGGGGTGTATCACTCTTTTTGTTCTTAGAAAAAGTAAAAAAACAGGGCGTCCCCTGTGATTGCTTTCCGTTTTCGATACGGATTTTCGCCCGAAAATTCGCGTTTGCGAAGATCCAAACTATGAATGATATCGGCTTCATTAATTCAGTTTGTGCTGGGTATAATGTCTTTTACTACCATTCATTTTTACTCTCGTAGTGCAATTCTAAACTAAGAACGAAGCGTCACGTATCCGTCGTTTATCCAGAGGGTGGTGGTTCCCAGAATATTATCAGGTTTGCCCGGCAATAGGAGTGATCAGTTCCACAGAGGAGTTTTAACAAGATAACAACAGATAATCGTCTTCAACATTACACAGAGGGAACGGGATGCACAACATCCAGGATATTAAATAATAACCCTTTATACACTTTCGAGGGTGCTTTTCACGCTATCTGTGTCTAACTTTACTTTACTCCATAGTATGGGCCAAGTTAGAAGCCCAAGGTTAAACTATATTTTTCACTTTGCGCAGATTAGTTGCGACGAATTATTTTTATGATTTTATATTTCTTATGCGGTTAGAAGGTTTTTAACCGACTCAATGTTTTGCAGGAGACCATTTTTGCTTGGTAACAAATTTAAATTCGCAAGCGAAATTATGCCGCCAGTTGCCGTAGGCATTAGAAGAAATGCACCGGCTCTAACCCACAATGGCAGTAATGTCATGATATCGTCGTCGTCTTCTGGGTCAATAATTTCATCTTCTTGGTTTGAGCAATTCATTGTTGTAGATAATACTGTTTGATGTATATAATATTCACGTGTTATTTCATTTCAATTTTTTTTATAAATAGCCTATATCCCGCTTCTAATATAATATATTGGCCAGCGATTTCTTCTAAAAAGTCGTTTACACCCTTTGTACCGGGTTCTATAATCGCACCGAGATAATCATTTATAGCCATAATTCCGTTTGTCTCTAACAGCCTCCAGCTGCATAGACATTCTGTGTAACGCGCGCCTGGATTGCGACTATCATCAATGTAAATAAAGTTATATCGCATGTGTTGTTCTAACAAGTATTCTAAAACTACGCCCAAATTGCCTTTAAATGCCGCGATCTGCGACCTTAACCCTGCATTGGAAATGTTCTCAAAGAAAACTTGTTCTACCATACCAGGGCTGGTATTTTGCGCATCATTTGCGTCCTTATAACTGTCCCAATTATCTATAGCAGTTGCATGTGCCCCGGGCAAATATTGCAACATTCCAATTACAGATGTCCCTGCAAATGCACCCACTTCCAAAATTTCACAGTTTTTGTATGTAATGAAATTAGACAGCATTGTCACGAATGTTATTTTGGCATTCGTGTTAGCAGGTAGATCGTTTGTCCAGTTATACGTATTTAGATAATTAAAAAGGTAATTGTTATTATTCAATTTATATGGGTTATTTTGTGTATCTTCATTGTTATATATGTTTGAAAATACATCTGATCCAAAGGTTGGCATAGTTGTTGCTAATACTGTGCGAGAACCGTAAAATATGCCTTTGTTGATAAGGTATTTGCTCATTTCAACGTCGGTAGCAAATTCAAACCCATTTTTCAAGACATAATCAACATAATTTTTTGCACCATTTAATGTAAGAATGTAGCCGGTCGTATTGTGGCAGTTATATAATTCAAATACTGATGGCAACAATTTACATACGGAGTTGGTTACAGTCTCGTATGATACTTCATCTCGGATATCACTTGATAAGTCCCATGGTAAAAATATATCACGAACGGCATATTTATGAAATCCAAAGTGAACAATCTCGGTGTCCTCTGGTAGATTGCGAACAACTTCATCAATATAGCCAACGAATCCGTCTTTAAATACAATATCGTCCTGGCATATTATTATGCACGCGTAATTTCTCTCTATCATCAATTGGAAAAGCTTAAAGTGGCTCATTTGGTTGCCCATAATTCTTGGTCTGGTTTGCATGTTTAGATAATTTGCGTTTCTAAAAAGGTTAAGTTCTGACTCGGCAAATATGTATTCTGTCCCATTTATAGCGTCAAATCGTTCATACTTTTCTGGGCTAATTTTGTGTTTTTTCATTTGGTCGATAAAATGCACATTTCTGTCTACGCGATGAGACAGATTTATATAAAAAATGTTATCGATTAGATTTAACCCCTCCGGTGGTGTTTCTGATATATCATTCATAAATACTATATTAATGATAAATATTAATCTTTATATTTATATTTACCCATTGAATTATTTGTATCGCCAGAATATGAAGGGTCGTTAAACCCGGGGTATTAATTTTCAAGATATATCGCGCACAATTACATTAAATCGTCAATATTATTTTGTTTAATGTGTATATGAATAATAGAATTTCTTCTGTAGTAAATAAGCTATTCAATGTAGAAAGCGATGGGTATGTGTTTATTTATACTCCGCCTAAGGTTGGATCTACAACGCTGGTCTCATCACTTCGCCTATCTTTAGGCAACTCGTACAGCATAGTGCACATTCATGATGAGGTGATGCTCAACGTTTTGACTGGGGTTGCTAACGTGTCTGTGAATGAAATAATTAATTATCTCTCTTCCATGGGAAGGGTTGTCTATGTAATTGATGTTTATCGAACGCCTATAGAAAGGAAAATGTCAGAGTTTTTTGAAAAAATATCACCGTATCACTTTAATAATGCCGAAGAAAACATAAATCACTATAGCATTAACCGCGTATCTGAAAGGTTTAATGCGTTATTTCCTCATATTGGAAACGGCGACCACTATTTAGAAAAGTATAACATAGATGGAGCAAGCTCGTTTGATTTTAAAAAGAAATATACCGTTCAGAAGAAGAACAATGTAACATATGTAAAATTGAGGTTGTGTGACTCATCCATGTGGGCGGCATTTCTGTCAACGATTTTTGCTTCCGATATAGTTACAATAACAGACTATCAGACAGATAACAAGGGGATTGGGGAATTATACAAGCGATTTAAACGTGAATACAAGCTACCTGTAAACTATCTTGAAGATATAAAAAATTGTGAGTACCTTAAATTATATTATAGCGAACAGGAACGACATGATTATTTAAAGACCTGGCAACAACGAATTTGCGATTCGTATAATCCCTATACGCCCGAACAGTATAGGTTCTATATGACAATTTGTCTGGAGAATCAATACATAAATGATATACAGCCGGAACATTATGTAGATGAGGGTTGCCGTTGTCTGATGTGCAAATCTAAACGGCGCGAATTGTTTGCCAGAGTTAAAAATGACGAGCAAGTAAAGGAAAGGATAATTCACTGCGAGCTTGCAGTAATTCGGACCAAAAATGTACAAACCCGGATAAATACCACTAACACAATTAAGGGGAGAGGGTCAAAATTTGGCCCAAACCAGTTTTCTATAAAGCTGGGTAAATAATGCAGCCCCCAAATCCAATGTAATATATCGGTAACATTTTTGTTGGTAGGAGGGGGCATGGGGGAACCTGGGTTCCCTGAAAAGTATAAATATTAAGTGAAGTAAAAAAGGTGCAATGAAAAAAAAAATTGAGTGAGGTGAAAGAAGGAAAAAAAAGAGT
>JGI24768J34885_10000425_pt1 | contig 12613 bp, 22 predicted proteins | sample LakOntMetagenome_FD_34885 | JGI IMG/M metagenome (IMG submission 34885) | reverse complement strand
AAAAACTTTCGAAGATCTCTAAATCGTCACCATAAAATTTTCTTATAAATTCCGCAGCCTCCGACGAATGTTGAATTTTAACCTTTGGAAATTCAGATTGAATTTTTTTTATTTCGTATAGTTTTGTTTTCATGTTTTCGTTTTTTGTGTGTTTTTTTTGACAAATATAAGGATACTTTTTAAACCTACAATAAAATATTAATAAAAAATTTACTTTTTATTTTGTTTTATTTGTAAAGTCCTATTACTTTGTTACTTAACGTGCGCAAAAAATATCCGTTTTTACTGCTGAACGTCGGAAGATCACGTTTTAACTTGCGAACTATTTTGATTTTCTCGTAAATTTCTTTGTTTGTAAAGTGCGAAGATTTATATTTTATATCCAGGCCCTCGATTTCGTTTAATGCGTCCTGGCTGTATCTTTGAACAATGCCCTTTTCGTATCCGTCTTTCCTGCCTCCGTGGTATTTATTGCATTCGGATCTCGAACTATGAATATTTAATAAATTGAATCTAATATTTTCGTGGCCCTGGACGTTCTTATAGTGCGATCCGTGGATCTGGTTTGTAAGATCCTTATCACAATCGATACAACTTGTATACTCGCAATGCTGGTCGATCATTCTGGCCAGTTCGTTAATCTCTTTTTGTAAGGTTTTTTTATGATCTTTTGAATGTACTTCGATCGATAGCTCTTTGAAACGAATTTTATCCTGCTGCTTTATTTTTTTTAAATTATTTAAAGCAATTTTTGTTTTATATTCATATTCGCAATTTTTTGAACAAACAACCTGCAACGAATTAAACTGTGAAGGCGTGAAAGTTTCCCCGCACGCCTTACAACTTTTATTTTTTATTTTAATCAATTTCAATTCCATAAAAAAACAACCAAAGGGAAATATATTCGCAAAAATACGATAATTCGTAATTTGTCAATTCACTAAATGAATTAAAACAATACCTATATTTTACATTTTCTTCGATAATTATTTTTGGAAGTTCCAGGACGTCCGAAAGTTTTGGGATCAATATACCTCGCAATTTTCTAAATAGGCCTGCGCGCTGTTTTTTATAATCTGAATTCATTATTTACCTGGCCTGTGGTTTGTATTCCCCGTATGGTACGCATCGCATTTAGTTTTATTTTTAATCGGACCACAACTAATTAAAAAAAATAAAAATATAATTATACTAAAAAATAAAATCAAATAAATAAAAGATTTAAAACAACCTTTTATTTCGTAATACTGTGGACAATCTTCGGTTTTTCTCATTTTAATCTATTTTAAATTTATTTTTTACTGCGTAATCCACGACCATTTTAGCGTATATTCTTTCCGGTGTATAAGATAGCATCGCAAAACCGTTATCATCGTTTAATTTAACGCTTTGACGTTTTGCATCCAGTTGTAAATCCGATAAAGTATTTTCGTTAATCATTGGTAAAAATTTACCGTATATTTTCCTGGAATGAAAAACGTCGCCTAAATAGTAATCCAGATCTAAAGATTTTTTATACAATTCAATCGAAGTTTTTATAAATTCAATTTCTTTGCGATCACGTTCTTTTTTTTCCTGTAGTTCCTTTTCCATTTGTTTGCGTTCCCTGGATACCGCAAATTTTATTTTGTGGTATTGTTTAATAGGGATCATTAATTCGTCGAATGTAATATTACGCCAGTCGTTTTTTTCCTTCCTAAATCTTTCGTAAGCATATTCGATATCCGATATTGAAAGTTCGGAATAATCAGTTAGTATTTTTTTTATCATTTTATCGGTTAGTGCCTCGGATAGCTGGCCAGATCTTATTCCGTAATAAATATCAGCACTATCTACAATAACTTTAAAAATTCTAACTGCGCAATCTATTTTATTACTGTAATGTAATATTGGCAAAAGATCTGTTTTGTTTTGATCATTTTGTAATATCGATACTGTAGACCTATTTACGTCACTTTGTAAAATTGGTAATTGTTTACTTGTTAATCGAAGAAACAAGGCGCTGTTTAAATTGTTCGACTGAATTGTTTTGACTTGTAGTTCGTGTTTCGTTTCCATTTGTTTTTTTATTAAAGTTTTTTTCGTTTTTTGACCAGGAATTTAATCGTCTTTCGATACTCCAGGTTTTTTGTAGTTCAAAGTTAAGTTTTGTATTTGATTTATTCGGTTCGGTCCAGTAGTGATAAAAATCGTTTAAAAGATCTTTGCCGTAAATTTCTAAAAAAGGTTTGAGAGTGCCGGCAAATTTTAATTTGCGTTCTTCTATATTATTTTTAACTAATAAACTTCCTTTTACATTATCATTTACATTTACATTAACATTTACAGTTGCTTTTCGTTCCGTTTCGTTAACGGTCGTTGAACGCTCGTTTATTTTCGTTGAACGAATTTCCGCACTCTTTTTTCCTGCCAGGCTACGTTGTAATTTTTGTGCGTCCCATTTTTCCAGATCACGTTTTAATGTTGCTTTGATCTGTTCAAATAAAGCATTGATAACATAATCGTCAGATACTGGATCCTCGTCGTTAACATACGAAAAAATATGTTTAATAAGTTTACCAGCGACATCGTCTGGAAGTTGTTTAAACATGCCGTGCCAGTCTGAATACGCAACAAAAGATTTTTTATTTTCCGCCATTATTAATTAATTAAGGCAATTTGTTTACGTAATTCCTTCGATAATTTAATCGCAGTTGGTTTATCCAGGTGCAAATTAATTAAATCGTTATCTGGATTTACAACTTCGATATAAATAAAATTTTTATCAGTGTTTGCCTCTACTTCGATCGAAGTTTCATCGATCTTACATTTGAATTTTAGTGTAATGCTCATTTTTAGAATAAAGGTTTTACGATTACCAGTAACGATTAAGTGATTTTTACAAATATATTTATTTAAAACAAATATAATCTCGTAGCCTAATAAAATTTTCGTAATTTTCTGTACTTAATTCTATTTCGAATTTTCTTTCGTATGATATTCTATAAGGCCCAGTTAAACTAATCTCGCAAAATAACGAAGGATCATTTACTAATAATTCTTTAAAAATTCTATCGAACTCCTCGATACGGTCCTGGCCTGTGATCCTTCCCTGGTAACTGTAATAATTCATTTTAAAATAATTTTTTTTGTTCAACATTTTTACTTTTTTCTAATTCAATCTGTATCATTTTAGACATGCCGAACGAACTGGCCAAAATTGACACCGTTCTTTGTTCTAAACTTACCGCTGTTTTTTTTATTTCGATTATATCGTAAGAAACATAATATCCGTCCGAACTTCCGCATACTGGTAATATACATTGCGATCGATAATAATTAACTATTTTACGTAAACGTACGTCAGTAAATTTAAAAGGTAATTTATAAAAATCATTTACTTTTTTTACCAGATCTCGAGTCGTTATTTTATTCTCTACCGTCCTGGCTTTAAACGCAGGAATTAATTTATTCGCCAAGTCTAATTCCGCATCGGTCAAATTGTGCGTTATTTCTTCGAAGTTTGTGATCATAGTTTAAAATTTAAAATTAGATACTGTATAAAACGGCGAATCCTGGTAAATTTTATTACTATTCCAGTGTTCGCCGTTGTTAATATTATTAAAAATTTCCTTTTCGGTATTTGATAAAACAGAATAATCGCAATTAAATCCAGCCAGCATTTCGGCCTCGGTAAAATATTCCTGTTTTTTGGATCCTATTTGTGCTCGAATAACATTTTTTTCTATTTTTTGAAATTCGTATATTAATTGGCTAATCGCTTCACGGCCAAAATTAACCAGTTTGCAATCGTTTCTTTTTTTTAATATATGATTTATTACTTTGTACTTTTCGGAATCGAATTTAAGGCCTTTTAACATATTTATTAATTTATGCGTTGGTAAACCAGAATATTCGTAAATTTTAATTAGATCCATAATTAAAAGTTTTAAGACGTTATTTTTCTTTTTGTTTAAGATTATACTTTGATAATGCTTTAAGCGCTTTATATCCTATAAAAAACGCTATTATTACGTATTCAAGTGGTAACATAGTTTAAATATTAAAAGGTTTATTTTCACAATCGCATTTTACGGTTGCTGTGCAGCCTCCGCAACAATCTGAAATTCTTATTGTACACTGGCCAGAAATATCGTCCTCGTAGGATCCCTCACCGTAACAATCTGGACACTCGCACAATTCTTCGAATGAATTAAAAATTAAAAGATCTTTTAAAGATCCTATTATTTCGCCCTCGTCGTTAAATAAAGTATTATTTTCGTAATCATAGTATAAAGTTACTGTTTGCCCCTGGTAGTGAACGTCCATTTGCTCGGTATCGATAATTTCGAATTTTAAATCAAAATCCATGATCTCGGAAGTATCACTTCCGAAGATCATTTTATAAACTTGCTGTTTTGTTTTCATTTTACAATGTTGTTATTAATGAAATAGTTTTTAATTTATAATGCGCTATAGTTCCGCAATCTTTGAAATATTGATCTGTACAGACGTAGCCTGGTTTTAATGTTTTTTCGGTCATTCTATTTTTTAAAAAAATTAGATTTTCCAGTTCGTTTATTAAATCGCCAACCTGCATTTGATTTAATGGATCTACTTCTTCGATTCTTGTAATTAATTTTGCTGTTTTCATGTTTTTTAAGTTTAATATGCGTTACCAGGACGCATCCCCTGTTTTTTTTTAATTTTCTTTTACTATACTCCAAAAATTTGTGATCTCTGTATTTTGTGAAAACATATCTAATTCAAAATTGTCTAATCTTAAAACTCTAGTAAATTTTCCAAATGTATTTTCATAATGTTCTAACACTACAAAATCTGTGTCATCAGCTGTTACAGATCTATAAAAGTTTATAACAGTTCCTGGATTTAATGTTGCAAATGTGTTTTCGTTTTCCATGTTTTTATGTTTTTATTTTGTTTTGTTTGACAAATATACAAAGATAATTCAATACTAAACAAAATATTAATAAAATATTTACATTTATTTTTGAATTAAAAAAAAACCTACTCGTTTTGAGTAGGTTAAGGATCTAAATATTTATATATTTTATTCCGTTGTCGTCCTGGTAATCGCCAGAATTAATTTTTCGAAACATTTCCTGCCAGGATAAACCGAAGTCTTTTTGAAAGTGCGGATAATCTTTGAACGATTTAAAATTACCCCCCCAGAAATACCCTTTTTTAATAAAAAAATCAACGACTAATTTATGATGTGCCGAGTTTATATCCCAGTTTATCGATTCAAATGTTCCGTTTAAATCCTTGTCGACTAATATTACGTAATCAAACGCAAGTCCGTATTGGTGTATAGATTGAAACGCTTTGCTGTTTGTTACTTTTGGCCTCTGTTTGTACAGTTTATTTTGTTCCTCTGGTGATCTGTAAACATAGGCAAAACGTAAACGAACTCCTTTCGGTAATTTGTCGTTACATTCTAAATAATCGGCCCTTAATTGTTTTCTAATTTTTGTATGTGCCGTTTCTATTCTATCGAGTGTTAATTGATCCATTTATTTAACGGTTAATTTAGCTAATAAACTCGTTACCGTTCCAACTGCTACCAGATAACCGCCAGCCGTTACAACTGCTACTGGTAGCGCTACCGTTCCACTAATTAAAAAGGCCCCAACCGTACCAATACCGATACCGATTGTTTTTACTTTATTCCAAAATTCCGGGCTTTCTGCATTCCAACGTTGCTTAATATTCATTTTCTTAAATTTGAAATTATTTTAACACTATCCAGGATCTTATCGATAAATGAAAAACCGAATATATCCCTAAAATTTTCATCTATTGACTTTACCTCGATCCAACTTATACCCATTATCGCCAACTTTACAAACGGAATAGATTTATCTAAAACCTGGCAACCTAAATGCGCCAAAATTACAAAGAGTAAATAAATGATCAATTTAGGGACAAACGCAAATAATTTTTTGGAAGAAATATTTTTTACTTCTTTTTTGCCGGCCTTCATTACGCCAGTAATAGTGTCGACCACAACCAAAATTACAACAAACAATAAAGAAAAATAAATCGGTGCAAAAAACGCCATGATTGATACCGAAAAATATTTAAAAAACGAATATAAGTATTTTTGCATCCTAATAAGATTGATTTATTTTATTTGATAAACAAATATACGTAACTATTATATTTTATTAAATTATATTTTTTTTGTTTTTGTTATTTTAACCGTAACATTTGAAGACGCGTTATATAATTCAACTGTATAAATAGGATAGTTTAAATCAGTTTCCGCAACTATAAAAACATTTAATTGACTTCCCGCTGGCACCCCAACTCCATATAAATCATATAAAATATTAAGTGTTGTTACGAAAGTATTTTGTTGCGTACCATAATTAAAAGTAGCGAGCGCCCTAATATCACTTGCGCCAGCCGGTTCGGTAAGCATGTAAAACTCTAAATCATTTCCAGGTGCGTCCCAACCAAATTTTACCAGTCCGTCGTTAAAAAAATCAAAATTATCTAATGCGTTTGGAAAACTGTATACAAAAGTTTCGTTTGACGAATTTCCTATTTGAACTACCCTTCCCGTGTTGTCTAATCCTAAATTTTTATGCGACGTACCTGCAATAACGCTACTTATATTTAATGTATTTGTATCTGTATTATCAACATTTTGTAAATTATTATTGTTTAAGTTTATATTATATGCACCTGCGCTATTACCTAACGCCAAAGTTTGTTCCAAAGTTTGTGCGGAACCTCCACCAGAATATTGCGGAATATTTAAAGTACTTCCTGTAAGTGTCGCAGCCCCACTCGTACCAGTTGTTGTTAAAGTAACATTATTCTGTTTTAAATTAAGTGCCGTTTGCGTAGCTGTTGAAATTGGTTTGTTTGCATCGCTTGTATTGTCTACATTTGCCAGGCCCACCGCTGTTTTATCCAGTGTTTGAAACGTTTTGTCGCCTCGATAGTATTGTGCCGTAGTTCCTGTTGTTATTGTATTTTCTTTGAATCCTAATCCTGTATTAACCGCATTAACCGTCGGATATTTTGTAGAACTTGCCGTAAGATCTGTTTGTTTATTTGTAAGATTTTCTGGAAAATAACCGAGTGCGTCCTGCTTTGCGGAAAAAACTGCGTTTTGCGCGTCCGTCATAAATCTATATGACGAACTTTGATTAATATTTTGCGGATCCGTTGCGTCAATATTTGGTACATTTCCAAGGCCCACGTCGTTTGCCGAAACATACTCCGTTATTTGTTTCCAGTTACCAGGATATGCCGAAGGTGTATAACCTGCTGCACCTATAGAAATATACATTCTAAATGACGCACCGTTAAACATAACTCCATCGCCTACCGTATAGGTATAACCATTATTGTAATCGCCTAACCAGTTTATGTTTGTAATTAAATTTAATTCCGTTTGCGTAGCTGTTGAAATTGGTTTGTTTAAATCTGTTGTATTATCTACGTTTCCGAGGCCTACGTCATTTTTATTTGTTCCGTGCGGATTTCCCGTAGTTTGTGAATGGTCGTAAGCAATTTTACCACGATCCCCCCTGTAAGCTGTCGAACTTGTTTCACCAAGTGCCAAAGACGAGGAAATTTCAACATATACAGATCCACTCCAACGATAAGAAATATTTGTATTAATTGCGATATAAATTTTTCCGCTTTCACCTGTTACAGGAAACAACGAAAGGCTTGCATATTCGAGTACATCGTCAACGTATGAAGGTAATTGCGAAGATAAAAGTTTACCAGCCCCGTCCAATTCCGCCAGGCCGTTTGGCGATCCTTTTAAACTTGATAGTAAATAATTATTTAATGTTGTTTTTACTAAATTATTTGTCGGATATTTTGTTATCGAATTATCCAGTGTTAAATTTTCCTTATTTGTAACGTTTTCTGGCGTAAATCCTAACGTATTTTGTTTTGTATTTAATGCTGTTTGTTGTGCTGTTGAAATTGGTTTATTTGTATCGCTAGTATTATCGACGTTTGCCAGGCCAACCGCGGATTTATCTAATGTTTGAAACGTTTTATCGCCTCTGAAATATTGCGCCGTAGTTCCTGCCGTAATATTATTTTCTTTTGCTGCTAAACCTGGAACGGTAGGTAAATTTGCAGTTCCGCCAAGGTCGCCAGCAAGTTTTAAAATTCCTTTTGTTGTTGTAGTTGCATCAGATACCGTAATAGTCGCTAATTGATTATCTACGTACGTTTTTGTAGCTTTTTGTGAAGGATATAACGTATCCGAAGATCCAAGCGCTGTATCGGTCGATTTATTACTTAAATTTTCCTTACTATTTAAAGCCGTTTGTTGTGCCGTNGATACTGGTTTATTTACATCGGACGTGTTATCTACATTTCCAAGGCCTATATCGTTTTTATCCGCTAAAATATTAATTATATTCATTGATCTAAAGTTATAAGATTTACAATTTGTTTAAATACCCCGTTTATTTGAACTTCTACTGTCATATCTGGAAGTATATAAGTAGATCCTGGCGTAATATCAATCTGAAAAGTATTATTAGAATTTTTAATACTTACTGGATCACATGGAAACGAAAATTCGCCCTCGTAATCGTATCCAATTAACGGTAAATTACAGATCCCGTTACTATCCCTAATCTCGAGAGTAAACGTCATTACGTGGCCTGCGATCTCGTCCTGCCCTCTTTCTACAAACGTAGTTATATTTGCATTAAGTATACGCCCGATCTTATACCAGCGAGGCGATTTTTTTAATAAGTTGTATATATCCCTGCATATTTGCAAAGTATCCGATTTTGTTTCGACCAGGTTTGAATTATCTTTATAAATACGATCCGCAATTACCAGTATAAAATTAATAGGCGTATTTAATTCGTTTACATTACCAGTTTGATAATCTACGCCCATTAAAGGATAGTTTCTCGTTCGATCTTTTAAGGCCAAATTAAGTTCGCCAAAATAAAACGAATGTAATTGTAAATGCGCTTTCTGGATTTCTTCGAATTCCTTTACTATAACATTTAAAGTTTTTATCATACGAACGAAATATTAATATCCACACCCCCGTTATCTGGTCTTATTTCCGATCCAAGTTCACCGCAACCGTTTTCATCAAAACCGTACAAAGAATTGTAATAAGTTGTATATTCTGGAAAATTTAAGTAATTCAATTTTAAAAAACGAATTAATCTCTCACGATAAAAGTTGTAATCTTTTTTTAGCGAATTTATTGTCCTATTCATTTCGCTTTCATTTACCGTATTTACACCTTCCGCATTTACTTTTGATAAACCAACCTGGCGAAGTTCTAAAGTAGTCATATCGACGGCCCTAACTTCTACCGCTGCGATTAAACATTTAGATAAATATTTACTTAATAATTCCTGTTCGTTTACATTCAAAGTATTATTATCAACGGCATTGAGTAAATGATTATACAACGAGGATCCTAATATAGGTTCGATAACTGTATCCTGCACCCTGCTAATAATTGTCGAAATTAATGTATCGTCGACATTTGTCGATATATAACTTAATTTTTTTAAATTACTTACTGAAATTAAATGCGCCATAATTTTATTTTTTTTCGATTACTATTTGAAACCAAGTGTGTCGACATGACGGCGTATTTATTCCTGTTTCTGGATTGTGATACCAACCGCCCTTATACTCCCAAACGTTTCGATCAATTCCTGCGGACCTTAAACGATCAGAAATTTTGTCGATTTCCTGCCTTGAAAAAACTCGCTGTAATTGGATAAGATTTTTACAAAAAGGACGAGAAGTCGATCCAGGTGCCAACGAAGGTGCGTCGATTCTTTCTCTATATTGATAAACAATTTCGAATCCAACGCCTCCGATATTTGTACTACCTTTTGAAGTTATTTCAAAACCTTTGATCATTCCAAGTGTTTCGAGTTCGATTAATTGTTTACTAATATATGTCGCACCCTTATTTAATGCCTTAACGATTGCCGAATAACTTTCACCGTTTTTGATCATTTCTAAAATTTTGCTTTGATCACTTGTAAGATCTGAAAATTTATATTTATTTAATAATTCATTTTCTGAAAAATCTAAATTATCATATCCGCATAATTCACGTGAATAAACTTCTTTGTATTCTTTTTTCCCTAATTCGTTAAACCAAGATAAAACAGTATAATCGTCAATTTTTGGCGTTTCGGTGCTGAAATTTAACACATCACCGTTCGGTATAGGCGTAAGGCCAGCGAGCGCACGTTGTTCGTTTATAGTTAAGTTTTTCAATACCGCATTTGCAACCAAAGGCGACATTTTATTNAATGTATCTGCAACGATTGATTTACTATCCGCAANCNNTTCCAATTCCAAAGATTTAACTTTAAAGTAAATTTTATCGCTGAAATTGTTTAACGTATAATTTGCATACTCGAGCGCATCAGTAATAATTTTTTGACGATCACTTGCATAATTATTCATGAAAATTAAATAGGCTGTTTGTAGTTCCATTGATCCGCCAAGCTGGCCAGAAGTTTTTACGCCAAATAAAGAAGGATTAATAACGCTGTGTCCGTACATAATTTCATCGACGATACTTTCTTTTGTTAATAGGTATCTTTGATCGAGATTGTTGCCGTTAAGCTGTAAAACTGTCGGCGCCATTTCCTGCGATTTTGAGAATGTAACAACTAAACCGCCTTGCGTATCCCTGTTTGACGCGTCACCTTTTAATTTTTTTACTACGTTATCCTTCCCTGCTTTGTCGTTTGGATCACCCCAAGGTACATTTACCATAGTTCCGCCCTTAAAGCCGTTCACAACCTCGGAATATTTAAAGTAATTGATTTCAATACTTGCCAAAATAGAAGTAATACAACCAGAATAAGAAGGTATTGGATAAACAGATTTAGTTAACGTTTTTTTGTCCTCGTTTAAAAGGTGCTGTTTTGATTTACTACAAACATATAATAAACATTCCGTATCCGTTCCTGTTACCTCTTCGATCGATTTAATTAACTTCCAAGCTGTTTTTTCTTCGCTTTGTTTATATGCCTTCCAGTCTTCCGAGTATTCGTAATATCCTTCGACTGTGGATTTTCTAATTAATTCAACTGGCACGTGGTGTGCATCCCAAAATTTGGAAATTGTATTTAATTTATATATAATAGCAAACGAATTAATTAATTCCTGGTCAGTCGCAAGCTCTTTAACTATTTCATCCAGTGAAAAAGGCGCATTTCCGTTTTTCTTAATTAAATTCCAAAGATCAGTATTTGTCGAATCACTATTTACACCGTCGGACGCTATATATTTAATTTTACTGTTTACGATCCCTTGGTGAATAGACGATGAATAATATAAATACAATAAAAATTGCGGATACAAATTATCATCGCCCCAATTATAATGCGAAGATCCTTTTTTAATATTTTCCGATGGCGCAGGTATTTTGGCCTCGCGAAAAATGTAATCAGTATAATTATTCATAAACGTTAATTAGTGTATTTGTATTATTAAATTTATTTTCTTCCGTAGGATCTATATAAACTTTTGCTTTGCCAGATTCGCACAAAATTCCAGTTGAAAAATCTGTATCTGTATTTGATTTTTGATAAATTTCATATCTATATTCGCCTTCTGGTAAATCTAAATCAAAACTTTCATATAAATTAAATAAATTATAACGGCCAGGTGACGAAGATAAATCGAATAAATTTACGAAATAATCTTTATTTGTTTGCTCTCTAATAAATCGAAACAACCAATTAACTGCTAAATCCAGATCTGCTTTTTCGTTAAGCGTTACCGTTAGAAGGTTTGCGCTTTCTTTTTTTATCAGTAGTAACATTTTTCGTTTTATTTGGATCCTTAAATTTAACGATTTTTTCTCCGTCTTTATCAATTACATCAAATTGACTTAAAAAAAGTTCCCGTAATTTTTCCATTTTTGTATTTTTTTATAAAAATAAAGGCCTAAATTATAAAATCCAGGCCTTTTTTAAAATAAGAGTTTAAAATAATTATACTAATAAAGCATCTACAATCGTACCAGATACTTTTGGCGCATTTTTTTTCTCACGACCTGTAAAAGTTAAAGTAACCCCGTTCATATCTTCGAATTTAGTTCCAGACGTTCTCGCAAAATTAAATTTTACACCTTTGTCAAGTCCCAAAACTTCATACGTACCGTCGTTTAATTTTCCAATAACACAAAGTCGATCTTTTGATAAACTTTCGAACTGGTCAATCATTTCCGCCGTGTTTCCTGCCAGTTTAATATTTCCTGTAATATCAAAACCTGCACTTGCATTTTCTCTCGTACCAATGCTCGTTACCGTAAAGTCCGACATTTCAACGTCAACCAAAACTTTATAAAATAATTTTGTACCTACGTTCGCCATTGCCGTAAGTGATCCAGCCGTACGAGTATACGTAAAATTTGCCGTACCTGTACTTGAATCACGCATCGAACCGATATACCATTCGTCGATACCTGCTGCACTATCACATTTTAAAGCGCCGAATCCTGCTGTTAATTCACACATATTTTTTAAATTTTAAAAGGGCGCTTTTACACGCCCTTAATTAATTATTTATTTAATCTTACGAAATATTTACCCCAAACAATTTGCGTACCTAATCTAAA
>JGI24768J34885_10000424_pt1 | contig 12622 bp, 8 predicted proteins | sample LakOntMetagenome_FD_34885 | JGI IMG/M metagenome (IMG submission 34885) | reverse complement strand
ATATTACTTGAATTTTCTATATTATTAATATATCTATATAATGAATATAAATCATTGTTAGTTACATCATTTCTTTCTCTTAATATATCATAAAATATCTTATATATATAACCTATTTTAGTATTCTTGTGATATCTACAATATATAGAATTATCTATAATATTACGATTACATAAATTAAAATTATTATTACAACGACATATACATTTTCTTCTTATATCTTGTACATCTAATCCAATCGTGTAATCATATAAAACATTTTCCGCATTATCTAATATAATATTTTCATTAATATTATCAAAATATTGCAATATTATATTATTCATTTATATTATTATTAAAAATAAGTATATGCTTCTTATTTACTATTATTTATTATTTATATAATATATATTATACTAATAGTAATACCCCCGCATTTTTATAACTATAATAATCGTATAATTTATCATTTAATAAAACATATTTTATACCATTTTTTGATACTACCTTACCTTTTCCTATTTTAGTCTTCTCGAACATTTTATATTTAGTTATTACACTATCTTCATTTATATTTTGTGTAAATGATAACTTATCAACATTTTTATTTATAGGCCAATTATAACATTTATAACCATTATTCAATGGTTTATTTATTTCTGAATGTATTATACAATCTATTGATGACGATTTTAACATATCTAAGAAGTTTTTAATTAATTCCTCTTTTTTATTTGCCCTATCATATATATGCTCATCAGTAGATAATTCNTTATCTTTTATTCTAATTGTTGGATTTTTAATCAATTGATCTTTGGTAAATTTCATTATATATTTATAAACACCTACATTTCTATCTTCAACAGGCAATGACATATGACTACAAGTTCTAACCGCACGNCCAATAACCTGATCTATTCTCACAGAATTCCAGAAATATTCTGTAATTAATACNCGTCTAACATTCTTTAATGATATGCCTTCAGCACCAGATTGCGTAATCATCATAATTTTAACAATTTTTCCATATCTCTGTTCTAAGTTATTGCCTTTGTTAGGTAAACTATATCTTATATTATCAGGTAGATTGGCAAAATCTCCATTAAATAAATTCATTAATATATTAGTCTTTTCACGATCAGAATTAAAAACTACATATCTTTTATTATCATATTTTTCATCAAATACTTCAGCATCTTCTAGTATATATCCATATTCATCATTCTTAATTACATTAATCTCTATATATCCGTGTTTATTTAAAACTTCCTTAAATATACCTAAACCTTCCACAACGCGAAATTGTGAATATACTAAAACACTACCCGGAGATGTATTTATATCTTCTAACATTTGAGCAAATTTTGGACTGTAATAATTTTGTAAATTAATTTTTTCTAAATAATCTCCTTTTCTTAAATCTATTAATGCCTTATTTAACTTTTTATTATATTCAGCATCTATATCTTTATTTAATTTCTTTTTAGCACTTTTATCATCCTCTTTACTTCCCTTGCTATTATCATCATCTTCATTTAAAGTCAGTTCTTTTTTCTTTAATATTCTTATATCTTGTGGAAATTCACGAGGTATTTCATCAGGAAAAGCAAAATTACAAACTAATCTACTAAATGCTCTATAAACAGAACTAATTTCAACATTTCCTTTATTTCCAAATTTCTTCTTTTTGTCATCCATCGCTATTTCCTTTATGCGAACATCCATATATTTTTTGATTTGATGATTAGTCATATAGATATGTCTAATCGTTTCAGGTAATAATGATGGGAATAATTCCGAACCCGTAGTCTTATAATAACTCAATATACCTAATACGCGTCTTTTAAATAAATCTTCATTAATTATCTTTATATTTTCTGGGTCTTCATCATTGATGAAAAACTTATCAAAATCCTCCTTTTTATTAGGAAATGCATAATTTTTGTCCTCAATATATTTTGTATTTAAAGAAAAATCTACATCACTAAAATTACCATGAGAATCCATTTTAACTATATCTCTAATTAATTTGTCAAATTCTTCATCTGTTATATTATCACCATCTTCATATACTAAATTTAATTTAAATTCTTTATTATCAAATATAAGTAATTTATTTATTTTCTTGATACCGCATTCTGTTAAATATTTAGTATCATCCATACAATCATTACGTAGTTTGCTTAATGTTTTGATAATCTTTTTTATATTTTCACCAATTATTTTTTTATTAATATTAGGATAGCGTGGTGCTTCCATATCTTGATTTTTCTCATATTTAATTATTTTTGCTATAGCGCGTTTTATTATAACTTCTGTTATAGTTTTAATAGGCATTAAAGAATATCCGAATATAACGTTATATTTTTCTGTTAAATAAGGTTGTGATAATAACCAATTAGGTACTGATAATCCCTGCGTTTCAAATACAATATTTCTACTTTCGCGTAAAGCATTTTCTAAATTTAAATCATTAAGCATATCACATGATTTTTTAATTCGCGGCGAACATTCTATGTTATCTACACCGGTTCTTATATCATAATATGCTTTATGAAATTCTTCTAATAATTTATCACTTGGATTCTCGTATTTTTCTAAAATACACGCTCTATTATTATTACATTCTTTATTTACTTTTTTAATTATATCTAAAATGCGTTTTTTATATTCTTTATTTTTTATTACCAAATCATCTATATTTATCTTTATATTATCAGTACTCAATTTATAATTATCAATTATATAATCTGCCATTTTTGTTTTTAATGAACCAGTTGTCCCATTTGTTACTATTAAATAAGGTTTTTTACTTTCAAATGTATTTATAACAGATTTTCTATTTTTTAAAANACCTGAAAATTTATCCTTATTTATAGTATTTATTATATCTTTAATTATATCCTTATCTTCTTTTATCCAATCTTTTCTAACTATTACAGAAGAATCATTATCTTTACGAACATAATTTTTAGGAAATAATATTATATTTACATATTTATTATCATTATATATTTCATCAATATAATCATAATGTTGCGATTTAATTAAAATATCTTTTAGTGTCTTTTTGTCNGCGATTCCTTGTAATATAGGTATTTTATAGGTTAACATTTGACCTCTCAGCAAATTTATTAAAAANGATATTTCATAAGGTTGATTAATTATTGGTGTACCCGATAATAATACTAATTTTACATCCTTCGCAATAACTATATTATTATAGATTTTCATCGCTATTTTTGAACCATTTGCTATTCTACTTATAAAATTATGTACCTCATCAACTATTATAAAAGAATTATTGAAATAATTATTATCACCCTCATTGCTTTTATTAGTAACACCCATATCATTTAACATCTTATTTGTTATCCCATTGTAATTTATAAATTTATATCTATTTCTTATTATATTTGTTATAATCTTGTTTATGTCTTCTTTGTAATTTGAACTTAAATCACTATATTTAATATTATCTATTACTATCTCCGCACCTACAATATCTTTCTTATATAAAGGAATCCATACAGTACCATCTTTTTTTATTAATTGTTTATCGATAGCATATATTTTTAAACCTTCCATCATTTTTGAATCTGTCTTTTTTACTTTAATACACGTCCACGATTTTTTAAGATTTAATCCAACAGTAGATATTTTCATTAATTCATTTTCATAATTTTGCGATAATGATGCTGGAGTCATTATAATAACATTTTTACGATTTATATATCCTTCGGCTGCTGCTATTGATGCTGCCGATTTACCAGAACCCAATTCATGATATAATAATATGCCTCTATAAGGACTATCAAATTGCATATAATCTTTGATAATTCTTTGTTGAGGAAAAAGAGATACTTTGGATACATCTAAATCACACGATTCTTTAGAACAATTACAAGCCGATATTTCCTTTTTTCTTTGATATTTTGAAGGATTAAAAGTATTATATATTTTTTTATTATAACCAACTCTATTTGGGAGAACCCAGTCGTTTGTTTTAACTTCTATATTCATACGCTTATCTAATATAATAATTCAAATAAAAAAATGTTATATTATTAGATAAACTAAAAAATAATGCATAATATTGAAAAATTATTAGATAAATGCGAATCAATGACATTATTATGTACTAAGGCATCATCTCATTGGAGTTTTGTTAAGTTCTGTTTTAATATACCTCTTGTATTAACAAGTTCTACTATGTGTATTATAAATAGTATTAGCGAAGATGCTAATGCTATTAAAATTCCTAACATTATTGTTAATGCCGTTAGTGTCCTTATAATGTCACTTACAAATAGTATAAAAGCAGCGAAAAGTTTGAAATATTTAAAAAATTATCTCAGCAATTTATGCTTTTATCTCAAGAAATAGAAGCGTGTGATGGAAATGTATCAAAAGAAACCTTTAATATTTTATCTTTGAAATATGATAATTTAATACAAGATTGTTCTTTTGAAGAAATACCTCTAAAATATAAAACAGATGTTGCTAAATGTTTTAGTGATGCTAATAGATATATTCCTATTCAATTAAATGGTATTATAGGTAATACAAATGTAGCAAAAAGACTTAGTGGAGGAAACAAGGATTCAAATGGTAGAGCATCACTTGTAAATATATCTAATATACCACCAAAAAACGATTTATCAACCGTCGTTGAAGACAATAAAATATATGGTGCTGGCGAAAATGTTTAATATATAGTAAAATAATAATGATTTTATTTATTAGATGAACTTCTAATACTTTTTTGACTAAATGTGAAATTATTTTTAGGTGATAAAAAATCAGATACTTCACGATAATTGTTTATTATTTTTTTATTTATTTTTAATACTTGATAATGACGCATATCATTAATAAATACTGAATAATTAAAACGAGAATTACTTTCCCTATTATTTTTAGANATATTATGTAATTTTTCAAAAATACGATATTTAATTTTATTTATTATATCAGCAATTTTAATATCATCTTTNAGTGTTTTTAATAATATTAAATCTAAAGATTGTTGGGATATACTTTTAACTCTATGNTTTTTATATACATATTTATATATTTTGTCAAGNGTTTTATCAACATTATTAACATCTCCNGTTTTAGCACCTAATATTATTTCTATTATTATAATTTTAAANGATTGTTTGATGTAAGANAATACCATTNTTCTTTCACTTTCCGAAGGCATACGAGAACCAACTTTTAAATGCTCCTCTAATAAATTTTGTAATCCTGCTTCTGATTCTAAATTTGTATTTAATATTCCAGCGTTTATCAATGATTCTAATTCCGCAGTATTTACAGATAACATAGATGCTATATCGTGAATTTCAAGACTTGTTTCCCCTTTATATAACATAATCAATAAATCTTTTGCTATTTTAAGATATTCTACAAACGATTTAGTACTTCTGCTAATAATATTATCACATAAATATTTACGCAATTTAGTACCGTTCGTGATATTATAAGATTTTGTAGTTAATTTAAATTTATCATTATCTTTAATCACTAAATATATAGAATTATAAAAACAATTATTATATTTTCCTGATACATTCAATAATTTTAAATTGTCATTTTTATCTAAACTATTCATCTTGCGTTCTATTATAATAATATAAGATAATAATTATAATTTACAAAAAATACCAAAGATCTAATATAGGTAATATTAGATCTTTAATTATATATGAAACCCATTTCTTGCGTATCCATATATTCGTCATCATCTTCTCTATCATATGTCATCAAATTATCAGTATCCGCACCATCTATATTATTATCAATGATATCATTATTGATTATATCGTTTAATACATTATTATTATCATTATTAGATATATCTTTGAATATGTCATCGTTATCATATACGTCATTCCCTTCGTTTATTTTTTCTTGGATTATCGCGTGTTTTATTCCGGCCTTTTTCATTTCTTTTATTAATTTATTATCTTCTACTGTTTTATCATTTAGAATCTTAATTTTTCCCTGTTTATTTTCCTCGCGCTGTTTATTCAAAAAATCTATATTTTCTTCAATACTTGGAAACGATAATTTTATTATTTTTAATACTGTTTCATATATATTATTTGTTATTTTTTGTATATATTGTTGATTTATAACATTAGATATTATCTTTTCATTTAATGTTTCATCTATATTAAAAGGACAACATAATGCTCTACTAACAATATATTTATTTATTAAATTTATATCATTCTCTATTTCATCATTATATATATTATTTAAATCTTTCAAATCTATTATAATATTCTTTAAATCATTTATAGAATTTTCTAGTAATATATTAATATCATCGCTATTATCTTTATTTTGTAGATTATTATATAGTATTTTTATTATAGCACGAATTATATTTAAATATTTAATCTTATCGTTAGCATCTTTGTTACCCTTGATATTTTTTCTAACATTATTAAAATTATCAATAAATTCATTTCCTGCGTGTTTTGATGTTTTTGTCAATAAATTTATATTAAATAATATACTTGCTTTTATAGTTTTTGTATTATTATTTTCAAAATATTCTATAATATTAACAGGAAATATACTGTTGTTTTTCTCTTTCATTTTACTCAACCATATATTTACTATTTTAGAATTATTATTTATATTAACTATATAATCGTCTAAATATATAGGATTAACTATCGCATTTTCTTCATATGACGCTAATGTATTATCTTTTTTAGGAATAAATCTTAAATCTCGTCGTTTATTTGTCATCCTAATTTTTGCGTAATATTCTTTAAATTGAATTAAATCATTTCTTTTAGCATTTTTAAAATCAATATTATCATTAAAACTATCATCAAGTTTTTTTAAACAACAACCATTCAAAAATTTATGTATTTTTTTATAATTAATATCAGGCATATATAATAAAGATAGTATAAATTGTTCCTTACATAATTCTAATTTATTTCCACATTGTTTATCTGTATTTAATTTTGCTAATTTATTTCTCTCTTCTTTACCTCTTAATTTTTTCTTTTTTTCTTTACATATTTCATCGTTCTTTTTCATAATCTCAAGAATTTCTTTATAATTATCTTCAATTTTATCATAAATTCTGCCAAATAATTTGTCTATATCTATTTTAAAATCATTATTTATATTAAAATACTCTTTAACTATCTCTATTAAATATGTCATTACTCCACGATCTTCTTTTTTATGTAGAGGTGTTCCACAGTTATCCCAGTAACTTATAAAATTACCATTCAAATAATCAATATCTATAAATATCGTATCATTTAATATCCTTTCTTGTATATATATTATACAATAGGTCAACGCATTTAAGAACATATCGTTAAAATCATCTATCCATATATTATTACATTCATTTATAATTTTTTCTTCATTATCATCTATATCTGTAAATGGTGCTTTTTTATTACGAATCATAGATGAAATAGTTTCTGGCGATAATTTATCCAAACAATTAATTATTTCTTCACTCACTTCTATATCATTATCTTGAAATGTTTTTGTATATAAATCGCGTCTGTTATAAATACTACGATTATATTTGAATAATTCAATACATAATACATCATAATCAAAATCTATATATGCTAATTTACTAATTCCATACATAATATTTAAAATGGGCTCTAAACTATTAACAAATCCTAACTCATTTTTGTAATTTATATTAGTTATATATTTATTAATATCTAATTTATTAAAATCAATAAAATATATATTATCATCTTTATCNTTATTCGCATAATCATTATATACTATATTATCATCATTTTCCATTTTTAATTCCTGAACAAATTGTTTATCAGGAATGCCCTCGTAATTATCAATATTATGACTATCTTTGATTTCTTTACTTTCGCGATATGATATTATATATTGTTTTCCGTCTTTATCATAATCAAAAATATGATTCCGCGAATATTCATTATCTTTCTTAACTATTTCATATTTTTTTATAATTAATTCCTTTTTTTCATATGTTTTTAATATATTATCAATAGTGTGAATTGCTTCCAATATATTACTATTTTTAAGAGAATGCTTGATAATATCTAAAATTTCTATTATCGCCTCTTCATTTTCATAATTACCAGTATTTTTAATTTCTTGTATTATTTCATAAATTTTAAAATCTGCTAATGGTTTTATTTTTTGTGTTATAATATTATTTTCACGCTCATTATCTAAAATCATCTTATTTTTATCTAAAAAATCTACTATGTTTTCTGTTAAATTTAATAATTGTATTGTGGTACTTAATTTTTCAAAGAAAATTAATTTTTTATTTATAATATCAGGTCTTTTGATTTTTACAGGTCTTGATATATTTTTCCGTTCTTTATATGTCCCAATAACTTTCGTCAAATAATCACATAAAATATCAAAATCATCTTTATTAATAAAATCAAGAGATTTGCCAAATTTATTTAAAGCAATTTCTATATTATAATAATCTAAATCGAAGCATTTTTTTAAATATTCTATAATATTATGAATATCTGGTTTAATATCCTTAACTAAATCATTTATATTGTCATAATCTTCAGAAGATACATAATTAATGTTTTTAGTCTTAGTTAAATGCGATGTTATTTTAGTATATATATAATCATTTATTATTACTTTGGGAATTTTATAATAAGCAGATATTATAGGAATATTAACATCGTCAATAGGATATACTGGATAATATATTGGAAAATATTTATTATTAGGTTCTATTGTAATATTTATTTTAGATGTAGGTTTTAAGCGTAGTTTAGTTGAATCATTATTGTATTTAATACAAAAAAAATATTTATCCTTTGCTATATCATGATTTAATACTGACTTTTTCTTAAGATTATTAAAATTCAAAGAATCATTTTTATCTATTGTATCATAACTTGAATCTATTTTTTCAACTTCGGCATTAAAAATATAATTATCATAATTTTTTAATTTTCCACGGTTATCTTCTATATCATTTAATATATTGTAAAAAAGATTAGTTATATCATCTGCCTTTTTATTATTAACAAATAACTCAAATAAACTATCCTTAATATCTTTGCGCGATAATGCTATAAAAGAAGGATTATCTTTAATAATATCATCTAAACTCATTATCTCAAGATATTCAATATTATCCAATTCTTCATCTTCATAATTATACTCAATATCATCAATATTAACTGACATTATTAATTTATCTCTTTCTTTTAATATATAATAATATAAATTATGATACATTATTATCTATTGAGAACTTATTCCATTTTGTCTTAATATCTACTATTTCATTTATAATCTCTTTGCATATTTTTTCTAAAAATATAATAAACATATTTTTATCTGTAATATCAGTCAAGGTTATTCTTATAATCATTGTAGATTTTAGTGGATGGGGGCATATATATCCTATATATTTACATGTCATATTATTTACATTTTTTTTATTTCTCACATAATTATTATGTACATATGATTGTATAATATTTCCCAATGTATCATCTTCATTATCAATAATAAATTCATAAGTCTCTGCGATATCTTGAAATTGTTGAATTTTAATAATTACCGAATTATTAATATTTATCAATTCAGACATTAAATTATTTAATTTGCTTATAATAATATCTAAAGATTTAGGAATTAAATATCGCGGACCCATATTAATATTAATATGTTCAATGTCAAATTTGAATTTTGTAGGATCTCCATATTCGTTCATATAATAGGCTCGTTCCTTATCTAAAATACTATCATATTTCTTTGCCTCTTTAGGATCTTGAATATACGAAAAGTTTGATAAAGAAACAGGGTTAAACGACGCATTATCACGTCCTGTTTTTTTTACAATATTTGCCTTTAAATGTAGATGTTCGCCAGGTCTTAGTCGTGTAATTAATATATTATGTTTTGATACTTTATTTGGCGGAAATAGTTCTTTTAGTTTTTTTTCAGTTAATTCAATGTCATTTAATTTTGCCTTAAAATCTGATGTTCTTACATCAACACTTTTACTAGTAGTATTTTTAACATTTAGTTCAATAACAAGAGAATTATCTTCGTAATTTTCAATTTCATCTGTTGTCATACAAATAGGAATTAATCCTATGCGATGTATTATAAATTCATCGTGTAAAGCACCTGTATTTTCTATAACATTAACTGTAGGTTCATCTTTATCTAATTTTTCTCCAATTGCTCCTAAATTTGGTATATCAGTCATTATAATTCTTCTCATACCATTTACAATCGCCAAATCAATATTATGAATATCAAAACTATGATTATTTGAAGGGTCTATTGAATCAAACTTATAATTGTAAAACATCCTATTAATATATAGTTTATAATATTTTTATATATCAATTTTTAAAAATAAAAATATTTATCTATTTCTTTTGATATATTATAAAATATATCATGAATACTATCAATAATATCATAGGTATTAAAGTCATTATACTAACTATCCAACTCCATATATAACATTCGCCTTTTGTCAAACATGTTATATTATAACCCGTCAGTAGTATAACTAATATATATATTACATATACTAATAGATATACACCAGGACCTTGTATATATATATTTAATATTAAACATATTATTGTTAATATTATGCTGAATAATATATATATCCATCCTTGTGTAGAAAAGTAGTCTAACATATTTTATATTCTTATCTATTAATAATAATATATTTTAGATTTATCAAAATTATGAAATCAATGTATTCATAATTGCGAAACACATAGATGTCCGCGATTGCATTTCATTAATTGGATTAGAAGCAAAGAATTGAATAAGTGTTTTGATATTTTTGATATCATTACATTGACACAGATAATAATAAATATTAGAACTTGTAATTAGTTTCTTATTAAATGTTGTAATCTGTAGATTTCTCAATTGTGCCAAATGATATTGAATAATTGGAGCGAATTGTTTATCCATCTCCTTATTCATCTTATATCTATTATATGTCGGATTATATGTTGTCGTAGATTTGTAATAACTATATAGACTATCCTTGATTGTAGAAATAATCGTATGAACCAAATATGTAGGGTCTATCTGTCTTCCATTATTATCAATTGGAATTTCAATATTAGGGTTATATGTAGCGATATAATCCTTAATCGTATAATTTTGCTTATTTTTCATATATACAGACAGGATATTCATCCATATATTGGGATGACAAGGGTCTGTTTCTTCGCGATAGTTAATATATGCCGATGATATTTTATATAGTCGTGAAAAGTTTTCTCCTTCCGTTTTCTTCTTAATAATCAATCCATAACTTTTATTTTGATTAATATGAAGATTTGCCTGATTAATATCCGCAAAATACACAGGATATCTAACACCCATATTATATAATTCTTGAATTGAAGACATATTAATATCATATTCTTCAAGTGTAATTCTGTTTTTTGTATTGATATGTACTAGTTCCTTATAATTTTCACCAAGAACATCTGTATAATCAATAATATGTTTATTATCACTGTGAATCAATACAAACTCATATGCATGTTCAGAATTCAAATTAGAAACAAACATTGCACGCAAAGTTTCACTAACATTATCTGGCTGAATGTGAGAAAGCATTTCGACAATTTCAGGAGATTTACTATACAATTGCAAAAGCACTTCATCAAACATCTTGCCGTGCGATTTTGTTGGATGCGAGAACTTTGAACTATTCGCGTCAGGACAACTTGAAGTACCAAAATACCACTGATTTTTATAATTGTATACTGTAATTATAGTCCCATCATATGCCTCATAACATTTATCAGTATCGCTATAAATCTTCGAAATATATTCTTCATAACTAATTCTTCGTGGAATAGAATTGGCATATGTAACGACAACATTATTATTATATGAGAGAGAGAAGTCCAATACGATACTCCGACATTGCTCATAAAGTTCCTTATATTCGCAAATATCACTCATCTTATAATTATTGTGAAGAAGCACAATATCATCATTATTCTTAAATTTTTTAACTTTGATATTCGGCCAGAAATGATATTTTTTTAGCATATTAATAAGAGTATTTGCATGAGTAGTATTGCCTCCATTGCTATCATAAGTAATTACAATTAATTCATTAAGATTCTTAGGGGGGACATTGGACAATGACATATCACTACTCATAATAATACTTTGTTAAAAAATATATATATTTAATTGCTTATATCAATTTTTATAAAAATTTATGAAAAAAATAAAGTNAAAATTATACACAACCGGGGCGAATATGTTAAAGTAAAGGGGGTATTTATATCATTAGCAAAATATAAAAAATTTATAAGTAATAAGGCTGCTAAAAAACTAAGTAGTTTTCTTATTCTTATTGCCTCTAACAATAATATGAATACATATATATCGTTGTAAATAATAAAAGTAATGTGTATATACGATATAATGTTTTGTCATCTATATAATTATTTGCTCCTAAATAAGCACCTACAATACCTCCCAATATACTTCCAGAAGCCACTATAATTGCAGCATTAAAATCAAAAAATCCATGTTGATAATATAAATATAAACCAGGTAATGCGTTAGGTATAGTATTTAAGAAAAGAGAAATAGC
>JGI24768J34885_10000421_pt1 | contig 12647 bp, 5 predicted proteins | sample LakOntMetagenome_FD_34885 | JGI IMG/M metagenome (IMG submission 34885) | reverse complement strand
TAAGCAGTATTGTTTAATTGAAATGGGATTTCCACCCATTTTTTTGTCACTGGGTTTTGACGCATTGCGAACACCTGAAGAACTCTTTCACGTTTATCGTTTTTCTTCTTGGCATTTCTGGTGATATAAACAAAGCCAGTATTGGGATCAACAAAACTCACATGTTGGTGAGCTACACTTTTGTTATTTGTGATTTCTTTGCCTTTACCGATAAAACTATCTGAATATGGGGCTTTATAAATTTGATAATACGGTTGCTCATGCCATAGCGAAACAGATTTTTTAAGTCCTTTTTCAATGTGAGTAGAATAGTAAGCGTTTCCTTTTTTATCGGCCACCAATGCATATTCACCCAAACCAGTGTTGCTATTGAAAGGTTTTAGCGTGTAAAACTCAGAAAAATCATTTTCAGACCAATAAGATTCTGCTCCAGCATTTTGTGCAACAAATTCTTGGGTTAGTTCCTGAAAAAACGGTTTTGCTGCATAGTCAGTACCTTTAAGAACCAACAAAAGGCTATCAGAAAGCGCGTAGTTTTCTATTTTTCTTGCCGACAATGCATAGCACAGTTTATCGAATGCATCTACTTTATCGCCATACTTCAAAAACAACTCGGAATAGGCCTCAAAAGCAAGTTGATTATTTTCTACTTGAGAATGCGAAAACGCCAATGCTCTCTGATTGGGATAATCGGATTTTTGGGCAATGGCCTTCCCGTTATTTTTGTAAATGATACCAGCATAGTTGTATGTGTAGATATCATTTGCCAATTTTTTCTGGGCACTAACATTGGAAACTTGGCCAAGTAATCCGATGGCCAGAATCGCTGAGTATTTAAATAAATTCATTGTTATGCGATTTGAATATTAGAAGTAACGTGGAACTTTAACCCGACTATTTTCTCTCGGTGTGATCATGTATTGCAAACCAATTTCGTGTGAACCTCTCACGTACTCGTTTAGGGGCGATGTTTTGCTGTCAAATGAATACATCAAGTTGAAATTGGGGTTCAATTGTACCATGGTCATAATACCAATATCTCCACCTGTGCGGTAGAATCCACCAATTGAACCAAAATCTTTATAGATCAAATGAAGGTTTACATCGGCTTGCATGGCGGCACCATTAACAAATTTGACTTGTGTAGTTGGCTTCAATTTTAAATCATTTGAAAGATCAAAAACAGCACCGGCGATTGCGTAGTAATGCATTTGACTCACATAATCCAAATTCACACCATTGGGGGCATTGCGTTCATTAATAAATACCATTCTTGGAGAACTCACTGCAGCAAAGTACTTGTCACTGTATAAATACACGCCAAAGCCAGTCATAGGAGCGGTGATTGCGTAATCATTGTTATTGAAGGTTACGTCTGTTGGATTTTGAACCTGCAACTTGGATAATTGTGCTGAATAATTGAATGCACCCAGACGCAACCCAACAGCCAAACGCAAATTTCTCGCGATTTCTTTGTGGTAAGCGATGTTCGCCGCGAATTCTGTTTCCGAAAATGGTGATGCTACCTCGAACTTGCCAATTTTACCTGTTTGAAAATTCAAACCAACGGCAAAATCTCTGAAGGCAGGCGCTTGAGAAACTGGTGAATGCAATGCCAAACTTTGATAATTTGGTGCACCAGGATAGGTGGCCCACTGAGTGCGGTTTAACGCGCTAGCTACCAAAGTTCTTTTTGATCCCGCATATGCAGGGTTCATTGCCAAAGAGTTAAAATCATAGTGGGTGTACATTTGCTCTTGTTGAGCGAACACAGAGGTCGAGGCCAATAATAGTAATGCCAAGACCCATTTGCATTTATCATTAATCATGAATTTCATGTTATTTACTGTTTTTAGTTTTTGATGTAAATATTCTTATTTACTGTTGTTGAACCATATTTAAACACCACATAGTAGACACCCTCTGGAAGAATATCACCATTGATACCTGTACCAGACCAGTCGTTCTTATAGGGGGTGGGTGATTCATAAACGACCTGTCCCCAACGATTGAACACCAACATTGTAGCTTGTGAGAACACTTTCGCTTTCAAACCGCGGATATACAATACATCGTTAACACCGTCGTTGTTGGGAGAAATACCTTCTGGGATAAAGTAATCCGGATCGATATAATTCAGAACACCGTCTTTATCCGTGTCGCCAGTACCTTCTGTTACGTCACCGTCTAACAATTCGTCATCGTCTGAATCGGTGTCTCTCCAGTTACCAACGCCATCACCGTCAGTATCAACAGATCCTTCTACACTGTCGTTGATGCCATCATTGTCTGAATCCAAATCCAAGTAATCTGCTATGCCATCGCTGTCTGTATCGGTGGTACCTTCAATTTGATCAGAAATACCATCGCCGTCAGAATCGGTATCACGCCAGTTTCCTACACCATCACCATCGGTATCAGTTGTGCCTTCGATTTGGTCGTTGATGCCATCGTTGTCTGAATCTAAATCTCTCCAATCACCTTTGCCATCGCCATCGGTATCGGTTGTGCCTTCTATGGTATCAGAAATTCCATCATTGTCTGAATCGGTATCCAAGTAGTCGGCTAAACCGTCACCGTCGGTATCGGTAGTTCCTTCAATTTTATCAGAAATCCCATCACCATCAGAGTCNAGGTCTAACCAGTTACCCTGAAGATCTCCATCTTTATCTGTTGTTCCTTCGGTTTGGTCATTGATACCATCTGCGTCTGAATCTAGATCACGCCAGTTACCAATACCATCACCATCAAAGTCGTTGGTGCCTTCAGTGCTATCAGCAATTCCATCATTGTCTGAATCCCAGTCGCGCCAGTCTCCGGTACCATCACTATCGGTGTCGGTGGTACCCTCGGTAGCATCCAAAATGTTATCGCCATCAGAGTCAATATCGCGCCAGTCTCCGGTACCGTCACCATCGGTATCGGTAGTACCTTCAGTTTGGTCATTGATACCATCGTTATCAGAATCCAAATCGCGCCAATCGCCGGTGCCGTCGCTATCCGTATCGGTAGTACCTTCGGTTTGGTCACTGATACCATCGTTATCGGAATCTAAATCGCGCCAGTCGCCAGTGCCATCGGCATCTGTATCAACCGTGCCTTCAATATTGTCAGAGATGCCATCACCATCAGAATCCAAATCTAGATAATCAGATTTGCCATCTCCATCAGTATCTATGGTGCCTTCAGTTTTGTCTGAAATATTGTCGTTGTCTGAGTCCAAATCGCGCCAGTCACCTGTGCCATCACCATCAGAATCAGCAGATCCTTCGGTTTTGTCGTTGATGCCATCGCCATCAGAATCAAGGTCACGCCAATCGCCCTTGCCATCACCATCTGTATCAACTGTTCCTTCCGTTAGATCTGAGATGCCATCGCCATCCGAATCACCATCGCGGAAGTCAGAAATGCCATCGCCATCTGTATCAACAACATCTTCGATTGTATCTGAAATGCCATCTGCATCGCTATCGGTATCTAAATAATCAGGTTTTCCATCGCCATCAGTATCCACTGGCGTATTTGGGTTGCTTCCAGCTTCGAAGCTGTCTTGAATGCCATCGTCATCAGAATCTAAGTCGCGCCAATCGCCTCTGCCATCTCCATCAGAGTCAACACTACCTTCCACTTTATCGGGCATTCCATCATTATCTGAATCCAAATCAAGACGATCTACTGTACCATCGCCATCGCTATCAAGATTACCTTCTGTTTGATCTGATATACCATCATTGTCTGAATCCAAGTCACGCCAATTTCCAATACCATCACCGTCAGTATCGGTTGTACCTTCAATTGAGTCAGCAATACCATCATTGTCTGAATCAGTATCTATGAAATCTGATTTGCCATCGCTGTCAGTATCAACGGTTCCCTCCACATTATCATTGATGCCATCACCGTCACTATCAGTATCTCTCCAATTACCAACACCGTCTGAATCAACATCACTTACGCCTTCTGTTTGATCTGAAATACCATCAGCATCTGTATCCAAGTCTTTGTAATCGGGCTTGCCATCACCATCTGTATCAATCTCGTTATAGCCCATTCCACCATTTGCAGAAAGTGGCACTCCGGCAGAATTGACCGCTACAGGGGATGTACCAGATACGCCGTCATTGTCTGGATCTGAGCCATCTACTTCATAAATGTCAAAAATGCCATCATTATCCGAATCTAGATCTTTAAAATTGGGTATTCCATCAAAATCCAAATCCATCGCAGTATCTTGATTTTCATTTTCAATAAAATCAAGGAGTCCGTCATTATCTGAATCGATATCGGCGAAATCAAACACCCCATCACCATCTGTGTCTTTCGAACCCTCGATATAGTCAGGAATGCCATCACCGTCTGTATCTTTTGCGATAACCGTTACCAAGGCAGTGTCTGGTCCGATTTTATTTCCGGAGGCATCTTCTGCCCAAACAAAAACTTGATTTACACCTGTGTCAGAAACAGTCCATTTCAATTTACTAACATCCAAGGTATCAATACCACAGTTGTCGTAAAGCAACGCGATTACGCTATTTTTGGACATACTTCCATTGCCCGCTGTATCTAAATATACGGTATGATTTTTAACTTGTAAAACGGGCTTTATTGTATCATAAACAGTTACATTAATGTTGCTTGTACTGCGATTATTGCTTGGGTCAACAGCCGTGATTGTGATAATATTCACTCCTGTTTGGGAGCAATCAAAAGCAGAATCACTCATGAACAAACTATCGATATTACAATTGTCGTAAGATCCATTATTAAAATCAGAGGTAGTTAATTTCGCACTACCACTCGCTCCCAAATAGAGAGTTACGTTTTTAAGTACCAAGGTTGGCTTAGTGGTATCCAAAACTGTAATAAGCAACGTATCGATTGCGGCGTTACCATTCACATCTGTTGCCGTAAATAGCACTTTATTTACCCCTGTTTTGTTGCAATTAAAAATAGAATCAGACAATACTTTAGTTAGAGTTCCACATTGGTCTACGGTACCCAAATCCACACTGTCGATCGACAATTTTGCTGTACCGCTGTTGTCGAGATACAATGTAAAATCTCTCGCATTAATCATTGGCTTGGTTGTATCCAACACATTAACGATAAAATCAATACTATCTCTATTTCCATTGATATCAACCACCTTGAAGTTCACGGTGTTGTATCCAACATTTGAGCAATTGAACGACGTTTTGGTAATTGAACGAGAGGCTATCGCACAATTGTCGGTGGATGCACTATCTGCCATGTTGGCTGAAACGAAGACTGTACCAAAAGCCCCTAAATACACGGTCAATATTTTGTGTGGTACAGGAACTGGTTTGATAAGATCTTGGTGTTGGATACTAATTTGAACGGTATCCAAGCAACCATTGGCATCTTTTACTTGTGCGGCATACTTGCCTTCGTAATAATTCCCAAAAGCGGCTGTACTCACGTAGGCCGAGGTTGGCATAGACCAACTGCTATCCACTCGGTAGCTGTATGCTGCTGTGCCGCCGGCTGCAGAAAGTGTAATGGTACCGGCTTTGTCGTTGTAGCATATAGGCTTTGTGATGGTTGCTGAAAGATCTAAAATTGCAGGCTCGGTAATTGTAACTGATACTGAACTGGTACATCCGTTCGCATCTTTGATTCCAATGGTATGTATACCTGCAGCCAATGAAGTAAAGACATTAGCTGAAGAATAAGTACCTCCGGCAATATTAAATGTGTACGGTGTTGTTCCTCCTGAACCACCCACCGTGATTGATCCGGTGCTATTGCCTTTGCAATCTACATTGGTCGTTGAACTGGCTGATACACTTAGGGCTGAAGGTTGGGTTATTACAACACTCTTCGATGTTGTACATCCATTTATATCTTTAGTAGTGATGGTGTAAGTTCCGGCTACTAAGGAATTGAAATTATTGGATGATTGAAAAGTGCCAGAATTGTTTTGGTATTGAAAAGGAGATGTCCCACCCGATGCCGAAACAGAAATTGAACCAGTAGCACCCGCATTACACAAAACGTTGGTTGTAGAAGTATTAGATGTCAAAAGAGTTGGCTCCAGGAAAAGTACATTAATTGTATCAATGCAGCCATTAATATCAATTACGGTAAAATTAGACCAACCACCATTGACGTTACTAAACAAGTTAGATGATTGGTACGATGCTGTACCAACTTTATAACTATATGTCAATGATCCGCCACTTACCGATAACGAAATTGTTCCATCACTTAGTCCGTTACATGTCACATTGGTTTTGGAAGATACCCCTAGTTTTAATTCGGAGGGCTCTGTCAAAGTAACTAACATCGTATCTAGAGCACCCACATTATCTTTAATGGTTACAATGTAACTAGTGGCAGGCAATCCCGTAAAAGCTGAAGACGTTTGAAACGGCGCACCGCCTGTCAAACTGTATTCGTAAGGTGCTGTACCGCCAGATACTGAAAGAGTAAAACCACCATCGGATAATCCATTACAACTGATGTTACTTTTACTTGCTATTGACTTTGTAAATTGCGCTGAAACCACATTTACACTCAGTAATAGAGCAGTAGTAAATAAAAAGTTTATGATCTTTTTTGACATGCTAATTTTGGTTCTCATAGTTATTCAATTGACATTTATTTCATTTCATTTCTTTGAAATTCAAATGATTTAAAGGACATATACAAACGCAAATATACGATGTTGTCATTCTTTCTTTGGAATTTCGGTTTGTTTTAACAGACACTGATTGCGAATGTATAGTTTCCTGTACAAAATTAAATTCTTTAAACAAGGCTTTAATAACCCCAATTACTGTTATCACCCCCAAAAGAGACATCCATTTTATTTTAGAAAAGTTATCGATTAAAAACAAATCCAATAGAAAATCATCAAACCAACCACAATTACCCCCGTTAGCGCATTTACCAAATCGTTCGAAACAAATCCAAATCCCTTGGTTGGTTTCGACAACGATTGACCAGGCCAAGGTTTATCAGACCACAAACCCTCTTCATTTTTAAATTTGGCCTGAATCAAATCACCCAATAAACTATCCAATATGGTTCCAAAAAATCCAGCTATAACTATAACACAAAATCCTTGGGTAAGCAACCATCCAGAACCAAACATATCCGATTGCCATTCATGTAAATAAATAAATATCGCAATCATAACGGAGCCCATTATTGCGCCCAAAAAACCTGCGAAGGTTACCCCTCCAGACACACCCTTTTGGGTAGCAGCGCCTGTTAAAATACTTCTAGGAGTACCACCCAACCATTGACCAATCTCACTACTTAAAGTATCTGAGCTACTCACAGACAATGACAACAATGCCAGAAAAAAACATTTGTCGCTAAACCCTTGAGCAATCCATTCACAATGATCCGAAGAGAATAAAGCAAATAAAAATTGAAAAAAACCAAACTCATGTAAGTAGGAAAGAATGGCAAAAACCATAAATAAACCGCCATTAGCAAGAACTTGCCAATGGTCTCTAGGCTTGTTTGATTTTACATCTCCGGCACCGAACTTCTCCCGATCCTTTCGCACCTTACCAACAGTTGTAGCGATTACTAAAAAAACAACCAGTGGCGCAAGGGACCAACATGCCATAATATTTACTGCAAAGGCCAATAACCAAGCCATAGCTGCACCGGAAGGCTTTAACCAGCCCATTTTTGCGAGTATGATCGCTGCATAACCCGATAAAATGAAATAACCCAAAAGCCATACATCACTTTGATTGAACAACTCAATATATCCATCAAACAGAATTCCTGAACTAGCCACTATGGCAAACAACCAAGACACTAGAACTACAAATAAATTGTCACTACCACCACTTGATACCATCTCAATAACTGCCACTAAAATTGCAAAAATGGCTAACTCCACAATTGAGCTAAATCCAACTACCCCACAAAAATCCAAAAACACAACACTCACAGAAAATGTTATCAAAACAAAGATTAAAAACCCAAACCATGTCTTCTGGTCATTCCCCAACTTCACTCGATTGAACTCATTATTTTCGGATAATTTCCCAACTGAAAACAACCTTCCAACAAGACCGGCAAAGCCATCGGCAAAAGCCAAAACAACAAATACAAATCCATTAGACAATCGAAGCATATTCACGAGGCGATCAGATCCCCCAATAACGAATAAGGGAACGCTATTTAAAATCGCATAGAGAATACAGAAATACAACATCCCCCAAGGTTTTCGTTGATTTCCGTTAACCAATACCTCAGAAAATCTATTCGCTTTTATCGCTAAATACACGCAAATCGCGGCAATCCATGCCACCGTCGCTACCAAACCCAAAGGCAAAAACCACGACCCCAATGCCGCAAGAAAAATGACAACAATGTGCAATATTTTCCTTAATACAAAGCTCCATTCTGGCCTCTTTTTCTCTAAATAAAATACGAACCAAACAATCATTCCTACCACAAATAACATGGCGATGGTTAAGGGCAAATTGTTTTGCATGCATCAAATAAACACAAATATGTTGGATTGGTTGTTACTTTGACCCATGCTTTCACTGATTTGGAAATTTTCTCGACCGCATACACTCATCGGTACTAGCATTAGCATCATTTCATTGTTGCTGCTCGTGTTATATGCATCTACCGTCCCAAGCGATATTGAGCCCAACAACCTATCCCAAACTGCTGAAATTCTCATACCAGGCCTTGATCATTTTGGGTCAGTATTGCCATCGCATCAAAGCAAAATTACCGGCTTCATTCCTGTACTAACAGCAAAAATATCCGCGTTTTTTTATCTTCTATTACCCACGCTCTTGGTCTGTTTAATGTGCAATATTTTTATCACCGGACTCAATCAAATTGTAGATGTTGAATTAGACAAAATCAACAAGCCGCACCTGCCATTGGCGTCGGGCGAGTTAACCATGTCACAAGGCAAATGGATCGTAGCAATCGCTGGTGTTCTTGCCATTACTGGCGCANGGCTCATCCAACCTTTTCTCGGATTTCTCATTACACTCATTGCCGCGATAGGGGCGATGTATTCTTTGCCACCCATCCAATTCAAACGACATCATATTTGGGCCGCCTCAGCCATCGCCTTGGTTCGAGGTCCGCTGATCAACATGGGCATCGCCATTCATTTCGCCACCACCCTGTTTGGTTGGCCATTGATATCGCTCCCGTGGCTAACACCCTTGGTGGTTTTTGTTACCGCTTTCAGCCTAGGCATCGCTTGGTTCAAAGACATTCCTGATACGCAGGGCGATAAAATTCATGGTTTCAAAACGCTCGCATTGGTTTGGAGTCGAGAACGGGCATTAAAATCCGGACAATGGCTGGTTTCGCTGGCCTACCTTTTCTTGGCAATTTTTTGGCTTTTGATCGATGTTCACACAACCGCAGGGATTGCCCACCTTCTTTTGTTGGCGATTTTTTGGTCACAAGCCCAGCGCGTAGACCTTCAATCGGCAGTTAGTATCAAACGATTTTACATGTTTTACTGGGGCTTGTTCTTTCTGGAATACCTTCTAATGCCCATTTTGCTTTGTAAATAATTCCGCATTGAGGTGCGATTTCCATTTTCTTTGATTTGGTGGAAAATTAAACTCCTTTTACGATTGGGATACCCTAAATTTGTACAATTTTTGGAAACATGCCAAAGGACCTCTCAATCAAACACGTACTCATCATCGGCAGCGGGCCGATTATCATCGGACAAGCTTGCGAATTCGATTATTCAGGAACCCAAGCAGCCCGCAGTATTCGCGAAGAAGGCATCAAAGTATCCTTGATCAACAGCAATCCGGCCACCATCATGACCGATAAAATGAATGCCGATCATGTGTACCTCCAACCCCTCACTCCAGAAAGCATCGAAAAAATTCTTCAGGAACAAGATATCGATGCTGTTTTGCCAACCATGGGCGGTCAAACCGCGTTGAACTTGGCCAAAGAGTGCGACGAATTGGGCATTTGGGATAAATACAACTGCAAAATTATCGGTGTAAATATTGCCGCTATCGATAAAATGGAAGATCGTGAGAAGTTCCGCCAATTGATGGTTGAACTGGGTGTGGGTGTTGCAAAAAGTCAGATCGCCAACAGCTTCCTTGAAGGCAAAGAAATTGCACAACGCATCGGCTTCCCGCTGGTAATCCGTCCTAGCTACACGCTCGGAGGAACCGGGGGTGCCATCGTATACAAGAAAGAAGAATTTGATCGTGCCTTACAATATGGCCTTGAGTGCAGCCCAGTGCACGAAGTATTGGTGGAACAAGCCGTATTGGGTTGGAAAGAGTACGAGTTTGAGTTGTTGCGCGATAGCAAAGACGACATCGCTGTAATCTGTACCATCGAAAACTTCGACCCAATGGGAATTCACACCGGAGACTCTATCACCGTGGCCCCTGCCATGACATTGAGTGATACAGCCTTCCAAAGAATGCGCGATATGGCTTTCAAGATGATGCGTAGTATGGGTGTTTTCGCGGGCGGTTGCAACGTGCAGTTTAGCGTTAACCCAGTAGACGAAGAAATCATTGCCATCGAGATTAACCCAAGGGTAAGTAGAAGTTCAGCGTTGGCTTCAAAAGCAACCGGTTATCCGATCGCTAAAATCGCGGCGAAATTGGCCATCGGTTTTTACTTGGATGAACTCAAAAACCCCGTTACCAAGACTACCAGTGCCTTCTTTGAACCTGCCTTGGATTACGTCATCGTAAAAATCCCTCGTTTCAACTTCGATAAATTCCATGGTGCAGATACCCGCCTCGGATTCCAAATGAAATCGGTTGGTGAAGTCATGGCCATCGGAAGAAGCTTCCAAGAAGCACTTCAAAAAGCTTGTCAGAGTCTAGAGATTTCCCGCCACGGCCTCGGTGCTGATGGCAATAAAGTGAGTCGCAACCTGGAAGAATTGGTGCACGGCATGGAATACGCCAGCTGGAACCGCGTTTTCCAAATCAAAGACGCTTTGGCCTTGGGTGTTCCCATTAGCAGCGTGCAGAAAATTACCCGCGTAGACCGTTGGTTCTTGGAGCAAATCGCAGATTTAGTAAAAACTGAAACCGAAATCAGAAGGTATAGCATCGACAATATTCCCGCAGCCTTGTTAAAAATCGCAAAGGAAAAAGGATACAGCGATGAGCAGATTTCTTGGTTGATGGGTGGTAATACAACTGCTGACCAAGTTTGTGAAAAACGTTATAGCCTTGGCATTCGCCGCGTATATAAAATGGTTGATACGTGTAGCGCTGAATTCCCAAGTCCTACCAATTACTTCTACTCAACCTTCGATGGTGAAAATGAAAGCGTTGTTAGCGATAAAAAGAAAATCTTTGTGCTGGGTAGTGGTCCAAATCGCATCGGACAGGGTATCGAATTTGATTACAGCTGTGTTCACGGAATCATGGCCGCTCGCGAAGCAGGTTATGAAGCCATTATGATCAATTGTAACCCCGAAACGGTGAGTACCGATTTCGATATGGCGGATAAACTCTACTTTGAGCCCGTTTATTGGGAGCATTTGTGGGAGTTGATTCAACACGAAAAACCCGAAGGCGTTATCGTTCAGTTGGGCGGACAAACTGCTTTGAAATTGGCCGAAAAACTCCAAGAAAAAGGCATTAAAATCATCGGTACCAGTTACGATAACATGGACATTGCCGAAGATCGCGGTCGCTTCAGTGAAATGCTTGCCCAATTGGATATTCCATACCCCAAGTTTGGTGTTGCGTTGGATGCTGAAGAAGCCATTGTGATTGCAAATCAAGTGGGTTACCCTGTGTTGGTTCGTCCTAGTTATGTATTGGGCGGACAAGGGATGGTGATTGTCATCAACGACGAAGATTTGGAAAAAGCCGTGGTTAAATTGCTGGGCGATTTGCCCGGTAACAGAGTATTAATTGATCACTTCCTGGATCGTGCGGAAGAAGCCGAAAGCGATAGTATTTGCGATGGCGAAGACGTTCACATTTTGGGAATGATGGAACACATCGAACCTGCTGGTATTCACTCTGGTGACTCAAGCGCTGTACTCCCTCCGTTCTCATTGAGTGAAAACGTGCAAAACCTAATGATCGAATACACCGAAAAATTGGCTCATGCCTTGAATATTCGAGGTTTGATGAACATTCAGTTTGCCATTAAAGATGAAAAAGTATATGTGATCGAAGCCAATCCAAGGGCATCTAGAACTGTGCCTTTCATTTGTAAAGCCTACGATTTCCCATATGTAAACATGGCCACAAAAGTGATGTTGGGTGCAAACAAGATCAAGGACTTTACCATTCCGGCTCGACCTTCGGGCTATGCGATAAAACAACCTGTATTCAGTTTCAACAAATTTCAGGGTGTAAGCAGAGAATTGGGTCCCGAAATGAAGAGTACCGGTGAGAGTATTTTATTTATCAAAGACTTAAAAGATCCAGCCTTCCGCGAATTATACAAGCAGAAGAGCATGTACTTGAGTTATTAACTCATTGGTGGCTCAACACGTTCACCCATCTCCATTTATTTTTTAAACAAGAGAGGGGCGCCAATGGCGCCCCTCTCTTGTTGTTATTCTGATTTTGGCGAATCGCCAGTATTTGAATTTGGTGAGTCTGTATTCGGTTTGGGTCCGTTTACAGGTCTAGGGCCTCGGTTATCTGGTCGCG
>JGI24768J34885_10000414_pt1 | contig 12708 bp, 12 predicted proteins | sample LakOntMetagenome_FD_34885 | JGI IMG/M metagenome (IMG submission 34885) | reverse complement strand
TGTTACTCGCAGTACTTGGGTTGGTCTAGGTTGGTGATGCAAGATTTAACATTTGTAAACGCCAGACCTGAGCACATATCAGCAAGTTACGTTTGGGTGATTACGGTATTGCACTTTGTTCACATACTGGGTGGAATCATCTTATTGCTCATCGCCCAAGTGAAGTCGTTCCGATTGGATATCCATAAAAAGCAGATCACATTTATGTCAATAACAAATACTTATTGGCATTTTGTTGGACTTCTTTGGTTTATATTGTATTTATTTCTTTATTTCGCAAGGTAATTTTCTCAATGGCAAATCATACATCAACACAAGCAGCATTTGAAAATCAACCCACGTGGGCTGGAGGTCGTTCTCCGTTCAACGTGAGTTATGGCAAATTGATGATGTGGATCTTCCTTTTATCGGATGCATTCACGTTTTCAACTTTATTGGTTCAATACGGAACGCAGCGTTTTTCGAACGTTGTAACCCCAATTACCACCAAATGGCCTGATCCTGCGTCGATCTTTAATCACTTCCCATTCATGCATGGCTTGCATTTGCCGTTGTTGTTTGTGAGTGTAATGACATTCATTTTGATTTTGAGTTCTGTAACGATGGTATTGGCTGTTGAAGCAGGGCATCGCAAGAGCAAGGCTGAAGTAGCGCGTTACATGGTTTATACAATCATTGGTGGTATTGCCTTTTTGAGCTGTCAGGCTTGGGAGTGGTATACTTTCATTCACGAGGGTGCTCGTTTGGATGGCAATACTTTTGGTATTACCAAGCAAGGATATGACCATTTGAATAGCGTAGGTTTTGGCGATCATTTTGAATGGGCTGATGGTGATAGAACTTTCGGACCGGTGCCATTTGCGGCATTGTTCTTTATCGTTACGGGTTTCCACGGTTTCCACGTATTCAGTGGTGTTGTAATCAACGTTGTGGTATACATCATGACCGTTCGTGGCGTATTTGAGCGCAGAGGACATTACGAGATGATTGAAAAGGCCGGTTTGTATTGGCACTTTGTGGATTTGGTTTGGGTATTTGTATTTACTTTCTTCTATTTGATCTAACTTTTAATACTGTAAGAACATGGAATTTTATAATAAGCCTGGAGATTACGACGCAATCAATTACATCCCTCATACCGAGAGTCATGGTACCAAAGAACTTTGGAAGACTTTCTGGTTGTTGTTGGGTATTACTGTTTTGGATTTCGTGATATACTTTGTGATGCCAGCCAGCGGTTGGAGAAACTTCATCTTCATTTTCTTTGGATTGGTGAAAGCGTATTACATTGTGGGTGCTTTCATGCACTTAAAGCATGAGAAAATCAATTTGGCGTTGGTGATTTTGGTTCCGATGGTTTTTGTATTGGGATTGATTTCTGGTCTTCTTTACGAAGGCTCAGCGTTGGAAGTGATGAAGTCTATGTAATTGAAATGAGTTCAACTAAAAATCGTATAAAAATGGCCGCGGTTGCGGCCATTATCATTTTACCCATCCTAGGTATTTTGCTGTTGGCCCGCGCACAGTGGGTGCACAAGGAATTGCCCTATTTGGGTGAAACAGTGATTGAGGCTGATGGCACCAAGCAGTATCATACTGTGAGCGATATCAATTTGGTGAATCAGCACGGACAGCCCATCAATATGGATGATTTTGATTCGTGCATTGTGGTGGCAAACATCTTCTTTGCCAATTGCGCCGAAGTTTGTCCTTCCATGAACAAGCAAATCCAAGTCATTGCGGAAGAGTTTTTGGCATTCCCCAATGTGCGTTTTTTAACGGTTACCATTGATCCTGAACATGATTCTGTGCCTGTTTTGGCAGAATATGCAAAATCGTACAAAGCGGATTTGTATAAGCGTACCTTTGCTACCGGAAGCAAGCGTGAAATTTATGATTGGGTAATGAACGATTTGTTGTTGGCTACGGAGCAGCGCGGACAGGATTTCATCCACGATGACAAATTGGTGGTTATCGACAAGGATAGACACATTCGGGCGATTTTGGAGACATCGGGAAAGACGCTTACTGAAAAATTGGAAAGGGTGAAGCGAATTCAAGACGATATTAATAATTTGCAATATGAATACAGAAAAAAAGACTTGGATCAGTGATAAGGGATTTTTCCGGTTGGTAGTTGTTATCACCATTGCCGTGATGGGATTGGTGACTTTGTTGCAATATTTACCTGCGGACATGCGTCCGAGCGCGGATTTCGCGAAAGTACTTCCATTAACCAATGCGGTTCTAAACAGTTTGGTGTCTGTGGCGTTGGTTTTGGGCTTTTTGGCCATCAAATCGGGAAAGAAAGGCATTCACCAGGCGTATATGCTTACGGCGTTTATCTTGTCTACAGTCTTCTTGTTGAGTTATGTAACCTACCATACCTGCACCGAGCACACCAACTTTGGGGGTGAGGGGACTGTGAAGTATGTGTATTATTTCATTTTGGTTACGCACATTGTGTTGGCAGCGGCGGTATTGCCGATGGTATTGTATACGATGTACTACAGCACGAGTGGGAATTTTGTGAAGCACAAAAAGTGGGCGAGGGTAACCTTTCCGATATGGTTGTATGTGAGTGTGACTGGAGTCATAGTTTATTTCATGATTGCGCCGTATTATGCGTTCAAATATTACCCCTTTTAACATGAAACGAATTTTAGCAACTCTGGCATTGACGATTTTTTCGGTGTTTACCGTGGCGGCTCAATGTCCAATGTGTAAAGCGGCGTTAACGTCGAGTCGTGATCATGCCAAAAACAGACCAGTTGTGGGCAATGGCATCAACAAAGGCATTCTGATGTTGTTGGCTACGCCCTATGTTTTGCTTGGCACTGCGGGTGTATTTCTATACCAATACAAACGCAGACAGAAATATGGAAAATAAACGACAGGGCGTATTGCCCTTTTTTGCTTGTAAGTGTCCGAAGTGTGGCAAGGGCAAGGTCTTCAAGAACAGTATTTTTAGTACAAAATTCGCAGAAACCAATTACAGTTGTACGGTTTGTAAAATGTCTTATGAGCCCGAGCCCGGTTTTTTCTACGGGGCGATGTACTTCAGCTATGCGCTGATCGTGGGATTGATCATCACTTGCAGTGTGGTTTTCTACAGTTTGAACTTGTTCGATTATGCCATAGTGGGCATACCAGCAACGATCATTGTGATGGTGCCGTTGATTTTTCGGTACAGCAGAATGTTGATGTTGTATGTAGTTTACCCGGCGATGTACAAGGAAAAGTTCTACGGACACAAGTAATTTGTGCGGTGGAGTGTCTACCGCAGGAATCAATTCAATTTCTTACGCTCAAATTGATGGGTACTTCAAACCAAGCGGATATGTTTTTGCCGTTGTGTGTGGCGGGGATCCATTTGGGACAGGCTTTGAGTACTCGGATGGCTTCGATGCCAAATTCTGGACAGCCTTTGCTGCCTTCTTTGATGCGGCAATTGGTAACAACACCATTTTTATCGACCATGAAACGCAGGCGCACATAGCCGTTGATGTTTTCGTCCATGCATCGTTTTGGATAAACAAATTGATCGGAAATATACTCGGAGAAGGCATTTTCCCCACCGAGGAAGCGGGCGGGGTTGATGGATTTGTTGGGTATGGTGGTGTCTTGCGCGTTGGGCATTAACTGCTGGGCGGTGGCGGGGATTTCCATGAGGACCAAGGAACTTTCTTTGATGCGTTTCCCTTTGGCTGAAACGAACGGGGTAAAGGTGTTATATTGAATGGCTTCGATCAGGGTGGCCTTTAGGCTGGAATCTTTTGTGTTGCCATCCCACACTTCGGCGAAATCTACGCGGCCTTTTTTATTCACTCGCATGTGAATGAGGAAGACGAGGGTGCCTTTTTCGTCTACGGCTTGTTGGATGTTTGGGTGGATTTTTTTGATGTTTTGGGTAAAGGTATCCCAGCCTTGCACGGGGTGGGGTCTGCGTGATTGCACCCACCAATTGGCGTGTTGTTTTAACAGAACGGGAGGTTTTGAGGATTGGGTCTGTTTGGTAAGGAAAGTGCTAGGGTGTATTTGATTGGATTGTGGTGTTGTTAGGGTGCCAAAGGCAGAAGTGAAATAGCCAATGGCGATCAGGAATCCAAGAAATTGTTTGTATTGTGTAGATTGAACAAGTTTGTGGATCAAGGAAAGGGGGTTCATGGGGTTGTGGTAATTGTGAGGTAAAAATACAGATGGGGCGCAGTAAAAAAAAGGGGTGAAGGAAACCTTCACCCCTGACTTAATGGAAATATGAATGTTAATCGGCTTGTACGGCGAGGATTTCTTCGCCACCGGCCATTTTTGCCCTGATTTTGGCTTCGATTTCTGCCATCATTTCGGGGTTGTCTTGAATCAATTCTTTTACGGCATCTCTACCTTGACCGAGTTTGGTTGTATCGTAGCTGTACCAACTGCCACTTTTTTGGATGATTCCCGCATCAACTGCGATGTCAAGTACTTCACCGGCTCTGCTGATACCTTTTCCGTACATGATGTCAAATTCAACCACACGGAATGGTGGAGCAACTTTGTTTTTGGCCACTTTTACTTTTGTGCGGTTACCCATGACATCGTCGCCATCTTTGATTTGGGCATTTCTGCGGATATCGAGGCGGATGGATGCATAGAATTTGAGGGCATTACCACCGGTGGTGGTTTCGGGGTTACCGAACATCACACCAATTTTCTCACGCAACTGGTTAATGAAGATACAGATACAACCAGTTTTGCTGATGGTTCCTGTTAATTTTCTTAACGCTTGGCTCATCAAACGGGCGTGTAATCCCATTTTGCTATCGCCCATGTCGCCCTCGATTTCTGCGCGAGGTACCAATGCGGCTACTGAATCCACAACCAATACATCAATGGCGCCTGAGCGGATGAGGTTGTCGGCAATTTCCAATGCTTGTTCTCCGTCATCGGGTTGAGCGATGAGTAGGTTTGAGGTATCGATGCCCAAATTTTCGGCATACAGTTTATCAAATGCATGTTCTGCATCGATGAATGCGCAAATGCCACCTTTCTTTTGTGCTTCGGCGATGGTGTGCAACGCGATGGTTGTTTTACCACTACTTTCTGGACCATAGATTTCAACAATTCTACCGCGGGGGAAACCACCCACGCCGAGTGCCAAGTCTAAACCAAAGGAACCTGTAGAAATTACGTCTACCACTACGCTACGCGTATCGTCCATCTTCATCACCACGCCCTTGCCATAGGTTTTCTCCAAACGCTCAATGGTTTGTTTGAGGGCCTTCATTTTTTCTTGTTGTTCGCTCATAACTATCTATTTAAATAACCGATTAATTGCTGTTGTTGATTTCAAAACTAGTAAAATTGTTTATATAATTGTCAAATATATGATTAAAATTTTATCAACAATGAGAAATGGACATGAAAACGGGATGGATTTGCAAAATTTGCAAAACAAATTTTTACTCAACGGAAAAACTGCAATGAATAACAGTGAGTTGCTGGTTTTGGTTTTGGGAAATGGTAGAAAGACCAAGCAGTCAAGGGATTTGGGTGCGCGGTTGTGGACGCATTGTGCGGGTGATTTGCGACAGTTGGGGCAAATGAGTATGGAAGATTTGTTGCAGGTGGAGGGGATGGGCTCTGCGGGGGTGGTTACTTTGGCCGCGGCATTGGAGTTGGGTCGAAGGCGGGTGATAGAGGCGCCCAAAGCGAAGCAGATCAGAAATCCGTCTGACGCGGTGGGGATTTTGTTGCCGATGTTTGTTGATGCGGTGGTGGAGAGTTTTTACGTGATCTATTTGAATCGGGCCAACCGCATTTTGCGTTTAGAATGTGTGAGTATTGGCGGGATGGCGGGCACGGTTGTGGATGTGCGTTTGGTTTACAAGCGGGCATTGGAACTTCGAGCCACCGGTTTGGTGATGAGCCACAATCACCCATCGGGGAATGATAAACCGAGCGATGCCGACAATCGGTTAACCAGGCAATTTGTTGAGGCGGGTAAATTGTTGGATATCACAATTATTGATCATGTGATTATTGCGGGCAATGGCTATTATAGTTATGCGGAGGAGGGGATGTTATCGAGTTGATAACCCCTTGTGGAGGGTTCCATCAAAAAAATGAAAAAAAACAACCTTTCCTTGTTGTCTCTCATATCGATTTCTTTTTGGAAACATTAAATTTGCATACTTATGAATCAATTCAACGCCCTTTATTCGGAGTCGTTTGCCGATCGCCACATCGGACCAAGACAAAGTGATTTGAATGCCATGCTTGCTACCATTGGTGCCAAGAGCTTGGACGATCTGATTGATCAGGTAGTTCCTGAGAACATCCGCTTGAAAAATCCATTGAATGTGGATGCGGCGATGAGCGAAGTTGAATTTTTGTCGATGTTGCGTGAAAAAGCAGCGAAAAACAAAACCTATAAGAATTTCATCGGGATGGGCTATTACAATACCCACACCCCAGGTGTGATTTTGCGTAACATCATGGAGAATCCAGGATGGTATACCCAATACACGCCCTATCAGGCAGAGATCAGCCAAGGTCGTTTGGAAGCCCTTTTGAACTACCAAACCATGGTGATCGATCTTACCGGTATGGAGTTGGCCAATGCGTCTTTGTTGGACGAAGGCACAGCGGCGGCTGAGGCGATGAATATGTTTTACGGGTTGGACAAGAAGAGTGCGGCGCACCGCTTTTTCGTAGACAACAGCGTATTCCCCCAAACTGTTGACATTTTGATCACTCGCGCGGAGCCCATCGGCATAGAAATCGTACGTGGCGATTATAAAACATTTGCTGCTGATGCATCTTTCTTTGGGGCTTTGGTTCAATACCCCAACGCGGATGGCAGTGTTGAGGATTATAAAGCATTTGTGGCTGCTTGTAAGGCGGCCAATGTGAAGACTTGTTTTGCATCGGATTTGATGGCGTTGACGTTGTTGACCCCTCCAGGTGATTTTGGTGCTGATTGCGTAGTGGGTAACACCCAGCGTTTTGGTGTGCCATTGGGCTTTGGCGGACCGCACGCGGCGTTCTTCGCAACCAAAGACGAGTTCAAGCGTTCTATCCCAGGTCGTATCATTGGTGTATCCATTGATGCCGAGGGCAACCGCGCTTTGCGCATGGCTTTGCAAACCCGTGAGCAGCATATTAAACGTCAGAACGCGACTTCAAACATTTGCACCGCGCAGGTTTTGTTGAGCATTATGGCGGGTATGTTTGGTGTTTATCACGGTCCAGAAGGATTGAAAAAAATCGCTCAGCGCATCCATGCGTTGGCGGCTTCTTTGGGCGACGCGATTGTAAAGACCGGCAACGGCGTATACAGTTTGCAACACGGTCATTTCTTTGATACGATTTTGGTTAAGGTACCTCGCACAGAGACCATACAAGCGTTGGCTTTGGCTGAGGGTATCAACTTGAGATACAGCGATGGCGTGGTGGGAATTTCAGTGGATGAGACCACAACCATGGCTGATGTAGAAAAATTGGTGGGCATTTTTGCCCGTGCCATTGAAGGTGTTGCTGCTAAGCCTGAGGGTTCAGTATCGCACAAATTGCCAGCGGCGTTGTTGCGTGAGAGCAATTTCATGTTGCACCCCGTATTCAACCGTTACCATTCAGAGCATGAGATGTTGCGTTATATCAAGTCGTTGGAAGCCAAAGATTTGAGTTTGTGTCATTCCATGATTTCTTTGGGTAGCTGTACCATGAAATTGAACGCCACCACGGAAATGATTCCTGTGACTTGGCCCGAGTTCAACAGTTTGCACCCATTCATTCCCATGGATCAAGCGAAGGGTTACATGGAGATCATCGAGGAGTTGAACAAAGATTTGAGTGAGATCACCGGTTTCCATACCATGAGTATGCAGCCAAACTCTGGTGCTCAAGGTGAGTATGCTGGTTTGATGGTGATTCGTGAATATTTCAAGGATCGCGGCGAATCGCACAGAAACATCGCTTTGATTCCATCGAGCGCACACGGCACCAATCCAGCTTCGGCGGTGATGGCGGGTATGCAAGTGGTGGTATCGCAATGTGATGAAAACGGAAACATCGATGTGGAGGATATCCGCGCGAAGGCCGAGCAATACAAAGACAATTTGGCTTGTTTGATGGTGACCTACCCAAGTACCCACGGGGTGTTTGAGGCGGCGATTACCGAATTAACAGATATCATTCACCAGAATGGTGGACAGGTTTATATGGATGGTGCGAACATGAATGCGCAGGTTGGATTGACATCGCCCGGTATGATTGGGGCCGATGTTTGTCACTTGAACTTGCACAAAACGTTCTGTATTCCTCACGGTGGGGGTGGTCCTGGTATGGGTCCGATCGGCGTTGCCAAGCACTTGGCGCCTTATTTGCCGGGTCATGCCGTGGTAGATATGGGTCCTGAAAAGGCGATGCATGCTGTGAGTGCTGCTCCATGGGGTAGTGCGAGTATTTTGTTGATTAGCTATGCTTACATCAAGATGATGGGCGGTGCGGGTTTAACGAATGCCACGAAGTATGCGATTTTGAATGCCAACTATATCAAGGCGCGTTTGGAATCTGAGTACCCAGTATTGTACAAAGGTGCCAGCGGATTTGCTGCCCACGAGATGATTTTGGATACCCGTAAATTCAAGGCCTGTCATGTAGAAGCGGAAGACATCGCCAAGCGTTTGATGGACTACGGATACCATGCGCCTACGTTGAGTTTCCCGGTTGCGGGTACTTTGATGGTGGAGCCTACTGAGAGTGAGAGCAAGGAAGAGTTGGATAAGTTCTGCGATGCGATGTTGAGCATTCGTGAAGAGATTCGCGAGGTTGAGGAGGGTAAATATTCTCAGGACAACAACGTGTTGAAGCATGCGCCACATACGTCTACTACTGTGATTTCGAATGTTTGGGATCGTGAGTATTCGCGTGAGAAGGCGGCTTTCCCCTTGGATTCTATCCGTTTGGGTAAGTTTTGGCCAACTGTTTCTCGTGTGAACAGCACGGTGGGCGATCGCAATTTGATTTGCGCTTGTATTCCTGTTGAGGCTTACGCTGAGGCTGCTGCATCGAATTAATTTGAATTATATTTACGGCGTGATCAAGCGCTGGAAAAATAGCATTATGGAAAGAACTGGACCATGGGTCTGGTTCTTTCTGTTTTATGCGGTTTGGGGGTTTTTCACCCTCGACGATTTTGGGGTGCATTTGGATGAGATGACGCAGCGCACGATTGGGATGGAGAACAACCGTTTCCTGAGCGGCAGGGTGGGGTTTGATAAGGTAGAGCAGCATAAGTTCTTTGGTCCGATATGGGAGAGTGTGAGTTACTTGGCGGAGCAGCTGGTGTTCACCGAGCCCTTGCGAACGAAGTTGCTGTTGCGTAGGGCATTGTTGTGGGGCTTTTTTGTGTTTGGGCTGTGGCGATTGTATTTGATGGGGTTGAGGAACAACGGTTGGGGGATGATAGGTTGGGGGATGGTGGAGAAGGAAGGTGGTATGGGTTCGTTGTCGCGATTGCGATGGGGGGCGATGTTGCCGGTATTGATGGTGGGGTTGTGGCCAAGGATGTTTGCTGAGGCGCATTACAACACCAAGGACGCGTTGTTTTTTGTGTTGGTGCTATTGGTGGTGGATGGTTTGGATAGGGTGTGGAGCAGGGGGATGAAGCGGTGGGACTGGGGATGGTTTGGTGTGATGGGGTTGTTGGGTGTGGCGACCACGATACGCATGGGTGGGGTGTTTGTTTTGGGCTTGGCGATGGTGTGGCCGATGGCGAAGGCGCTGAGATATTCTTCAGAAAATATTTATGACGTTGTTCGATGGTTGATTTGGGGTGCACTTGCATTTGCGGTGGGCTATATTGGCAGTTATCCGTATTTGTGGTTCACGGGCCTTGAAGGCTTGAAGCAGGTGTTGGGCTTTGTATTTGAAAATCCATGGCCTCATGGGGCTTTGTTTTTTGGGTCGATGGAGGCATCGCGATGGTACTTGCCTGGTTGGATGATCACCACCTTGAGTGGATTGATTTTGGTCCCTCTGCTTTTTGGCGGAAGCCTGTTATTCATAGAATCGCTGCGTGGCAAACGGAGCTTTTCCTTCAATACAGTGAATTTCTTGCTGTCGCTCCTACTCTTGTACTTGGGTTTCGTGATGGTGAAAAAGCCGGTGATGTATGATGCTTGGCGACATTCATTGTTCTTGTTGTTGCCGGTGGTGGTATTGGCGGCCCGGGGCTGGGTTACACTGTGGTTTTGGGCGGAAGATTCATCACTCAAACGGAAGGCCCTGACGTTTTTAACTGGATTAGGTTTAATTCAAGGTCTATTTTTTGTGGTGCCGGATCCGTTTATTGCCTTGTTTTATGATTTTAATCGAGCAAATGAACACACTGAATTGGGCTATGAAAGTGGGCAGACGTATTTCAATGGATTGGGACATAAATTGATAAAACGATACCCCATGCAGATTGATTATTGGCATCAGACGAACTATCAGGCTTTGGAATGGGTGGGTAAACAGTTGCCCGCGAATGGTTCGGCCCTGGTCATCGGAAAGGGAGAGTCGTTGATGTTGAATGCGATGTTGTTGCCAAGTGCATTGCAGTGGAGAATACACACCGTGACGCCGGAGTTTTTGGATTCCACGGTTACGCTGGCATCGATGAATGCCCTTTGGCCCGATGTGAATGCGAAATTGAAAGAAATTCCACCTAAAACTTCATCGAACCTAGCGATGTCTTATGCGTGGATACCACCCATCAAGCAAGTTTATTGGATAGCCTTTGGTGATGAGCTGCAATTGAAAGAGCCATTGGAACCCACCATGCATGGGGTGGTTTCCTGGGAATTGGATCAGTCGTTTTATCGCCATAAGCTGCCTTTGCTGAGGATTTATCGGGCTGTGTTAAAGCCAACGAAATAGTTACATGTAACCATTGTTTACCAGGTAGCGCGATAGGTCTTGCGCTTCGGTGATCATGCCAGTATTGATTTCAGCGTTGCGGTTATCAACTGTGGTGATGACGTTGAAGTTGTGGGAAGTGGCGCCATAGGCAGTGCATCGAGCAATCAAGGAGCCATTGGGTAGGTAGAAAGTGATCTCGTTTTGGATGGTGCCGTTGGTGGCCTGTTTGACCTGGTTGAAGGTGCCAATGACTTGGCCATCTTGGATAATTTGATTGCCTTGGGCTTGGATCATGCCGCTCCTATTTCGTTCCACCTTACCATAGGGATTGTTTGGGTTGCTGGCGACGTTGTTTTGGTAGACCACGGTACCCGAATTGATGGTGGTGCTGTTGGTCATGGTGCAAAATTTGCGCTCAGCTTGGGGGTTGAAAACGCCATCTTCGAATAAGTTAAACTTGGCCACGTCGCGGATGAGGGCATTTTCGCTGCCTTGATAGTGGATTTTGGCGTTGCTTGCCACAAACACAATTTCGTAAAAACGTTTGTTGGGGTCGTTGTTGGGGAGGTATTCGTTGGTTTTTAAGTTCAACCAAAAAGCTTCTTTTCCATTGAGGGCTTTGCAGGTGGCTTGGATGGTGCTTCCCAAGAACTTTTTCTCTATGATATACAGGCAGTTGGGTTTTCCCATGTAATAAACGGTATCGCCCAGTTGGATGCCTTTCTTCTTTTCGAGGGATTTCTGGATGACTTCGATCCTTTTTGAATCGTCGCGGTCTTCATTGCCTTTGGNTTTGCTTTTGTCGATTTTTGTTTCNGTTTGATTGTCGTTATCGTCGTACTGTGCTTGCACATTGNTTTGCATTCCCATCAACAAGAGGGATAGGGAAACGATGGATTTGATCATTGTATTCATGATGTGTGGTGCAAATGTCTGCAACCATCTTGCCGTTTTCAACAGTGCGATGAAATTATTTATAAAAGATGACGTTTATAGGGATATGCGTTTGTATAATTTCCCCCAATCCCCTGTGGCTCCTTTGCTGATTGCGGCGTTGTCAATTTTCAGCTTTGGCGAGGCGAATGCCCAATCGGTGTATATCAACATGGGCAAGGGATGGTCTTACATTACGGGTGCGCAGCNNGCNGTGAACGACAGCAATCGGGTGAATTATTTGATGGGTATGGACGCGCCTTTTGGACGGAGGGTCAATAATTTTCGTGACATGGAGAATTATTACAATCATGATACCCAGTTTTTGGACGCTCATTTATCGGCATCACAGGTCTATGAATCGGAAAAAATGGTAGAGGGGACTTCATTTTTTATTTCAAAAACGGAGGTGACGAATGCCGAGTATAGGCAGTTTGTGGAGTCGTGCATCGCAAAATGGATGAAGGAAAATCGCCCAGAAATCGTCCAGAAATACAAGTGGGAATCGTCTGAATATGTGCAAGCGGTTCAGGGGTGGTTGGCATCGAATCAAGTCACATCTGAGGTGGATGGCGCGATACAGTCGGCACAATTGCAATCACCCGCAGCCAATTGGGGTGAGTTATATTTGAAAAAGTTGGATTGGAAGAAGATTTCTTACGAGGGGGTATCTGTTTTTCCGAATACGAATTCATGGGTGATGGACTTTCCATANAGTTATAATGAACCGATGAAGGAATATTATTTTGTTCATCCTGCGTACGACAAGTTTCCGGTGGTGGGTGTTTCNAATTCACAGGCNAANCTNTATTGTTCGTGGTNTACGTTGGAAAACNCACAGAAGGAGAAGGAGGGATACCAAACTTGGTATCGATTGCCTACAGAAAC
>JGI24768J34885_10000410_pt1 | contig 12783 bp, 12 predicted proteins | sample LakOntMetagenome_FD_34885 | JGI IMG/M metagenome (IMG submission 34885) | reverse complement strand
CCGCTACTTCGGCCTGATACCAGGGGGCGCTGCTATAACTGCTGTAAAACTTGCCAAACTGTCCGGTAAAATCCTCGTGGTGCAGGTGAAGCCAATCGTATTCGAGCAATTTTCCGCCCAGTACTTCATCGTCGAAAACGATATCGTAAGGAATCTCCGCATAGGTCAATACCAACGTTACGGCATCGTCCCACGGTTGTTTGGTTTTGGGGGAGTANACGGCGATTTTGGGCGCATTCAGTAGCTTCACCACATTCATGTTGGCGCTGGGATTCTGGATTTCGGTGATGAGGGCGTTGGCCGCTCCGTCTGTGATGGTTTCGAAGGTGATGCCCCTAACTTTGCACTCTTTTTCAGCGGCGGCACTGTAGTTGAACATAAAGCTCCCGCCCTGGTAATTCAGTAGCCATTGTACCTCTTGGTTTTGCTTGAGCAGCCAAAAAGCCAGGCCATACGATTTTAAATGATTCTTTTGCGATTCATCCATAGGGATCAGCAATTGCGCTGACTGTGCTACTTGAACTACAAAGAATATGATGCAGAAAATCGCTGTTCTAACCATGCCAATAATATCCCAAAGATAACACATTAAAGCCCTAATTTTGTGCCCATGATCGCCACAATTGCCGCAATTCGTTCTTTGTCGCCCCGCGTCAAGGAATTTGTATTGCAGTTGCCTGAGGCCGTTAGGTTTACTGCGGGACAGTTTGTGGTATTGACCTTGGAGGTAGATGGCGAGCCAATACAGCGCAGTTATTCCATTGCCAACGAAAGCGCCGGGGAAACCAATTTTTTGGTTTTGTGGATTGCACTCAATGAAGCGGGTAGGGTAACGCCTNGGTTGTTTCAACTCTGCGAAGGCGTGCAACTGGAGGTCTCCGAGCCCTTTGGTGGTTTTGTGTTGCGCGATGCGTCTATGGACGAGGAAGTGGTGTTCGTGTGCACTGGTACGGGTGTGGCGCCTTTCCGTTCGATGATTCATCAGCGATTGCAAAAGCAGAATGGATCCAATGTGGTTTTGGTGATGGGCAATCGCCATCGAGAAGATGTACTTGGTCATGCCGAATGGCTTCAACTTGCTGCGGCCGAGCCACGATTTCAATACATGCCCGTTTTGAGCAGACCGAAAGAAACGGATGATGACATGTTAACGGGTTATGTACATGCGCATTACAGTAGCTGGGTGACGAAAAATCCCCAAATCCATGTGTATGTATGCGGTTGGGATGCGATGTGCTCAGAAACCAGAGAGCAATTGAAATCCATGGGTTTAACCCGCCGTCAGTATTTTTTCGAGCAATATGATGGTTGATTTTTGCAATTATCGCAAATAATTTTTCAGACTAAGTTTTTTATCCTATTATTGCGACATAGTTCTGCGTTGCGCGTCTGCAACCCAATGAATTTCTCCCCCACGTTTTTATACAAATTTTTGAATACGATTATTTTTTATGGCCGATAGACCGGATTTCTCTAAAATGAGTGTGGCTGATTTGCGCACCCTCGCCGACAACCTTTCAATTGAAAATACCACCAAACTGAAGAAGGGGGAGTTGATAGCTGCCCTTGAATTGGTGGCTGCAACATCTTCGTCGAAACCCGCTTCAGTGGCTGAGGTTGTGTTGTTAGATAACACTGCATCGACGGAAAAGGCTGAAGAATCATCGCAAGATGCTTCGGAGAAGCGCGGCCGCAGGCCTCGCAAAACCGCTGAAGAATTGCAAGCAGAAAAAGTGGCTGCCGCTGCAGGTGACGTGGTGGAGTTAATTCCCGCCAAAACACCCGTGGTGCAACCCAAGCCATTCCAACGACACCGTGAAGCGGGGTCGGAATTGCCGTCCGGTGAGGTTGTTGCTGAAGAATCAAATCGCTCAGAGGGAAAAGTAGAAGGTGCCGCTGAGAATCCTGCGCCAGTAACGAGAGAGAACAGAAATCTTCGTGAAAACAGAGGGCCACGCGAACCACGCGAGGTGAGAGAACCCCGCCCAAATCGTGAACCGAGAGATACTCGTGAACCGAGAGAGAATCGTGAGCCGCGCGAAATCCGTGAGCCAAGAGAAGTAACCAACAACCGCGAACCCAGGGAAAATGCCAATCCACGGGAGCCAAGGACGCAAAACGAAAATCGATTGCCTCGTGAAAATCGCGAGCCCCGTGAGAACCGTGAACCCCGCGAGAATCGCGAACCAAGAGAGAATCGCGAACCAAGAGAGAATCGCGAACCCCGCGAAAATAACGCTCAAGGGAATCCCGCAAATGCCCCAGTAGCAAATGCCGGAAATACCAATGCGGTCACCAATAATAATACGCCACCAACGCCCCGACCAGAGCCAGCCATTTCGCCGGAAGAAAAAAGAAGGCGTGAAGCATTGGCGCTTTTTACAGAAATGGAAGGGGTAGTTACAACCCAAGGTGTGCTAGAAACCGTGCCAGATGGATATGGATTCTTGCGTTCCCCTGATTATAATTACGTAGCGTCTCCGGATGACGTGTACATCCCAGGTTTCATGATCAAACAGAATGGTCTGAAAACTGGCGATACCGTGCGCGGAACCATCAGACCGCCCAAAGAAAACGAGAAGTATTTCTGCTTGGTGAAAATCGAGAGTGTGAATGGCAGAACCCCCGAAGAAGTGCGCGATCGGGTGGCGTTTGAACATTTGACGCCCTTGTTCCCTGATGAAAAATTGAATTTGTGCGATAGCGCAAGCAATTATCCCAACCGAATCATCGATTTGATATCGCCCATCGGTAAAGGACAAAGGGGATTGATTGTGGCACAGCCAAAAACTGGTAAAACATGGTTGCTGAAAGGCATCGCCAACGCCATCGCCAAGAATCACCCAGAAGTATATATGATCATTTTGCTGATCGATGAACGTCCGGAAGAAGTAACCGATATGGCACGCAGTGTGCGGGCTGAAGTGGTTGCATCAACCTTTGATGAACCGGCCGATAAGCACGTGAAGCTCACCAATATGGTACTTGAAAAAGGGAAGAGATTGGTAGAATGCGGACATGATGTGGTTATTCTGCTCGATTCGATCACCCGTTTGGCCCGTGCGTACAATACCGTTCAGCCAGCATCTGGTAAGATTTTATCGGGTGGTGTGGATGCCAATGCGCTTCACAAACCCAAGCGGTTCTTTGGTGCGGCGAGAAACATTGAAGGCGGTGGGTCGTTGACGATTATCGCTACGGCACTGACCGATACAGGTTCAAAAATGGACGAAGTGATCTTCGAAGAATTCAAAGGAACTGGTAACATGGAATTGCAGTTGGATCGCAAATTGTCGAACAAACGCATATTCCCTGCCATCGATATTTTGAGTTCAAGTACCCGTAGAGACGATTTGTTGGTTGATAAAGTCACCAATCAAAGAATGTGGGTATTGCGCAATCACCTGGCCGATATGAACTCTGAGGAGGCCATGAACACCTTCTTGAAATACATGCAAAATACCAAAGACAACAACGAGTTTTTGATCAGTATGAATCGATAATCGTGACAAAGGCTTCGATTTGTGCCTCTGGGTTGGTGAGAAACCTGAATTCCTAGGTGTAAAAGTTGAATTATTTTGTCCTTGTAATGTTGGCGATGAAACATTTTGTTTCAGGTTTTTGGGGTTGAAGTTTTGATCTAATTTATTGATATTTAATCAATTGATGCTTTTAACTGGTTTCTGCTTTATGGGGTGTCCTGATTTTGGAAACATGTAGAAAAAAATGTGCAAAACCCGTGAACAACCAAGGGAATTCTGTTGTTTTTTTGAGTAAAATTTTGAAGAGATGGACAAGCCAAAAGTTGTAATAGAGTACAGCAAACTGTCGGCGGAATTGCTCGACTTATTCGACGAGACATTTCCCACCGGTGTAACAGGTAAAACAGTGCGTTATCCCAATTCTAAGGGAGAGATAGTGACCGCGGTTCGGTTAGAAACCGACGATACCAGTTATTTGGTAAAGTTGAGTACCCGCGCCAAGGAAATTCTCACAGAAGAAGATTTGGATGCGTTGATTCGTACCTCTACCAAATCGAAAGATGTGGATGAAGAAGAAGAGGAAGAAGAGGAGGAGGAAGAGGAAGATCCTCGCAAGGCATCTACAGACGACGAAGATTGATACGGATGATGGTGTCTGAGATTACACATGATGTGAAGGTGTCTGTAGAATGTGCTTACAGCAGCAAACACAGTGTGGAATTACAGGATCAATTTGTGTTTTTTTATCACATAACCATCGAAAACCTGGGTGATTTTTCGGTGCGATTGCTGCGCAGAAAGTGGATTATACTAGATGCTCACGGCGTTGAACGCATCGTAGAAGGGGAGGGTGTTGTTGGGGTTCAGCCAAGCATTCCATCTGGTGATCAGCACGAATACACCAGTTCATGTTTGATGAATACAGCTTTCGGTACTATGAAGGGCTACTACACTTTTGAGCGACTCGTGGATGGGGTTGAATTTGATGTTACAATACCTCTCTTTCAACTTGAAGTGCCTTACCTGTTGAGTTAACATTGTTTCAGGGGTTTTTCAAAACTATCTTTGGGCCATGAAGTTCAATGTGGTAGTTACGGGTGCAAGCAAGGGCATTGGTTTTGCTGTTGCCAAGCGTTTCGCAAAAGAAGGTCATCATCTGTTTTTGGTGGCCAGGAATGCAGATCATTTACAAGCTGCCAAGTTGAATCTTCTGAGCGATGGTGCCTCTAGCGTGGAGGTTTTCGCCGCGGATTTGTCGGTGCGATCCGAAGTTCCATTGGCCATCAACGCCATCAATGAAACCTTCACTCATGTGAATGTGTTGGTGAACAATGCCGGTCTTTTTTTACCCGGTACGATGATGGAGGAAAATGAAGGTCAGTTTGAACATTTGCTGCAAACCAATCTCACCTCGGCTTATCATGTGACGCGCGGATTGTGGGACAGGATGAAAGGGGTGGAAAGGGCCCATGTGTTTAATATGTGTAGCATCGCAAGTATTACGGCTTATGCTGCCGGCGGAAGTTACTCGGTGGTGAAATTTGGATTGCTTGGATTTAGTAAATCGCTCCGATTGGAAGGTGTTCCTCACGGCATTCGGGTGAGTTCAGTGCTTCCGGGTGCTACCTTGACCGATAGCTGGGCTGGTGTGGATTTACCCGAATCAAGGTTTATGCGTGCAGATGACGTGGCTGAAACCATATTTACCGCCTTTGAGATCAATGATCGAACAGTAATGGAAGAGATTGTGCTGCGTCCGTTGCTTGGTGATTTATAATGCGATATGGAAATTTGTCATTTTTTCGTCAATATCACAGTGCGTTGAGAGATTGGTTGAATTTTGTTATATTTGCATAAAGACTATATAAAATGAAAAAATCATTACTTTCTTTGGTGGCTTTGTTGGGATTGACCGCAGGCGCTATGGCTCAAGCACCTTCTTTTGATGTGCCAAAAGAGCAGAGGAACATTCGTAAATCATCTACTACTTATGTTTTGAAAGACAAGACCTTGACGCCCAGCCGTCGTGCTGAGAGTTATAGCTCATGGTATAATTTCACCGGTGCTTACGAGGAAAATGAGTTGTTGGGACAAACTTTGAGTGGATTTGTGAGTTTTATTCAGCCTGATACCAACTTGTATACTGTGTATGCCGATGGAACAAAATCAAAAATTGGTTTTCACATTTTGGGTACTTCATTCGATCCCAAAGATTCAACCTTCTTGGGTAAGAATGAAGTGTTAACTCGCTTCAACCCTTACACGGTAGATTCATTGGCATTTACCCAGTTCTACATTCGTTTGGTTGATCAAGTAGACGTGGCAGGTACCATGGTTGATGTAGTTGATACCGTTTACATCCAGTACTACGATATCACTGGTATCAAAGTAGGTGGTTACACTTTGCAAAGCAATCCCGGTGTTTCTTACAGCTATGCTACGCCAAACGTTGATAAATTGTCNTACAAATCATTGATGAACAGTGCGGCTATCAAAACCGATACATTGTTGTTGACGAAAGCTTTTGCTGATAGCTTGATCCTGGAAAATGGAACTCCCAAATCTTTCATCGGTAGAGGTATTCAAATCCCTGTTGATGTGAAGTCAAAGTCAACCAATGGTGCAGACGGTACTACCAGCTTGTTCGCCTTCAGTGTGATGTACAAGCCAATGATCAAAGCCGCTTTGGGTGATACAAGTTTGGCATACAATGGTTCAACTTGGACNAAAAAATACAACATGTATGGTGTTCGTTTGGGTTCTTTGGATGGTCATGATCAATCAATCACATCTAAGAACAAAATCAACAACATGTTTGTAACAAACTTCCAAGTACGTTACGGACAAACTTTGTTTGGTTTCTTGAAATCTTACTTGCCTGGTACAGTTTTCGGAAGTACTATTTTCTTCCCTAGCTTCTTGCACATCACTACGCCGAACTTGTCTAACAAGAACATCGTAGCTGGTTTGTCTGGAGTTCAGGTTTATCCTAACCCTGTGGCTTCTAACAGTTCTGCGGATGTAGTATTTGATCTTACTGCGCCATCTGCTGTTAAGGCGGTTGTAACTGATTTGAACGGTCGTGTTGTTAGCACTTCTGCATCTGTAAATTGCATCGCTGGTCAGAATTCGGTTTCTGTTAGCACTGCAGGTTTGGCCAAGGGTATCTACATGGTAACAGTAGAGAGCAACTTGGGTCGCATGAGCAGCAAGTTAACTGTGAACTAATTCTTTTGAATTATATAAAAAAAGAGCCGGGCTTGCCCGGCTCTTTTTTTTTGCGTTAAGATTTAGTACGACATTTGCTGTACACACCACATGAACGTAAAATTTGCACTGGCTATTGGGGTATTTATCTTCTGGGGAAATGCCCAAGCCCAAACATTTCACGGTATTCAAAATAGCAATTTTGCTGGCGTTCACACCGTGTATAGCAACCCAGCGCTATTGACATCCATGGCCTATAAACGCCATGCCAACGTATCTGCCATAGGGTTTGAGGTGAGTAACAATATGTTCTCATTAACTGCGCCATTTACTTTGTGGCAAGCCATTACGGGCAATGTTGCCGCCGAATATCAGAATAGCAAAGGTCAGGTGCAATGGCGTTCAGAATATTTGAAAACCAAGGATGTAGGCACAGATGGTTGGGCCACTGTTGGTTTGGAATGGCGTGGGCCATCGTATGCAAACCGTTTGGGTAAAAGGTTCGTGTGGGCTTCTCACAGCAGAACAAGATCCAGCTTGATGCTCAAAAACATATCCAACGGAACAATTTCATATGCCAAAGTACTGTTCGATAGCGCCCAAGGTGGATCCAAATTTGGATTGAATCAACTATCGCCATATCCAATCAATTTTCAAGCCAATGCCTATCAAGAAATTGGTGCATCATTGGCCTTTGCCATTGTTGATGCGAAAAAATTGAAGATTTCTGTAGGCGCTACGGCCAAATATTTGATGGGATTGGGCCATGTGTCTTTGATTTCGGATGGGATTCAACTCAAAACCTATGGCAGAGATTCTGTTTCAATCATTCAAAGTAATGCCCAAATTTCATATTCCGAATCACAAGTGCTACAGCGTATGTTGCGTGGAATCATCGTGGGCGGATTGCCATCGTTCAGAAACATTTTGGGCAATGGATTGGGGTTTGATTTTGGGGTGTCGGTAGAAGGTGGTAAAGGCAGTACATCGGCTCAAATCAAAGAGAGGTGGTTGGGCGATCCCAAAGCCAGGAACTACAATTGGAGATTGGCTGCGTCTGTTTTAGACTGGGGACAAGTATCTTACGGAAACAATGTAAAATCGTTTTCAATCAGTAATTCAACGCCGGTTACACTCAAAACTGATAGCGCGTTTTTTGGTGCATTTGCACAAGGCAGCGCCGAAGGATTTCAGTATTTGGAAACCTTCGCCAAGAGCAATTTGAACTATTCAGCCAACGCAGTATCGCAAAAAGTGTTATTGCCTACCCAAATACAATTGCAGGGCGATTTGCGGTTGAAAGCGGGTTTTTATGCGGCGTTTCAATGGCAGCAATCATTGGTATCAGCGAAAATTGCGGGTTTTAGACAACCCTCGTCCATTGTGGTTGTTCCAAGGTTTGAAAGTAAGTGGTTGGAAGTATCTATGCCTGTGGGCCTAACCCAAGATTATCGAAAAGGAAACATCGGCGCCTGCGTGAGAGTGGGTCCATTGTTTGTGGGTTCCGATAATTTGTTGAGCAACCTGATTGTGAATCAGATCAAAGGCATGAATGTGTACTTCGGCCTCAGCAGCTCAATCGGGAAAACGAAAAAATAGAAATTGCTTAGTCGTTGATGCGCGTAATTTTAGCACCCAAAGCATTCAAGCGTTCTTCAATCCGCTCGTAGCCACGATCGATTTGTTCGATGTTTTTGATGGTGCTTTTGCCTTTTGCGCTCATCGCTGCGATCAATAGAGCCACACCCGCACGGATGTCTGGTGAGCTCATGGTGATGCCTTTGAGTTGCGTTCTGCGATCGAGGCCAATCACTGTGCAACGGTGAGGGTCGCAAAGAATGATTTGTGCGCCCATATCGATCAAATTGTCGACAAAGAACAAACGGCTTTCAAACATTTTTTGATGGATCAGCACGGTGCCACGTGCTTGCGTTGCGGTTACCAAAGCAATGGAAATCAAATCGGGCGTAAATCCGGGCCATACTTGGTCTGAAACCGTGAGAATTGAGCCATCGATGAAAGTATCAATTTCGTAGTGGTCCATGGCCGGGATGAAGATGTCATCGCCATGTATTTCCAATTTAACACCCAATCGCTGGAACATCTTGGGAATGATTCCAAGCATGTCGATCCTGCAATTTTTGAGGGTAATTTCACTCTGTGTGATGGCTGCCATGCCAATGAAACTGCCAATTTCGATCATGTCGGGCAAACAGCGATGTTCGCATCCATGAAGAGACGTTACGCCTTCGATGGTGAGTTGGTTTGAGCCAATGCCAGAAATTTTCGCGCCCATGCTGTTGAGCATCAAGCACAATTGTTGGAGATAGGGCTCGCAAGCGGCATTGTAAATGGTGGTGGTGCCTTCGGCAAGAACCGCTGCCATCAAAATATTTGCAGTACCTGTTACCGACGCCTCATCGAGGAGCATATAGCAACCTTTCAAACGATCGGCCGATACTTTATAGAAGTTGTTTTCGGCCTGAAATTCAAATTTTGCCCCCAAATTAATGAAACCTTCGAAGTGGGTGTCGAGCCTACGTCGACCAATTTTATCGCCCCCCGGGGAAGGGATGTAGCCGCGACCAAATCTGGCCAACAATGGGCCTACGATCATGATGGAACCGCGGAGTGCAGCACCTTGCTTTTTGAATTCTTGNCTGTTTAAAAATTCTAAATCAATGTCTTTTGAAACGAAGGTGAAAGAACCACGCTCGTTGCGGGTTACAGCTACGCCCAAACTTTGCAGTAATTCAATCAATTTCAATACGTCCCTGATTTCGGGGATGTTGTTGATGGTTACTGGTTCGGCAGTTAACAATACCGCGCAAATGACCTGTAGTGCCTCGTTTTTTGCACCCTGTGGGATGATTTCACCCTTCAGTTTGTTTCCGCCTTCAATTTCAAATACTGCCATATCGTTTAGAATCTGCGGTAGTTTTTACCGCGGTTTTTGTTGTTATTGTTTTTGTTGTTATTGTTTTTGCTGTTGTTTCGACCAAAATTGTTGGTTTTTTGCATGGGTCTTCTCACGCTCACTGTGGTGTCTGCACTCACAACCAATTCGGATCCATCGATATTCAACTGTCCCTTGGATAAGGTTTTCAAATGTTCGGCGATCACTTCATTGCTCAAATTTTCGTTGTTCCATGCTTTGCATGAATTGTACATGAAGGAAGCGATCATGTTCACCACATCTTGCTTGAGTTCGCCATCTTCCATTTCCGCTGCACGATCAATCATCATCTGAAGATTTCTGCCGTAAAATCGGAAACGAATCCCACTCACATTATACCCCAAATGTTCTGGGCGCTTAAATTCTTTTTTATCCTGGATGATTTCGTACGGACAATCCACATCCAATTCGTAATCTGCCATCTGAAAAATGTGACCCCACAAAATTTCTTTGTAGTTGACTTGTAGTTTGATATCGGGATTCAATGTGGCCATAATGCCCGCCAAATTGTGCACCCAAGATGTGCGTTCTTCCTTGCTGGCAATGGTTTTGATGTGTTCGATGTACTCTTGAACATGACGCCCATATTCGGAAATGCCGAGATGGGTTCTTTGTGTGTTGTAATCGTCTTGAAGCGTTGTCATGTAAATGCAAAATAACACAGAACCAATCAAATAAATATTAAAACTTTCCCGCATCTGTAGTGTTTGTTATACAGACATTGAATATGAAAAACCAAATCGTTTCTGAATACGTGAAGTACTGCCTAAAACATGGGCATGCGCCAGCAAATGTGTTTCTTTTGTGTGAGTCATTGGAGATGACGGAAACAGAATTTTACAATCACTTTTCAAGTTTGGAGAAGGTGGAAGAATCTGTTTTGGTAAATCGTTGGGAGGATGTTGCCGCGAGGTTCGCTCAAGATGAACAATTTGGTTCATTCTCCATCACCGAAAAAATGCTCACCATGCATTTTGCCTTTGTAGAGAGTTTGAGGGAGATCCGCAGTTATTTGTTGTGGAAATTCCAAGATTGGAAGAATCCAACCGATCAAATCAAAGGGCTTATGGGCTTGCGCAGTGCTTTTCAAACCACAGTAACTCCCATGTTGAATGCGGCGAGTGTTTCAGGTGAAATCCCCGATCGGAAGGTGATTTCTAAGTTGAACGTAGAGGCTTTGGGGATGAATTTGGCATTTGTCATGCACTTTTGGCTCAAAGATGATTCCGCCGATTTTGAACGTACAGATGCTTGCATCGAGAAATCGGTACAACTTACCATGGATTTTGTGGGACGNAATGCGGTAGATAAATTGTTCGATTTTGGTAAGTTCTTGATTCAAGGCTTTCAAAAATGATAGATACCCAAGACAAAATCCCCACTTCCAAGGTGGAGAGGGCCATGAAATTGATGGGGGCTGGGGCCAAGATTGGTGGTAATTATTTAAAGTATTACGCCAAAAAAACCATCAATTCGGATCATACCAAAGAAGAACTGCACGAAAACAATGCTGCAGATATTTATCAATCATTGAGTCAGCTCAAAGGCAGTGCACTCAAAGTGGCGCAAATGTTGAGCATGGACAAAAACTTATTGCCCAGGGCTTATACTGATAAATTCGCGCTATCTCAATATTCGGCGCCGCCAATGTCGGGCCCGCTGGTTGTGAGAACCTTCGAAAAGTCTGTTGGGAAATCGCCCATGACCGTTTTTGATCGTTTCGAGACCAACTGTACGGCAGCAGCGAGTATCGGTCAGGTGCACAAAGCTGAGAAGGATGGGAAGATTTTGGCCGTAAAAATTCAATACCCAGGTATTGGAAATAGCATTCAGAGCGATTTGAAGATGGTAAAACCCGTGGCCAACGCCATGTTTGGATTGCCGGAGAAAGAGATGCAGAAGTATTTCCAAGAAGTGGAAGAGAAACTGTTGGAAGAAACCAATTATACTTTGGAACTGGAGCGTTCACAAGAAATTTCGTTGGCATGCTCGGCGATTCCCGACATCTTTTTCCCCAAGTATTATCCAGAATTTAGCAGTTCTAAAGTTCTGGTGATGGATTGGCTAGAAGGGGAACATTTGAAAGAGTTTTTGCAAAAGAACCCCACCCAAGAAGTCAAAAACCGTGTGGCTCAGGCATTGTGGGATTTTTACAATTTTCAGTTGCACACGCAGTTGGCGATCCATGCTGATCCGCACCCGGGGAACTTTTTGTTTCAACCCGATGGGAGGGTAGGTGTGATCGATTTTGGTTGTGTTAAAGTGGTGCCAGAGGATTTTTATTATCACTATTTTCCCTTGTTGGTGCCCGAAATTAGGGGCAATCAACCTGTGGTGGATCAATTGTTGAATCACATCGAAATTTTGTTTCCCGCAGATTCATCCGAAGTGAAAGCCGAGTTGCAAAAAGCGTTTTTGGAGATGACGGCTTTGTTGAGTAGGCCTTTTGAATCGGAAAGGTTTCAATTTACCAACCAGTTTATCGATGATATTTATGCCAAGGGAGAAGAGATATATCAAATTCCGGAAGTGAAGAAACCCACACAACCCCGTGGAAGTAAGCATGCGCTATACGTAAATCGTACCTATTTTGGGATCTACAGCATGATGGCAGATTTGAATGCAGACATTGAAACCAAATCCGATCTGTGGAGCGGAAAATTGGTGGATTATTGGAAGAATCGATAAATCCCATTCAAAGAAAAGGGCGGCCATGGCCGCCCTTTTCTTTGAAATCTTATCTTAAATTATAGCGTGATGCCGATACTAGCCAAAATGCTTCTGCCGTCTGAAGGCATCAAGCCCGGACCAGGGTAACCACCCGCCCGACGCGTAAAATATTTCTCATTGGTGAGGTTGTTGACGCTGAGTTTGAAACTCACATTTTTACTTACTGTATAGCTGCTGTTAATATCCCAAACAGAATACGCGGGGATGAAACCAGTAACCCCGTTACTTGACGCCGCCAATGTGTTGTTTGCATCGGAGTAACAGCCTGAAACATGGCTGAATTGACATTGGACGATGAATTTTCTCTGGGGGTGATTTTTTGATGCCCATTGATAGCCAATACCCGCTCGAAGAATGTCTTGGGGTGCATTTTCAACTGCGTTGCCCTTCAAATTGAAACTGTCATAT
>JGI24768J34885_10000400_pt1 | contig 12919 bp, 15 predicted proteins | sample LakOntMetagenome_FD_34885 | JGI IMG/M metagenome (IMG submission 34885) | reverse complement strand
AAACGACACGGTGTATGGATACATGCTTACATGGCTGAAACAACGAGAGCCACGGCTTCAATGCGTGATGACGTACATCGATTGCTTTGCCACCCATGTTACGGATAAGAACAAAAAGTGGATTCCGACCAGCATGTTAGAGGCGCGCGACAAAACGCAAAAACAAGTTTGCCGCCATTCAAGCCCTGCTAAACAAGTCGAAGGTTTGGTCAGCTGCTCGGCTTTTGTAGCTGTCAAGGGCAAGGCTTTGAAGACAATTGCGAAAGACCCCACAATATCAACCACTCTGAAATCTCTCCCCGAGTTCCTTGGAGCATTTGCATACCTGGGCATAAACCTCGGCTTTATTCACAACGATTGCCATTTTGGGAATATTCTTTATGGCGTGAATGGCAATAGCACGGGGCCGAAGCGCCTCATACTAATAGATTATGGTCGCGTCTCGTTCGACCAAGAATTGCTCAAGAAGTACGGGGCGTTACAAACGCTCTTCGAACGCATTCCGATTGATGTCACAAAGCTATGCATGCCGAGTCCTCCTAATTACGACTTGACCCGAATGAGCTTTGACCGCTTCATGACATTTTCTGACTCTGCTAACATGACGGCTTCGAAAGCACGAGTTGACCTTGACGACAACTATCGGTATGACCACGAATTCGATGATGACTTTGACATCAATTCCGCAAAAAACGAAAAAATCAAAAAGCTCGTCGTTAGCCACTTGTACTTGTGCGACTTGGCGTGTATGGGGGGCAACTTTGCAAACTTGAAAAACCCGCGCATCTCCTATTTGTACAACGACCTCGTGTCATACGAGAACTACGGGAGGGACTCTTACAAGGTCAAAAAGGCGGCGTCCTATATGGGAGCTTCCATATTCCGGAAGCATTGGAATCAAGAGATGCCTCCAATGGAACGCGCACTACTGTGTTGCGCGTTTGCGGCGTGGCTCTTGTTGACGGTCCAGGCAAAGTACAGCAATGAAGTAGATTTGGAGGAGCTAGAGGACGCGTACCGCTTTTGGAACGGAGGCAAGCAGTTCAAGTATGTCGATCAAGACGACGGCTTCTTTCTTCGTTTTCGAGACGCCCTTCAGGAGAACCTTGATATTGTGAACGCCATCGATAAATGGTTGCTCGAACGATTTGAAGCCATACCGGTAACAAGCCATACCGTTAGCAACGCATCGACTGGTGGAGACGGGGCGCGATGTGCGACGGCATTACCTAGCATGTTTCATGGCAACGCGTCATCCGAGTTTGAAGCCTACGTCCAAAAACACTACCCCGTGGAAGTCGCACCCGACGACATGCTTTCAAGCGGCCCACCAAAACACAAAGCGAAGAAGAGCAAGCCTAGCAAGAGCAAGCCTAGCAAGAGCAAGCCGAAATAACGCCCCATCGGCGTTTCGCATCCTCCCAAAACAGGTGCGTACGCTTCGCCTCCATCTCCTCCGTCTCCGGATTCTTTTGCCGTTGCTTGAGAGCTTCGTAGCACTCGCGCGCGTTTGCCTCATGAATAAACGGAATGAAGTCCGTTTGAAAGAGCGCCTTCCAATAGAACCAGGGTTGTGCGCGCGTTATCGAGTACGCGATGGGAACTGCGCCGGCCTCTAGCGCTTCGTAGATACGAAAACAGTCGATGTTCCAGTGACCAATTGGACAAAGCACGTACTTGCTGTTGGCCATGAGCGCCTTGTACTCCGGCAACGGGAGCCCGTTCGCGCTGTTGAATCCGTTGCGCGTGAGATAGAACGCGTTCGGCTGCACCGGGCGAAAGGCGCTGATAAACTGCTCGCGGAGTTCGTGGTGCACATTGCCAGCAAATGACACTGTGATGGGGCGCTCGGACCATGGAACTATCGGAACCGGCTCTTTCGCGAAGCCATCCCTCCATCCCAAGCCAATTGTCTTGACCTTAGGCATGCGCGCGAGCACCGGGTGGAAGTAGTTGCGTATCACGAACCGACACATTTCGTGCTCGTAGAATTGGTACGAGTCCTGGTAGTACTCGTCCGATAAGTGAATGACGGCGTACGAAATACGCGCGGCCTCATAGCGCGCGAAGTAAGCCTCGTACTCCTTGACCACACTGTTCATGATAAAGACGGGCTCGTTCTCGTACATCTCGTTCGTGTTCCCGTCGCGTTCGTTTACTGGTCCTAAAAGCGAGAGCAACCATTCGCGCTCGAACTTAGCGGGCGTCAGCCATATTAAGTTCGTCACACTGCTCATAGTTGCAAATGCATAGGCGCTTGCTTCTTTAAGCCGCGCAATAATATGCGAAGAGTGTAAGTATGCGTCATTCTAAGGTTATCATTGCACTCGTTGCCATCGTGAGCGTGTATCTGATTTGGCGTGCAGTTAGCCGTGTAGAGGGGTTTGAGGATGAAGCCAAAGATGCTGCGTTCAAAGAGCGCATGCAGATGCTGGCTGAGGACCGCGACTCACTCAAGGCATCGGGAGACGGTGCCTACTTGAGTGACCCTGGCCCTCTTAGCGACGCGTACACTATAATGGCGAGCTACTGCAATTAAGGCAAAAAAGGAGAGTGATATTCAAGACAAGCCAAATACAAGCCCAAGCACAAATGCAGGCCATAACACTGTCCCGCGCGGCGCCGGTGTTGATAGTCGATGCGTCCTACTACGTCTTCTACCGCTACTTTGCGACGAATAGGTGGTGGAGCTTTCAAAACGAGGCCAAGGTCTCTGACGTCCCCCCGCTAGAGAACAGCACGTTCATAGCAGCATTCGAGAGGCACATCACTGCCGACTTCAAGCGCCTGCGCAAGCGATGGGGGCTCACGAAGATTGCGCCCGACAACATCGTCTTTGCGGCCGACTGCCCGCGCTCTCACATATGGCGCATGGAAATCCTGCCATCGTACAAGGGCACGCGCGCCATGAACGACCTGTTCGACCCCACAGCTTTCACGTGCTTCAAGGATTTCCTTGCCTTGCCGCAAGCAGATAAACACCCGCGCGTCGTCGCGCATCCCCGGCTCGAGGCGGATGATGTCGCGTGCCTGCTCTTTCGGCAGATTCGCGCGCAAGCCCCCGACCAGCGCGTCATATTTATCACGGGCGACCACGACTATCTGCAGCTCAAAGATGCGAATTGCGAGATTATCGGCCTCCCGGACAAGGACCTGTGGGTCGCGGGCCAAAAGAAGGGCACGCACATCCTCGAGCGCAAAATTCTCATGGGCGACCCGTCCGACAACATTCATTCCATCCTCTCGAAGAAGCAACTTGACGAATACTTCACAATACAAGACGCCGAAGACCGGACGGCGTACCTCGCGCGCCTCAACAAAACAGAGGCGTACGAGCGCAACCGCACGCTCATGGATTGGGCGTGCATTCCTGACCGGTTCGTGAGCGATTTCGAGTCGCTTGTTCGCGTTTCATGCTAAAGTTGCAGCGTAACCCTTACACGTATACTTTTTTTGACAAGACGTTGATGTACTTGCCGCCCCGCGACCCCGTGTGCACCGTGTACACGCGACCATTATATTTGATTTTTGTGAGTGTTGTCGCGGCTCCCGCAATGCTTGAGTAGAACAAGTGCTCGATGCGCGCGCGAAGGGGTTGAGGAGGCCGGTTGGGCACGCGCTCTTTGGTGTTGAGCAAAGCATCAGATATGCTCGTCGTTTTCGCGCGCTCCGTGTAAACCATTATGTCGTCGATGTTGATGGGCGCGGAAATGCGGCTCGACAACACGACTGCGAGAATGCCGTAAAATAGGCGTTCTTCTGCCGCGCTGGCCCTTTCGTCAATAAAAACACCGACGTCGACTCCGGCCATGCGCTTCCAACGGAAAGTTGCGAGTGCGCTCGACGCATCACTGAGAACAACCGTGATGAGATTCTGAGGTCTCGAAATGTGCACCGTATGCTCGTCCCCAATCGCAAACTCGTCGCTCATCTTAGTACCCCACGACTTCATGCGCGTTTTGGCGTCTTGCACGGAAGGGTGATTCACAGGGTGCATCGCGCTCCGTAGAGCGTTCACCTTTTTCACAACGATTTCCACAACATCGTGGTCAAGCGCTCCGTAAGCTTTTCCCCACAAATCAGACATTTGCTCCCTTTTCTAATCTTGCGTCGCATTAATGCGGAGCCAGAAAACCCGAGCCCCAAAAATGGACCGCGCACTTAAAGACTTGCACATGATTTAAGCACCCCAGATGGCTTCATTCGAGCTCCTTGATGACAGCCTATGGGGGGTCCTTGATGACCTGAGGGCGCAACAACCTGAGCCCGAATGTGTAGAACCGTGCGCGCACACTATCTTCCCTGCCCCGAAATCGCGATATCGAGGGGGGACGAAGTACAACGTTCGCCAAAAATTAGATGATGATGCGTGTGTGTGCGAGTCGTGCGGTGGCAAGCACATGCAAGTAGAGGAGGGTCAACACGTGTGCAGCGACTGCAACGTCATTCAGGGCCGCGTGATAGACAACGGTGCAGAGTATCGGTTTTTCGGTGCGGACGACAATCGCAGCGATGACCCGACGCGATGCGGGATGCCCACGAACAACTTGTTGCCGAAATCATCGCTCGGCTCCGTGGTCGGGGGGCGATGGAACGACAACAAGGACCACCGGCGCATTCGGCAATTTACGATGTGGAACTCGATGCCCTACTGGGAGCGCACGCTGTACAATATCTTTGAAAAGTTGTCATCCAAGGCCGTGTCCAATGGCATCAGCGCCAAGGTGCTCGACGATGCTAAAATACTTTACAAGACCGTGAGTGAAATGAAGATATCGCGCGCGGACAATAAAGAGGGGCTCGTTGCGGCGTGCTTGTACAAAGCGTGCGCCATCAACAAGTGCCAGCGGTCGGTAAAGGAGGTCGCGCGCATGTTTAACATCAGTCAGCCGGTGTTGACTCGCGGCAACTCTCGCTTTCAAACGCTGATGCAAATCAACGTCGAGGCGGGCGGCCCCGAGGACTTCATCGGGCGCTTTGGCACCAAGCTCAACATGGATTACTCGGACGTGCAAGCTTGTAAAATCATGACGCGCAAGGTGGACGAGATGGAGATTGTGAGCGAGAATGCGCCAACTAGCGCGGCGGCAGGGTCCCTCTACTTCTACATCATGATGCACCAGCTCGACTTCACGAAGAAGCAGGTGGCGGATGTTTGCGAGGTCAGCGAGGTCACGATTACCAAGTGCTATAAGAGCTTGATGCAGTACAAGGACTTAATCGGGGGTGCGAGCTCCGCAACCCCGAGCGCCTAAGGCGAGCAAGCGATAAAAAAAAGAAGCAGATGTTTTTGTAATATGCTCGTGTTGTCCGAGTCTGACAAGCTCATACTTTATGCGTACGCATCGGCTCTTGAGAGTCTGCCCCTCGACTTGTATGCCATTGGTGGCACGCTTCTTGGGGCCGTGCGCGCACGCGACCTAATACCGTGGGATGATGACTTGGACTACATGGTGTTGGAGCAAGATGCGGCCAAGCTCGAAGCGTGCGTGCATACTCTAAACGAAAACGGATTCATGTTTTTCAAAGAGAGCTCGCCAAAGTATACGACCGTGTATCACATCACGCGGCCTGTTTGCTTGGACGCCCTCATACGCGGCATGATTCACGTCACAAATACGGAGTGGGCGCGCGTCCTAGGCGGCAACACTTTACGGTATCGCGCGAAAAATGACTTGGCCGCAGATGTGTTTATTTACGTCTCGTGCCACCATGGGCCGGGAGAGCCACCCCACTATAACCTACTCTGCAATCCGCGCAAGACGCACCAAGTTGCGGCACACGACATTGCAAATAAGACGTTGTTCACACTAGGCCCCGTGCGCATTACATCATTTGCGAACGCTGAGGCGTTTCTAGAAAGGGTGTTTGGGAAGACGTGGCGGACGCCAAAGAGCACGCATCAACACCGAGGGGGGGCGTCATTGTTTTCATTAAAATCATATATCCGTTGATTAGAAATGGATGCAAAAGTAGCGCAATTTGAGTACATTGTTGCACCAAATGAGACATTGTTCAAAGGTATGGACACTAGGGATTTTGTAAGCTCATATGAATCCCTTTCGTGGTTTTCAAAAAATGAGGGTACAGCTATTCATTACGGAAACTATGTTCATAAAGTGCTCACAACACGTCCATTAAAATTGGTGAATATAATGAGTACACAATTCCATGCATTTTTGCAAGAAAAACTTATAGATATGTATTCAAGCCAAGGTTTTCATGATACATACAATGTTAGAATGCGACTCTTAGCACCCCTTGGCCTTCCCGATCTTGAAACCCAAACACGTTTCTTGATGCGTTTATTTCCAGCGATTCAAATAAACCAAGGAGCAGCAGAGTTTCGAGCATATGGTGCTTTTGTTGGAAATAAAAGTAGGTTCAGTAATTCTTTATTAGACATGGAACTTATAGAGCTGATTCGTTTCTTATTACAACAATATGCATTTGACGGATACATTGCGCCGTCCTCGTGGCCATCCATGCATCACGGATTGTTTCATGACGAAATTTGCTTATTCAATCCGAAGCACTGCAATTTGTTATATGCTCAGAATACCCATATGATTCAGCGGGGTGGCGGTAAAGTGTATTATGGTCAACATGATAATGGTGAAGAAATAGACGAAAATAAGATAAGAATCTCATTAATGCGTTCATTGGGATATGATGGCCCAATCCCATACGATGATAAGGGTAATGTGGTTAGATTTGGATACGAATGGATCCAGGACTATAAACGTCAAAAGAATACTATCAATGCAAAGGACCAGATATCCGTTGGGAAGAGCAAATCAAGAAAAAGAAGCACCCTTATAAAACCTTGATGGTTCAAACTTTGCGTTTCCGCGATACTTTCTTTTTGCCACCAATAGCACTAGGTCTCACGGAGTCTACGAGATTGAAGAGCTCAATTTGTTCGGCGTCGTCGAGAGGAACGTCATAATTATGGTTGTATTGGTGCGCTCCCTGTGGATGCAAGTGCTTGTGGATGATTTCATAACTGTCTTCATCGAACACGATATTCTTTTTTCCGAATTCACGAATCATATTGATGAGCGGATACAAAAGATGCTTAACTTCGACATAATCGTCATTGGAAGAAAGTATATATTTTTGGACGAGATGGTCGCCGCGTTGAACGGGTGTCATTTTTGCGAACTGTTCATGGTTCTTGACCCCATCCTTTATAATGCGTTTGTACGTCTTTAATTCGTCTTTGAGGTGTTTTGTTATACTGTACACGGCATCCATCGAGTAGGTCATAGACTTCATTTGTTTAGGAACCTCAGAATACTTGTCGTAAGTGTCGAGGGCTCTCACAATGTTCAAGATGAGTGCGCTCTCCTTGTCCGGCTTGTTGTCTTGTGCGAATGCCTTTGCGGTTTCCCGAAGAGCTCTAGCACTCGGCGTATCTCCCTTCAGTTTGCGTGTGACCTCGAGTTGCACATCTGCGGGTAAGTCGCTAAACTGACTAAAGCTCATGCTTGCTATCATAAGCGTCGCAAAAAACATATGCGAGCACTTAAGAATTGCGAAATACCCGTCATGAGTAATAATTATAATCATGAATACATTGGTGATTGGCGTCTTTGATGCGTGCCACATTGGTCATATGAATTTGTTGTTAAAATGCCATGAGTTGTCCGCGTGCAACCGTCTCACGGTGGGCATATGCAGCGATGACTTGGTGGAGCTTACAAAGGGCTCAAAACCGTTGTACAATCAAGAGGAGCGCGCGTCACTCTTGGGTCAACTCTCGTTCGTTGACCGCGTGATTGTGTACACGCAACTCGACCTCACGCCTTGGCTTGAAGAGCTTCGCCCTGACATCTGGGTCGTGCCCCCGGGATATTCAAGGGCGGGCCTTGTGAGAGCACGCGAGCTTAACATCAGCATTCGAAGCTTTCCTCGCACGAGCGGCATAAGCACTAGCAATGTGCGAATGCGCGTGCGGGCACAAGTGCAAACTATACAGCTGCCAGCAATTGCTTGCGACTTCCACGATACTCTTACGTACGCGCCCGAGTTCTTCAAGACCCTTTTCCGCGCGTGGAGTGGCAAGCGCTACATTATCACGGGCGATAGCGACTACGACGCCGTCTCTTACGCGCTCGCGGACTCGTATGGTATGAACATGTACCGCGACTATGATGAGCTTCTAGTTTGCGAGCAGCCTCCATGCGAGCTTCTAGTTTGCGAGCAACCAAGCGTAAAGTGCAGCCACTTTGATAACATCAAGCAACAAAAGCGCGCACACATTTTGGCAAAGAAAGTGGCCTACTACTTTGATGACAACCCCATCTACTGTGAGTATTTGCGCGAGAGCACGTGCGTGTTTTCGGTCACCCTCAATGATGCGTACATCCAAGAATTTTGTGAGAAGGCCAAGCACGCGAACGTAAACTTTCAAACACACGTGCACGAGTTCATCAAGCAAGACAAGGAGCGTTGGTCCACGGTAGCATCGAGTTTTTGGAATGCTTGGAATGCATATCCCCCGTTCCCGCACATGAAGCAACGCCGCTTCCTCGAAGTGCAATTCATCATGGAGAAGCTGGGCGATTCTCGCGACTACGCTACTCTTGTTGACGTGGGATGCGGCGATGGCTCCCTCGTCAAGTGCCTCGAGCAATTTCTAGACGTTCGCGAGATACATTGCTACGATTTCGCGCCCCGGCTCATGTCGGCTATCGCATTCACGCAATCAATGTCACGCATTCACAAGCACGTTATTGACTTGAGTGTGAAAGAAAACCATGCTCGCATATGCGTTGGCGATGTCCTCGTGTGCGGAGGGATGATAAACTACTTGTTCGAGGACGACACTGTGGTCTCACTCTTACGTGCGTTCAAAGCGAAGCACGTGTTTATTCGCACGGCTTGCACCCTGAGGCAAAACGACGAGCGCATCTTGAAACAAAGCGTGAACTTGGGTGGTTTGGAGTACGCGTGCCTCTATCGAACCCTTGAGAACACGCGCGCACTCATTGAGCGCGCCGGCCTCCGCGCGTCTATAACGCGTCTTTATCCNGACGCCATAGAGAGCGCATACGGGACATTACAATTCATGTTCTANTGTTGTGCCGAGAATCAGAACCACGAAACACCAAAAATGGAACTCTCGCATAACAAATGAACCAATCATGTAATACGATGGACTTCGTAAATCTGGCGCGCTTAGCGAGAGATATGTTTACGAGTCTAAATTACAAAGTTCAGACAGATTGCGTGACACGCGACGGTNAATTAAGTAGCCTTGAAATGGGGGTCTTTACAGACAATGACACGTTGAAGCTCCATATCATCTTTGATGCAACACATAATCTGGTGATAGCAGGCCAATCGGACGAGTATTATGTCATGGACAGTTGTGAGACATTGGAACATATNATGAGCCTGGTGATATAAATTATATAGTATAGAGAAGATGGTCANGAACCGCTCCCTAACAAGCTCCGAGAGCGATGGGCGCGCCACTCTTGTCACGGGGCGCGTGTTTTTGGATTTGTTTCGCACAAACCCAGACCGCGCACTAGGCCAAATGCGTGAATATATCAATCAAAATGTAACTATTGAAATTCTCAAGCGCTACTTTGAGAAGATGCAACCTAAACAGATGCACCTGATATACAATTTGCTAGAGGCGGGGTACCACAACTCGAACTCTAACTCCGACTTTGTTCACACGCTCGAAGAGCTTTTTGGCCCCATCAACAGCTGGAAGCCCGTTGAGGTGAAGGGAGCTTTCGAGTCAATGTTTGACTTCGTGTCGGATGCAGAGCCGGAGGAGAAAGCGCGCGTCATGGCAATCATACAAGCGTGCGCAACGGGGGTGCCGGAGGCCAACATCCCGCGCTTCTCCGCACATTACCGCAAATTCTTGAAAATGCTGCCCGAGTTTCAAGCCGTTCAAGACAAGCTCCCGGAACAAATCCACCAAAACCGCGACCAGATTGTCGCGCGGTGGCGCAAGTCGCGCAAGCAAGTCGATACCATGAACGAGCAATGCCGGAACAGCACGGCCCTCTTGGGTGATGCGTGGGGCAAAATTCCGCGCCATCGACGATACGGCCCCATGAGCGACGGGTACTGCTACGATGCGGCGGATTTGGTAAAAATCATGATGGAGGACTTTGCCAAGGGCGAGTTGCCGTCGTCCCCCTTCACGCGCACTGTCTTTACATATGGCGTTCTAGATGATATTATCACACACTTGCAGAACAACGCAATCCCGCATCCGCCTATTCTCCCCATCATAGTGTACGGCTTCACGCACGGCTACATTCGCGGTTCTCTAGCNCATGGCGACGTTGAGCGCCGCTTTGACATGAANACGCGCATCAACCGCTACATGGAGGGGGCGATGCGCGATTGGAAGAAGGGTCTCAGCGAGGCGCATTGATTAAATCTTGTTACATGTAACTAGATATGCCTAAACCCAAACAAACCGTCGCTTCTTGCATGCGCGCTTCGAGCGTTCGCGGCGCAGGGTTGGTCGAGCCGTTTATTAGCAACGACCCCGGTGGCCCGGGCGCTGGCGAAGAGCTTGTCGTTCTCTCTATCAAGTTCCGTGTGAACTCGGAGTTCAAGGAGATGACGTACAAAAAGAAGACCGCTAACTTCACCTCGAGCGAAGTGGACGCCATCCGAAAGTTTGTTCCTGAACTTGAACTAATGGGCGGTGCAAAACGCAAAAAGGCGGCTGCAAAGGCCAAGTAAAAGATAGTATGCGTTTTGTTTTTTCAAATCAGCTTGTTGAGACGCTGGAGGTCGTTTAGGAGCCGGCAGCTTCGGTAGGTGTTCGAGAAATGGTCGTCCGTATACAAACACCATCGCTTTGATACACTCAGAAAGTTGATGTACTTGCGCATCATTAGTAGGTCGCATGAATCTGTCATCCTCTTGCCGTTGAGTGCGTTCTTGTGGTGTGTCTTGGCGAACTTTCCAATCTTGTTCAACATCTGGTTCCAGCCGGCGTCTGACGTGGGGATAGTGATTCCCGCAATCTTTTTCGGGTCATCCTTGTTGTCAACGCCGTTTAGAGCATTGTTCAAGTGCGAGCGCAACGTAACATACTTCTCGAAATCGCGAAGGTTACGGTTTGGGTTGGGCTCGAGCGTGTGCATCGAGCGCATGGAACGCATGCTTGCTTTTGTTGATGTTTCGAAAGAATGCATGTGTGCGTCATTTTTTGAGCATCTTGCACATCATGCCCCTAAAAAAGGAATCACATGTAACATCCTAGCCATAAACCAAACAAATGTGGGGAATGCCACAAGCGCCTGTGTGCGATCCATCTCACTTGCGTGCCGCAGATGGTAAGTGCTTTGCTTGCAGTTACAGCGCCGTATTTCCCGGGCAGCCGCCCCCTGCAAACTATTTGTTGCCGCCCCCTGCAAACTATTTGTTGCCGCCCCCTGCAAACTTGTTGCCGCCCCTAAAGGAAGAAGTTGCCCCGCGCAAGAAAAAGAAAACTATACCAAAATCCGTTAAAAATGCTGTATGGATTACGCATGTTGGCGAGAGCGTAGCAACTTCGACGTGTTTCTGCTGCAAAGTAAAAACGATAAGTCAGATGTCATACCATTGTGGTCACGTTCTTGCCGAAGCCAACGGTGGGGCTCTACATGTCGACAACATGCGGCCAATATGTGCTTCTTGTAACAGCAGCATGGGCGCGACCAATATGGATGATTTTCGTGCTCGTTATTTTACGTAATCGCTGTAAGCTGTTTTTGATGTGGTTTTGCAATAGAGTTATAAATCCATCTAAGGCTTTCAACATATTATCTATCTAATTAGGAGCAATGGCCCCAACTCATACGAACGAACCGCTACTCACGGAGACCAAGTCGCGACATGTGCTGTTTCCGGTAGAGTACCCTGACATTTTTCATTACTATAAACTCGCCAGCTCCTCCTTTTGGCTAGCCGACGAACTAAACTTTGCACAAGACCTCACGGACATTGAGAAGCTGACGGACAACGAGCGCTTCTTCATCACGCACATCCTAGCATTTTTCGCCGCTAGCGACGGCATCGTGAGCGAGAACCTCAGCGAGCGNTTCAGCAAAGACGTGCCCAAGCCTGAGGTGCGCGCCTTCTACGCCTTCCAAAATGCAATGGAGCAGGTGCACAGTGAGACGTACTCGCTGCTCATAGACACGTACATCAAGGACGCGCGAGAGAAGCACCTGCTCTTCAACGCTGTTGAGAACTTCCCGGCCATTCGAGAGAAGGCACAGTGGGCCATGCGCTGGATTGAGGACAAGGAGACGGGATTCGCGCAACGCCTGATTGCGTTCGCGATTGTAGAGGGCCTCTTCTTCAGCGCGTCGTTCTGCGCCATCTTCTGGCTGCGCGAGCGCGGTCTGCTGCCCGGCCTCTCGTTTGCCAATCAGCTCATATCGCGCGACGAGAGCCTGCACGCAGAGTTTGCATGCCTTCTGTACTCCAAACTCGAGAATCGGGTGTCGGAGTCTAGCGTGCACGACATGTTCCGGGAGGCCGTTGACATCGAGACGCGCTTCATCACCGAGAGCATCCCGTGCCACATGATTGGTATGAACGGCGAGCTCATGACCGAGTACATTCAGTACATGGCCGACCGCCTTCTCGCCATGCTCGGCTACGCGCGCATCTACAATGTCAAAAACCCGTTCCCTTTCGTGGAGACCTCGTGCCTCCAAGGCAAGCCATCCTTCTTTGAGGTGCGGTCGTCCGAATACAGCAAGGCGTCGGCCGTCACAGATTACAATGCAGAGGGCAGCCTATCTGTGAACGTGGATGCGGACTTTTGAATGGCTTTGCTTTGCTAAAAAAGCATTTAAAGATAACTCGAAAAACAAGTGTGGGTGGGAAAGGGGTTTGGTGTGGTTTGGTGTGGTTTGGTGTGGTGTGGTTTGGTGTGGTT
>JGI24768J34885_10000399_pt1 | contig 12928 bp, 8 predicted proteins | sample LakOntMetagenome_FD_34885 | JGI IMG/M metagenome (IMG submission 34885) | reverse complement strand
TAGGCCCTTACTTTACCCTGGCCAGTTGGAACCCCTACGAAGGCTTTCGCATGAAATTGGGCTTTCGCACCACGCCCGCCATATCCAAAAACATGCAAACCACCGGATTTTTGGCCTATGGATTTCGCGATCAAGCCTACAAATACGGTCTCAAAACAGACTTCATCCTGAATCGAACCTACTTCACCAAATTATCGCTCTCGCACACCTACGACACAGAACTCATCGGTATAACCGACAATGAACTGTACGCACAGAGTTTGTTTACTGCCTTTAACCTGTTTGGATCGAACAACATCACCCTCGTAAGGCAGAGCAAAGTCAATCTGGGCACCGACCTCAGACCTGGCTTGAGAGTCAATGTGGGTGCATTTCATGGCATGTACAACTTTCCGTATGTGAAAAACTACCGATTTGCGTATTATGCCAATTACCCCAATACGGATTCCACCACCATTTCCAACAAAATCACCAATGCGTATGTGTCGTTCCGTTTGTTTTATGAACCCAAGAGTTACGACATCCGCACCGATTACGACAGGATGACGTTCAGCGCGGGCGGACCAAAATATTCGTTGTATTTGCAGCAGGGCATCAAGGGCTTGTTGGGCTCGCAATACAACTATACCAAAGTGCAACTGGGCTATATATATGACCAAACCTGGAGCATCATGGGTCGCAGTATTTTTGGTGTCGATTACAACCAAGTATTTGGTTTATTGCCCTACCCTCTGCTCACGGTGTATGTAGGTAACCAAAGTTTCATGTACAGTCAAAACGCGTACAATCAAATGCGCATTTTTGAGTTTGTATCTGACAAGAGTCTGCAGTTGAGTTTTGAGCACCACTTCAACGGTTACATTATGAACCGCATTCCGTTGTTGAATCATTTCAAATTGCGCGAAGTAGTTTCCACCAAAGCGATTTACGGAACCTTGCAGGAGCGCAATCGCCAAATCATTCCCGCACAATGGGATGGACAGCCAATCACGCAATTCAAAACCTTCGACAAGAAACCCTACTGGGAAATTGGCGTTGGTATCGAGAATATTTTCAAGTGCATACGCATCGATTTGATATGGAGAATGACTTATCTGGAGCCCAACTCGGGTAGAAATGTGGGGGTAAAGGCGAGTTTTGCGATGTATTTTTAATATTTTAGTTCTATCAATGGCCCTTCAATAAAAATTCCATAAGAATTCAACCCCATGCTAATCCAACCTACATACACTTGCTTCGGCGCAGCTCAAAGAGTTACTGGTTCAAAACACTTGATAACAAGCAGTTTAGGCACGAAAATCCTCCTCGATTGCGGTTTGGTACAAGGCGAAGGTGCGGAAGGCGATGACCTGAACAGACATTGGGGCTTTGAACCCAGCAGCATTGATTGCGTGATATTATCTCATGCCCACATCGACCACACAGGACTGCTGCCTAGATTGGTGAGGGATGGATTCTCCGGACCAATTTATTGCAATTCAGCCACAAAGGATCTTTGCAATATGATGTTGCTAGATAGTGCGCACATTCAAGAGTCTGACCTCATGCGCGTGAACAAACGTCGATTGGCGCGGGGCGAAGATCCAATTGAGCCATTGTACAAAGAAATTGATGTTGTAAACACACTGTCGCAGATGGAAGTCGTTGAGGATGAATCTTGGTTTTCAATTGACGAGCTCTCCCAATTCCAAATGATCCCCAATGCCCATATATTAGGTAGCGGGTGCATCCATTTATCGCTCAAAACAATAACCGACAAAACCATCACACTCACTTACACGGGTGATATTGGAAGGCCGAACGATCAAATATTGGAGGGCCCATTCCCCTTCCCTCCATCAGATTATATCATTTGCGAAAGCACTTATGGCAATCGCGAGCATTTGCCCAGTGACGATGCAAAAGCGCCGTTGCTTGAGCTCATACACCACATTTGTGTGGAGAAACAGGGCAAAATCATCATCCCAGCTTTTTCTATTGACAGAACCCAGGAGATCATCTTTTTATTGGATCAACTAGCGCATGAAGAGAAACTCCCTGAGATAAAGGTATATGTAGACTCCCCCTTGAGCGTAAAAGCCACTCAAGTGATGTCATTGCATCGTGAAAGTTTTAATCCATCTATTTTGGACTATATCTCTCGAGACGGTGATCCGTTTGCATTTCACAATTTGCACTATGTTTCTAAACTTGATGAGTCGAAGGCCATCAACGAGGAAAAACAGCCGAGCATCATCATTTCTGCCAGCGGAATGGCCGATGCGGGACGCGTTAAACACCACATCGCCAACAACATCGAAAACCCCAATTGCGCGATTTTACTGGTTGGATATGCATCGCCCAGAAGTTTGGCAGGGCAGCTGATCGAAGGCAGAGAGGAAGTGAAAATTTTTGGCGATATTAAAAAAGTAAGGGCAGAAATTCATCGGATGGACAATTTCAGCGCCCATGCCGATTGGAAAGAAATGTGCGATTATCTGCTGTGTCAAGACCCCGCCAAAGTGAAGAAAATTTTCTTGGTTCATGGCGAACCCAGCAGCATGGCGAGCTTTGAAACCAAATTGAACAACCTGGGATTTTCTGATATAGAGCCCGCCAAAATGGGTGTATCTCACACTTTGATTTAACATGAAGAAAACAAAATCTATCGCGGCCTTGATGGGCTTATTCTTTTGGTCGAGCATGCTATTTGCTCAAGACGCAAGCCCAGAAAAATGGTTGGGCTACTGGAAAGGAACCGTTTCAGCAGGACCGATGCAAATTGGGTTATCGTTTCATGTAACACAGGTGGAAGGACAGTATCAATCCACATTAGACGTACCCATGCAAGGTTTGAAAGAATATGCAGTAGAATCCACTGTGGTGGATGAGAAAACTTCCTCTTTAACATGGACAATGGGTTTCGGGGCAACTTTTACCGGTCACTTGACAGGCTCAACCACATTGGAGGGCACCTGGAAACAGAACGGGCAGGAAATTCCTTGTGTGTTTTACCACAGTTTTTTCGACCGCAAGCCACAAACGCCGGTCGCCCCATTTCCTTACGAAGTAAAATTGGTAGATTTTTCACATCCTTCTGGAAAATTGAAGTTTTCAGGCACGCTGACTTACCCAAAATCGCCTGATAACGCCGGAGATTGGTCTGGAGAAAAGCTCAAAGAGGCGGCCGCCGGTAGCAGAATGGCCTTACCGCCAAAACCCATTCTCAGCGAAACCCCAATTGCATCCTTCCCCATCTTCCCGGCTGCGCCGGCCTTGGTGAAAGTCAATATTGACACGGCGGGTATTCACCACCAGTTCCCGGTTGTTTTGTTATTGTCGGGCAGCGGTCCGCAGGACCGAGACGAAACCCTAGGCGCGCACAAACCCTTTGCTGTTTGGGCCGACGCACTCACACAATCCGGATTTGCCGTTTTGAGGGTTGATGACCGTGGGGTTGGAAAATCTCAGGGAGATGTAAAATTCCTAGCCAACACCACCACTGAGTCTTATGTGAGCGACGCATTGGCCGCCATCAATTATTTGGGTACCTTGCCCATGATTGATACCACGCGGGTTTTTGTTATTGGCCATAGCGAAGGCGCTGCGGTAGCATTGATGTTGTCGAAAAAACGACAGCTTTCAGGCATTGTAACCTTGGCAGGAGCCACGAGCACCGGCATCGAAACCAGCGTTTATCAACTTCAAAACGAATGGAAAAACAACGGCTACGACTCTTTCACTTGCCATCATTTGGGCGATGCGCAACGAAAGTTGATTTGGTTATCCATTGAAATGGGTGAAAGCAGAAATCCAGAAAACAAGGATCTCCCACAACCAACCACAGGGGAAAAAGACCAATTCGCTTTGGCCTTCACCAAATGGGTGAAATCTAGGGACAAAAACTTCCAGAAAGCTTACAAAGTTTGGCGCAGTGATAATGCCAAAATCGCCAAGGTATACAAAGAGAAATCGGTTGAAACCTTCTTCGCAAAAAACTACATGCCATTGGGTTTCAACGCGTGGACGCGCTATTTTTTTCAGTTTGATCCGGTCCCCGATTTTTTAAATTTGAAAGATTGCGACATTTTGATGATTCAGGGGGGCCTCGACAAACAAGTGAATCCCATACCCACGAGACAACTTGTAAAATCGATGGAACAAGCGGGAATAGGTGTTACCTATGCCGAGTTCCCAAGTGTTAACCACATGATGCAACAGGCAAAAACCGGAAAGGTGTCGGAATATTTTGATTTGGAAGAGACCTTAACTGCTGGCGTTTACATCAAAACCTGCAGCTGGCTTTTGGATCATGCGCGATTGCGTTGATGAGCAATACTATCTAAATGCGGGAGTTAAGCCCCGCGAGTTTGCGGCGATTAAAAATCGATACGGAATCGTTCTCTGCGCATATCAGAATAATCCAACGGATTTGCAAAGTCCTCTACAAATTGCTTTCGATTTCGAACCAAATGGATGGCTTCATAAACAGCAGCACGCATGCTGCTTGGATCTGCTGTGTGCTTCCCTGCGATATCATATGCGGTGCCATGATCTGGACTTGTGCGCACGATTGACAAACCCGCCGTCACATTCACCCCATCCATAAAAGCCATAGTTTTAAAAGGGATCAGTCCTTGATCGTGATACATCGCAATCACTGCATCGAAATTCTTATAATTGCCGCTACCAAAAAATGCATCCGCAGAATATGGACCGTATACCAACTTACCTTGCTTAAAATGTTTAGCAATGGCTGGTTGTATGATTTTAACCTCTTCATCGCCCAACAAACCTTGATCTCCCGCATGAGGATTCAAACCCAAGACAGCAATTCTCGGCTTCAATACGTTGAAATCATTTCTGAGGGCATTGTATACCACTTCGATTTTTTGTTCGATTTTCTCTTGTGTGAGATATTTTTCCAATTGCGTAATTGGCACATGTTCTGTAACCAATGCCACGCGTAAATCTTCACAAGCCAGAATCATTGCATGCGATTTAGCACCCAAGGCTTCAGCCAAATACCCCGTATGTCCGGTAAAATTGGTAGAATGAGGAGCAACAGTAGATTTATCAATGGGCGCAGTGACCAACGCTTCTAAAAATGGTGCATCTGCCAAAGCCTTGTCAATGGCCAATAAAGCTTCTTTACCTGATTCAACCGAGGCGGTACCAATGGTAAAATCAACAGCATCATCATTAGACACCACCAAATTCAACTTACCCGGCTTCGCATCTGCAGCAGAGTTAACCATGTGATACATCGGCTCTTGAATGCCCAGGTGTTTCTTCCAAGCAACAAATGTTTTGGGATTACCATATAAAACCGGTGTACAGTATTTATAAATATTGGGATCTGAAAACACCCGCAATACCAATTCCATACCTACGCCTGAAGGATCACCTTGGGTAATTCCCAATACAACTTTATGATTATCCATTGATTTGCTGTCTTAAAAACTCCAAAGTTAAGCGAACGCCAACACCTGTGCCACCTTTTGGTGTATAATGACTGGCCGAAGTTGAAAATGCGGTACCTGCGATATCGATGTGTGCCCAAGGATAATTGGTAAAATGCCTTAAGAACATTGCCGCACTTTGTGCGCCACCTTCACCTTTACCAAGGTTTTTCAAATCTGCTATCCCCCCTTTAATTTCTTCATAATACTCTTCCCACAAAGGCAGTTCGGCCAATCTTTCATAGGTTACTTCCCCTGCTTTTTTCAACGATTTAACTACAGATTCTGGCGCTTGCGCCATCAATGCAGAACCGTAAGTACCCAAAGCCCTGGCAGCAGCCCCGGTGAGCGTAGCGTAATCTATCACCAATTGTGGATCATATTTCTTTGCAAAAGCCAATGCATCCGCCAGGATCAATCGCCCTTCTGCATCTGTATTCAAAACTTCAACGGTTGTGCCGTCAAACATCGTAATGATGTCTCCCGGACAAGTGGCCATTTCACCTGGGCGATTGTCGGTGGCTGGCACCAAACCCACTATCCAAATGGGCCAATTCAAACGCGCAACTGCCTCAAATACGGCACCAACAACTGCTGCGCCACCCATATCGCATTTCATCATGTCCATGCTATTGGGCGTGGGCTTCAAGCTCAATCCACCGGTATCAAACACAACACCCTTTCCTACCAAAACAATCGGCTGTGCATTTTTTGCCTCTTTGGGCTTATATTCTAGTACCGAAAATGTAGGAGGCTCTTGACTTCCGCGATTCACCGCCAACAAACCGCCCATTTTCAAACTTTCAATTTGGGCTTCCCCAAAGACTTCTACTTTAAATCCAGCATCCACGCCCAATTCGGTAAATGCGTCTGCTAAACCTTGCGCATTCAAAGAGTTAACAGGTTCATTCACCCAATTTCTCGCAGTATTCACAGCATTACAGACCACTTGCACTTCGTGTAATTTCTCTTTGCCTTTCCCACTCATCGTTACTTGAAGTGGCGCATTCGCCGATTTTTTTGTTAGATATTTATCAAACCTGTAATCGCTCAAGAGAAATCCTTCGGCAAAAGCCAATGCTTTTGAAGCTTCCCAATCAATGTTGGTGATTTCTACAGAGGTAATACCCTTGGGCAAGCTCATAAAACACTTGTTGCCTTCCTTTCTCAATTTCTCATGCTCGATAACATTTCCCTTACCTGAGTGGATTACACCCATCAAACAACCTTTGGGACCATTGTAAAGATGCAAACTTTCTTCAGCGGATTGCGACCAAAATGCGGCAATCGACGATGGTAACTTTGCAGTAACAAATCCTTTTGAATTGGAAGTTAAATAGATTTCGGCGTTCATACTGCAAATTAACGCAATCAACGCGGTAAACCCCGTATTTTTTGCAATAATGCCCAAAGAGAAAAACATCGTTGTGAATTGTGCAGAAATGCGCAAAATCCTCACCATCATCGCACTATTTTTGCAATGAAGCATATGCAAAAAATTAGAATTGGTATTTTCTTTGGCGGTCAGTCCCGTGAGCGTGAAGTTTCATTTGCCGGGGGCAGAACGGTTTATGACAACCTCGATAAACAACTCTTTGAACCCGTACCCATTTTTGTTGATTCATTCGGCAATTTCTGCCTGTTGAATTGGGAATATGTGTACAAGGGAAGTATTCGTGATTTCTATCCACCCACATTCATTCACGAAAATCATCAACAATCACCTTGCCTTCCAGATCTACCCCACGGATTTCAAGTATATGCCGAAAGCATCGAACACATAGCTCAAAATAGGGAAGCACAACTCAAAGTTTTAAAGGAAATAGGCAAACCACTTCAAATGGAGGAGTTGAAATCACTCATTGATTTTGCTTTTCTCGCTTTACATGGCACATTTGGAGAAGATGGCTCCATTCAAGGTTTGTTGGAATGGCTGGGAATCCCATATTCAGGTTCCGGCATTTTGGCCTCTGCCATGGGCATCAACAAAGCCGTTCAAAAAGATTTCCAAACCACCGCTGCCCTTTACATCAATGATTTCACAACCATTCACAAAAGCGATTGGCTCAACGCCAACGAAGCACAAAAAAAACAGTGGTTCGTAGGATTCAATATCGATTTTGAAGAGAAATTCGTCATCAAACCCGCACACCAAGGATCCTCGTTGGGTGTTAGCATATTGAAGCAACCCAGCTTTCATGAATTNTGCACNGCNATGGANTTGGCATTTTTTCGACTTTATATTCACAAAGAGGTATGGAACAGCACACCCCTTGATGAAAAAATCAGACAAATCAAGCACCTCACAGACCTACGAAGCGGCTTGGGCTTGCCGCTCATTGCCAATGAAACTACCATTTATCTGCCAAACGAACTGCTAAATTTCCTCGACAACCAACTCGCCAACAACGAAAAGGTTCTGCTCGAATCCACTGACAGTGAATCTTTGGTACTCGTGGAATCCATGATTGAAGGCAAAGAATTTAGCTGTATCGTTGTTGCCGATGCCCATGGAATACCCTTTGCACTACCCCCAACAGAAATCCGGAAATCAGGTGATTTATTCGATTATCGAAGCAAATATTTACCCGGTTTATCGAACAAAGTCACACCCATCGAAGTACAAGAGGAAATACTCAACAACATCCGCTTCGCTTGCTGCCAACTATACAACCATTTCGGTTTTGAAGTGTATGCGAGAATCGATGGATTTGTAGACCAAGATGGGGAAATCTTCCTGAACGACCCCAACACCACTTCTGGAATGATGCCATCGTCTTTCTTTTTTCACCAAGCGGCAGAAGTAGGACTTAATCCAAGTGCATTTCTTACTTTGATTTATTTCAACTCATTGAGGGCCCGAATCCAAGGCCACCCAAAAGGGAATGTTTTTCACGAGTTGCTTGAACGAAGCGAGCATTTGAAACACAATGGCAGCGAGAGCGCAACCAGTAAGAAAAAAATTGCGGTGATTATGGGTGGATATAGTTTCGAACGCCACATCAGCATGGAAAGCGGTCGAAATATTTATGAAAAACTCAGCAGCAGTCCAGATTTTGAACCCATTCCCATTTTCTTAGCAGGAGACAGTATATCATATCGATTGTTTCACTTGCCATTGAACATGATGCTCAAGGACAATGCCGATGACATTCGAGATAAAATCCTGAATTACCATGAAAACAAGGCCCTGAATATCATTCAAATAGAAAGTGAAGCCATTACCAAAGACTACCTCAGTAATCGTCCAGTTTTCAAACCCGAAGAAATCTCATTGGAATCATTGAGTCATCTTTGTGAAGGAGTATTCATTGCGCTGCACGGCAGACCCGGCGAAGATGGCACCATACAAGAAGACCTCGCCAAATGGGGCCTTTACCACAATGGAAGCCTGAGTCACTCTGCATCCATCACCATCAATAAATTTGAAACGAACCGAATATTACGTGAAAAAGGATTCTTGGTGGCCAACCACACCATCGTAATGAAATCGGATTGGCAATCAAAAGGACTACATTTAAGCCAAGAGATTTGCAAAGAATTTGGCCTTCCTTTAATTGCAAAACCTGCCGACGACGGTTGCAGCGCTGCGGTGCGAAAAATCAAGTCCCCAGAAGAACTCAATGATTATTTATCCGCCATTTTCCGCGATACCATTCACCCAAGCCCTGAAGTTTGTTCAGCATTAAACATCAGAATTACAGATGAAATGCCACAAAAAAACGAGATTCTCATCGAACAATTTATCGATAGAGAAGGCGCTGTACGATTCTTAGAAGTCACAGGCGGTATGCTCACCCATTACAACGAAAACGGACAAATCCAATACGAAGTCTTTGAACCCTCAGAGTCCTTGGCTGAAAGTGAAATCTTGAGCTTGGAAGAGAAATTCTTGGCTGGCCAAGGTCAAAACCTCACTCCATCGAGATTTTCCGCAGATCCAATGGAGCAGAACAGAATCAGTTTGGCCGTTCGCAACACCCTTGAATCCGTTGCCAAAGCGTTAGACGTAACCGGATATTGCAGAATCGATGCCTTTGTAAGAATATTCGAAAATGGCCAAGTTGAAACGGTCATAATTGAAGTAAACTCGTTACCTGGAATGACCCCTGCCACATGCATTTATCATCAAGCCTCCATAAACGGCTACAAACCCTTTGAATTCATCAGAGAAATATTGAAATTTGGAGAAAACAGAATATTGTGAAAAACTGGTTATACAACATAGGATTCGGAGGATTATTCGTTGCGGTGATGATAACTATCGCCTATTTCGGATTGGATTACTATACCCGACATGGCGATGGCATTTTAGTGCCAAACATACTAAAAACCAAACCTTTTGAAGCGGAGGAAAAGTTGGCAGCATTGGACCTAAGAATGAAAATCATTGATACCGTTTACATGGACAAGATGAAGCCCGGCGTGATTGTTGAACAACTTCCAGCTGCAGATGAAGATGTGAAATCGGGCCGCGTCATTTATGTTACTGTAAACGCAACATCTCGCCCACGCGTTGGCATGCCCAAACTTACCGATTGCAGTTTAAATTTGGCCAAAGCCTTGCTCAAAAATGCTGGATTGGTGTTGGGGAATGTATCGCGCGAATATGCTGAATATGGCAACAACTTGGTTACATCTCAGCGCGTTGGTGGTCGCAGTATCGAAGCAGGAGAAAAAGTGCTCAAGGGAACAGTTGTAGACATCACCGTAATCGACAGTGAAATGTCGCCCAATACAGACTCCACTGCCAATATCACAGAGCCAACCGATTCCGAAGAATAATCTCAATTGTTTTATCCATTACAAAACGTTGTACATTTTTTTAAAATATTTCAACCCTTTTTTCGTTAAATTAGCACGTGAAAATTTTTATCTAATCATTTTCAGTATTCAAACACCACAAAGAATGCGCTTCAAACGCCTAGTAATCGCCCTATTGATGTCCTTTGCAGGCTATGCACAAGCGCAACAATTTGTACGATTACAACCCATTCAGCATCGGGCTATAGACGCGGTTCCTGCATCATTAAAAAGCCTAATATCATGGGGTATTTCTGACACGCTCACACTCCCTTTCTTTGAGGATTTTGCTCACATCTCAGGCTATCCCGATAGCAAACGTTGGGTAGACAATTTGGTATGGATCAACAATTCATTCCCAAAAAAAGCGCCAAACTTTGGTGCTGCAACTTTTGACCACCTCAACGCATTCGGAAATCCTTACCACACCCTGGATAAAAGAGAAATGGTGTATGCAGACAGCCTCACGTCTCAGCCAATCAACTTACAATTTAAAAGAGTGGGCAGTCAAACCATCAATTACAAACCCACCGATTCCATTTTCATTAGCTTTTTCGTTCAACGTCAAGGCATTGGTGATGCACCTGAATCCGAAGATAGTTTGTTGCTCTATTTCAAGAACATCAACAACGAATGGGTTAAGAAATGGGGAATTTCAGGGGGATTTGTAGGTGCTTTTCAAGAATATTTCGTTGCCATAGCAAGCTATGATTTTTTTATCCCCAATTTCCAATTTCGTTTTGTAAATCATACCAAAGCCACAGGCAATTTAAACCACTGGCACTTGGATTATATTCGCATTGAAAAGAATCGGCGATCCAACGAAAAAACCATCCAGGATGTGGGAATCGGAAATGTAAACCATGGTTTATTTATGGACTATTCCAACGTCCCTTTTTCGCACTACAAATACAACAATTCTATCCGCGGCACTGGCCCTGCATTGGTCGCAAGAAATATGAACGCCACCGCCGTTCAAACCCGCTTTCAACTCAGTATTTTTAACCAATACAACAAAGAGGTTTACAAAAAGCCATTTTCAGCAAGCACGAGAAATCTCAGCGCAATGGGCGATACCACCGAAAAGTATGAATCATTGTTGTTCGATTCCCTGTCTTCCGCCACGCCTAAACTGAAATTCGTTTACAGTGTAAATCCCCAAAGTAACGACGTTACCCCCGATGCTTACAACGCTGAAACCAACAACAACACAATCATTCAAACTCACCAAATGATGCCGTGGTATGCCTACGACGATGGCAGTGCGGAAGGAGGATTTGGCTTGGACTATGCTTATTTGGGCAATCTCAAAGGACAGTTCGCAATGGAATTCAATGTAATCAAATCAGATTCATTGCGTGGTTTGGCCATCTATTTCAACCAAAGCTTAACAGATGTTAGCGCAAGAAGCTTTAAACTTCGCATCTGGAAAGAAATCAGCCCCACAGGCAGGCCAGACAACCAAGACAAATTGATGTATGAAGTCCCAATGGCAAGACCGCTTTATTCAGATTCCATCAACGGATTTTCATACATTTTCTTCGATTCTGTTTTATTCCTCACTGCGGGCAAATACTACGTGGGTTGGATACAGCAAATGCCCTATGTTTTGAACATCGGTTACGACAACAACTACAGATTCCAAGGAAAAGAACAATCTAACCCCCACCTTTATAGCAATTTACTCGGCAGTTGGGAATATGCAGGGAGTGACGCAAAAGGAACCCCCATGATTAGAATGCTTTTTGGTGAAAGAACAGAATATTCATTCAGTACAAACTCATTACCGAAACCCCAAATCAGCATTTACCCCAACCCCTGTAAGGATTTCATTCACATCAATGGCAATTTCACAGAGGAATCAAAAATTGAAATTTGGGATATCTCGGGTAAACTGCACATACACTGTCAATACTTGAATCGTATATTTGTGGGAGATTTGAAGCCGGGGCACTATCTCATCAGATGCATCGGTAAGAACAATCAAATCGCATATTCCCACTTTATCAAGTCATGAGTCAAGATATCTCGGTAATCGAATTACAAAAACGCCTCAGCGCCGGCGAAAAAATCAACCTTTACGATGTTCGTGAACAATACGAACACGATGAATTCAACCTCGGTGGCATCCTCATTCCTTTGGGTGAATTACCCGGCCGATTGGAAGATCTCGAGGAATTAAAAGACCAAGAAATCATCGTTCATTGCAGAAGTGGTGCTCGCAGTGGCACAGCTAAAATGTTCTTGACACAAAATGGCTTTACNCAAGTGCGCAATTTGATCGGCGGGGTTTTGGATTGGCAAGCCCAGTTTGGATCCTAAGCTCATCCCAAGTTGAAATCTCGGCAGCTGATCATTTCCCTGGCCTTCACCGGCATTTCCGCTGTTACCCTGTCGCTTTGGTTCACTCAAAACCCTGAACCCACCGCGCCTGCCTTTAGAAACTTGGGCGATTCAGCCACTTACGTAGGCATTGACGCTTGTAAAGGTTGTCACTCCGACAAACATGCCACCTTCATCGAAACAGGTATGGGCATGAGCTTTCACAAAGCAGAAAAGCAATATTCGAAAGCCAATTTTGTGGGCATCAAGCCGGTATACGACAAAAAGTTAGACCTCTACTATTTCCCCTACTGGCAAAACGAATCGCTNTACATTCAAGAATTCAGNCTTCAAGGCAGGGA
>JGI24768J34885_10000398_pt1 | contig 12929 bp, 10 predicted proteins | sample LakOntMetagenome_FD_34885 | JGI IMG/M metagenome (IMG submission 34885) | reverse complement strand
GCGGAGGAAAAGAAAAAGTAATAATCCCTGAATCATTCAGTCATCATAAAGAAAGGGCGAGATATTTATCTCGCCCTTTCTTTATTTGGTAAAAGCGTAAACAGTCCCAGTTGATTTTATTTCATCAATCAGATTTCGAATGAATTCATGGACTTTTTTCCACTAAAAAGCCCAAAAGTAAAAATATTTTCCACTATAGGCTCATAAATCGAAAATATTTTCCACTATAAACGGATATGCCAAAAAGTGGAAACCCAATTTATTCTCGATCTAACTATAAATCAGAATATCAATTACAAAATCGATTCTCGAACGCGAATCAATTTCTGCATCAGCCCTTCAAACTGATCCATGGGAAGCATATTGGCACCATCGCTCTTGGCAACGGCAGGATTTGGATGCGTTTCAATAAACAAACCATCGCAACCAACCGCAATGGCTGCCTTGGCGATGGTTTCAATCAACGCTGGCTTGCCGCCTGTTACACCACTGCTTTGGTTGGGTTGTTGCAAACTGTGGGTAATATCCATCACCACCGGTGCTCCAAACTTTTGCATTTCAGGGATGTTCCTAAAATCAACCACCATATCGCCGTAACCAAACATATTTCCACGGTCCGTGAGCATCACGCGATCGTTTCCGCAATCAATGCACTTCTGCATGGCATGATTCATCGCATCGGAACCAGCAAACTGACCCTTTTTGATGTTCACCCATTTCCCNGTCTTCGCAGCAGCNGCCAACAATTCAGTTTGTCGGAACAAAAACGCTGGAATCTGCAATACATCTACATATTCCGCAGCCATTGCCGCTTCATGGGATTCGTGAATGTCTGTCACAGTGGGTATCCCAAAATGAGCCCCTACTTCGGCCAAAATCTGTAAGGCCTTTTCATCGCCAATGCCCGTAAAAGAATCCATGCGAGACCGATTCGCTTTGCGATAGCTCCCCTTGAAAATTAAGGGCAACTGAAGACGTTCACTCACCCCAACCAAATGTTCAGCGATTTCAAATGCCATATCACGGCCTTCAATGGCACAAGGACCGGCCATCACGAAAAAACGATTGGTATCGGTAAAATGAAGTTTGGGAATTGCAGGGATCATACTGCAAAGATATTCTTTTGGGTTGGCAAGAACTCAATAACTATAAAAGCTGAAGCTCTGATTGTTCCCGTTTTTGTCTTTTCCCACGATTTCTATACGCCCGCGCGCGCCTTCCATCGCCGATATCAAATCCTCGGGCTCTTGATACGTTTTGCCATTGAATTTCACCATCACGAAACCTTCACCCAGTCCCATCTGTGAAATGGTTTTGCCTCTTTGGATATTCATCAACCTCACCCCGCTGCTCAACCCATATTTCTGCAAATCACTCGCACTCAAAGGTTGGAAATCCGCCCCCAACAACTTGCTGTTCACCGCGCCTTTCATCAACAACGCTTGATTTTCTGTCTTTCCGATAAGATTCAACCGCACAAGTACCTCTTTGCCCTCTCTCAACGCTTTCATCTCCAATTGCTGCCCAGGTCGTTTATACGCCAAATGCTCATCGAACATGGGCTTACCATCTACAGGAATGCCCCCGAGCTGCGTGATGACATCGCCCACCTTCAAGCCCGCTTTATCCGCTGGGCCCCCTTCCACCAACTCCATCACCTTTACCGCGTCATTGGTTAAACCCAATCGCTGCAAATCATCCGCACTGGCTTCTCCCACTGTCATCCCCGAAAAAGCACGCAAAACCACACCATTGTCCATGAGATCCGCCACCACTTTCATGACAATATTGGCGGGAATGGCGAACCCATAACCAGAGTAGCTACCGGTATTGCTTTGAATGGCTGTATTGATACCCACCAATTCGCCCCTAAGGTTTACCAACGCACCACCAGAATTGCCCGGATTGATGGCGGCATCGGTTTGTATGAAACTTTCAATTGGGAATTGATTCTTTACGATATTGATGTTGCGACCTTTAGCACTCACGATCCCTGCGGTTACCGTACTGGTTAAGTTGAAAGGATTGCCAACGGCGATGACCCACTCACCCACTTTTACCAAATCTGAATTCGCGAATGCAATCGCTGGCAAATTCCCAGCTTCGATTTTGAGAACGGCCAAATCCGAACTAGGGTCTGTCCCNACCACCTTGGCGGTGTATTCCGTTTTGGGTTTGTTCAGTACCACAGTGATTTTATCGGCCCCTTGAATCACATGGTTATTGGTAACAATATAGCCGTCTTTGCTTACTATCACGCCAGATCCAGTGCTCGCCGCCTGTCCCCTAGAACCAAACGGATCGAAGTCCCAAAACAATCCGCTGAAAGGACTTTCGTACTGCACGGTGCTTACGGTTTTGATGAAGACCACACTTGGCGTACTGCTCGCCGACGCTTGCTCAAACCCAACGGGGGTGGCCGAATTCACAGACATCGCCCTAACATCGGATGAAAAACCAAAGTCGTTGGCCACGCGCAAACCATGGGAGGCGGGTCTAAGCCAATTGGAATTGTATAGCCATGCGCCGGCATATCCAAATATCATCGACAAAAACAAGAGGGCCGAGCCCAATAGCAACGATTGTTTGAATGTGAATTTCATATCCAGGGGAGTGTCAAAAACATTGCCAAACCATCAGTCAACAATCCATGGCTGAGAAGAACTGAAAAGTTGTCAGTTTATATCTATTGGGTTAGAACTACCCCCAAAGTCCCAATAACAAATTATTACCAAACGATTACATACCGGGGAACAAACCGCGCTGTAATGCGGGATCATTGCGCCATGGCCCTGGCATCATCAAAACGATGATCACCAACGCTGCCAATAATAACCACTTGGTATTTGGCTTCGCCGCTTTTGCTGAACGATGTGCAATGGTCATCAAAACAACGGCAATTACCATCATCAAAGCATGCTCTACAGCGAAAAATCTAACAGCCGCATTTTTCATCGCCTCGCCCATTCCTAAATTTTTGATTTGCTTCAATCCCCAATCTCCACCAAACCACTGAACCAAACCAATTAATAACATCACGTGGGATGAAATCAACATGATCAATGTCTCTTTTCCATTTTTGCCTTTGAAGGCGTTTAACAAAGACCAAATCAACGTGATAACAATCACCCAACGCAGCAAATTGTGCAAATGAACCAAACCTGTATACATAATGTTATTTTTGAACGAATATAGAAAGAAAACAAAATCCATACGCAGAAAGTTGATCTCATCATGAAAAAAAATATCCTTCTAACACCAACGCAACAACGTTCACTATGGATGTTACTTTGTTTGGGAATTTCTTTCTCCGTGCAAGCCCAACACTACCTGATCCCCACGCGGTTTAGCGAATCACCTACGCCACAACCACCAAACTATAGCCTCCCAAATCATTGGAGTGCACTGCCCACCAAACAAGACCCAGCAGACTTAACGCCCCGCGGTTATCTCCAAAATCAAGAACAATCCCCCGCTGATGTGTTTTTCATCCACCCCACCACTTTTCTCGATAAGCCGAAAACGGAATTTAAATGGAATCAGGACATTCGTGATGAAAAACTCAATCTCGACGTAGATAACAGTCCAACCAAATTCCAAGCCTCTGCTTTCAACCTGGCTGGAAAGGTTTATGCGCCACGATATCGCCAAGCACATTATTCCGTTTTCTTAACTCAGCACCTTACCGATAAACAAGCCGCGTTAGATACTGCTTATGCTGATGTTTCTGCCGCATTTGCCTACTATCTCAAACACTACAACAATGGCCGTCCATTCATCATCGCATCGCACAGCCAAGGCACAATACATGCCGCCCGAATACTCAAAGAACACATCATCAACACCCCACTCCAAGCCCAACTTGTTGCCGCATACATCCCTGGAATGGCCGTCCCTCAAGACTCTCTCATTGGCCTACCACCTTGCACAAACGATTCGGCCACCGGTTGCTTTGTGAGTTGGTGCACCTACGAAAGGGGCTATATCCCGCCCGATTATGAACTGGGATTGGCCCGAGCAATTTGTGTAAACCCCATTAGCTGGCAACCCAATGAAACATACACACCGAAAACAATTCACAAAGGTGCCGCCTTACGTCCGTTCGAATTGCCTTTGTATCAAATCTGTGACGCTCAGGTTCACGGTGGGATTCTGTGGGTAACCAAGCCCAAGTTCCGAGGCTCTTGGCTGTGGAAAGACAAAAATTACCACATGGGCGACATCAATTTATTCTATTTTGATATTCGCAACAACGCAGCGAAACGGGTTCAATGTTTCGTTCAGCAAAAATAGTCACAACCCTTTCGAACAGTCGATTTCAACCACTTATAATCGATTATAACCGTTTTAACTGAAATTTAATCGGATACATCCGACTATAATCGTTTTAAACCGTTTCATTGCGTGAAAGTCAACTGGTGGAAATGTATTTTTGCAGTTGCCATGATTCACATGAATTGGAAAAAAACTTTGAAAATCACAGGTATCACCCTGGCTACACTATTGGTTATCCTTTTGTTGTTGCCCTTCGCATTCAAAGGTAAAATTGTGAGTGCCATTCAAAAGGCCGCCAATGAAAACCTCAATGCCACAGTGCAATTCGATAACGATGTATCTGTTGGTTTGATCCGCAATTTTCCCAACTTGAGCGTGGGTATCAACCATCTGAAAATCGTTGGTAAAGACTCCTTCGCCAATGATACCTTGATTGATGCGCCTCATTTGGGTTTGGTGATCGACATCGCCTCCATCCTCAATGGCAATGAAACAATCATTAGAAAGGTGCAACTCACCAATGCCAGAGCCAAAATCATCTTTCTGAAGAGCGGAGCCGCCAATTTCGACATTGCAAAAGCCGATACCGGAAAAGTAGAACCCACTCCATCTGATAGCAGCGCTGCCATGTCGCTCAAAATCAATGAACTCAACATCGAAAATACCCGCATCCATTATGTAGATCATTCCCTGGATTTTGAATTGATCACAAACGGCACCAACCTCAATTCCAGCGGGGACTTTGCAGATGCACTCTTCACCCTCGAAAATGAAATTGGCATCGATCAATTGACCATGAATTTTGGCGGAATGACCTTACTCTCTAAAGCGAAAATCAAAGGCAACACAAATATCAACATGGATATGAATCAGATGAAATTTGGTTTTGCCGACAACGAATTTAAAATCAACGATTTACCTCTAAAAGCCAAAGGATGGATTAAAATGGGCGAAACCGATATGGACATGGATATCGATGTGAGCACACCCAACAGTGATTTCAAATCGTTCTTGAGTGTGGTCCCCGGCTGCTACACCGAAAATTTTGCCGATGTAAAAACCAGTGGCACCATGGGATTGGCATTCACCATGAAAGGCATCATGAACGATCTGCGCATGCCCGCCACCCATGTGGAACTAAAAATTAAAGACGCCGGATTCCAATACCCTGCTATGCCTGCCAATGCCAGCAACATCCAGTTGAATTTCGCGTTGGACAATACCGATGGCAATCCAGACAATACCCATGTGGTGATTGCTCCATTGAGTGCAAATTTAGGCGGAGATCTATTGGCCGTATCGCTGGATATGAAAACCCCCGTAAGCAATCCTTACGCCAATGGAAAAGTAGATATCAATTTGCACCTAGATCGCTGGAAACAATTGATGCCACTAGAATCAGGCACCCAAGTTTCCGGGGAAGTGGATGCGCATTTCAATTTTGATGGACATTTCAGTGCCATCGCCAAGGAGCAATTCAACGATTTAAAGGCGGGGGGTAACATCGCCCTCAAGAACATCGCATATACCTCTGCTGCCACGTTGCCACTGAAACTTCAACAATTGGATATGAGTGTAAGTCCAACCGACTTCAACATCACCGTAAATCAATTGCAGTATGGCAAATCGGCGATGAACATCAACGGCAAACTCCAAAACATGTTGGGGTACTATTTGAACGATGAAACGCTGAAAGGCCAGTTGGTTATCAATAGCAACAGCATGGATTTGAACGAATGGATGGCTTCGATGTCGGATGGAGCAACTGCGGAGACAGCACCCAACACAGAATCAACGAAGGAAGAGTCCAGTCCGGCCCCCGCGACCGACGCAAGTTCAGCACCCCGAATTCCCGAGAATTTGGACCTCATGTTCAACATGAACGTAGGTCGATTGCTTTACGAAGATTACGACCTACAACAAGCCACGGCAAAAGCCGAAATCAAAGACGGGACACTCAACGTAAATCCTTTGGCAGCTTCCATGTTTGGTGCGCGTGTTGAAATCGCTTCGATGTCGTACTCCAACCCCATCGGCGGGAAACCCACAGTAAAAGGAGGATTCAATATTTTGAATGTAAACCCAGCCAATTTGGCCACTACCCTATCTCTGGTGAAAGAATACGCACCCATTGTTGGTAGAATCCAAGGCTTGGCGAATATCGAAACGCAAATGGGTATGCAGTTGAAACCCAATATGGACATGGATTTGGCCACACTCACCGCCGGCGGATTGTTCAACTTGTTCAGTGGCAACTTAGACGTCCCTTCGTGGATGGGCGATGCCGCCAAACAATTGCAATGGGGCGCTGGTGATAAAATGTCGTTGAAACCAACCAAAGCCGGATTTTTAATAGAAAATGGACAGTTTAAATTGAAGGATTCCATTGGCGTGAACCTTCCCAAAGAATGTCAAATGAAATTGGGTGGCTATGTAGACTTGAGCAAGCAATTGCACTTGGGAGGTACCTTGATGGCCAAGGGGCGAAAATTGCCATTCACAATTACGGGGGATATGAAAAATCCGAAATTGACCGTGGGATGGAAGGGCGCATTGAAAGAAGCGGCGGCACCTGTGATTGCCCAACTGAAAGACAAAGCGTTTGATGCACTCAACAAACAGGTGGCCGAGATATTGAAAGAGGCCAAGGAAAAGGCTGATTTGATGAGAACCAACGGAAAAGAAACGGCCGAGAAAATGCGTACCGAAGCCAAAGAATTGGCCGCAAAACAGCGATCAGAGACGGACAAAGCGTATACTTTCGCCATGGACAAAGCCAAAAAGGAAGCGGATGCATTGGTAGCGGCTGCGAAAGACCCCATTCAGAAGAAATTGGCCAAAGTAGCCGCTGAAAAACTGCTCAAAGAAGCCGATAAAAAAGCCACCGCCGCAAAAGGTGAAGGATATAAATTGGCAGACCAAACCGAGGCCACTGGCAACCAAAAAGCCAATCAATGGGAATCTTCCGTNAACGACAAGGCAGACCAGGTTGAACTCGCTGCCAAAAATCGAACGGATGAAATGATCAAACAAGCCAAGGCAAAGGCCGACGCTGCCACAAAGTAATCACAACCCAAAGAAACATCGGTGATCGCAGGTTTGGTATTGGCAGGGGGCGAAAGCAGGAGGATGGGCCACGACAAAGCCTTGATCACTCTGGGCGATAAGCCCGCCTATTTGTACATGGCCGATTTGTTGTTGCCATTTTGTGATGAGGTGTATGTGAGTTGCAGGGAAGATCAACAATTGACTTTCGGAGAGAATCCAAAGGTGGTAGGGTTGTTTGACCAGCCAGCTCACGCCGGCCGGGGCCCCATGAGTGGTATCCTCTCCTACCTGAATCATTGCTCAGACAATCAATCCCAGTTTTCAGACAATCAATCCATCGCCCCAACAAACGGACTCCTTCTACTCGGTTGCGATTATCGCAAAATGACCGAAGAAACTCTGGGTCGGGTGGTGGCAGTCGGACAAACCCAAGGTCGCATCTGCTGCTACCAAAACCACATAACGGGATTCATCGAACCACTCGTGGCCTACTACCCCGCAGAAATCCTGCAGCAAGTCCCAGAATTTGCGAAAGAGAATTCATCGCTCAGACAATTCGTAGAAGCCCACAATCCTTGTATCTTGCCCACCGACATCCAAACCTTGCAAACCTTGAGAAGCTTCGACCAATGAGCGACAAATTCAGCATATCTCCCACCGAAGTACATCGACTTGAAGGTCAAAAATTGAGCCTACAGCCCGATTTCGTTGCTGTGGAAGAACCCCTCGAAATCAAACTACTCGTGGGCGATTCAACAGCTGCCCAACCGATTTCGGTCACAATGCGCACCCCGGGAAACGACGAATCCCTGGCCTTGGGATTTTTGTTCACCGAAGGAATCATAAAACATAGCAACGACGTTCAATCCATTCATGTAGCGGAAGACCCCTACGGAAACGCTTTAACGGTTCAACTGAAATCGCATGTAACCGTGGATCTCGCCAAATTGGAACGACATTTTTATACCACCTCCAGCTGCGGGGTTTGTGGCAAGGCATCGCTCGAAGCTGTGCAGCAGCAATGCAACATCGAACTGCCCAAAACCCAGTGGAAAGTGCCTTCGCAGGTGCTTTATTCGCTACCAAATTCATTGAGAAACCAACAAGCCAATTTTGCCCAAACCGGCGGTATTCACGGTTGTGCTCTGTTTGATTTAGATGGAAATTTCATCCTTTCGGCGGAGGACGTGGGCCGTCACAATGCGCTCGATAAATTGATTGGTCAGAGTATTTTAAATTCTCATAGAGAACTCGATACCCCCGAGCAAACAGGAAAATCTATGTCAACCATCCCCCTCAGCAACCACATACTCATGCTCAGCGGAAGAATTTCCTTTGAATTGGTCCAAAAAGCCGCCATGGCCGGTATTCGATTTATTGCTGCGGTGGGCGCTCCATCTAGCTTGGCCATCGACCTCGCCGAAGACATGGGCATCACCCTGGTGGGTTTTCTCCGTGGTGAACGTTGCAACATTTACACCCATCCCCACCGTGTGAATCCATGAAAATCCGCATTACCGACAACACCCTTCGCATTCGACTGTCTCAAAGCGACTTAACAGATTTGTCAACCCTGAAACCTGTCACCGTATCCCTACCTATGGGTGCCTTGGAATTCACCATTCAATTACAAGTGCAACAGTCTTACATCCATGGGGCCGCNAANACTGCNGAAACGCACTTTGACAATGACTCCGAAATTCACTTTGATCATCATTCAATNAATATCTCCATTGCATCAAACCAGCTACTGCCTTGGATTGATTCCAGCGAAATACGTTTCACAACCACATTTACTTATCCAAACAATCGAACACTCAACCTCATCGTTGAAAAGGATTTTATGGGTTGAACAAAAGAATTTGGTATTTTTGATTTTGAGAGTAAGCCATGGCACAAGATAAGCACAACAAAAACACTTCACACGATACTTCAACCACACAGGTGCACGCCGAAACCCCTGAGAAATTGCTTAATCTCAAACTGCATAAACCCAGTGTTTCTGCGGCGGGAATTACCGGTGTAAAAGTGGCCGTGCAACACGTGCTGAAAGAAATGAACATCGCCCGCGGTGCCAAAGCCCTCTTCGCCCTCAACCAAAAAGGCGGATTCGATTGCCCCAGTTGCGCATGGCCTGATCCCGATGATGAGCGCTCGCCCATCGGTGAATACTGTGAAAACGGTGCCAAAGCCGTGGCCGATGAAGCCACCACCAAACGTTTAACAGCCTCATTTTTTGCCCAAAATAGCGTCGCGGATCTTTCGCTTCTCAACGATTACGAAATCGGAAAGAAAGGTCGTATCGCCGAACCCGTTTACCTTGCAGCCGGTGCATCGCACTACACCCCCATCAGCTGGGACGATGCCTTTGGCAAAATTGCCACCCACCTAAACAAACTCAAATCGCCCGATGAGGCGGTGTTCTATACGAGCGGACGTACATCGAACGAAGCCGCGTTCTTGTACCAACTCTTTGCCCGCGAATACGGCACCAACAACCTCCCCGACTGCTCAAACATGTGCCACGAATCAAGCGGTTTGGCCCTCAACGAAAGCGTGGGCATCGGAAAAGGTTCGGTGAAACTTGAGGATTTTTACAAGGCCGAAGCCATCCTGATTATCGGTCAGAACCCAGGCACCAACCACCCCCGCATGCTCAGCGCATTGCAAAAAGCCAAGGAGTGCGGCGCCACCATCATTTCAATTAACCCCTTGCCTGAAACCGGACTGATCGCCTTCTCTGATCCGCAATCGGTAAAGGGCGCGTTGGGTATCAAAGCCCGACTCACGGATATTTTCTTGCAAGTGAAGCTCAATGGCGACATGGCTTTGATACAGGCCATCGAAAAGTTGTTACTCGCCGAAGAGGAAAAAGCCCCAGGNACCGTCCTCGACCAGAATTTCATCGCCAATAGCACCCAAGGTTTTGACGCTTGGAAGCAAAATATCGAAGCACAATCGCTAGACAATTTGATCGAACAAACCGGCCTGAGACGCTGGCAAATCGACGAAACCGTTGCGGCGCTCAAAGACAAAACCAAGATCATTGCTTGTTGGGCGATGGGTCTCACCCAGCACAAAAATGCGGTGGATACGATCAAAGAAGTCGTGAATTTGTTGCTCATCAAAGGCAGCATCGCCAAGGAAGGCGCAGGTACTTGTCCGGTCCGCGGCCACTCCAACGTGCAAGGCGATCGCACCATGGGCATCTACGAAAAACCGCCACAGGCATTTTTGGATCGCATCGAAAAAGCGTTTGGTTTTCACCCGCCACAGGCCCACGGCTACGATGTGGTGGATTGTATTCAGGCGATGCACAAAGGCGATGCAAAAGTATTCTTCGCGATGGGTGGCAATTTCCTATCCGCCAGCCCCGATACCGATTTCACGGCCCAAGCATTGCAAAATTGCGACCTTACCGTGCAGGTGTCTACCAAACTGAATCGCAGTCATTTGGTAACCGGCAAAGAGGCGATTATCCTCCCTTGTTTCGGTAGATCCGATTCTGATATCATCAACGGCGAGCACCAGTTTATCACCTGCGAAAACTCGATGGGCGTGGTGCAGATGTCGAAAGGAAAACTCAAACCCGTTTCTGGCGATCTCCGCAGCGAACCCCAGATTGTAATTGGGTTGGCCAAGGCCACATTGGGCAGCAAGAGTGTGATTCCTTGGGACAAATACGCGACCCACTACGACCACATTCGCGATGCGATTGAGGCTAGCATCCCTGGATTTGATAATTATAACGAGCGTGCGCGCGAAATGGGTGGATTCTATTTGCCCAACTCAGCCCGCGATGGCAAGTGGAACACGATAACGGGCAAGGCCAATTTCAACGTGGCAACGCCTGTTCCCGTTTCAGTGGCAGACGATGAATTGATGATGATGACGATCCGAAGTCACGACCAATTCAACACCACCATTTACGGCCTAAACGACCGATATCGCGGGGTGGAGAATGAACGACGTGTGATTTTCATGAACCCAAAAGACATCAAGAAATTCGGTTTTGAGGCCGGCGAATTGGTGGATTTATACAATTTCCACGGGGGTGTGGAGCGCATTGCACGCAAATTCATCATCATCAGCTTCAACATTCCGTTGGGATGTGCCGCGACGTACTTCCCTGAGGCCAACATTTTGGTTCCGATTGATTCCGTGGCCGATAGGAGCAACACACCTACCAGCAAGATGGTGATTTTGAAACTGCGCAAGCACGAGAATTAACCATTTTATTGGTTATTTTTCTTATATTTGAATACTTTTAACCAATATAATAGTTAAAATGCTATTCGAAATTGTTACCATCAAGGAAGTCAAACTGAGTATCGGGAAGATATGTCGGGAGAAACGGGAGGCGCAAAAGCTATCCCGCGACGAGCTCGCCGCTGCACTCAACCTATCGCGCAATACCATCCAGAATATCGAAATGGGTAAAAATGCCAATCTCGACAACTTACTCAAACTCGCCTATCACTTCGATCTTCTCAATGAAATTCACGCGGGACTGCAAAAAATTGGTACAAAACCCAGCGGTATAAAAATCCCTTCATTGTATTAAACATGGAAAATCTGCTCAACATCAAACTCTTCGGCAACGAAATCGGTCGATTGGGCTATGACAACCATCAGCGATGCAGTTATTTTCAATACAATCCTGATTATCTCGGCACGAACAACAGCCACATCCTGCCATTCATCATCAAACGCAGTCTCGAAACGCAGTCCTTCCCACAGTTTGAAGGCAAAACTTTCCGAGGACTGCCCCCCATGTTTGCTGATTCACTGCCTGATGTTTTCGGAAATCACTTGTTTCAATCTTGGCTGAACGCCCAAGGCAAACCCATACAGTTAAACGCTTTGGAACAATTGGCCTACGTGGGTCAGCGTGGCATGGGCGCCTGGGAGTATGAGCCGGCGATAACGATGGATGCGCCGAGTAGTTTTCGCATCGCCGAAATGGCTCAATTGCTTTCAGAAATCTTGGCTGAAAAAGAATCTCTGACACCAGAAAACGCAAATACAGAAGGCCTGTTGAACCTGTTTCGCATCGGCACTTCTGCCGGTGGCATGCATCCAAAAATATTGGTGGCCAAACACCGAAAGACGCAGCAAATATTACCGGGCGACCTTTTATATGGACCGCACCATGATTACTTTTTGGTGAAGCTCAACCTCGAGAACGATCCATTGCATCCGAAGGAAACGATAGAATTTATTTACGCGAACATCGCCCAGCAACTGGGTATTGAGATGATGCCATGCGAATTGTGGGAGGAAAAACACTTTGCTACGCATCGCTTTGACCGACAGAACAACCAGAAACAGCATGTGCTTACGGCAGCCGGACTCACGGGGTGGGACTATCAGAATCCGGAAGACAGCAGCTACGAAAATCTTTTCAAATTGGCGATGGCCCTAAAAATTCCACTAGGCGAATTGCAACAACTTTTCCGACGGATGGTGTTTAATGTCGTATTTAATAATATCGATGACCATTTGAAAAACCACAGTTTCTGCTATCGCCCGGAGACCGATAGTTGGCATCTCTCCCCGGCGTATGACCTCACGTATGCGTTGAATCCGAAGTTGAAGTTTCATAA
>JGI24768J34885_10000394_pt1 | contig 13018 bp, 10 predicted proteins | sample LakOntMetagenome_FD_34885 | JGI IMG/M metagenome (IMG submission 34885) | reverse complement strand
AATTGGTCTGATTGGGCGCTTGGAAAAGGCGTTGAAGAAACTGAAGCAGATATCATGAATGCTCAATTGGTTGGGTATGCCATTTTGCATACAGGTGCTCGCAGAAATTTACGTCGTTGGGACGATCAACGTTTTGCTGATTTGTCACAATGGCTTTATCGAGAGAAAAACCTCATGCCTATATGGGTGGGGACGTCAGACGAAAGCGCACAGATTGAAGGGGCCATGGCTTTGGGCGGTAGGGGTAAAATGTGGATAGCAGGTGTAACTCCTCCTTTTTCAAATTCGCTGTTGGCTTTTTATTCTTTCATAAAAGGGGCTTCATTGTATGTTGGGAATGAGAGTGGCCCACTTCAATTGGCCGACATCGCAGGAATTCCTACAGTAGGGATTTTTGGTCCAGGTGTCCCCAATGTTTTTTACCCTCAATCTATCAATAGTAGGGTTTTACATGAAGTATTGGCGTGTAATCCTTGCGATCAGATACATTGTATTCGCCCGGAAAGCCGATGCGTGAATCTCATCTCCGTTGCAGCGGTTAAGCTTGCCATTGACGAAGTTTTTTAGCGCGAACTTTTACAATTTGGTAGATAATTTACTCAAATGGCAAAAGGGACTTTGAATTGCGGTCTTCGCAGCGGTATCTTCGATTTTACTACTTAAATGTCATTGAAGGAAAATGAATAAAGCTTTTGAAGTTACTGTTTTGGGTACATCATCGGCTACGCCAACGAAATACCGCCATCCGAGTGCACATTACGTGCGTTTGGAAGGTAGTTATTTGTTGTTGGATTGTGGGGAAGGGGCGCAGAGGCAGCTATCGAGATATGGCCTGAGAACCCAAAGGATTTCTCATGTGTTCATTACCCATTTGCATGGTGACCACTATTTTGGATTGCCCGGGTTGATCACGTCCATGGCTTTATTTGGTAGAACGGAGCCCCTGGTGGTGGTAGGTCCTCCCGCGTTGGAGAGTATCATTAAAGTGCTGATCACGGAGAGCGATTCTACATTGCCCTATGATTTAGAGTTTGTAAAAACGCAATTTGATACCATCGAAACGGTGGCAATTGGAGATAATTTTGAAGTAATATCGGTTCCTTTGAAACATCGTGTTCCTTGCACCGGTTTTTTGGTNAGAGAGAAAGGTCCAGAACGTCGCTTGGATGTGGATGCCTGCGTGAAACATCACATTCCTATGGAATTTTACGAATCTTTGAAGTGGGGTGAGGATTATATGTCAAGTGCTGGCAAGGTGATACCCAACAATCAATTAACCACCGAAGGTCATATCAATCGAACCTATGCTTATATCACGGACACCATTTTTGATCCGGATTATGTAGTTCCAATAGTAAAAGGGGCAGACTTGTTGTATCATGAAGCCACTTTTTTACACGATCGCGCAGCCAGGGCCCAAGAAACCCATCACACAACCTCACTACAGGCCGCGGAGATTGGCAAAGCCGCTCAAGTAAAACAATTATTGATCGGCCATTTCAGTGCAAGATACAACGATGCTGAGCCATTGTTGGCTGAGGCGCGCACCGTTTTCGCCGATACATTTGAAGCGGTAGAAGGACAAACTTTTTCGGTGGGCGGATAGAGGTTTCTCTGTGATTCGCTACACTGAACGATTCATTAAACACTCCTTAATTTGGTGCAAAACTCTCCCGCGTGCGTGCGCGAACCTGAGTACTTACGGTATTATTTTCGTTGGAATTCATCATGGCCAAACGAAAAAGTAGCAAAGACACCCGCCCAGATTTCCTGCGCGACAATGGAGATCGCATCGAAAAGATTTCCGCCAATGATATTTGGTCGGCCATTACCCTACAACACGAGCCCACCCGCAAAGTTGTGGGATTTTTACTGGTGGTTTTTTCAGCCGTTCTTGCCATCGCTTTTACCTCCTTTTTCTTTTCTTGGAAGCTCGATCAGAGCTTGATGACCCATAGCGATGATGGTTTGTCGTATTTCAACGGCAGCGCCAAAAATGCCATGGGATATTATGGCGCCAAGCTGGCGTTTCAGTTTGTGCACAATGGATTTGGTTTGGCGGCCTACGCGATTTTGCCTTACATCGCCCTCACTGGGTTGTACTTGTTGTTCGATTATAGACCGTTTTCTTTGCTGCGCATTGCGGTACATTCGATTCTCTTTACGGTTTGGTTTTCCCTGTTTCTGGGCTTCGCTTTGCGATGGTGGCCTTTGTTGAGTGGCTCGTTTGGGTTTTTTGGCAATCAGCAAATTGAAGCAGCCATTGGTGGTGTGGGTTCGTTTTTCTTCCTTGCGGCCTATGCTGTGGCCTATTCGATGTTCTTTTTCAATGCCAACCCTTTCGCCCGAATCAAAATGAATTATGGCGCCAACGGGGAACGATTGGAATGGGATGGAACGGATGATCAGCCGGATGTTGAGGAGTCGTTTGCGCACAGCAAAGGGGGCATTCGTACCGAAACAGAAGTGATGGAGCCCTCTGGTTTTGAAGCCAGTATCCATGAAGATTTTGCCATCGAAGAAGAGTTGGATGTGGTGGATGTTGAGTTGGAAGACGATGCCGAGGAACTCACAGAGGCGCAGCGTGCTGCACTCACGCAGATATCCATCAAAACCGCGGATGTTACACCCCCAACAAAAGTGGTNAACCCANCACCGCCAGTCATTGGGCGGCACGATGATTTCGTGGTTAGTCGTGGCGAAGAAGAGGTTGTGGATATTCAATTGGCGCCCATCAATCAAGAACCTCAACCACTGAATCCATCGCCCCGTGAAAAAGTGATTGAAGAACCTGTTGAAATCGCAGAGCATGATTCTGGTCCGGGTGCTGGCATAAACACATTGTTGGGCGATGAAGATTTCCGGGTAGAGGTGATGGCCGATGAAGCTGATGAGGCGGTGGACGAGAACACGGGCGACAATTCCATGGATCGGATGGGGATCGATACCGTATACGACCCCACGCTGGAGCTGAGTAAATACGTGTTTCCTACCCTGGATTTGTTGGACGAGCACGACACGCGCAAGCAGGAAATCGACATGGAAGAGATACAGCGGAGCAAGGATTTGATCATTCAAACGCTGGAAAACTATAAAATTGGTATCGCGAGTATCAAGGCCAGTGTAGGTCCAACTGTGACATTGTATGAAATCGTGCCTGCGCCGGGCGTGAAAATCTCGAAGATTAAAAACTTGGAAGACGATATCGCGTTGAGTTTGGCGGCCTTGGGGATACGTATCATCGCGCCGATTCCTGGAAAAGGAACCATTGGTATAGAGGTGCCTAACAAGAATCCGGAGATGGTGCCGATGCGCAGTGTGTTGGCCAGTAAGAAGTTCCAGGATTGCGATTTCCAGCTGCCTGTGATTTTGGGGAAGACCATTTCGAACGAAATCTTTGTGGCTGATTTGGCGAAAATGCCCCACTTGCTGATGGCGGGTGCTACGGGACAGGGTAAGTCGGTGGGTTTGAACAGCATTCTGGTGTCGTTGCTATACAAGAAACACCCGGCCTATGTGAAGTTTGTATTGGTGGATCCGAAGAAGGTGGAATTGACGTTATTCAATAAGATTGAGCGACATTTCTTGGCGAAGTTACCGGGCGATGGCGAGGCGATTATTACAGACAACCATAAGGTTATTAATACATTGAATAGTTTGTGTGTGGAGATGGACAATCGATATAAGTTGTTGCAGGACGCGTTGGTGAGGAACATCATTGAGTACAACAACAAGTTTTTATCGAGGAAACTGAACCCGAACGATGGTCACCGTTTCTTGCCGTATATAGTGGTGGTGATTGACGAGGTGGCGGATTTGATGATGACGGCGGGCAAGGAAATTGAGACGCCGATTGCGCGTTTGGCTCAGCTGGCCCGTGCGATTGGGATTCACTTGATTTTGGCTACTCAGAGGCCGAGTGTGAATGTAATTACGGGTATGATCAAGGCGAACTTCCCGGCGCGGATTGCGTTTAGGGTGAGTTCGAAGATTGATTCGCGCACTATTCTGGATGCGAACGGGGCGGATCAGCTGATTGGAAGGGGAGATTTGTTGTACAGCGGGGGGAACGAGATCATCCGATTGCAATGTCCGTTTGTAGACACGCCAGAAGTGGAGAGAATTGTTGATTTCATTGGTGAGCAGCGGGCTTTTCCAACGGCGTATGTGTTGCCTGAGGTGAAGGAAGAGGGTGGTGTATTGAGTGGGGATGGTTTGGATTCGGGCGATTGGGATCCGATGTTTGAGGATGCAGCGCGTGTGGTGGTGTTGAACCAGGTGGGCAGTACGAGTATGATTCAGCGAAAATTGAAGATCGGATATAACAGGGCCGGTCGGTTGATGGACCAGTTGGAAGACGCCGGAATAGTGGGTGGAAACAATGGTAGTAAGGCCCGACAAGTTTTGATAACAGATGAGTACAGTTTGGAGCAATTTTTGAGTAATTTGCGTTGATTTTTAAAAGGATGATAATAGAGAAAATTTTGGGTTTGAAAAGGAAAGTGGGCGCAGATCGTAAAGTGGGCGTTTTGTTCTTTGGATTGGTTTTTTTGCTTGGGCAATCATTGACGTTGAAGGCACAAAATGATCCAAAGGCGGAGGCCATTATTAAGAAGGTGGCGGCGGTGTATCAATCGTATAGTACGATCAAGGCATCGTTCACATTAACAACAACACCAGCGAGTGGCAGGGCATCGGTAGAAAAGGGGAGTGTGTGGTTGAAGGGGAAGAAGTTTCGGTTGGATTATGCATCGCAGGAGATTTATTGCAATTCTTTGTTTACTTGGACATATAGCAAGGACGATGCAGAGGTAACGAAGGAGAATTTTAAGTTGAGGGACAACAGCATCACGCCCAATGAGATTTTTACGATTTACAACAAAGGGTTTAAGAGCAAGTATGAAGGTCCGATCGTGCGCAATGGGAAGAATTACGATGTAATTCAGTTGGTGCCAAAGAGTGCGGCCAATTACAGTTATGTGAAGTTGGAGATTGATAAGGCCACGAACAAGATTCAGCGCGTAATTCAACATTATAAAAATGGCACTGAGGTGGCTATAGAGGTGACGTCTTTGGTGCCGAATACCCCGTTGGCGGATACTTTCTTTGAATGGAATGCGGCCACGCATGCGGATGTTGCGATTGTAGATTTAACCAAGAAGCGTAAACCGTAGGTGTGAGGGGTTGGAATTGGCGACAGTAATAATTCAATTTAAGAAAATGTGATCAAAGAAAAGGCCCGCAATTGCGGGCCTTTATATTTTGGTTGTTATGGGTTTTGCTAATTAAGCAGGCATTCTGCCCAACACTTCAGCCATTTTCTGACCGATTTCTGCGGGAGAAGCTACTACGTGGATGCCACATTCTGCCATGATGGCCATTTTTGCAGCTGCTGTATCGTCTTTACCACCTACGATGGCTCCTGCGTGACCCATTCTACGTCCTGCAGGTGCAGTTTGTCCGGCGATGAATCCAACAACAGGTTTTGTACCATGTTCTTTGATCCAACGAGCGGCTTCTGCTTCCATGCCACCACCGATTTCACCAATCATCACGATACCTTCTGTTTCTGGGTCGTTCATGAACAATTCGATGGCCTCTTTGGTTGTGGTTCCAATGATTGGATCACCACCGATACCAATGGCAGTGCTTTGTCCCAATCCCAATTTGGTCAACTGGTCTACCGCTTCGTAAGTCAAAGTACCTGACTTAGAAACTACACCGATTGAACCTTTTTTGAAAATGAATCCGGGCATGATGCCAATTTTGGCTTCGCCTGGGGTGATGATACCTGGGCAGTTTGGACCGATTAGCGTGCAGCTGAATCCTTTGATGTATTCGCGCACTTTCACCATGTCTTTGGTTGGGATGCCTTCGGTGATACAAACAATCACTTTGATTCCGGCTTCGGCTGATTCCATGATGGCGTCTGCTGCGAATGCGGGTGGAACGAAAATGATACTGGTGTTGGCTTGGGCTTCGCGAACTGCATCTTGAACGCTGTTGAAAACCGGACGGTCGAGGTGGGTGCTACCGCCTTTTCCTGGAGTTACACCACCAACCACGTTGGTTCCGTATTCAATCATTTGTTGTGCGTGAAAAGTGCCTTCGTTTCCAGTGAAACCTTGAACGATAACGCGAGAATCTTTGTTAACCAGTATACTCATAGTTTTATTGCTGCGCGAAAATAACACAGAAGGGCTGAATCCCAATGCGGTATGGGAGATTATTTCGCAATCGCCTCGGTAATCTCTGGTCCCATGGGTTTTACGCCGGATGGGTAGTAACCCACGAGTTGACCTTGTTCGTTGATTAGGAATTTATTGAAATTCCAACCCACGGTGGCATCGAGGGCGCCGTTTTCTGATTTATTGCACAACCAACGATAGAGGGGGTGTTGTTTGCTGCCTTTGACATCGAGCTTTTCGCTGATGGGGAAAGTGACTCCGTAATTTTTTTGACAGAACGAAGCGATTTCTGCTGCTGCGCCGGGTTCTTGGTCCATGAATTGGTTGCAAGGACAGCCGATAATGATGAGCTTATCGGCGAATTTTTCTGAAAGTTGCTGCAATTCCGCGTATTGGGGGGTGTACCCACATTTGGAGGCTGTGTTTACGATGAGAATTTTCTTGCCTTTGTATTGGGCGAGGTCTAGATTGGCAGCGCCATCCAAGGTTTTCAATGGAATGTCGTAGATGCTTTTTGGAGCAGTTCCGGCCTGACTTGGGTCGATGGTTTTGGTTTTGCCAAATACGCAGGCAGTGATCAATGAGCCAATGGCGGCTGCGATGGAAGCGATTCTAATGATTCTCACAATGTTTAAACAAAGTTAGTGGAAGTTGGTTTGGATTGGGATTGGCGAAATTTCGTTATTTTCGTGGAATGCGATTGAAATATTCAAACGGATGGACTGTGGTAATGGGCGCCTTGTTTTTGACAGTTGGCGCGATGGTGTCTTGCGATGAGGAATTACCTCCGGTGATTATGACGGAAGAGGAAAAGCCATTGTTGGATACATTTTATATAGGATCTGTGCCAGCGGCTTCAGTGAAAAAGGTGTTGTTGTTTGATGTAACTGGTGTGCGTTGTAACAACTGTCCGAAGGCGGCTGTTCTCGCAAAGAATTTGGCGACAAGCAATGCAGGTCGGGTTGAAGTGGTGGCTTTGTATCCCAAAACGCCTATGAGTTTGACCTTCCCTTGGGCCGGGTTTGATACCATGAGCACCATAGAGGCCGAACAAATTGCGACAGCCTTGGGTGGAATTACCTCATTGCCATTGGGTGCTGTGGATCAAGTGGCGTTTAATGGAAGTAAGTTGCTCAATACCAGTGATTGGGGTGCGGCTGTAACTGCGCAGTTGGCCAAAACATCGCCATTCAATTTGTCTGTTAAAAGTACTTGGAAATCTGCCGATGGAAAGTCGCGGGTAGAAATTAAAGCTGTTGCGAATACTTCGATAACATCGAATTACAAATGGGTGGTGGCCATTACTGAGAATGGCGTAAAGAGCAAGCAATCAGACCAAGATGCACCGGGTGGTATGGTGGATGAATACGAACATGAGCATGCATTGCGCGGGGTGGTGGGCTCAACGTTGGGTAGTGATGTCAATTCGGCTGCGGTTTCGGCAGGATATGTGAGAGAAAAGCATTTTTACCTCGTGCCTAAGGCCAAGTGGAATGCATCCAATTGTGATGTGGTGGTTTGGGTGTACAATGCGGATACCAAAGAAGTTGTGCAGGTGGAGAAGGTTTCGTTGAAATAAAGTCTTAATGAATCGCTTGCCACTCATTGACAGTTGGCGAGTAGATTTTTAAACAATACCTCTAATGACAACCCCCGCTTGGATAGGAGCCAAACAACGATTCAAGCAGTATTTGCAGTTGGAGCGTTCGCTATCGTTGAACAGTGTTGAAGCGTACATCGCCGATTTAGACAAGTTTGAGTTGTGGAGTGTTTCACAGGGGTGGAGCGGTCCGTTAGATATGGATCAGCAGCGCATTCAGAAATTTCCAGAGTGGGTTTCGGATTTGGGGTTTCAGGCTACATCGCAGGCGAGAATTATCAGTGGCGTGCGGTCGTTTTACAAGTTTTTGGTGATGGAGGATAGCTTGGCAGAGAGTCCGGCTGATTTTTTGGAGCCGCCAAAAACGGGCAGGAAATTGCCGGTGGTATTGAGCGAAGAGGAGATCGATGCGATGATTGCCGCGGTGGATCGAAGCACGGCGGAGGGCGAGCGCAATGTGGCGATGCTGGAAACGTTGTATAGCTGTGGTTTAAGAGTGAGTGAGTTGGTGGGTTTGAGGATGACCCAAGTTCATGCCATGGAGGGATTTGTGCAGGTGGTTGGCAAGGGGAATAAGGAGCGCTTGGTGCCTGTGGGCGGTCGGGCGTTGAAGCACATTCGATTATACGTGGATCAGGTGAGGGTTCACTTGAACGTTCAGCCCAGCGCAAGGGATATTGTGTTTTTGAGCAAGCGGGGTGGGCCGGTGAGTAGACAGTCGGTGTTTCTAATCATCAAGGCCTTGGCGCTGAAGGCGGGGGTGAGGAAAAATATATCGCCTCACACTTTCCGTCATAGTTTTGCGACCCATTTGGTGGAGGCCGGGGCGGATTTACGCGCGGTTCAGGAAATGCTGGGGCATGAGAGTATCACCACTACGGAGATTTACACGCATTTGGATCGCAACTATTTGGCCGATACGCTGCTGAAATTCCATCCTAGAAGCGGATGATCTTGGATGTGGGAATGTTGGTTGGGGGTAATGATGATGCGCTAAATGGATGTTGTTTTCACAAGCGGGCATCAACCCATTCTCTGGGTAATGCCGATTTGAGGTCAAAAATCACGCTGTTTGGACTTGATTTCAATGCGTTGAAGTCTAATTGCAAGAATTGGTCATGAGCAACGGTTAGCAAAATGGCATCGTACGTTTTTAACTCAGTAACGGGATTTATGTTATGAAGTTTGTTGACTTGCTCTGGATTGGCATTTGGATCAAAGACGTGAACGTTCATTCCAAGCGCTATGAGTTCCTGATAGACTTCAATAACTTTAGAATTTCTAATATCGGTACAATTTTCTTTGAACGTTAAGCCCAATATCAAAATATGCGCGCCTTGGATGATGAGGTTTTTTGAGATCATCAATTTCATCAATTTGTGAACTACGAAAATTGCCATTTTATCGTTCACTTCTCTACCGCTCAAAATCACTTGAGGGGTGTGGCCCAGTTTTTCTGCCTGATAAGCAAGATAATAGGGGTCAACGCCTATGCAATGGCCTCCCACAAGCCCTGGTTTAAATGGCAGGAAATTCCACTTTGTTTGTGCGGCTTCCAAAACATCAGAAGTGTCTATGTCCATTAAATCAAAAATGAGGGCGAGTTCATTCACAAAGGAGATATTGACATCTCTTTGGGCATTTTCAATGGCTTTTGAGGCTTCTGCAACTTTAATGCTCTTGGCTTTAAAGGTACCGGCGGTAATTATTGATGCATATAATTGGTCGATTTGTTCAGCTATTTCGGGGGTAGAGCCAGAAGTTACTTTTTTGATTTTGGTTAAAGTATTGATTCTGTCGCCCGGATTAATTCTTTCGGGTGAATAACCACAAAAGAAGTCTGTATTGTATTTTAATCCAGAAGTGGTTTCGAGCAGGGGTACGCAATCATTTTCTGTGCAGCCGGGATAAACGGTTGATTCGTAGATAACAATGTCTCCTGGTTTGATCAGTTTGCCTACCATTTTTGTGGCTGCCAAAACGTATGATAGGTCTGGTAGTTTATTCTGATCTACGGGTGTTGGAACAGTTACTATGAAAATGTTGCAGTGGCTTAATTGACTTGGATTGTTTGTTAAGGCCAATGAATTTTGGCTGTTAAATTGAGAAGGGTCAATTTCTCGGGTAATATCAATTCCAGCATTGAGTTCACTAATTCTTTGAGGATTGATATCAAATCCTATGGTATCGTACTTTTTCGAAAATTCAAAAGCCAGAGGCAGGCCTACATACCCCAGTCCGATAACAGCGATTTTTTTGTCTGTGTTTGGCATAGATTACGCGGATTTGGTTTTTTGCCAGCGGTCCCAAGTTTTTTTACCNCGGGTAAAGTATCCTGAAACAATGGAATGGTTCAAGGTGCCGGGCAATTCTGCCAACGGTTTGGCTCCGTGGGTGGCTGGGAATTGGGATTTGATGCGATCGAATTCGCGGTGTGCTTTTACGATTTGCGGTATGTGTGACCACTTTCCTTGCAGTAAAAAGAAGGCCCCTGCTAGGCCATCTAAAAGTTTGCGGGCAAAAATTCGCGCCGACTTCTCGCTCGGATGAAGNTTTTTGTGCAACATGAGCAAATTGTTGCGGAAATTGAGAAAGGTTTTGCGCGGACTCTGGTTGGAAAGGGTTGCNCCGCCGATNTGAAAAACACGGGAATCGGGGCATGACCAAATGCTGTAACCCATGAGTTGTAGTCGCCAGCACAAATCAATTTCTTCCATGTGGGCGAAGAATGCCAAATCNAAGCCTGCAGCGCGTTCCCAAGCTTCGCGTTTGATGAATAATGCNGCGCCNGAAGCCCAAAAAATGGGAATGGGGTTGTTGTATTGGCCGAGGTTTGTTTCTACGTTCCCAAAGATTCTACCTCGGCAGAATGGGTAGCCAAATCGGTCGATGAACCCGCCGGCTGCGCCGGCGTATTCAAATTGGCCGCGTTTATAGTAGTCTATGAGGTGCGGCTGCGCCGCGCCCAAATCCGGGTGTTCCGCGGCCAATTTGAACAATGGCGATAGCCATTGTTCATCGGGCTCCGCATCGGAATTCAGTAGCACGAAATAATCTTCAGTACATTGCTTTAATGCCTCGTTGTATCCTCCTGCGTATCCCGTGTTTTCGGAAAGCTGAATCCATCTGATTTCTGGGTAATGCTCCGCCATCCATTGGGCACTGTCATCCGTTGAATGGTTGTCAACCACGGTTATTGTGGCCCCAGGGTACTGACTGTTCCGAATCACCACTGGTAAACACTGTTGCAACAGGTTGCGGGTGTTATAATTCAGGACAACGATATTTATGGTAGGGGATGACAAATTGGTAGTAATTTTATTTTTCGGAGGGCTTGGTGCAAATGTAATAGATCGCGCGCCTTGAATTTATGCGTCAGCCGCTGCGGGACTTTTTCCACCGCCAGCCGCTGAAGCGCCCTTGAATTGATGAAAAACAAATTGGGGCTCTGGTGCCACCATTAAAAATACGCAGCACTTTACCTTCGGATTGCCGTAGGTTTTCAAAAAAGCACCCAATCGCTCCTTCTGCAAAATGCCCAATTCCAAAAATCGTTCGATGGTTGTGGCATTGATAGAAAATGGGAACCCAAACTCGTCGCGATCCACAATCATTTCGCCAATCTTGGCTTGCTCCTGGTGCGCCACATAAATGGGATGCTCCGTGAACTTCCCGTCCACCATGTCGGTGCTCACCTCCAATAAAAAATCATTCAATTCGCCCATCTGGGCCTCCAATGACTTCAATTGGGATTCTACGATTGGATCGATTGACATATTTTTATTTGATGTTTTTGACTAAGGGGTCGAAGTTAATTCTGAATTGGATGATTTGCTGAAATTTCAAAAGTATCGAAATTTATATTTCCGCTGATTGCGATTGCCGAAGATCAATGCTGAATCAGGATTTTTGACGTGAATTGTATTGGCCTATTTGGGTCAGCGATTCGATTTCTTGGGGTCGCGGAGCCATTAGAGTAACTAGGGGCTGCGGAGCCATTCACAGAAACCACTGCGGAACCTGAAACCATCAAAAAGTAGGTGCCATTTTTCAACGTCCGGGTGCTAATCGCCTCGTCCTCATCGAAACTACCCGATAGCAACACCTTTCCTTGCAAATCCATGACCGAATATTGGTACCCCACCAAAGATTGGGCTGCGCTCACCTGAACGAAATCGCTNCTAGGATTCGGATAAATCTTCGCCTGCAAACGACCGTCTCTGCCAACATCGCGAACACCCACCTTCGCGGCCTTCAAAGGCAAAGCAAACATCCCCCGTCCGTGCGTAAAGGCAAACAAAGTTCGATCCTCGCGCATCTTCACCTCATGCACCGCCACATTCGGCATTCGGTAATCCTTGTGCCAAGTTTTTCCTGAATCGATCGTGTAATACAACCCAAAATCGGTGCCTGCGAAAAACACCGCATCTGGATTCGCTGGATCCACCGCCAACATATTCACCGGCAAGCCCGGAGGCAAATCGCCAGAAATGTTCTTCCACACCGGCTTGTTCGTGATTGAGTCCAACCCCGTTACCCGCCATGCGCGCGGCTGATTGCTGATGTTTGATAACGCCACATACAACACATACGGATCGTTCGGGTGAACATGCATCCCCTTGATGTTGTCGTTGGTTACCGCCGTGGGAGCACTGCTGTTGTAGTTCACTTCCTTGCCCACGAGGGTGGTTGCCGCCTTTTCAATCTTATATAATTGCGAACCCGTTCCGCCAAAATACACCACTGGGTTTTCTTGCTTCGAAATGCCTATCGCCTTGATACCCGCACGAATGCTGAGGTTTAACTTCGTCCAGCTGCTGCCCATATCCGTTGTGCGATATAACCCCCTGTTGGTGCGGTAATACACTTGGTATTGATCCATCGGGTTCATTTCGTAGAGGTTGATGAAGTCCACCGCATCGGTTCCAAAGGCTGGGTCGGTGATGTTAGTGGCCCAGCTGGGTTGAGTTGGACTAAAACTCTTCATCACGTGAATGGCCGCATTCTGGTAGCTCATGTAAGCGATGCTTCCGTCTTGCAAGCCGATATGACAATAAGCGCCATCGCCCCCGAAGAAACGTTGACTNACCATGGGTTTGCTGGCCACGTGCGTNCCNTTGTCTTGAGCNCCCGCGATTGCCACCAAATCAGTAGGGCCATAAGCGCCGGCATAGAACTGGGTTACGCGGTATCCGTTGTTGAGGTTGGCTGCGATTTCGGTGCTGTTCCA
>JGI24768J34885_10000393_pt1 | contig 13018 bp, 11 predicted proteins | sample LakOntMetagenome_FD_34885 | JGI IMG/M metagenome (IMG submission 34885) | reverse complement strand
CCAACACCAAATGGAATGACCGGCACTTTGTAGTCACTGGCCAACTTCACGGCATCGGCCACATCTTGCGTGCACTCGGCGAAGATCACGGCGGAGGGTGGGGGAACTGGCGCAAATGCAGACTCGTCGCGGCCGTGCTGCTCTCGAATGACCATGGCGGTTGAGCAGTTGTTGCCAAAGCGAGCCTTCAACGCATCTATGAAAGCCTGGGGGACGGGGCGAGCGTTGACGACGGGCGCTAAATGGGCTGCTGGGGTCGGTGCGTTCATGGTGAGGCTCCAAATTGAAGGGCGGTCAAAACAGATGGCATGACAGGGCGCAATGACCATGAATGGGTAAATGCTGCCAAACTCGGTCAAAATCAGAGTTTACGCTGAGACCTGCATTTTTGCACTCCGCCACGCACAGGGAAAACACCATGGGACACAGACTGACACAAATCGCCACGCGAACGGGCGACGAAGGCACCACCGGCTTGGGCAACAACCAGCGGGTGTCTAAAAATAGCTTGCGTGTGCACGCCATGGGCGATGTCGATGAATTGAACTCGCACATAGGTTTGTTGCTGTGTGAGCAAATGCCAGAGGATGTTCGCGACTTGTTGGTCGAAGTACAACATCAGCTTTTCAACTTGGGCGGCGAATTGTCTATTCCTGGCTTTGAGTTGCTTAAGGCAGAGGCGGTTTTGGTTTTGGATCAGGCGTTGGAAACATACAACGCGCAGTTGCCCAAGCTGGAAGAGTTCATCTTGCCGGCCGGCAATCGTGCGGCGGCCCAAGCGCACATTTGTCGCACGGTGGCCAGGCGTGCAGAGCGGGCAACCGTAGCTCTGGGTAATGAAGAGGCTCTGAACGATGCGCCCCGACAATACCTAAACCGAATTTCCGATTTGATGTTTGTGCTGTCTCGGGTGTTAAACCGGATGGATGGCGGCACCGATGTTTACTGGAAAAGCGAGCGGATGAAAAGCAAGGACTGAAGAAAAGTTCTTCCTGAAGCATGAAAGTGTCGCCTAAGCGCAAGCATTGGGGATTTTCAGGGTGACAGGCGGCAACTCGCAGGCTAGGCTATGGCCATGAACGCCAGCACCCCCACGCCATTTTTATCGCCTTATCTTTCCTCGCTTGCTGACTTGCCCAAGTCTGCGCCCCAAGCGCCGTATGCCTACGTGCCGCAAATTCGACTGTACCAAGACTGGTTGCAACACAACCGAGGCATCGCATTTGACGCGTACAAAGACCTTTGGCAATGGTCGATTACGGAGCTCGATGCATTTTGGCAAAGCATTTGGGACTACTTTGACATTCAATCGCCCACAGCGCATCAGGCCGTGCTGGTCAACAATGCCATGCCAGGCGCCATTTGGTTTCCTGGTGCGCAAGTCAACTATGCAAGCCAAGTCTTAAGGCATGTCGAGCAAGCCCATGCGGCAGGCTTTGCGGCCTTGATTGCCCAAAACGAAAAAGGTCAGCACCAAGAAATTTCATGGCCCGAGCTGCAACGCCAAGTGGCGTCCATGGCCTTGCATTTAAAAGCACAAGGCGTTCAACCTGGTGATCGGGTTGCGGCTTACTTGCCCAACATTCCCGAGGCCGTTGTGGCGTTCTTGGCCACCGTCAGTGTGGGNGGTGTGTGGAGCATNTGCGCACCCGACATGGGAACCTTGGCCGTGTTGGATCGTTTTAGGCAGATAGAACCGAAGGTGCTGATTGCGTGTGATGGCGTGACGTATGGCGCCAAAGATTACGACCGCATGGCGGTGGTGCAAGAACTCAAAGATGCATTGCCTTCGGTGAAACATGTGATTTTGCACGACAACTTGGGGGTTGCAGATTTGGCCAGCAGTGAGGTGGCTTCGGCCATTCGCATGTCACAAACCACGTCCAAACATGGGCCCGAGGTTGATGCCTTCAAGCCCATGTCATTGCCTTTTGATCATCCACTTTGGATTGTTTATTCAAGCGGCACCACGGGTTTGCCAAAACCCATTGTGCATGGCCATGGCGGCACTGTGATTGTGGCCTTGGCGCTCAAAATTTTGCACAACGATGTGGGTTGCAGTTATCACCCNAACAGCTGGGGTGAGCGCTTTCATTGGTACAGCTCAACCGGCTGGGTGATGTGGAATGCGCAAGTGGGCGGCCTGATGAATGGCACCACCTGTGTCATTTACGACGGCAATCCGGGCGGCAGCAAAGACAANCCTGACTGGAGCACGCTGTGGCGTTTTGCGGCAGAAAACAAGGTGACATTTTTTGGNGCAGGTGCAGCGTTTTTTGCCAATTGCCAAAAGTCCGGCATTGATCTCACGCAGTGTGGCGACTTGTCTCGTGTGCGCGCATTGGGCACCACAGGCTCACCGCTTTCGCCTGAAACGCAAAATTGGGGCAACGAACAATTCCAACGCATTAAAACGCAGCACGCGCATGTCCCTTACCTTCACCGTGAAACAGATGGTGACATTTGGTGGTGCAATATTTCAGGCGGCACCGATTTTTGTGGCGCCTTCATTGGTGGCAATCGTGAACTGCCGCAAGAGGCGGGTGTCATGCAATGCCGCTTGTTGGGTTGCGCCGTGGAGGCTTGGAATGAAGCGGGTGAACCTGTGCACGGCGAAGTGGGTGAACTGGTGTGTGCACAGCCTATTCCATCCATGCCTTTGTATTTTTGGAACGACAAAAATAATGCGCGCTACTTGGCCAGTTATTTTGAAATGTACCCCGCGGGCCATGGCCGTAAACCAGGTGGTGGTGATGCAGANGCCACGTATGGGGGTGTTTGGCGGCACGGCGATTGGCTGCGAATTGGCGCGGCAGAGCAGGGCCAAAACGGCGGTGAAGGCTGTGTTATTTTTGGCCGCAGCGATGCCACCATCAACCGCCATGGTTTGCGCATGGGCACCAGCGAGCTTTACAGCGCGGTTGAAGCTTTGCCAGAAGTGATCGACAGCATGGTGGTTGATTTGGAATACTTAGGCCGTGAAAGCTACATGCCTTTGTTTGTGGTGCTAAGGGCCGGACTGACTTTGGACGCCGCCCTGAAAAATACCTTGAACAACGCCATCAAAACAGCACTCAGCCCGCGCTTCATTCCGAACGAAATTTTTCAAGTGTCTGAAATTCCGCGCACCTTGTCTGGCAAAAAACAAGAGCTGCCCATTAAAAAACTCATGCTAGGTCAAGCGCTAGAAAAGGTGGTCAACAAAGATGCGATGGCCAACCCTGCATGCCTAGATTGGTATGTTGATTTGGCAAAAAAACATTTGGCCAAATCGGCGTGACATGAAAAAAGCCAGTGTGAAAACACACTGGCTTTGTCAATATTCGAATTGCGCAATGAGCGCAGTCTCAAAATTAGTTTTTGTGCAAATCTGCGTTCAAACTGCCCCAGCTTTCGGTGCGAGGAATGACTTGCACCGCGCCTGATTGTGAATCGCGGCGGAACAAGATGCCATTGCGGCCAGACAACTCGCGCGCCTTGACCACGCTGCCATCGGGCATTTTGACGCGCGTGCCGCCAGTGATGTAGCAACCGGCTTCCACCACGCAATCGTCACCCAATGAAATGCCAATGCCAGAGTTGGCACCCAGCAAACAACGCTTGCCCACTGAGATGACTTCTTTGCCACCGACAAGGTGCCCATGATAGAGGCGCCGCCGCCCACATCGCTTTGATCATCGACCAACACACCCGCACTGATGCGGCCTTCAACCATGGAAGCACCCAGGGTGCCGGCGTTGAAGTTGCAAAAGCCTTCGTGCATGACGGTTGTGCCAGAGGCCAAGTGAGCACCCAAGCGAACGCGGTCCACATTGGCAATGCGCACACCGGAGGGCACCACGTAGTCAGTCATGTAAGGGAACTTGTCAACGGCTTTCACATCGAACACAACACGTGCTGCGCGAGCGCGCAGTCGTGCGTCTTGCAGTTGGTCCAAGGGGCAAGGGCCCATGGAGGTCCATGCCACATTGGCCAGCATGCCAAAGATACCGGCCAAGTTGGCTTGATGCGGTTTGACCAAGCGATGGCTGAGCAAGTGCAAACGCAAAAACACATCGTGCGTGTCCTTGGCGGGCTCTGCCAAAGTGGCGATGTTGGTTTTGACGGCCACCACATTGACACCACGCAATTCGCAAGGGCCCAGTGTTTTAACAAAAGCCTCACCCAAATGCGTTCGCGCATCGGTTTCGCTGAGAACGTGACTGCCGCTCTCTTTGACGCCTTCGGCCAATTCTGGGGTGGGGTACCAAGTGTCTAACACGGTACCGTCTTTGGCGATGGTGGCCAAGCCGTAGGCGATAGCGCCACTGTGAATCATGGGGGGGGTTTGCATGGCGGTGTCTAAAAAATCAAAAAAAGAGATTATCGGGCTTTGTGGGGCAGTTTGTCTTCAGCGCAACGCAGACATGTTCTTGGGGAAGCTTATCCCAGCGCCCCCATTCATTTGTAGACGCCACGACTATTTTATGACCGGCAAGTTCAAATTCACGGATCGGTCGCTAAAATGCTTCTATGAGCGCAACCCTCGAGCCCCTCAAGAAATCTTTCAAAGCCCAAATGCTAGAGGCCAGAGAGCAAGCGATTACAGCGTCGGTCAATCGACTTCTATCTGAAAAAGGCTTTGACGCCATGACGGTGGATGAGGTTGCTGCAGAAGTTGGAATTGCCAAGGCAAGCCTTTACAAGCACTTCAACAGCAAGGAAGAATTGGCTTGCGCCGCCATGGTACAGGCCATTCAAAAAGCACAAGCCTATTTAGAAGATCTCAATGCGCAATCTGCAGCCAACACGGAGGCAGAAGTAGAAGGCGAGCTGACCAGCGTCGCCTTGCACAAACTCAAGGCCTCCACACGCTGGACCTTGCAATTGAAACTGGCCGGGCAAATGCCAACCTTGCCTAGCCACAACTCTAGCTTGCGCGCCAGCCTCATGGCCAGCCGTCCCTACATGGATGGGCTGATGAAAGTGAGTGACCTGCTTGGCGCGTGGATTGTTCAAGCGCAGAAGGAGGGCTTTATCAATGCTGCCTTGCCGCCCATTACGGTGCTCTACACCTTGTATGCACGCGCTTGCGATCCGGTGGTGGAGTTTCTGAAAATGAGTGAACTTCACAGCAACGAAGAAATCATTGAGATGGTGATGACCACCTGTTTTGATGGCTTGATGGTCAGAAAAACGAAAACAAGCTAGACCGCCACACGCACTAATTTTTGTGGATCAAATCTGAGTTGCTCATTCTTGCGTGCATAGCCAAACGGATTGGCCAGCACACGACAACCTTGGTGAACATAATCTTGCGCGCAATGCAGATGGCCATGCAACCACACTTGGGCCTTGGGCATCAGGTGGTCCAGCGCATTGCAAAAACCAGCCGTGCCAGGTGTCAGGCCATAGCGCGGATCGGCACTTTTCAAGCTGGGCGCAAAGTGCGTGATCACCACTGTGGGGCCTTCAAAACTTTCTGACAGTGCGTTGCTTAGCCAGGCCTGATCGTCTTGCGCTTTGGCCCTCACGGCCGCTGACAAAAAGGGCTCACCATTCAAAGTGGTGCCCGTTTTGCGCAGGTAAAAATCAGCTGCGCGCTCTGCTTTCTGGCGTGCTTGGAGTTGTTGTGTGATGGGCCCACTCAGAGGCACCAGGGCTTCAAAATCGCTCCACAAGGTGCAGCCTATCAAGCGCACACCTTTTATCACAACAACCCGTTGATGCAAGAAAGTGATCTCCAGTCGCTCGCATGTCTCGCGCAGCCTTGCATCTGCTTCTTCAAAAGGCAAGCCGTCGTATTCATGATTGCCAGGCACAAAGAAAACGGGTACGGGCCATGCAGCCAAATCTTTGCGTGGTGAAAATCTAGCCAAACCAAAATCAGTGTCTTGTTGATCAAACAGCATCGAGCCGGTTTGGTAAGAGCCAATGTCTCCCGCCAGCACAAGCGCATCGGCCAGTGGCGAAATCTTTGGCACAAAATGCGGATGCGTTTCAAGGTGTAAATCAGAAAGCAATTGAATGTTCATGAGGGTCTTGCACTTTTAAAAACGTCACGCGCAATGTCGATCAGCTGCTCTCTCAACCATCGGTGTTCGTTTTGCGCATGCTTGCGTCTGTGCCACACAGCATCCACATGCAAGGTGGGAACTTTGAAAGGCAACTCGCACATGAACAGTTCTTTGGCAATGCCTGTCGTGGGCACAAAATGTTTGGGCAAAACAGTGAGCAGATCGGAGTTGACAACCACGCGGCCCGCCGTGAAAAACTGATTCACGGTCATGACCACGCGCCGCTGTTTGCCAATCGATGCCAAGGCCTCATCGATAAAGCCATAGGGGCGACCTGAAAAACTCACAAGCAAGTGCCGTGCATTGCAAAACTCTTCCAAGCTGATGTTCTTTTGCGCCAAGGGATGTTTGCGGCGCATGACACANACATACTCACCGTCATACAAGCGCTGGTGCGCAAACGCAACCGCCTCGCCCGATTGTGCTTTTGCTGTGAGGTCTGCCAAGACAGCGGGAAAATAACCCAAAGCCATATCGGCAGTGCCATCGTTCAGCATGTTTCTTGGATCACGTGTGGTCAGCGGTAAAACTCGAATAGACACATTGGGCGCATGCTTTTCAAGCGCCTGACCCAAATTCCCCATCAACTCGGCTGCGGTGGCGTCGGCCATGGCCAAGACAAAAGAATTTCGGGCCTCACTGGGAATGAAGTGTTGAGGCACCAAGGCCGTTTGCAACTGATCGAGTGCGGCTCTCACATTGGGCCAAAGCAACAAGGCAAAAGGGGTGGGTGTGATGCCATGGCCATCGCGCCGAACCAGGTCGTCCCCAAGCGTTTCTCGCAGCCGCCGAAGTGAGTTGCTCACAGCGGGCTGCGTGATGGACAAATTGCGCGCCGCTTTGGTCAAGCTTTTTTCAGCCATGACTTCGTCAAAGACCCGAAGTAAATTCAGATCCAAGGTTCGGAAATTGGTTTGGACGGCCTCAATCATTTCCATTGTGAATGATAAGTATCATAAATATAAAGTTGAACAACACTAGAGTAAACCCTATGATTCGCAAATGGTCAAGCAAAAGATCCGTTTTATCCAACGCTTAAGCCTCATGAATTAGTTTTATGAACAAGGAAATCAAAATGAACCGCAATTCTGTCCACCTAGATTACCCCCTGACACACCCTGGCGTCGAGCGTGCCGAACAAGTCGCTGCCAACCTCAAGCGCTTGAGCGACAGCTTCAGCCCGACACGCACCTTGGCCGCCATTCTTTTGTCAGCCATCGTTGCGGCCTTCGTGGTTGTGGCCGATCAGATGATGGACACATGGGCTGATGGGCACTTGCTGGCAGCATGGGTTGCGCTTTGGGCGGTGGCATTTGCAGCCGTTGGCTTGTTTGCTGGCGTCTCCAAAACAATGGCCATTCAAGTGAAGCAGGGTTTGGACGCTTGGTCAGCCCGCATGGCGCAAAGCCGATCAGATGAGCGTTTGTGGGCCATTGCCCAAACCGATGCCCGCTTGATGTCAGAACTGCAAACCGCAATGAACCGCAGTGACGAAGAAGCACTATTTGGTGAAAAAAGCACGCAACGCAGAGTTGCTCGCATGTTGCAAAACCGCCAATACTACATTTGATCTGAGTTGCCAGCCGCTGTCTTTTGCGAAGCCANATAAATGCCTGGCAAAATAAAAGCAGCGCCGACAGCGTGATGCCATCCCAAGGTTTCGCCCAANAAGAGCCACGCCACCAAGCCGCCGTACAAAGGACCTAGATACAGGCTGGTAGCGACTCGGCTGGCGCCTAAGGTTTTTTGACAGAACCCGTAGGACCAGTAAGCGCCTACGCCTGGAAAAATTGCGGCGGCCACTACAAGTAGGCTGGCACCATCGCTCCATTCGGCATGCTGTGTCGCGGTCCATTCGGTGATTGCCAAGGGCAGCAAAACAAGGCTACCGGCAAAACAAGTAGCAGCCAACCTGGCTGTTGAGCTCAAGGGGCTTGCCCACTTTTTAAGCAGCAAAGCATAGGCGGCCCATGCGACCATGGCAATGACCACGAGGCCATCACCGAAGACCCAAACGACTTGTGACAGTGCTGCCCACTGGCCTTTGACAACCACGTGCAAAACGCCCAGCAAAGCAATGACAACCCCCAGAGACTGCCTCCAAGAAAACGACTCTTTCAGGCCGATAACCGCTCCGAGCGTAATTAAAACGGGCGATGCTGCGTAGATCAGTGCGATGTTGATGGCTGTGGTTGTTTCTGCGGCCCAGTAAACCCAAGCCCCGCAAATGAGCATGCCTAAAGTACCCAGCACCACATACTGTTTCCAAGCGCTCAATGTACTTTGACGTTCTTGCCAAAGCTCACTGCGCGCAATGAAGGCCAAAATAAGACCCGCTAAAAACCACCGACCCAATGCCAACACATGGGGGCTGATGATGCCGGGCGCGGTTTTGGCAACGACATAGTTCACCGACCACAAGGCCGGTGTGACCCAAATTAAAACTTGCGCTAGTTTTTCGCGCGAGGCAGCGGTAGTCAGACAGCCGCTAAGCGTTGAGCCAACGCCGCTTTGGTGTCAAGCAAGGCTTTGGGCATGTTGTAGGCCAACTGCTCAAAGTGTGTGTTGTGCAATTGGAGTTCTTGTTGCCATGCCGCTTTGTCGATGCTGGTGACCGTTTTGAACTGATCGGCTGAGAAGTTCAAACCGGTCCAATTCAACTCAGCATAGGTTGGCGTGATGCCGAAAATGGTTTCTTGGCCTTGTGCCTGACCTTCCAAGCGATCGATCATCCATTTCAAAACGCGCATGTTGTCGCCATAACCGGGCCAAACAAACTTGCCCGCTTCGTCTTTGCGGAACCAGTTGACGCAGTAGATGCTGGGCAGCTTGTGGCCACCGGCTTGCACCTTGGCGCCCACATCGAGCCAGTGTTGGAAATAGTCGCTCATGTTGTAACCACAGAAAGGCAACATGGCGAAAGGATCGCGGCGAACAACGCCCTGCGCGCCAAAGGCGGCGGCTGTGGTTTCGGAGCCCATGGTGGCAGCCATGTAAACGCCTTCTGTCCAATTGCGAGCTTCGGTAACCAATGGCACGGTGGTCGAGCGACGGCCGCCAAAGATGAACGCATCGATGGACACGCCAGCGGCATCGTCCCAAGCGGGGTCGAGGGCAGGGTTGTTGATGGCTGAAACTGTGAAGCGCGCATTGGCGTGAGCCGCTTTGGCGCCCGTCTCTTTGGCAATTTGAGGCGTCCAGTCTTTGCCTTGCCAGTCAATCAAATGATCGGGCAATTTGCCAGTGTCTTTTTCGATGCCTTCCCACCAAACGTCGCCGTCATCGGTCAAGGCCACGTTGGTGAAGATCACGTTTTTGTCCAAGCTGGCCATGCAGTTGGGGTTGGTGTGGTGGTTGGTACCTGGGGCCACGCCAAAGTAACCGGCTTCGGGGTTGATGGCCATCATCTTGCCGTTGGCTTGAGGTTTGATCCAAGCGATGTCGTCGCCGATGGTGGTGACTTTCCAGCCATCGAAGCCTTCAGGGGGCACCAACATGGAGAAGTTTGTTTTGCCGCAAGCGCTGGGGAAAGCAGCTGCCACGTGGTATTTTTTACCTTGTGGGTTGGTCACGCCCAAGATGAGCATGTGCTCGGCCAACCAACCTTGTTCGCGGCCCATGCTAGAGGCGATGCGCAAGGCCAAGCATTTTTTTCCAAGCAAGGCATTGCCGCCGTAGCCGGAGCCGTAAGACCAAATTTCACGGGTTTCAGGGTAGTGAACGATGTACTTGACGGTGGGGTTGCAAGGCCAAGACGTGGTGTCTTTGGCGCCGTTGACCAAAGGTGCGCCAACGGTGTGCAAGCAAGGCACAAACTCGCCATCGGTGCCAATCACGTCAAAAACAGCTTTGCCCATGCGTGTCATGAGCTTTTGGTTAACGGCCACGTAGGCGCTGTCTGTGAGTTCAATGCCGATGTGGGCAATGTGCGAACCCAAGGGGCCCATGGAGAAAGGCACCACGTACAGGGTTCGGCCCTGCATACAACCGTCGAACAATGGGTTCAAGTTTTGGCGCATTTCGGCGGGGGCCATCCAATTGTTGGTGGGGCCTGCGTTTTCTTTCTTTTCTGAGCAGATGTAAGTGCGGTCTTCCACGCGGGCCACATCGGATGGGTCAGAGCAAGCTAAAAAACTGCCGGGGCGCTTGGTGGGGTTGAGCTTTTTGAAGGTGCCGTTGCCTACCAAGAGTCGGCAAAGGCGATCGTATTCTTCTTCTGAGCCATCGCACCAGTACACATTGGCAGGCTTGCAAAGGGCCGCCATTTCTGCCACCCATGCAACCAGCTTGGGGTTTTTGACATAGGCGGGTGTGTTCAGGTTCAAGCCCTGCATCACGGGTGAGTTCATGGGGACAGCTCCAAAGTTTTAAAATCGTTTTTTGAAAAGACCGACTCTTGCACCCTGTGCTCAGAAATGGACCTTTGCAAAAAACGACAAGCGGGCTTGTAACCGACCCGTAACCAGAGTTGAATTTTAAAGACGATGGCAAGAAAAGGGCTGTGAAAAATTTTAAATCCCTTCAAAATGTATGCAAAACTTGCATAACCNTTGGGTGGGTGAAAAGCGTTTCGAATTTTCTGGAAAAAAAACCCGCCTGCAATTGCGGCGGGTTGTGTCGGGCNAGCTTCAGATTAAGCCAGTGCCGCTTTGACTTTAGGCCATGAAAACGGCAATGAACGCCAGCAAGAAGATGAGAACAGCGCCAACGACGGGGATGACGACGGGGATGTGTTTAACGACGGCTTCAACAGGATCTTGAGATTCGTGAGAATCATTGTGTGCGGACATGAGAAAACCTCAGTTAGTTTAGCCCGCTATTTTAGCTGAACTCGGCACACTTGCAAGACTTCTTGGCCGTAGGCTTCGAGCTTTTTGGCCCCAATGCCACTGATACCGTTCAAGTCATTGAGCGTCTGGGGAGCTGCACTGGCAATCAATGCCAAAGTGGCGTCGTGGAAAATGACATAGGCCGGTAAATTGTGTTCTTTGGCAACCTCTGCGCGCCAAGCCTTTAAGTTGATGTACCNCACCAANGCCTCTTGGCTTAAATTGGCNGCGGCTGGCCCAGGTGCTTGAGACTTNCGGCTTCGTTTTTCAGCTTTCTGACTCACAGANTCTCGCAAGAGCACACTGATTTCNCCNCGCAAAACCGCCCGTGAGCCCTCTGTCAATTGCAGCGTGTTGAAGACTTGGCCCTGCACATTCAAAGCGCCCATGGCGATAAGTTGTCTTAAGACGCCGCGCAATTGAACTTCGCTGAAATTGGCGCCGATGCCAAAAGTGCTTAACTTTGCGTGGCCAAATTGAGACACTTTTTTCGGTAGATTTGCCGCGCACGATGTCCATGATGTGGCCAGAGCCGAACGAAAAGCCACTGTGTTGTTCAGCGCGAAACACCGTGGAAAGTAATTTTCGAGCGGCATCGGTGCCATCCCAAACGGCGGGTGGATTTAAGCAGTTGTCGCAGTTGCCGCAAGGCTCGCTGGCTTCGTCGAAATAAGACAAAAGCCGAACACGTCGGCAGTCTGTGGCTTCGGCCAGCGCCAACAAAGCGTCGAGTTTGCCGCGCATGACCTGTTTGAAGCTTTCTTCAGCAGGGCTTTCGTCAATCATGCGCCTTTGGTTGACGACATCTTGCAGGCCATAGGCCATCCACGCGTTGGCACCCAAGCCGTCGCGCCCAGCGCGTCCAGTTTCTTGGTAATAACCTTCGATGTTTTTGGGCATGTCCAGATGCGCAACAAATCGAACATCGGGTTTGTCAATGCCCATGCCAAAAGCAATGGTGGCCACCATGACAACACCCTCATCTCGCAAAAATCGATCTTGGTGTTTTTGACGAATGGCCGCGTCTAAGCCCGCGTGATAGGGCAGTGCATCGATGCCAGTTTGGGCCAACATTTCGGCCACTTCTTCAACGCGTTTGCGCGACTGACAATAGACCACACCCGCTTCACCTTCGTGCTCACGCTCAATGAATCGAAGCAATTGCGCTGAGGCATCTTTTTTTTCAACAATGGTGTACCGAATGTTGGGCCGATCAAAGCTGCTGATGAAAAGCTGGGCGTCTTCAAGCTGAAGACGCTCAATGATGTCGGCGCGAGTTAGGGCATCGGCGGTGGCCGTGAGCGCNACCCTTGGCACGCCCGGAAAGCGCTCGTGCAAGACGGTCAGGCTTCGGTATTCAGGCCGAAAATCGTGACCCCATTGGCTGACGCAATGGGCTTCATCGATGGCGAATAAACTTAACAAACCTTGCGCATAAAGGGCATCCAGTTGCGCTAAAAATCGGGGTGTATTGATGCGCTCTGGCGCTGCATAGAGCAGCGTGACTTCACCCCGGCGCAGGCGCTGCTCGATGGTTTGAGCATCCTCTGGTGAGAGTGTGGAATTTAAAAAAGCAGCACTGACCCCAGCCTCGTGTANGGCACCAACTTGGTCGTGCATGAGTGCAATGAGGGGCGACACCACAATGGTGATTCCCTGCCCTGCGCTTTGTCTGGCAATGGCTGGTATTTGATAACACAAGCTCTTGCCGCCGCCTGTGGGCATGAGCACCAAGGCGTCGTGGCCGCTGGTGACATGCTCGATGATGTTGCGCTGCGGCCCTCTAAACGACTCATAGCCAAAGACTTCACTGAGGATGCTCAGAATATTGGGAGGGTTAAGGACNTCGGTAGACACAGCATGTATTGTCTCCGAAGCGCTGGTGTGCTTTTGAAACCTGAACGGTCAATTTCAAGGTATTTGATTGCAAGTGGCTTCAAGCGGCGCTGATGTTTTTTACAATAAGCGCATGAAACCTTTGAACTACACTCGCGCCCAAGCTCTACCAGCCATTCTGGAAAAACGCATTGCCATCCTCGATGGCGCCATGGGCACCATGATTCAGCGCTTCAAATTGAGCGAAGCCGATTACCGTGGTGAGCGCTTCAAAGACTTTCCCAAAGACGTCAAGGG
>JGI24768J34885_10000391_pt1 | contig 13021 bp, 16 predicted proteins | sample LakOntMetagenome_FD_34885 | JGI IMG/M metagenome (IMG submission 34885) | reverse complement strand
TCGTGGGACTCGAAGCTCACGCCCATCAAGACGCCTGACGGCGAGCGCGCGCTCAAGGGCACCGAGGTTGCGTCGTTGCTTGTTGACTTGGGTGACAAATTGAAGAACGCGCCATACAAGAACGAAGTCCTCTCACACTACCCACCGCTCCCGCTTCGTAAAAAGTGGGATTGAATGTGGGTAGACCACACATTCTTTTTATGCACAAATCATAGATATGTCGGTGCGCACCTATCGCCAAGTGGTCAAGTCGCCGTCGCCAAAGGTGAATGTGGAGTCGGCGGACCTTGCGGAGCTGCGCCAACTCATTGCCAACACGCCTCTCGAGCCGAAAATTATCAACCCGGATAGCCATTTCGTGATGGTGACTTACTGGTGGGGGCGGGGCAACATCAACAAAAACACGCAATCACCTTGCCCGGACGAGATTGAAGAGGGGCAACCGGTCACAGTCGCGCCAATCAAATACGATGAAATGATTCAAAAATGGGTCCGGTGTTGCGAAAAGGCCAAGTGCAACTACTTGGTCCAAGAGTACCCTCAGTTTGCGGTGCGCGGCAAGTACCAAATGGCGATTAACGCCAAGCCGCTGTTCATCGCAAAGGCGCTCGAGGCGTGCGTGGGCCGCGCTGTAGTATACATCGATGGTGACATGACTGTCGAGCGCTACCCGCACATTTTCGACATGCGCGACGTCGATTACATGGCGCGCGGCTGGAACATAGACCCGCGCTCAGTTGCCAAATACAAGGATGAGGGAAACGTGTGCTTCGACCCCTACATATTTGAGACGTCGGGTGGTACCATGTATTTTGGCAACACCAAGATGGCCCGCAGCCTGTTGAAGCTGTGGGCAACCGTGTCGACCGAGCCGAAGAAGCTTGGTAAGGCCGATGACCGGATTATAAGCATGGTGCTTACGACGCGACAAGAGGTCATGCTCATGATTAACATAATTCAACTCCCCATGGAATACTTGTGGCTGACAAAGGCCTACACTCCGAGAATCCGGGGAAAGATTGTGACCTATCTTCGGAGCAGCGACTGGTCGCGGAACCACATCTTCATTGAGCACCCCGAGTGCCTGACCGCTGAGGACGTCGCAATTGAGCAGGGTGCTGCGGCAACCGGCCGAAACCCAGACGGCTACGACCAACTCGTGCAAGACAAGGTGGAGTGCGCGACACACGGCGGCATCTTCTATGAGCGTATTTTCTTCGACGATGAAAAGATGGTCGCGTCGTACAAGCCTTACCTGAACTATTTGCGCAACGAGACTTTGTTCATTATGGAGGATGACGATGGCAATGAGGAACCGATTCCGTGCATGTACGTGGAGCCTTATTCGTTGTCTACGACGACTCCCAAGCGACGCAAAATTGCCAACTATGGGCCGCACACGAAGACCGTGTTCGTGAACCGCACTCGCGCTTCGCAATTCGGTGATCTAAAAGCCATGGAAAACAAAGTGGTGAATGTCTACGAGGCCGATATCGAGAAGCTAGATGGTGTCAACGGCATTGATGTGCGCGAAGAGAATGTGGTGCCGCTGATTTTGTGCCTGCTCGCAAACGGCAACGACGTCTTTTACCGACCGAAGGATGCGTACAATGCGCGCGCTGTTTCCAAGAGCATGCTGCAATCCCAGGCAGACTTCGTGGCCGCGAACATGGCATCAGATGATTTGAGGCCTCACTTTCACAAAGACAGTGCAGTGTACTTCAAGAGCGGGTCTCGCATTCTCTTTCAGATGTTGTCGATGTGCAAAACGTTGCGCGGGGACCTGACCAACATCTTCAACTCTAGCTACCACTTCATGTCGCGCATTCGTTGCATGTGGGTGGACCCCATTATCGTAGTGAAACCGAAATCTCCACCGAAGGCCATGTCCAAGCTCGAGCGACTCATGGCCGCATTTGCAAAGTCTTTGTTGAAACCTGAGCCGAGGTCGAGTCCTAGCCCTTCTAACTCTTCTGTACCAACAATAGCCAGCATAGTAACCGCAAATGCCACAACTGCGAGCGGTGGTTCAAAGGCTAAGGCCAAANCAAAGGCTAAGGCTAAGACTCAACCTAAGCACTTAAAGAAGTAAGCTCATAATATGAGTTATTGAGATGCCTCCTCGTAAGCGCGCAACAAAGAAAGAGCCTGTAGCAGAGCTAGAGCCTGTAGCAGAGCNNGAGCCTGTAGCAGAGCCTGAGCCTGTACCCGAGCCAGAGCTTGAGCCTGTAGCAGAGCCGGTACCCGAGCAAAAGCAAAAGCCCGTTCGAAGGAAAAAAATAGTTAAAAAGGAAAAGGCGGAGGAACCATCAACGGTTGAAGACCCCGTGGTGGCAGGGATTGATGCGTGTCTGCCCGATGACGGCTCGCACATTATTTTGCAGCTCCCCATAAATGCAGAGCGCGTGAAGGCCATCATTCAAGAGGGTAACGAGGCATTGGGTGTGGACGGTGGCAATCCATGCCCCTACGTGCCTTCGCACTGCTGGACGATGACGTGTTCTGCGTTTGAAACGAGCTCTGCACTTGAAGAAAACGAGGTGCCGCCACTTAACGCGAGCATCTGCCACTGGTGCTGCCACCCCATCGTCTCTCAAAAGTTCGGGATGCCCGTCAACTTCGATTCCGTGCACAACATCTTCCACGTCTATGGTCAGTTTTGCTCGCTGCCATGTGCTGCCGCGTACAATGCCTCAACNCACATGGGCAGCGACCGAATGTGGGACATCCACAGCTGGATTCAGATGATGGGTCAAGTGTATCAGCACCCGCTCCCCGTGCGGCCCGCGCCCTCGCGCTACGTGCTTAAGATGTTCGGCGGCCCGTTGAGCATTGACGAGTTTCGCGCGAGTCACAAGACCTTGTCGAGAACGGTTGTACTAAACGTCCCACCGCTCGTGAGCGTGCAATCGCAAGTGGAGTGGGTGAACACGTCGTTTCTACAGGCCGACTCTGCTGATGCGCGCAAGCTCAGCCGCAAAAAGTCAATCGTCGACTCCAAGCGGACACTAGAGTCCAAGATGAATCTTACCGTTACGAGTGCGTGAGCCACTTTGGGGCTCGCCCCTACTTAAAGAAAAAATGGAATGCCTTAAGTGGCTCTACTCGGTTGTGAACACATTGCAAAATGGAGCGCCCTACACCGTACCGAGTTTCTACAATCACGTGCAATGGCGACATAGGAACGTCCCTNGCNTTGCGCTCTGCNTACGAGCATATCGAGATAGTTGAGCGGGGGACGCCCGGAGGCGGCTGGATTTTCGTGGAACTGAGTCTCAGCGAGAGTCGCGGGCTCGACCCCAATGTGAAGCGGCGCAACAACCCCGACCGCAAGAGTTTCGTGAATCAGGTCACGGTGATTCGGGATATGGGAACGCCCAACTACATGCCCAACATCAAGCTCTTCAAAAACGGCAACGTGCACATGACCGGCGTACGCAAGCTCGAGGACGGCGAGCGCATCGTTGCGGCGCTCGCGGACGAGGTACGCCGCATTCAAGCCGGCCCCATGCCCGACATTGTGCCCGAGGGCGCAAGCATCGTCCCGGGCAATTTCAAGTGCCGGATGATGAATTGCGACTTCACCGTACCGTTTCTTATCCGGCGCAAGGACCTGCACAACATGCTCATCGCGCGGCCTTTCAACAACATCAGCAGCTTCCAACCTGGGACGTACCCCGGAGTGAAAATTCACTACTTCTGGAACACGTTCACTGCCGATAATACCGAGTCGGCACACGATGCCCAAGAACTCCGCAATGGGCGGTGCGAGTGCATGATGCACGGTGCGGACAACATGTGCATTGGCAAAGGGTGCGGTCGCGGGGTCGGGGACTGCAAAAAAGTCACCATTGCCGCCTTTGAAAGTGGCAAGGTGCTGATTACGGGCGCGACGAGCGTTGTTCAAGTCGAGGCCGCGTACGCGTACATTTGCAATATCTTAATGATGCATAAAGCGCGTCTTCAAAAAGTGCTCGTCCGCCCCGCTTAAGAATATTTAACGCTTCTTTTTGCATATAATGGCGCATTACTGCTACATACTTGCGAACGCGTGTAACCAAACGTACAACGGTTACACGAACAATTTGCAGCGGCGCCTTCGCCAACACAACTCGGAAATCAAGGGGGGTGCGCGTTATACGTGTGGTAAGGGGCCGTGGACATACGTCGCGATAATCACGTGCGACGACGAGTCATTTACCATGAGGCGCGCGCTCTCTCTCGAATGGTCCGTAAAGTACCCCACGAACAAGCGGCCCCGACCAAAAGAATACAATGGCGCGCGCGGGCGGCTGGCCTCGTTGCCGCACGTCTTTGGCAATCCAAAGTTCGCGGACTTGGTATTTCGAGTGTACGTAGCGGATGCGTTTCTTGATGAGATAACGTTCAGTGCGAGCCCACTATCCGAGCTCATTTAGCACAAAACAGGTTGTCATACTTTTTGTCGTAAAGCGAGCCCGTGTCTTGGGCGTTGTTTCCGGGGCGCGTGAAGCCGGGCACGTGCGATTGCGCGGCCTCGGGCATCAACGGGTGCGCGCGCATATAGGCGTGTGCTTCGGGAGGCACTGGCTTGCCGTTTCCCCACGGTGCATTGTCCTCGAACGGCTCGCCAGTGAACAAACCGCCGTTCACGCGCGCCGGAGGAACGCCAACTGGGCCGCGTGTCTCAATGAAACCAAAGTCGAGCATTTAAAGCGCGCGGCTATATTCTACACAATACACAGATATATAGAATGCCGAAGCGGCCGCCGTCCGAAGTGGAGCTCACGAATGCGGAAATCATGAACATCGTGCGCGAGATGCGAACATGCGAGCAGGCCCCCAAGGACCGCGCACGCATCTTTCGTCGCAAGTACCCCGAGTTTGCCGAGCGCTACGATTCGCTGTTCGAGATGGCGTGCGCGCCGACGTTTGACATTAGTTGCCTCGAGTCGATGCTTACCTTGCGAGAGCGGGTCAACACAAAGCAAATGAGCGTGGACGACGCGAGCGCAGTTGTCGGGCAGGGGCTGTTCAACATGTACGTTGCGCCTGCAGTAGGCAACAACAATAACAACAAGCCTTAGTTAATTCGAGCCGTCATTTGTTTTCTTTTTTGAGTGCATATAAGTTAAGTAAGTTATGGCCGGTAAAGGACTCCTCAATGCTCCAATGGGCGCNTACATTCGCACGGGCTTCGGCTTTGGCATTGGCTCCCTCCTAGCGACCATGATTTTCGTGGCATTCGGCATGGGGCTGTTTATTGGTGGTTACATCATCGTGAAAAAAGAACAGAAGAAACCGAAGGACGAACGCCAAATACCCCTTCTCGTCACGGGTTACATCATGATGTTTAGTGGAAGCGTCTTCGGCCTGGGACTTGGGTTCGGCACCGCTCTTACAACGCTCGGTGGCGATTTGTAAGAAGTTACGCTTAAAGCGACGAGAGACATACTCAACATATCATCATGCTTTTCCTCGCCCTCTACTTTATCGTTCGCCTCGTTGCGCCGCGTGAAGCCTTTCCGAATTCGTCGAGGCACGCGGTCGCGCAAAATGTGGTCAGCGCAACGCACTCGTTCGTCATGGTTCCGCTCGCGTACTTGAGCTCCGCGAGCGCCTCCATGAGCGATACCATTCCGCAAGTCACCGTGCTCTTGTCTATCACGTACTTTGCCTATGATGCTGCGATAATTGTCGCGTACGCACTCAAAGATGATTGGTTCTACGTGATTCACCATGGCATGGCGCTCTTGATGCTTCACTATACGTACGTGGGCGTCTACCCTCTCGTCATGGGCGCGCAAGTTCTCCTTTGGGCAGAGGCGTCTAACACATTTATTTATGCATGGTCCCTACTCCGAGACAATCGCAAAATCTATCCGCTCCCTTATATTTACACATCCGTTGCAATGTTGGCGACCTACGTGCCGTTGCGCGCATGCGTTCTCACGATAAAGTGCGCGCACTTGTTGGCGTTCTTGTGGCACAATCAAAACGGTGTCATTGCAGTGATGGGTACGATGGGGCCGCTCGTCGCATTGCTCTCAATGTCGTGGTATTACTCGGTCAAGATGGTGTCCATTGCGGCAAAATGTGCGCGCAACTAGTTACAATCTATCTCTTTTACCTCCCAATCCTCTTTTTGTTGGAACGTCATGATGCAAGTGACGGTTGCCTCCTCTTTCGTTCGGAAGATGCCTATCAAGTACGTATGCCGTATCCCAGTTTCTTCACAAAGGCGAATGCCAAATGCGCCCCACATAGTGTCGAACTTGTACGTGTACGTGTAAGAACTAAATTATGGCATCAATTTTTGTATATTGGTCGGGACGGGGTTCGAACCCGTGACCTCAGGCTATCTTATGATTTTATCCCCACCCACCCAAATAAATCATCATAAGACCCGCGCTCTAACCAGCTGAGCTACACGACCAATTTACAAACCAAAAATAAAGTGCAAAAGTGATGCGATGCGTTTGTTTTTATAGTTGTTTTTGTGTGTTTTCTTTCCCTTAAGCCATTTAGTCGCTCATGCACGCGTCCAGCACTGCGAAGCACTCTGCGGCGCGCGCGTTCATCATGGCGGACTGCGACGGCCAGTGCGCGAAGAACTTGACGAGCATGCGCAGGTTCTTCATCGTCGTGTGGTGGCAGAGGTAGTGATAAATCGTCTTGGCGTTCACCATCTCGTGCGTGTGCGTGGTAATCTGGATGCGACGGAGCTGCGCGAGGTGGAAGCGCATGATGGGCGCGAGCGTCCCGTCGACCTCCTTGTTCATGCGGAAGCGTGCGTACTGCGGAAAGTACTGCGTTGTGGACTGGTAGCAGTGGAGCAGGATGTCGCGCATCGTGCACATGACCGTGTGAATCATGTAGACGGGCGCGAGCTGCCGGTTCGCGTGGTCGAGCGGCGCCTCGAACTCCGGGCAGAAGCGCGCGATGTAGTCGTTGACGTGGAAGTGCGGCTTGTTCTGCTTGTAAATCCACACGAAGTTGTGCCACGGGTTGGAGTTGCCGTAGTCCATCTGCTCCAGCTCGATGATGTTCGAGCTCGACACCTTCATCATGCTTCCGTCCTCGCGGCGTGCTACGAAGCCGTACGCCTCCGGGTGCGCCCGCAGCCACGCAATGGCGGCCGCCGGCGACTCGTAGCGCTCCGGGTACATGACGCCCGCCCACTTCAGCTGGTCCCGCGTGACCCTCTCTTCTTGAACGTCGCAAGCAAGTGCCTCCATCGTCTCGCGGCTGCGCGTGCCGATGTGGAAGATGCCCATGAACTTGTCGTCGCCGAACTCATCGGCTGTCTTCATGATGTGACCGTTCTCGTGGTGAACCAGCAGGAACGTGTAGGCATTCTCCTGGTCGAGGCTGTTGGTGAACATCTCGCGCGTCAGATTAAGACGTTCCAGCGCCTCGTCGAACATCTCACCGTGCTTCTTGGTGGGGTGCGCAAAGCGCGAGTCGTTCACATTCGGGCACGTGGACGTCGAGAAGAACCACTTGTCACGGTGGAAGAACACCGAGACGACGGTGCCCTCGTAGCTGCGCTCGCACTTGTGGACGGGCAACTCGTTGTCGACGTCAAGCTTGTTCATGCACTCGTACATCACGTCGTCCACGCGGTCCGGAATGCAGTTCGCGAGCGAGACCACAATGTTCTCGGACTCGGGCGCGCTCAGGTCCAGCACCACACTGCGGCACTCGTCGTAGAGCATCTGAAAGGACGCCACGTCGTCGCGCTTGTAAGTGTTGTGCAGCAGCGCCATGCCGCGCTCGCCCGAAAAGGTCTTGAGCTGCAGCGCCGGCCAGTAGTGCTGCTCCTTTAGGATGCCGAAGAGCACCTTGTAAGCATCCGCGCCCTCCGCGCACCGCACGCGCGCCTGCATGTCCGCCAGCAAATCCTTGAGCGTCGCGTGCGTGCCCTGCGCGTGCACCATTACGTGTACAGGCTGCGCAGGCATCGGCACGGGCGCAATCTCCTCCCGCGTAATAGACATGTTCTCGAGCGTAATGGACTCCATCGTGGTGTATGGCTGTGTAGTTGTAGTCCTTAAATGGTTAAGGATGCATCCATTTTTTGGTTCCTAGCCCCACTCGGTTGCAGCAAGTAAAGCATTTAAGCATAGCGCGCATTGCTTATTAAAAAATGCTGCTCGCTGGGGCTCGATATGCGACACGATGCCATTTTCGATGCCATTCAAGTAAGGCGCGTGAGTTTGCTCAAGAGCTTCGCAAAGTTCAGGCCGCCGAGCAAGACGCGCGCACCATCTCACAAATTAGCGCGTTCGAGGCGGCGTTCCCCGAAATCAAATCTTACGCGCAAGATGAGAAAGTGCGCGCAATATTCATTGATTGCGAGGACATGACGTGGCCACGCGGGAGCGAATACATGAATCGCATGCGTGAACCTGGACCAAGTGTTAAAAAGTACATGCAGTCATGCATCGTCGAGCTTCTCGAGAATGGCGTCGACGATGACCTCGCGGACTTTATCAAGCTCTACATGAGCGAGAAGAAGCTGTTGTAATATTGATAATTAAATATCGCACGTGGTAAGTAAGTGACTTATACAACCCGTGGGTAAGTAAGTGAACAAATGCAGCTTTTGGTGGCTGTGTTTGTGTACCTGTTTATTGCGACCTTTGTAGTGTGGCTGCGTCCCGCGTTCTTGTTTGGCGAATCGGGCGATTTGCTCAAGTCACCGGGTCTAGCGCAAGACGGTAAGGAGTCCGTCCTTGCTGCCGCCGTGTTTTTCCCGCTCCTTGCCCTTATCGTTTACTATGCGGTGACATGGGTATCCATGACCCAACTTGCCGCCTAGCCACCTAGCCACTAGCCACTAGCCCCAACACCATCCTTTTTGTGTAAAAATGGAGACACGCGCCATTTATAAGAACTTCATTTAAACCAAGTGAGATGGCCCCCACCGAGCTCTTCATCAATGACCCGCAAGTACATACTAAGATTGCCGCGTTTGACTATGACTGGACTCTCGTGAAACCATTGAACGGCCGCACGCACGCGAAAGACGCGGACGACAGGCAGTGGTATCGCGAGTCTGTGCCTGATGTGCTGCGCGGCTTTCACGAAAAGGGCTTTGCCCTCGTGGTTTTCACGAACCAGACGCACCAGTGGAAGGTTGGCGCCATTCGCGCGCAGCTCGAGCTCCTTGACCTGCCAATGACTGTGCTGATAGGGTTTTCTAAGGATGACCGCAAGCCATCCACGTCCATGTGGGACCACTACATCGACATGGTGACCGGGGCCAAGTGCGACCGGCGGAGCAGCTTTTACGTGGGCGATGCCGCTGGCCGCAAGGGCGATTGGAGCGACACGGACAAGCTGTTTGCGGAAGCGATTTCTCTTAAGTTTAAGGTCCCCGAAGATGTCTTTCCGTACGTTCCCAAGTTCATCGCACCCGAATCGGTTCGTTTGCCCATGGGGCGCGAGGTCATCGTCCTCGTCGGCTACCCCGGGAGCGGCAAATCGAGCGTCGCGCGCTACCTAGTCGAGAAGAGCAAGTCCGCGCGCATCGACGGCGACGTTCTTAAGACGGCTGCCAAGATGGTGAAGGCAGCAATAGAGAGCGAGCCGTTCAGCCCCATCTTTGATGCGACAAACGGCACGAAGGCGCGGCGCGCACCGTACATCACCTATGCGCAAGCACACGGCTTGTCGATACGTGCGATCTGGGTCGACGTTCCGATTGATGCCGCGATGGCTAACGCAGCGTTTCGCGAAAATAATGACAAGACCGCCACACACATTCCCAAAATTGCCTTCTACACGTTTCGTAAGCGCTTCGAGGAGCCAACACTTGAGGAGGGGTTCGCATCGGTTGAGCGCCTCGCGCTTTGAGAAGAGAATATAGCGCTTAGTGTAAAGCAACACTTGCGCTAAGCCATAGTCATGTGGCTCACAGACAATCCCATGCTCGTACCACAAAAGACGCCCGCTAATCACATACGCACGTTTGATGCGCGGCGCTGGCCCGAGATTTTGTCAAAGCCGCGGCTCCCGACCGACTTGAGCTTGCCTGGTGATGAGAGTAACGTGATGCTCATGGACCCACAGGACGCGGCTTCGTATTCGAGCCTTCCGCAAATGGCCTTGCCAAAGGGTCATTTTGTCGTGCTCACGTCGCTTGCCACTGGCGTTGAGCTCGATTGCGGGTATTCGTGGGTGGGCAAGAAAATTGGGTACATTGACCGCACGTCGTTGCTCTTTGTTCTCAGCGTGTTGCACGGCCACCGCATTGCTCTAGACAGCGTGCGTCTCGTCTACATTCCCCATAAATTTTGGAATCGGATGGATGCGATTCTTGGTATTACGCTCGACCTCATCGTTGCATTTTTCATACCGGGGACGCCGAGCCACTTGATGCTCATGCGCCAAAACATCAACATCATGGGCTTTCAACGCATTCAACTAGAGCGCTTGCGTATGACGTCACCTCACATCACACTCGAGCAAGCCGAGCTCGTGCCGCTTTTTGAGGGCGGCCGCGTTCGGGTTTTGGCTCGCGAGCGCACAACACGCTTGCCAACGCTCGAGCTCAAAGCCGTGCGCTTTCCTTTGCCCGCAATGCGAGAGACTTTCGTGCCCGCAATGCGAGAGACATTTCTCGTTGCCGAAGACAATTCGCGCGAGCAACCGTACAGGTGCTTTGGGGACGAGAAGTTGTTCACAAAGGCGGCGTGCGATAGCCCATATGATGTATCCGGCCTACCCAAGCCCATACGCACGGTGTGGGACCGCAAGTGCGTGAGCAATGACGATTGCCCGTTTTACACCGGGAAGCGCGGCGGATGCGATACGAACACGGGCGAATGCGAGATGCCTATTGGACCATCTCGCATGTCTTACCGCACCTTTAATACGCGCCCGCCCTTTCAGCCGTTTTGCTATTCCGGGGACCCATGGGCGCTCTCGGGTTGCAATGGGCAGTGGGCGTTTCCGAATGACGGAGGATACATCAGCTTACGCACTACAGCAAACAAGCTCCTTCTTGAGCAAAAGCCCGCGTCAGATGGCGAGTGAAAAAAACCTACGATAGGTGTATCACACGATATGAGCTCCCTACAACTTATGCGCATCGAGAAGCGCTTCCAAGACGATATTGACGCCCTGAAGGCGGCTGTTGCAGCTGGCGTCCCTGCTGGTGCGGCACAGGCACGGGCTCCGTCCGTTGAGCTACTGAAGGAGCTCGACTCGTTCCGCGCCGCGACTGCGAAGGCAGCAGCGATGGCGAGCGATGCGGCAGCTGCCGTTCTCGAGCTCAAGCAGACCATCGCGCAACTCGCGGCCAAGCACGACGATGATGTTGCGCGCCTATCGGCCGAGATGTCGGTGCTTGCGTGCAAGTGCTCAGCGCCCGCGCCCGCTCCTGCCCCGGCCCCAGCCGTTGAGGATGTCGAGGATGTCGAGGATGACGAGTAGAGTATTCTTTTTACAACATATATACAAACATACCATATCTATATGTCCGCGCTCGAAGTAAATCGCATCAAGGTGCGGCTGGATGCGATAGAAAGCACTCTTGCGAATTGGGACGCGACTATGAAACGCATCGAGGGCATGTTTGTAGATATGAAGTCATCGCACGAGTCGATGATGCAAGAAAAAGCAGACGACATTCGGCGTAGCGTGTTGGCCGAGATTCGCGCGAACGCCGATGTCACAAAGCGAGAGATGCTGCAACAACTTGCTGCGGCGCGAAAGCCATAGGAGCCGGCGACATCAAGTCGAATCGCGATGGTGTCTTTGCGCACTCGAGCACTTCGGGCTGCAAATGCTTGTAAACGTCCATGGCGCTCTTCAACACTTCGCTCGTTGTGGTGAGGATGCCGTTCTGGCGGGCCATCTCTTGCACAGCGCCAATTAGCAAGTCGCGTGCGCGCTCGTACGCGCCCGCCTTTTCATAGGCCTTGCCGAGGGCGTACATGAAGTCGGGAGAAGGCAGCTTTGAGAGCGGGGCCTCGAACGCCTTCAGAGCTTCGGGCGTCGGCGTCCGGTCCACTTCGCGCATGAGCTCGACGTAGTCTTTGTTGAAAATGAGCGGATTGAACGTGTGAATCGACGATGGAAAGAGACCGAGCTTGCTCCCGTCTACAAAGGCACGGTGCGCGGGCAAGAAGACGCGCGCTTGATGGCGTGCAACCCAATGGCACAAGTGACCACGCGCATTGTACTTGATTTTTTCGGTGCTAGCGAGAAGGTCGCGCGCGGCACTTGCGCGAATTGCGTACGCCTCTTTGGACAGCCAAATTAAACGCTGGCTTGGGGCACACAGTGGGACCATATCATGTTCATGCGTTTGCAATGCGCTAATGGGAAACGCTCCGTGCGGCGTCGCGTCGTCCTCGAGGACAAGGTGCCACGCACTCGCGTCCGGGTGCGCGACCGCCAAAGACCAAGCTTTCCGGTGCTTCTCGAGGTTGGACAGCTCTTGCAGATTTAGAGTATGAATGAGACCATCAAAATCGGCCTCCCCTGTCTTCGAATAATCGATGCGCCCCTCGAAACTCTTGAGCGTGTCCTGTATGTCCGCGGACGAGGGGCTCAACACCAGTTTGGGCGTCACTTCATAGCCGGCCGCTTGTGCTGATACCCGGATACTTTGTATAAGCTGATGAAGCGCGGGTTGCCTGAGACGCAACGTGGTCGTGTGAATTCCGTAAATTACTAATTGCATCGCATACATTGGCCGACGGTGCGAGGCTTTAAGTAGTAGAGTTGTTGGTACGGCCATCTAAGGCAAAAAAGGATAGCCGCACTATAGATAGACGTATTAGAAGTGTAAGGATGGAGTTCTGCGATGTTTGCCGTAACATGATTTACTTGCGCACGGACGCGACCGAGGACGGCGGAAACCGGCTCGTTAAATACTGCAAGGCTTGCGGCTTCGAGCACGTGCACGAAGGCGGGGCTTTTCGCGTCTCTCAAACGTTGTACGCGGAGGACGATTTGCTCTATTTGCAGCACCAGACGCCGTATTTGCGGTGCGACCCGACGCTTCCGCGCGTGTGCGACCCGTCGC
>JGI24768J34885_10000387_pt1 | contig 13051 bp, 1 predicted proteins | sample LakOntMetagenome_FD_34885 | JGI IMG/M metagenome (IMG submission 34885) | reverse complement strand
CCGGACTGTTTGTCCTTGGATTTCTCCTTGTTTCCGCTCTTCATGGGGAAGAGCGATCCGTCGAGGTTCTTTCCCCACGGGAGGGATTCGTATCCGGCGGCGTGCGCTTTGGTGTACGCGGATGACTGAGCCCACTTTGTCTTCAGGTGATCTTTGTTGACCCCGTCGTGGTCATGGGACAGCCAGGGGCATTTGCCCTCCTTGCCATGCATGTGCGTGTTGCCGCATGCGTTGCAGAACGTCTTTGTCGACGTGTTGTTGTCGCGGTCGCGAGAGGATTTCTGCTCCGAGTTGGACCCAGAGTTTTGTTTACTCCTCTTCTTGTCCTTGTTGGACCCACCGTCGGTGGTGGACCCACCTTCGGAGGAGTTGGACCCACCACCTTTCGGTCTGGTGTGATCGCTGTCACGGTCGTGACCTGTATTTCCTCCTCCTCTACGGTCGTTGTTCTTCTTCTTCTTCCTCCCGGAGTTGTCGTTCTCGGAGTGTGGTGGCTTTGGGCCGACGCTGAAGAATTTTTCTTTGGAGCTCAGGGCTTCTCTTGAGTCGGAGGCGAGTTCCTGGAGTTTCTCGTTGATATACTGCACAGGGAACTGCTTCATGTAGCTCATCTGGATCCTGTGCGCCTCCTTGTCCTTCGCCATGCCGTTTGATTCGTTCGGGCAGGTCGCTTGCTCCAACGTGCGGAAGAGGTTGGCCACCATCTTCTGCGCCGTTGTGACTTCGTGGAGGGACTTGTTGTCTTTCAGGACCTCCACCAGCTTGCCAACCGTCAAGGCCTTGCGGTGTGTGTCCATCTCCAGCATGGCTCTCAGAGGTTCCAGAGTAAAGAGTGCCGTTGCTCTGCCGAGGACGGAGGCTTGTGTGGCCAGGTCTTGTTCCTGTGGGTTGAAGTTCTTCAACGCCGACACGACGTTCTCGATGGCCTTGGTCCAGAGTTTCGCGACGTCGAGGTCACGGGCCTTACCGGCTGCTCCTGGAGATAGTACCCTCTGGAAGATTAGTTGAGCGAGGTCGCCCAAGTGCCCCCTGTACATGTTCAGGTTGCTTCGAGACTTGCCCGGGTTTTTAATCCCGTTGAGTGCGAACTGGAACGAGTTGACGTCGCCGATGACAAATGAATTGAACAGGCGCTCTCTGTTTTTGTCATGGAAAATGTCTCCGATGTTCTGAAAGAGTCGCGCCATGCTCGCCAACCTATCCGGCCACGGCGTGGTAGGGTTCGACAGGTCTGTCTTCCCGAATTTTTCCGCGATCTTTTCCCACTCCTTTTCCACAGTCATACGCCTTTTAGCGTGGTATTCTTCGGCGGAAGTCAGAGTAGACGAGACGTCGGTATGACCGTCTGTGTTTTCTTCGTTCCAGGAGAATTCTTCCGCCTCCTGCTCGGAGTCGTACTCCTTCCTGCCTCTCGTGTACCGTGGTTCCCTGTGATATTTGTCGTCGTCGTCGTCGTCGTCGTCGTCTTCGTCGTCGTCGTCGTCGTCGTCGTCGTCGTCCAAGGGGGAACGGTTTGGGCCTCTTCCTCCTCCTCCTGCTGGTCTCTCCTGGTTGGGGATGGCGGGAGGTTGTTGTGGCGACAGGTCGTCGTTGGGAGGTCTCGTTTGGTTAGGCGGCTGCGCCGGGTTGGCGGGAGCGGGAGGTGTTGGTGACTGGTTGTCAACAGGGTTGGTGGTAGGAGGCTGCGCCGAGTTGGCGGGAGCGCGAGGTGTCTGTGACTGGTTGTCAACAGAGTTCTGCACCGGGTCGGTGGCAGAAAGTTGCGCCTGGTTGGCGACTTGGGGCCCAAAATTGGCTTGATTACCGCGAGGTTCTCGATCATCCTCGGGTCCGCGTCGTCCTTTTCGATCTCGACTTTTGCTTCCACTTTTTCTTTCTTCTTCGCGTTTGAAGATGTCGTGGGCCGATCGTCTACGATACACTTTTGTGCTGGAAGGCGCCTCGTAAGAGGTGTCGTTGGAATTGCGAAGGGGCCTGAGGAGTATGTTTCTGGCTCTCCTCTGGATGAGCTTCGCCTTGGTTATTGTTTTCGCCTTCGCCATTTCCCTCTCTTCGGGAGATCTCCACTCTTCCATCGGTCGAGTATGGTCTCCACTGCGCAAGATTGAAGTGCGTCCTCGTTTTTTTTCAGTCGATCCCTTGATGTCGCTACGCTTCCTCTTCATCGCTCCCTCTTTCTGGTTGAGATTGGGAGGAGGATCAGCTAGGACTTTTATGGGATCAGGGGTCGTCCGGTCGGAGTTCCTCCTAATTTTGGCCCCGTTCTTGAGAGAACGTTGTGATTTGAGCCCTCGGTCGAGTGCTGAATCATTCATTTTGAACCGAATCTGAATTGAGCTCGCTTGCGCAAAGTTCTAAACAGTATTTGGTAATATTAATATTATACCCTTTCGTCGGTGTCTACGAAAGTATTATGTTTCCTAAGTAGGCGTGTCGGTAGACACGGGTGTGGGTTGATACACCTTTAACCTAGTTAACATTGTGAAAGGCTCGAGAGCCACAATCTCAGGTTGAGAGAGGATATTTGTGGCTGAGAGGATTTAGGTGAACCCAGGGTTGGACCCAGGGGTAAACCCCAATACTCTAAGGGACATACTTCTTCATGTTATGTTAGTTATAAGTTAAGGATATATAAAGAGTCTTAATAAGCTTTTGTTAAATAGAGGTGTGATAGGTCATCACGTTGTGTAAGTAAATGATGGTCAGCATCATATCTCGGTACAGTGCCCCCAAAGCTTTTTAAGATCGGTAATTAACCGGTCGGTTAAAATTAAAAATTTTCATCAGGGTAGATGAAAAGTCGTGCCGGTCGGCAGTGTTACATATTCATCAGGGTAAATGAACGTTTGTTGCGCCTGGTTGGCGGAGCTCGTCGGTATTTCATCAGGGTAGATGAACGTTTACGCTGGGTTAGCGAGATTTCTCTTTGCTTCGGCGGTGAGAAGGTACTTGAGCTTGTTCTTCACGAGGTATTCGTGGAATTTGGCAGTGTCTTTCATGTTTTCGAACGGCTCCCAAGAGTTATAGTCCTCGCTGTAACCTGTCCATTGAACAAGTACTTCGAATCCTTCTCGGGAGAACTGTTTGTTCGCTTTTCTCTTTCCCTTGTGCTGGAGGATCTCTTCTACGAGAAACTCCTGCTCAACGTGTCGTTGAACGGTCGCGGGGTCCGTGTATTCACTTTCGTAATTAAACGGATGGAGATGTGCCTGGTTGGCAGTGAAGACTGCGTTGGTGGCCAGATTCTTGAGCAAGAATGCAGAGCCGTCGATCTCTTTCACCAGATATGGTCCTCTGTAGTGCATCGACAATTTGTCCAGACGGTTGTCTAGAGAGGTGAAAGTGTTGGGTATTTCAAGGATTACCCAATCGTCCACCTTCAAATCGTAAGGCCGGTCGCCTTTGACGAGTTTCTTTTGAATGTGCTCAGCCGAGGTCTCGTACTGAGTCTTCTGGGCAATCTCGATAATTGCACCTTGCACGCTTAGCAGTTTGCTGAGGTACTCGTTCAAGGGCTCTCCTGTGGTCTGGGAGAGTCTCGCCTTGTCGGGGAATAATCCTCTGTTGAGGTCAACAGATTTCCCGAACAAAATGTCTGCTGGTGCACAACCAATGGACGAGTGTTTCATGGAGTTCATGACTCTTCCTACCAATGGCAGATAAAGTGACCAGTCTTTCTTCACTCTCATGTCGAAGACTATTGCGCGGAGTATCCGGTTGACTTCTCTGTTTGCGCGTTCGACGATTGCGTTCTCTTGGTGGGAGTATGGCATGATAGTGAGGTGGTCCAACTGTAGTAGTTCGCACAGTTGTTCGATGATGTCGGCAGTGTACTGCTTTCCATTGTCTGTCAACAGTTCGCCTGGAATGCCATAGTGGCCAATCCAGTGGACCATGCATTTTGCAGCTGTGATGGCTGTTGCATCTTTGGTGGCGTACAGTTCTGCGTATCGCGAGAANACGTCGATGATCACGACGATGTACTTGTTGCCATCAGCATCCTCTGGTAGAGGGCCAATCGTATCAATGTTGATTCGATCCATGGGTGAGTGAACACTCATGTTGTATGGTGCCGTCGTCGCTATGAGCATTTTTGACGGTTGCATAAACTGACACGCAGGACATGTCTGGATATACTGTCTAATATCCTTCCTCATGTTTGGCCAGTGTTCGGAGGCGGGAACTCGATCTTTCATCAAGCGGAGGGTTCGTTCGACTCCTCCGTGCCCGCAGAGTCCACCATGGCAGGTTGCTATGACGTCGCGGTGAGCGCTCGTCATGGGACTGGCGTCCCTGGTGTGCGGTTTCTTTTCCACTGTGTTTCTCGCCTCAAGTCGAGCTAGCCAGTGGGCCGCAGACGGGTCAGGTTGATCCTGTCTCTCCATGTTTCTTTCCATCCATTCCTGGTTAGGAGAAGGAAGGTTGCTGCTCCGAAGGGAGCATAGTCGTGAGTACAAGTCAGCGACTATGTTTTGTTCGCCGGGGATATGCTCGACAAGGAAATCAAACTGCTGGATATCTAACTTCCAACGTAGAACCTTGTCTGAGGCGCCTGAGTCATTCAAGTACAGCAGGTTCCGGTGGTCGGTTCTCAGTGTAAACTGGACATCTCTCAGGATGTACTGGAACTTCTTGAGCGCTTCGTGTATCGCGAAAGCCTCTTGTTCGAACGTCGACCAACGCAGTTGTGCGTCGTGGAGGGCTTGGCTCATGAAGCCGATCGGCAGTTCCTTTCCGTCTCGGTCGAGTTGGAAGAGGTACGCGCCTATGCCGGTGTCGCATGCATCGGTGTGCAGGTACACTGGAAGTGTGTTGTCATAAAAGAACAGTGTTGCACAGTTCCATACAGCTTGTTGCAAGGCCTTGAATGCCTTGCGAGAGCTGTCATCCCAAGTTAGGGTCACGTGTTTTTTGTTAGCTTTCGCTTTCAGCATATCACGTAAGGGTCTCTCTAGCTTCGACATGTCTTGAACATGGTCTCTGAAGTAGGTCGTGAGTCCCAAGAACGACTGGAGTTTCGTCGTTGTGGTTGGTAGTGGGAAGTCGAGTACTCCCTGGAGCTTCTCTTTCGAGAAAGTAACTCCTTTCGCATTCACAGTATGGCCGAGGATTTCGAGTTCGGACATGCCCAGGTAGCTCTTTCGTGGTGACACTACTATGCCTGCCTTGGCTAGTCGTTCCAATACTGCTTTCGTGAGACGTTCGTACTCTTCGAAAGACGATGCGTAGACGATGATGTCGTCTATGTAAAGTTCGACACCATTGTATAGGAGGTCGCCCAGTACTTGCTGCATCACGCGCTGGAAGTATCCTGCGGCTTGTTTGATGCCCATCGGGACTCGTTTCCACTCGAATAGTCCGGATGGGGTCACAAAGGCTGTCTGCGCTTGTGACTCTTTAGCGAGTGGCATTTGGTGGTAGCCATTTGTCAGATCGAACTTCCCGAAGTGTGTGGGTTTCGCGTCGCCAATACGAGTCAGTAGATCTCGGATTTTGGGGAGTGGCCAGCCTGTGTTCGCGAGGCTACTATTCAGGCGGCGGAAGTCGATGCAATATCTCCAAGGGTCCTTGGAACCTGCTGGTTTCTTTTGCAGGTGGACCTGTGACCAAGCGGTTGCTTTAGAGGTCGAGAGCACGTTTCGCTCTACCAGGTCACGAGTCATCTGTTCGATGGCCTCGTCTTTGGCTAGACTTTGTCTTCGAGGAGACAGTCGGTTAGACGACTGTTGCCATTCTTCCTCCTTGACATGGAAGGATAAGGGAGTAACCCGTGCAGGTAGATAAGGTAACTTTGAAGAGAAGACCTCTCGCCGATTATGTGCGATGAGACGCAGTTTTGCAATCTCTTGAGGGGTCCCTTTTATGGTAGCCTCCTCCCATTCTCCCGCTGCCAAGATCTCTTCGGCCGTTGCGTACTCCGGGTCCTCGTCTGGATTGTTCAGCCAGGCGGAGGGGTCGTACTCTAGCTCTGGAGATGGTCCCAAGAGTTTCTCCATTGGGATTGGTTTTGCCAACACGTCTGTTGGAAGTGACTCGATGTGTATGTTCACTTTCTTCTGACTCGCTTGTGTGCTCATGGCGCCACAGAGGCTTAGTCGTCCGGACCACGGGTGTATGGCCGGTGTTGCGCACAGAGAGTCTTCTACAATATCAGCTTCGATGTTTTCCGGTCCGTCTTCTTCACTCTCTTTCGAGGAGTGTAACATCGCGATCAAAGACTGGATATACTCCTCGTTGTCTTCAACGATGGCGCCCTCGTCGAGGTGATTGCGGAGAGTTTCTTCGCGCTCTCTCTTTGAGGTTTCTGTCACAATGCAGTATTTGCAGAGGAATGTTCCTTCCAAGTCGGGCTCAATCTGACGATTTTCCGTGGGGCCAGTTCGGTGCCACATTCCTAACTTGGTTGGATTGACGGGTACTCCTAAACCGAAATTTGGTGGGTCCACCTTTTTCGGGGGTTTTACTAGGGTGCAGCAAGATCTGCAGTTGTACTGTCCTTTTGTTGATGTGCCGGAGCTCGATCCGCTCCACGAGGACATTGACGCAGCGAAGGACGATTTGTACCTTGCTATATCCTCGATTCGTTGACCTTGATCTGGGCGGGGTGTCGCCAAGTCAACTCTTGTCACTTTTCCCTTTGTCGAGACTATGTCGTCGACTGCAAGTCGTTTTGCCTTCGTAGCGGTCGCTACTGGGGACGGGTCTGGTCGTGAGCACTCGGTAGCTAATCGAATGCGTGTGCCTGGTCCGTTTACTTTGCTGTTGGTGGTCACCAACTCTTTCTCCTCCTTCTTGCTTACGGCGGTTCCGTAGTTGAGGATTTGTTCTTCGCATTTGCGTAGAAGGCCGTATTTTTTAATGTCCGGCAGACCGATGATCAGGTCTAGTGGAGAGTCGATAATTAAACCCGTTAAGGTGATCGTCTCGTTCTTTTTTTCTAATTCGTTAAAAAAAATAACATCAAAATCTAATTCGCCCTGACTGAAGAACGGTTTCGCTCCTTTGTCAGGCGTGTAGATGATTGTGCTATTGGGTCTGACGTTCGCACCATATCGGCTTACGAGGCGGTTCGCCAAACGTTTTCCGAGGTAGGTGTTGTCGACCGCGCCGGTATCGATCAGCGCTCCCCTTACCTTCGTTTCTGACGGTTGTCCTTTCCTGTTGGTCACGGGAATAACGAGTTCGAGGTTACTAGAAGATTTGGTTAAATCTTTTAAGTGTGATATTAGTGACTGGATGTCGCCATTACCGGACTGTTTGTCCTTGGATTTCTCCTTGTTTCCGCTCTTCATGGGGAAGAGCGATCCGTCGAGGTTCTTTCCCCACGGGAGGGATTCGTATCCGGCGGCGTGCGCTTTGGTGTACGCGGATGACTGAGCCCACTTTGTCTTCAGGTGATCTTTGTTGACCCCGTCGTGGTCATGGGACAGCCAGGGGCATTTGCCCTCCTTGCCATGCATGTGCGTGTTGCCGCATGCGTTGCAGAACGTCTTTGTCGACGTGTTGTTGTCGCGGTCGCGAGAGGATTTCTGCTCCGAGTTGGACCCAGAGTTTTGTTTACTCCTCTTCTTGTCCTTGTTGGACCCACCGTCGGTGGTGGACCCACCTTCGGAGGAGTTGGACCCACCACCTTTCGGTCTGGTGTGATCGCTGTCACGGTCGTGACCTGTATTTCCTCCTCCTCTACGGTCGTTGTTCTTCTTCTTCTTCCTCCCGGAGTTGTCGTTCTCGGAGTGTGGTGGCTTTGGGCCGACGCTGAAGAATTTTTCTTTGGAGCTCAGGGCTTCTCTTGAGTCGGAGGCGAGTTCCTGGAGTTTCTCGTTGATATACTGCACAGGGAACTGCTTCATGTAGCTCATCTGGATCCTGTGCGCCTCCTTGTCCTTCGCCATGCCGTTTGATTCGTTCGGGCAGGTCGCTTGCTCCAACGTGCGGAAGAGGTTGGCCACCATCTTCTGCGCCGTTGTGACTTCGTGGAGGGACTTGTTGTCTTTCAGGACCTCCACCAGCTTGCCAACCGTCAAGGCCTTGCGGTGTGTGTCCATCTCCAGCATGGCTCTCAGAGGTTCCAGAGTAAAGAGTGCCGTTGCTCTGCCGAGGACGGAGGCTTGTGTGGCCAGGTCTTGTTCCTGTGGGTTGAAGTTCTTCAACGCCGACACGACGTTCTCGATGGCCTTGGTCCAGAGTTTCGCGACGTCGAGGTCACGGGCCTTACCGGCTGCTCCTGGAGATAGTACCCTCTGGAAGATTAGTTGAGCGAGGTCGCCCAAGTGCCCCCTGTACATGTTCAGGTTGCTTCGAGACTTGCCCGGGTTTTTAATCCCGTTGAGTGCGAACTGGAACGAGTTGACGTCGCCGATGACAAATGAATTGAACAGGCGCTCTCTGTTTTTGTCATGGAAAATGTCTCCGATGTTCTGAAAGAGTCGCGCCATGCTCGCCAACCTATCCGGCCACGGCGTGGTAGGGTTCGACAGGTCTGTCTTCCCGAATTTTTCCGCGATCTTTTCCCACTCCTTTTCCACAGTCATACGCCTTTTAGCGTGGTATTCTTCGGCGGAAGTCAGAGTAGACGAGACGTCGGTATGACCGTCTGTGTTTTCTTCGTTCCAGGAGAATTCTTCCGCCTCCTGCTCGGAGTCGTACTCCTTCCTGCCTCTCGTGTACCGTGGTTCCCTGTGATATTTGTCGTCGTCGTCGTCGTCGTCGTCGTCTTCGTCGTCGTCGTCGTCGTCGTCGTCGTCGTCCAAGGGGGAACGGTTTGGGCCTCTTCCTCCTCCTCCTGCTGGTCTCTCCTGGTTGGGGATGGCGGGAGGTTGTTGTGGCGACAGGTCGTCGTTGGGAGGTCTCGTTTGGTTAGGCGGCTGCGCCGGGTTGGCGGGAGCGGGAGGTGTTGGTGACTGGTTGTCAACAGGGTTGGTGGTAGGAGGCTGCGCCGAGTTGGCGGGAGCGCGAGGTGTCTGTGACTGGTTGTCAACAGAGTTCTGCACCGGGTCGGTGGCAGAAAGTTGCGCCTGGTTGGCGACTTGGGGCCCAAAATTGGCTTGATTACCGCGAGGTTCTCGATCATCCTCGGGTCCGCGTCGTCCTTTTCGATCTCGACTTTTGCTTCCACTTTTTCTTTCTTCTTCGCGTTTGAAGATGTCGTGGGCCGATCGTCTACGATACACTTTTGTGCTGGAAGGCGCCTCGTAAGAGGTGTCGTTGGAATTGCGAAGGGGCCTGAGGAGTATGTTTCTGGCTCTCCTCTGGATGAGCTTCGCCTTGGTTATTGTTTTCGCCTTCGCCATTTCCCTCTCTTCGGGAGATCTCCACTCTTCCATCGGTCGAGTATGGTCTCCACTGCGCAAGATTGAAGTGCGTCCTCGTTTTTTTTCAGTCGATCCCTTGATGTCGCTACGCTTCCTCTTCATCGCTCCCTCTTTCTGGTTGAGATTGGGAGGAGGATCAGCTAGGACTTTTATGGGATCAGGGGTCGTCCGGTCGGAGTTCCTCCTAATTTTGGCCCCGTTCTTGAGAGAACGTTGTGATTTGAGCCCTCGGTCGAGTGCTGAATCATTCATTTTGAACCGAATCTGAATTGAGCTCGCTTGCGCAAAGTTCTAAACAGTATTTGGTAATATTAATATTATACCCTTTCGTCGGTGTCTACGAAAGTATTATGTTTCCTAAGTAGGCGTGTCGGTAGACACGGGTGTGGGTTGATACACCTTTAACCTAGTTAACATTGTGAAAGGCTCGAGAGCCACAATCTCAGGTTGAGAGAGGATATTTGTGGCTGAGAGGATTTAGGTGAACCCAGGGTTGGACCCAGGGGTAAACCCCAATACTCTAAGGGACATACTTCTTCATGTTATGTTAGTTATAAGTTAAGGATATATAAAGAGTCTTAATAAGCTTTTGTTAAATAGAGGTGTGATAGGTCATCACGTTGTGTAAGTAAATGATGGTCAGCATCATATCTCGGTACAGTGCCCCCAAAGCTTTTTAAGATCGGTAATTAACCGGTCGGTTAAAATTAAAAATTTTCATCAGGGTAGATGAAAAGTCGTGCCGGTCGGCAGTGTTACATATTCATCAGGGTAAATGAACGTTTGTTGCGCCTGGTTGGCGGAGCTCGTCGGTATTTCATCAGGGTAGATGAACGTTTACGCTGGGTTAGCGAGATTTCTCTTTGCTTCGGCGGTGAGAAGGTACTTGAGCTTGTTCTTCACGAGGTATTCGTGGAATTTGGCAGTGTCTTTCATGTTTTCGAACGGCTCCCAAGAGTTATAGTCCTCGCTGTAACCTGTCCATTGAACAAGTACTTCGAATCCTTCTCGGGAGAACTGTTTGTTCGCTTTTCTCTTTCCCTTGTGCTGGAGGATCTCTTCTACGAGAAACTCCTGCTCAACGTGTCGTTGAACGGTCGCGGGGTCCGTGTATTCACTTTCGTAATTAAACGGATGGAGATGTGCCTGGTTGGCAGTGAAGACTGCGTTGGTGGCCAGATTCTTGAGCAAGAATGCAGAGCCGTCGATCTCTTTCACCAGATATGGTCCTCTGTAGTGCATCGACAATTTGTCCAGACGGTTGTCTAGAGAGGTGAAAGTGTTGGGTATTTCAAGGATTACCCAATCGTCCACCTTCAAATCGTAAGGCCGGTCGCCTTTGACGAGTTTCTTTTGAATGTGCTCAGCCGAGGTCTCGTACTGAGTCTTCTGGGCAATCTCGATAATTGCACCTTGCACGCTTAGCAGTTTGCTGAGGTACTCGTTCAAGGGCTCTCCTGTGGTCTGGGAGAGTCTCGCCTTGTCGGGGAATAATCCTCTGTTGAGGTCAACAGATTTCCCGAACAAAATGTCTGCTGGTGCACAACCAATGGACGAGTGTTTCATGGAGTTCATGACTCTTCCTACCAATGGCAGATAAAGTGACCAGTCTTTCTTCACTCTCATGTCGAAGACTATTGCGCGGAGTATCCGGTTGACTTCTCTGTTTGCGCGTTCGACGATTGCGTTCTCTTGGTGGGAGTATGGCATGATAGTGAGGTGGTCCAACTGTAGTAGTTCGCACAGTTGTTCGATGATGTCGGCAGTGTACTGCTTTCCATTGTCTGTCAACAGTTCGCCTGGAATGCCATAGTGGCCAATCCAGTGGACCATGCATTTTGCAGCTGTGATGGCTGTTGCATCTTTGGTGGCGTACAGTTCTGCGTATCGCGAGAACACGTCGATGATCACGACGATGTACTTGTTGCCATCAGCATCCTCTGGTAGAGGGCCAATCGTATCAATGTTGATTCGATCCATGGGTGAGTGAACACTCATGTTGTATGGTGCCGTCGTCGCTATGAGCATTTTTGACGGTTGCATAAACTGACACGCAGGACATGTCTGGATATACTGTCTAATATCCTTCCTCATGTTTGGCCAGTGTTCGGAGGCGGGAACTCGATCTTTCATCAAGCGGAGGGTTCGTTCGACTCCTCCGTGCCCGCAGAGTCCACCATGGCAGGTTGCTATGACGTCGCGGTGAGCGCTCGTCATGGGACTGGCGTCCCTGGTGTGCGGTTTCTTTTCCACTGTGTTTCTCGCCTCAAGTCGAGCTAGCCAGTGGGCCGCAGACGGGTCAGGTTGATCCTGTCTCTCCATGTTTCTTTCCATCCATTCCTGGTTAGGAGAAGGAAGGTTGCTGCTCCGAAGGGAGCATAGTCGTGAGTACAAGTCAGCGACTATGTTTTGTTCGCCGGGGATATGCTCGACAAGGAAATCAAACTGCTGGATATCTAACTTCCAACGTAGAACCTTGTCTGAGGCGCCTGAGTCATTCAAGTACAGCAGGTTCCGGTGGTCGGTTCTCAGTGTAAACTGGACATCTCTCAGGATGTACTGGAACTTCTTGAGCGCTTCGTGTATCGCGAAAGCCTCTTGTTCGAACGTCGACCAACGCAGTTGTGCGTCGTGGAGGGCTTGGCTCATGAAGCCGATCGGCAGTTCCTTTCCGTCTCGGTCGAGTTGGAAGAGGTACGCGCCTATGCCGGTGTCGCATGCATCGGTGTGCAGGTACACTGGAAGTGTGTTGTCATAAAAGAACAGTGTTGCACAGTTCCATACAGCTTGTTGCAAGGCCTTGAATGCCTTGCGAGAGCTGTCATCCCAAGTTAGGGTCACGTGTTTTTTGTTAGCTTTCGCTTTCAGCATATCACGTAAGGGTCTCTCTAGCTTCGACATGTCTTGAACATGGTCTCTGAAGTAGGTCGTGAGTCCCAAGAACGACTGGAGTTTCGTCGTTGTGGTTGGTAGTGGGAAGTCGAGTACTCCCTGGAGCTTCTCTTTCGAGAAAGTAACTCCTTTCGCATTCACAGTATGGCCGAGGATTTCGAGTTCGGACATGCCCAGGTAGCTCTTTCGTGGTGACACTACTATGCCTGCCTTGGCTAGTCGTTCCAATACTGCTTTCGTGAGACGTTCGTACTCTTCGAAAGACGATGCGTAGACGATGATGTCGTCTATGTAAAGTTCGACACCATTGTATAGGAGGTCGCCCAGTACTTGCTGCATCACGCGCTGGAAGTATCCTGCGGCTTGTTTGATGCCCATCGGGACTCGTTTCCACTCGAATAGTCCGGATGGGGTCACAAAGGCTGTCTGCGCTTGTGACTCTTTAGCGAGTGGCATTTGGTGGTAGCCATTTGTCAGATCGAACTTCCCGAAGTGTGTGGGTTTCGCGTCGCCAATACGAGTCAGTAGATCTCGGATTTTGGGGAGTGGCCAGCCTGTGTTCGCGAGGCTACTATTCAGGCGGCGGAAGTCGATGCAATATCTCCAAGGGTCCTTGGAACCTGCTGGTTTCTTTTGCAGGTGGACCTGTGACCAAGCGGTTGCTTTAGAGGTCGAGAGCACGTTTCGCTCTACCAGGTCACGAGTCATCTGTTCGATGGCCTCGTCTTTGGCTAGACTTTGTCTTCGAGGAGACAGTCGGTTAGACGACTGTTGCCATTCTTCCTCCTTGACATGGAAGGATAAGGGAGTAACCCGTGCAGGTAGATAAGGTAACTTTGAAGAGAAGA
>JGI24768J34885_10000386_pt1 | contig 13051 bp, 7 predicted proteins | sample LakOntMetagenome_FD_34885 | JGI IMG/M metagenome (IMG submission 34885) | reverse complement strand
ACGGCGGCGTTCAAGACGGGCATGATCACGCCCAAGGGGGCCGAGATCAATCGCGTCTACACCAAGACGCGTCCGGACCCGACGTGGCTCGAGGGCGCCATTGCGGGCGTGGCACCTGGGGTAGTGGCGGCCCTGTCGAAGGCCGCGGGCTTTGCGGCCGATTGGGACGCGTGCAACGATGCGGAGGAAGAGGGCCCCTCTGATGCTATTGACCCTGTAATGGACCCTGCCGAAAAGCGCAAGCTTGGCACCGTGTCGCAGCAACGGACGCGCCTCGAGAATGAGGTTGTGGCCTTGCTGGGCGTGGCCAAGGAGCGGCGCAGTGGCGTCGAGTGGACCGGAGCCTTTGCGACCGCGCCGCTTCAGGGTGATCTCGTCATCCAGATCGGCACGACGGTCCATCGGTATGGGAGCGATGAGATCATCTACAGGCACATTGCGACGCTTGGGACGTGCGATGCCATTGAGGGCGCAGACGTCGACGTGTACGACACGGAGGCCGGTATGCTGCAAGGCTGGAAGGCGACGCTCGGCGAGATCGACCCCGACATCCTGATTGGCTACAACATCTTTGGGTTCGACATGGACTACATGTGGAAGCGGGCCCACGAGCTGGGTCTGGCCGGGACCTTCGGCGAAAGCATGGGGCGCTTCACGCAGCGGTGCTTCAACCGCATTCGCGAGCAGAAGCTGTCGTCGTCGGCCCTCGGCGACAACTTGCTCCGGTACTTCCCGATCGATGGCGTGGTCAGCGTGGACCTGCTGAAGGTCATGCAGCGCGACCACAAGCTCGACTCCTACAAGCTCGACAGCGTGGCGTCCATCTTCCTTGGTGACAACAAGGCCGATCTGAAGCCGCGCGAGATCTTCGAGAAGTTTGGTGGGACGTCGGCCGATCGTGCCGAGATTGCGCGCTACTGTTTGCAAGATTGCGCCCTGGTGAACCGGCTGCTGCACAAGCTCAAGGTCCTGGAGAACAACATCGGCATGGGCAACGTGTGCTCGGTGCCGTTGTCGTATCTGTTTCTGCGAGGCCAGGGCATCAAGATCTTCTCGCTCGTGGCCAAGAAGTGCCGCGAGAAGAAGACCATCATACCGGTCATCCACGAGCCGCGGCCGTTCGGCATCGAGATCGAGGAGGTAGACAACGGCGTGGGCTACGAGGGCGCCATTGTGCTGGAGCCCAAGGAGGGCATCTACCTCGACACGCCGATCACGGTCCTGGACTACTCGTCGCTGTACCCATCGTCGATGATTGAGCGGAACCTGTCGCACGATTGCTTCGTGGTGGACCCGGAGTACGTCGAGATCGGCAAGGAGGCGGGCGCGACGTTCACGACTGTGACGTATGACCTGTTCGAGGGCGTCGGCGACAAGAAGACAAAAGTAGGGTCGCAGTCGTGCACCTTTGCGCAGCTGCCGCCCGACGCAGACGGCAATCCGCGAAAGGGCATTATTCCGGAGATTCTCATGGACCTCATTGCCATGCGAAAGAAGACGAAGAAGAAGATCGAGTATGAGACGGTGGAGGTTGTTGGGGGCTTGCGTTATGCGGGCTTGGCGAAGCGATGCGACAACGGCGACATGAAGTTGTTCGACGTGGACCTCGGCGCCACGAAGCACGTTGACGCGGCCGACGTGGTGAACGTGACGCCGACGTACTCGAGCTTCGAGCAGGCCGTGCTCGACGCGATGCAGCTCGCGTACAAGGTGACGGCCAACTCGCTCTATGGTCAGATCGGGTCGCGTACGTCGCAGGTCTACTGGAAGGACATTGCTGCGTGCACGACGGCGACGGGACGTGAGCGGATCATGATGGGCAAGAAGTTCGTGGAGGACGAGTACGGTGCTGAGGTGATCTATGGCGACAGTGTTGCGAGCTATACGCCAGTATACGTTCGTGCAAACGGCAAGTTGGACATCTGCACGGTTGAAGAGGTTGCCGTTCGGTACGGCGGCAGCCGGTGGATTGCGTGTGTCGAGGAAGGTAGGCAGACCAAAGAGGCATGCGAGCTGGATGGCGTCGAGACGTGGACGGAGCAAGGTTGGACGAAGCTCCACCGGGTCATTCGTCACGAACTGGCGGATCATAAGCAGATGATGCGCGTCCTCACACACACTGGCCTTGTCGACGTGACGGACGATCATTCATTAGTCGGCAGGGACGGTTCCATGCTGACGCCGAAGACAGTGTCCGTCGGCACAGAGCTCTTACATCACCCACTTCCCCCGTGTGACTTCAGTGCTCGACAGTTCACGAAGGCGCAGGCTCGCGTGATGGGCTTCTTCTTCGGCGATGGCTCATGTGGGTCCTATGCGTGTCCATCGGGCCCTAAGAGCTCTTGGGCGTTGAATAATGCAAGCGAAGACATGATTGATGAGTACCTCGAACTTTGCGACGACGCTTACCCGCAGTTTGATTGGGTTGCCATGCCGACGCTCGAGAGTTCGGGTGTTTACAAGATCTCTCCACGGACTGAGTTCTATGGTACAATTAAACCGTTTGTGGATATGTATCGTGGCATGATGTACTACCGCAAGGCCAAGGTCATTCCATATGGCATCTTGCATGGTTCTCAGGAGATTCGCGAAGCTTTCTGGCAAGGTCTGTACGATGCCGACGGTGATAAGGATGTTCACAACTACACAAGGATCGACCAGAAGAATCAGATCAGTGCCGCTCACATAACTTGGCTCGCGGAGAGCCTTGGCTGGAAGGTTTCCATCAACACGCGCAACGACAAACCCAACGTGTACCGAATGACCGCCACCAAAAATACTCAACGCAAGAACCCATTCGCCATAAAAAAGTTAGGTCTTATTTCATACGAAGGCTTCGTGTATGACCTTACCACAGAGAACCACCATTTCTCAGCCGGAATCGGTCGGCTCGTTTGCCACAACACGGATAGTATATTTGTGAAGTTTCCAATTCGAGATGACGAAAATGGTAAGGGAAATCTACTTTACGGAAAGGCCGCCCTGCCCCTCGCAATTGCAGCCGGCCAGCGCGCCTCTCGTGAGATCAAGCGCATCATGCCCCCTCCCCAATCTCTCGAATACGAAAAGACCATGTACCCCTTCATTCTGTTCAGCAAGAAGCGCTACGTCGGCAACCTCTATGAGGACGATGCCAACAAGAAGCCCAAGCAGAAGAGCATGGGCATCGCGTTGAAGCGCCGCGATTACGCCCCCATCGTGAAGATCATCTATGGTGGCATCTTGGACCGCATCCTCAACGATCACGACCTCGGGGCCGCGGTGACCTTCCTGAAGGAGCAGCTGGAGCGCCTCGTGCAGGGCCGCGCGCCCATCGAGGAGCTGATCATCAGCAAGACGCTCCGGGGGTCCTACAAGAACCCGTTGCAGATTGCCCACAAGGTGCTCGCGGACCGCATGGGCGAGCGGGACGCCGGCAACAAGCCGGCCGCCAACGACCGCGTGCCCTACGTCTACTTTGTGCCGCCGCCGGGCGTCGAGGTGCATTTGCAAGGCGATCGCATCGAGAACCCCGATTACATCCGAGAGCACAATCTGACGCCCGATTACAGGCACTACATCACCAATCAGATCCTCAAGCCAGTGAGCCAGATCTTCGCCTTGTGCGTCGAGAAGCTGCCCGACTACAAGTTCGCGCCGGGCTATTGGCAAGAGCGGGCCGTCGAGCTCGAGACGCACGGCATCTACGGCGGCCATCCGCGCAAGATCAAGGACCGCATCACAACTTTGCGTACACGGTGTGTCGAGGACATCTTGTTCGAGAGCTACGTGAGCCGGCTGCAGGAAGTGACGCTGGCCGACGACAAGAAGCGGGGCTTGAAAAAGAAGACCATGCATGGGCCGCCGACGGCATTGCCGATGCCGGTGGCCGTTGCCAATGCGGTACCTCTCGATCCACCGATCGTCGTTACGGTCAATGTCGAGTGCCAGAAGGGGAAGGGTGGCAAGTATGTACTGAGCACGACCGCAACGCACTTGGTGGCCGGGGCGGAATCGCAGCTCTGGGCCGAGACCAAGGAGTACCCGCGGACCCGACTCTACAACAAGTCGGTCTTGACGGTCACGGGGGCCGAAACGGCCCTTGACTACCTGAGCCGCGAGTGCGAGGACGCCATCACGCGCTGCGGTATGTGCTTCAAGATTACCGACCCAGGGACGCTGCGGCTTTGGAAGCAGACGCTGGATCTCTGTCATACGCTCGAGGAGAAGCTTGAGGCCGCGGCGGAGCAATGCGACGAGACGGAATGTGCGCGGCTACGAGAGCTGACGCGATTCAGTCGGCTGGCGCTGGCTTGCGAGAAGGTGGCTTATGTGTTTGGGTAAGGAGTAAGAGCTTCATTATTTTTGCGCTTTAGTGGCCTTGCAGCCATTGAATCACACGCTCTTGAAGGAGGCTACCGTTGAGCCCCTGCTCCATCCAACCGTGCATTTGCATGAACAACGACAAACCTCGAGCCGGCGCGCACGTGTGGTGATTGCCGTCGCAAATCTTTGAGCGCAGCTCCGCATAGGCGTCCGTCGCCTCCTTGGACGCCGCGTAGTCGACCCAGTCTTTTTTGTTTTGAGTACGTGCCCAGAGTGCGCTTGCCAGCTCGATCAATCGGGCAAGTGGCACAGCGATCGTGAGGGCGAGCGCGTCACTCGGGATTTGGTGGTTCTGGATGCGGTGTTTGAGCGTCTGGAACATGGGTGCGTGCTCGAGCCAAGAGGACCAGGCAGCGTTCCTTGGATGGTGCGCACGATGGGCCACCAAATACCACCAATACTTGAGCTTCCTGGCTGTGATGACCTCGTGGCTTTGCGGATCCAGGGCATAGACCACGAACCCTTCAATCTCAACGTGTTGTGTAAGGGGTGCTGCGAGAATGGCGTGCCCTTGCTCTGTGTAATGCTCGCACACGGCGGTCCATGTGTCCAAAACGCGCGTCGGAAGGGCGGTGTGTAAAAAGACCGAGGAGTCGCTCGGCTGCGGAAGTCGATGGTGCTTGACCGCCGTGATCGGGTCATACCAAATGGTACCGAGAAAGTCGAGCCGGGGCGCGTGGTATTTTGCCGTGAGAAAGGGCGACTCCTCGGCAAGAATGAGCTCGAAGAGGAGCGTCGTCGGCGTGCTTGCATTCGCATCGAAGGCACACAATGCCCTTTCGAGGAACGCGTCCACGTTTCTATAGAGGGTACATATGACGCGAATGAAGTCGTCCAAGAGTGTGCCGCTCGTTGCAAAGACAAACTTGGACCCCAAGATCCAGCAACCTTGGGGCCGGACGATGGATGGAAGGCCCTCCAATGCATCGTAGACCGGCGTACCGTGTGGAACAAAGGTCAGATTCATGAGGGAGCCGTCGGACTTTTCCGTCATTGCATAAAGTACGTTTGGCGGAAGATCGCGAGACCATTGGGCCGGCGCGAGGTTGAACGTCATGTCGAGGTCTTTGGCTTGCTTGGATTGCTTCTCTTTCTTGGATTGCTTAACTTGCTTAGGCATGTGTGGGTAGACATCCGGATACACAGGAAGGGCCGCGCGCACGGGATAGATGCAGCGATCCTTGGTCACGCAAAATACCTCGCCGCGGTAATCGTCCGAGGGGCACAACGCGCGTTTATCTTTGACTTCATACCAGAGCGTCACGAGCGTTCCGAGCGTTTTGTCGAGGCCTAGACTCTCGTATTTTGCACGGACGCAGCCGTTGTTGCCGCCGCAATCGTTCTCCAATTCATGAAACGCGTCTAGCCCTTGTAAATTGCCCGCCTCATAGTCACGGAGAAGGGACCACATGGACCTCTTCATCGTGCCCATCTTTTGATAGGTGTCGTCATGTACAAATCCTTTAGATTCTAGTTACTTTCTCGTTTGTTTGATCACAATTATCAACGGTTCCAACAAATAGGCTCCGCACTGATGGCTCCGCAACACATCCTCTTCGTGATCACCTACAATGACCGCCGCAACGGCATCATGGACAGCGAGAGTGTGCGCACTGGCGGCGTCGGCGTATCGGGAACCGACCAGAGCATCATCATTGCGGCCGAGCAGCTGGCACTCCACGGGCATACATGCTGCATTGCAGGTAATTTCACGAAGCCGGGGACGGTGACGCGTGGCGTGACCTTTACGGACCTGAGCTTGACTGGGGTGCCACGGGCCTACGACATCCTATGCGTGTGTTCGTGGTATCGTGACTTTGAGAGCCTACCCATCGACCGTACAAGTGTCAAGGCCATTTGGCTGCTATGCCAACACTGGGCCGTGGATGCCCCTGCTGCTGTGGCCAAGTTCGCCAATGCATGCTGCATTCGCAAGGTCGTGATCATCGCCTTGTCCGAATGGTCCCGTGGGGAGATCCGGCGCCTAGAAACGGGGACGGCCATCAAAACGAACAAGGAGGCAGGTCGACACCGGTACGATGTGGTAGACGTCGTCATTCCGAATGGACTCATGCTCGACGTGGTTGATGTGGTAGATACTGAGGCACGGTCACGACTTCCCAAGACCATGGTCTTCCATGCCGTCTGGGAGCGCGGCGGTCACCTTGCGGCGGCGGCCTTTGAAGCGCTTGGGTGGCAAACGGGCGGAGCCTTCCACATGTACGACTACTGGGGCAACCTGCCGAACAGCACGGCCGTCTGTTGCCATGGCTCCACAGACAAGCGGACGCTCATGACGACACTGGCCGAGACCGAGTACTTTGTGTACCCGAGCGTCCTGCCCAACGGCAGTGTTCACAAGGATACCTTTGCGTGTGTCGTGGCCGAGGCGTGCGCTATGGGCGTCATCGTCTTGGCCTTTCCACTAGGTGCCTTGAAGGAGCTGTACGGCGACGCGGTCGTGTGGCTCGATTGGCCGCCCGGCTTCGTGGTCCCTGGCAACCTTGCGCAAGCTTGCTACCAGCATTGCCCCGAGCTGACGTCGCCGGCCGTGGTCGACGGCATCGTCGCCAAGATTCGGTGGCTCGAGGAGCGCCCCGACGTAAAGGCCGCACAACGCCAGCGTGCCATGGAGCACGCCCGCCGTGCGTTTGACCCTGCTGCGCTTGGTGAGCTGTGGAACAATCTGGTGACTATTTAAGGGCGGTGGCGATAGGTTTGTGTTAAGGCCATGGCTTCTGAGACCTCTGAGGCATCAAACACAGTCGATACCTTTCTCAACGACACATGGACCCTCTATTTCCACGACCCCGATAACGACCTGTGGGAGATTGAGAGCTATGTGCCCTTGGCGACGGTCAGCACCGTTCAGGAAGCGGCGGACCTTCACGAGGCTCTTAAGGCCTATTGGTGCAACGGCATGTTCTTCTTGATGCGCGAGCACATCTTGCCGATCTGGGAGGACGAGCACAACGCAAAAGGCGGGTGCTTCTCGTTCAAAGTGACCAAGAGCGAGGTGCCGGAGTTCTGGAAGCGCCTGAGCTGCTCGGCCCTTGGGGAATGCATGTTTGCACCGGGCGCAAAGGTCAACGGACTGCCCATTGCGTGGAACCGTATCTGTGGCGTGTCCATCTCGCCGAAGCGGAGCTTTTGTATCTTGCGCCTCTGGGTGGAACACAAGGAGCTGGGAGACCCATTGCTGTATTCCATGGAGCACCCTGCGTATACGAAGATCATGTTCAGGCCGTTCTCGGAGGTGGCTTGAAGTCTGTTCTTTTTGAAGACTTGTTGCAAAAATGAGTTGAGGAGTGACGGTGAGGATAAGGATATGGGCTAAGCCGTACCCGAGGTGTCGTGGGGTGCCAAGAACAGCCGAATGGTCCCGAGCGACGACACGCTGTACACGAGGCACAGCGGAAACGAGTTCTTCAGGTAGATCTCGACGACGTTGCTCAGGTTGGTGCACTTGGTGAAGGTGCTCAGGTACTTTAGGTTGAAGACGCCCTGGATGATCTCGTGGGGGCGCTCGGCATCGCGGACGATGGTCATGTTTGCAGCGCGATCGAGGCTCAGGATGGTGTCCTGGGTGCAAAAGTCGCCCTTGCACGAAAAGCGCAGCTCGTTCTCGACGTTGCGCAGCTCGATGAAGTCGGCCAGGTTGTGCATGTCGCGAATGATCTTCTGGAAGTCCATGGACGGCATGGTCACGATGGTCTCGAACTCGGCGGGCGGAATCTGAATGTTCACGACGTTGATGTCGAGCATGCTCAGCTTGTACGAGGTGCGCACGCCTTTGTCGGGGTTGTCGATGCGGATGCCCAGGGAGTTGGGATCGTCGGCCTCCACATACAGCGTGAGGAGGTCGTTGTTGGTGATGGTCTTGATGAGCATGTGCAGCTTCAGGATGTTGATGCCCACGTAAAGCTTCTTCTCGCACGTGTACGTCTCGAACTTGTCGGCGTCGAGCTTCAGGTGCACCAGAACGGCATGGGTGGTGTCAAGGGCCACAATGCGCATGCCGGTCTCATCGAACTCGAGGTTCACGTCCATGAGGATCTCCTTGAGGGCATCGATCACCTGCTTGACGGTGGAGGACTGGACGGTCTTGATCTCGAGGAGGAGGCCTGTGGCGGGCTTTGGGTTTTGGGTGTCCATGGCTGCGAGGTGGGTGCACTCGGTGTTGCGATCACTGTATAATTGAGGGTAACGTTGTCTTTAAGTGCGGGTTTGAGTCCGAAAGACTTTGTGGGACCTTTGAGTAGGGGAGAATGTCAACGACGAGCTTGTCGGTGAGTTTGGGAACGGGGAATGTGGCTGTTGGCGGCGGTGATTCGGTGGGTTACACAAATAAGCTTGTGCCGCGATCAAATGGGAGGGTAAATGGCGTGAATATTACAGCGCTGAATGCACGGACACGAACGAGTCGGGCGAGTGCTGTGGCGGCTGTGAGTTCTTGGACGACGCGGGCATCGGCTGCTGATAATCAATGGACTTCACTGACATGGGCCCCAGAGTTGTCCCTCTTTGTAGCGGTCGCAGGCTCAGGAACGGGAAATAGAGTCATGACGAGTCCTGATGGCATAATTTGGACGGCTAGGACGTCTGCTGCCGATAATACTTGGACCTCCGTGACATGGGCTCCCGAGTTGTCCCTATTCGTAGCAGTCGCAGGCTCAGGAACGGGAAATCGGGTCATGACGAGCCCTGATGGCATCACTTGGACGGCTAGAACATCCGCAGCAGATAACAATTGGGGGTCCGTGACGTGGGCTCCCGAGTTGTCCATCTTTGTAGCGACGGCTACAACGGGAACGGGCAACCGAGTCATGACGAGTCCTAATGGCATAAATTGGACGGCAAGAACATCGGCTGCCGATCATACTTGGATATCCGTGACATGGGCTCCCGAGATATCCCTCTTTGTAGCGGTCGCATACTTTGGAGGCACCGGAAATAGAGTCGTGACGAGTCCCAATGGCATCACTTGGACCACCCGAACATCGGCCGCTGATAATGAATGGCAGAGTGTGACGTGGTCGCCCGAGTTGTCCATCTTTGCAGCGGTCGCATCCACAGGATCAGGAAATAGAGTCATGACGAGTCCCGATGGCATCACTTGGACCACGCAAACATCGGCAGCTGATTATGAATGGCGTTCTGTGACATGGGCCCCCGAGTTATCCATCTTTGTAGCTATTGCAGGCTCAGGAACAGGCAATAGAGTGATGACGAGTCCCGATGGGATAACTTGGACAGCTAGGACATCAGCAGCCGATAATCTGTGGCTTTCCGTGACATGGGCCCCTGAATTGTCCATCTTTGTAGCAGTTGCCTACACAGGATTGGGCAACCGCGTCATGACCTCCGCCATCGGCATGCCAAACTCGAAGAGCGTCGTGAAGGCGCTGCCGAGTCAGATGACTGTTTTGCCGAATGGGAATGTGGGGATTGGGACAACGGTGCCATTGGCAAAATTAGATATACATGGTATTGTACAAAATATCACAAATAATGTAAAATGTGTGCGGGTAATGAAACAAGGCGGTGTCTTATCAGGTACAACTTCTGATATTACAGTAAACGTAACAGATTATGGATTTGGAATAACAGGAACAATCATGGTTGAAATTACAGCGGGAGTGTATGGATCTGGTGGTAGTGGTGCAGGAGTGTTTAAAGCTATGTTTGCTGGTTGGGCAGGCTATAATATTACAACTCATAGTTCTACAAATATGTGTCTGAATACATATGTTAATGTTATGGCAGCAAATGGAAGTTTTGCTGCCATAAATAGCACCAGTAGCATTTTTGGTGTTAGGATTATAAATACATCAGGGTCAGGACTTACTAAAGATTATGTAGTAACGTGGACAATAACAGCATGATCATTTTTCCTAAAAAATATCCATCATTCCCTTAGCACCCATCCCCCCTAACCCACTTCCCAAACCGCCCCGCCACCTCATAAGCCATCGCCTCATAAGGGTGCTCATTGGGACCGTCGGTTCCCTTGCGCACATCCGTGATTTTTTCAGGATTTGACGGAACCATGTTCCCTTCCGGATCCTCGGCCTCCCCATCGTAATACGCCCCCATGGCCTCACAATTATCCAAGATCCATGCTTGCCTCGGGCGCAGTTCGTGGCTCTCGGCCGTGCTGTCCGGCATGGAGATCGGCGACGGCTCCTTGCACTTGGCGTAGAACCAGTCGTTTACGTCGGGGTTGCTGCGTACGTCGCTCGTGTTCGGACGCTCCTTGACCTTGGAAAAGGGCTCGTAGAACTTGTTGCCCATCCACTCTGACATGGCCTCGGGGTTCTGGCGTTGGTAGATGTGTACCTTCTCGTGTGCGAGGGTGCCTGCAAGCGATTCTGCGCTGCTCGAGCCGAGGATATCGGTGCTCAAAAAGATGATGTTGGCTCGCGTGTGAGGTAAGCCGCCTTCGTAACTGGTGTCGCTCGTAAATGCGAAGACCCAGGGTATGGCGGCCACAATGCGACCGTCAAAAGGGTCGTTAATGCAGGACTTAAAGAAGGCATCGGCGCGCAAGGCCGCTTGGATCACGGCGTCCCGTTGTGCGGGGGTCAACGAGGCCGAGGTCGCCGCTTGGGCCGCCCGGTCCTTGTAGTTCTTTGCGTTCGCACTTTGCCGCGCGATCAGGTCGAGGTCCGTCAGGCCCGCTGCGTACCCGTCGGCGTCTTCAACGATGAAGGCCGCCGTGTCCTCGGGCGACATGAAGGTCACCGAGATCGTGGCCCCTGTGTCGGGTCGCGTGATGCGCAAGGTTGTCGTCGGCTCGGGGGCCGGCTTGGGAAGCGGGGGCAGTGCCTGTGTCTTCGGGGTCGAGGTGCTGCTTCTGCCCATACTGTCCGCTGGCCTGCCCACTCCAACGCCGCCCATGATCTGCTCCATCCACCATGGGAGCTTTCCTATGAGTTTATCGGTCGTTGCACTCATGATTGCAGGGCCCTCCTACTTACTCATCACTTGCGGTTCTTTTTCACTCGTTTGCGTTTCCCATTCGTCTAAATGTTTCTGGATATAAGGCAGTTCCGTAAACAAGTTTACCACCAATGTCCGAAGTACCTAAAGCCCCTGAAGTAAACCAAGTGCAAACCGAGTGCAATGAAGCCGAGGGCGAGGCCGAGGCCGATTGCTCCACGCACATCTTCGGTCGCGTGAAAAAGCCCATGATCCAGCGTATGGCCAAGGCCGCGGGCATACGCCATGTAAGCACCAATCTGTACGACGCCATCCGAACTGCGCTGCACCGGTATCTGAAAGAGCAAGTTGTCCTTGTTCTTTCACATGCCGGTCAGGGTGCCGAGGCGCATGAGTCCCTCGCCCCCACAAGTCCCGTCGGGAGTCCCGTCATTCCCAACAAGACATTTGCCCACATGGTGAGTCTCGTGTCCGACGGCACAAAGCAACCCAAGCCTACCATTCAAGCCCTTCACGCCAAGACCGAGGCGTGGTGGCTCGAGCTGTTCCAATCGGTGCATATGGTGTCCATGCACCGAGGCGCCAATGTGGCCCAGCCCTCCGATCTTGAAATCGTTGAACGGCTTTGCAAGCAACGAAAGTAACACAAGCAACCTGTTAACCTCTGACCTTGAAGTAAGGAGCTAGCCTATGTTGAGCACACGATGGAAAGTGAGGGTCATACACGGGGCCTACTACTTCGCCATTGCCCTGGCTTGGCTCCCGGTTATTGCCCCGTGCGCGACACAATATCTATACGGCACCCTCCTCGATCTGCAGGGCGATGATGCAGCACAAATGGCCCCGCTGCCCTTCAACCTCCCCTTCTATTGCCAAGAGCAGTCGGCGGTGGGTATATCCACGAACGGCATTGTGTCATTTGGATCGCATTCGACCTCTTATACAACGTCTTACAGCAACGAGGCCCTTCCCACATCCGCCATTGCCGAGCCCTTTGTTGCGCCCTTTTGGACCGATCTCATTTTGCAGAGCAAGGGCATTTACACCTACGCATCCAATGACACGTTCATCGTTCAATGGACCAACATGGGGTTCTACGGCATGAACGTGCCGCTAGGGACCTTTCAGGCAGCATTGCACGCCAACGGCACCATCCACATGGACTACATTACGCTCATGGGGTCCGCGGCCTCCTTCGGGAGCACAGCGACCATTGGCATTCAAAGGGACACCACATTGGGATTGACGACATCGCATGCAAGCGCAATATTGTATGAAGGTCTACGCATTCGATACGTGCCCGATTCTTGTACCTATGTACAATCGCTTTGGAACGTCACGAAGGAGGCCATGGTGCAGCTACTAGATCGCAACGGACCGACTCCAGTGACCTTGAGTGTGCCCATGGCCGGTCAAAGGGTTGGGGCGCCCGTGCACATGGAGTGGACGGCATCTACGGCCACCGACTACTACAAGACGCTCGTGGCTGCAGATGCCACCTTTTCTCAAATTGTGTGCTCTCAAAACAATGTACCCGCGAACAGCACCATTTGCGATATAGCGCCTAGAGGGCCGCCGCTCCATTGGAAAGTATATGCGTGCAACTCGGCAACGTGCGTCGAGTCGTGTTCAAGCACCTTCTATGTAGTGGACCCATCGGAACTGTTGCCGCCGCTATCGCCACCGCCCCTATCGCTACCGCCACCACCGCCGTCTCCTTCCCCGCCAAATCCGTCACCACCAC
>JGI24768J34885_10000385_pt1 | contig 13051 bp, 4 predicted proteins | sample LakOntMetagenome_FD_34885 | JGI IMG/M metagenome (IMG submission 34885) | reverse complement strand
TCCAATGGTGATAGGCAATACGAAATATCCATCGGCTAATCCTTGCATCAATGCAGAAGCCCCTAAACGATTGGCTCCATGGTCCGAGAAATTACTTTCACCGGTTGCATACAAACCTTCAACGGTAGTCATGAGGTTGTAATCGACCCAAAGTCCACCCATTGTATAGTGAACTGCGGGATAAATTCTCATTGGCATTTCGTACGGATTTTCGCCAGTAATTTTTTCGTACATCTCGAAAAGATTTCCGTAACGCGCTTCAATAGCAGGCTGTCCAAGACGTTTTATAGAATCGCTAAAGTCTAGAAATACTGCCATTTTAGAAGCACCCACACCATAACCTTCATCACAACGTTCTTTGGCCGCACGCGATGCAATGTCGCGGGGAACAAGATTTCCGAAAGCAGGATAACGACGTTCTAAGTAATAATCACGTTCCTCTTCAGGAATATCGGAGCCTTTGCGTTTATCGTCTTTTTGTTTTGGCACCCAAATACGACCATCGTTACGAAGAGATTCCGACATTAAGGTCAGTTTCGACTGATGATCGCCGGAAACCGGAATACACGTTGGGTGAATTTGAGTGAAGCAAGGATTACCGAAAAAGGCACCTTTTTTATGGGCTTTCCAAGCGGCCGTAACGTTGGAACCCATGGCATTGGTCGAAAGGAAATATACGTTTCCGTATCCGCCAGTTGCCAAAACAACAGCATGTCCGAAGTGACGCTCTAATTTTCCAGTAACCATGTCACGTGCAATAATTCCACGTGCTTTTCCATCGATGAGCACCACGTCCATCATTTCGTGACGACTGTACATTTGCACTTGCTTACGACCAATTTGGCGGCTCAACGCAGAATATGCTCCAAGTAATAATTGTTGTCCTGTTTGTCCGCGTGCATAAAACGTACGTGAAACCTGAACACCACCAAAAGAGCGATTATCGAGCAAACCACCATATTCGCGGGCAAAAGGAACACCTTGCGCCACACATTGATCGATGATGGACGTACTCACTTCGGCCAAACGATGCACATTAGCTTCGCGAGAACGGTAGTCGCCACCTTTCACAGTATCGTAGAAAAGACGGTGAACTGAGTCACCATCGTTTGAGTAATTTTTTGCAGCATTAATACCACCTTGCGCAGCGATACTGTGCGCACGACGGGGGCTGTCTTGAAAACAAAACACCTTCACGCTGTAACCCATCTCGGCTAAAGAAGCAGCTGCAGAAGAACCAGCTAATCCAGAACCAACAACAAGAATATCGATGTGACGTTTGTTTGCGGGATTTACAAGCGGAATACTTGCTTTGTAACGTGTCCACTTCTCAGCAATTACACCTTGTGGAATTTTAGCATCCAGTTTCATAGATCGGGGATGAATTAGTTATTCAAAAGAAAAAACAACGGCATCGCAGCAAAAAGCGCCGGAATGATAATCGCAAAAACACCTACTCCAATGACTTTTATAACTGGAGTGTATCGGTGATGGTTGATTCCAAAGGTTTGGAATGCACTTTGAAATCCGTGAAAAAGGTGGAATGCTAAAGCAATCATGCAGATCACATACAAGACAACGTACCATGCTTGGGTAAAAGCTTCGACAACAATTTTATACATGTCTTTGTATGTGATTTCACTGCCATCGTAATTGATAAGTGGTATAGAACCGAACTTCATTTCGAACCAAAATGAGCGCATGTGAACTATAAGAAAAACAAGAATCAATGTCCCCAAAATGCCCATGTTTCGTGAACTCCATGTTGAACTTTTGCTTTGATCAACGTTTGCGTATGCTTGAGGACGTGCTTTTTTGTTAGCACTAAGCAAAATGAAACCATTTATAACGTGGAGTAAAATGAGTGCATAATTTACATAAGCTACAATCTTGATGAGTGGATTGTGCGTCATGAAATAGGTGTATTCATTGAATGCTTGTCCACCGTCGTCTTTGAACAACTGCATGTTACCAATGCAATGCACAATGAGAAACGTGCATAGAAATAAACCAGAAAGCGCCATCAAGTATTTGCGCCCAAGCGATGATTTAAAAAGACCTACCGAGACAGTAGCCATAGATTTTTAGTTTTGAAGATGGTGTGCAAATGTAGAGAGCGAACTGATTTGATGCAACCGCATTTTTTTTGTTTTTAACCAACTTATAACCAATTGCGGTTTAAAATGTTTAAAATAGTAATGGGAATGGGCGTTGGATTTGTTTTTCCTAGTGTTGTTTGAGCATTTATTTTGGAGATAGGATCGCTTAATTATAATCAGACTAAATTATTCGACAAAAAATAACGAATGAATAATTCAGCTCTTCAATTGCAAGTTATTAGGTTAAGGAATGATTTTCATTGATGATTTATAACAAAAGCAAAAGTATATTTGTGACATGCTTCGACGCACCGCACATTTCTTTTCCTGGATTTTCCAACCTTTGTTGATGCCTATTTACGGCGCACTTTTGTTTTTAAATCTACCATTTTATGCTTTTTCATTATTGCCATCTGCTGTAAAGTGGTATGTGATTTCCTGCAATTTGCTTTTCACTTTTTTCATGCCCGTTTTCATTATTCTTTTGATGAAACGACTTAATATGATAAGCACCCTCACTTTGGAAAATCGGGAAGACCGCAAGTATCCGATTTTGTTTACCGCCGTTTTTTACATTAGCAATTATTACTTTTTGAAGAAAGTGAATCTTCCGGCACCCTATTTATTTTTCTTATTAGCAGGAATGTTCTCATTGATTAGCACATTATTCATTACCAATTATTGGAAAATCTCCATGCACATGACCGGCATTGGTGGTTTGTGTGGATCATTCATGTTGTTAAGCTTTATTTGGCCCATCGACCTGCGTTTGATCATTGCTGCGCTTTTTTTAGTTGCTGGTATTGTTGGCAGCTCGCGATTGATTTTAAATGTGCATACTCCAGCACAAGTAGCGGCAGGTTTCGCCGCAGGATTCGCTCCCCAAATCTCCTTGCTTTTGATGCTCTAGAGCCAATTTATCAGAATTTTTTGGTCAACCCTTGCGATTTTTTAGTAAAAATTTGCTCAAGCTAACTGCTCATAAAAGTGAATTGCATTGTTCATAAGTTTTTTTGGCCTTTACCATTTTAATTGTAATTTGCAATCCTTGTCTATATTAAACTTTTGTTAAATAATTAAGAACAGGGTTTTAAACAAATTAAGCAAGGAAAATACACAACATATATTCTGCAAAGTTTGCTTATGATAAAATTTTTACGACCTATAAAATTGCTCAATAAATTCGGTCTTCTTTCAATTATTTCGAAAGGAAATCATAACAATAGAACCGAGGTTAGTTTCAATTCGAATCGAATCTTGCATTCTTCGATTTCCGTTTTACCGATTTCTTATTCGATCCTTTTTTTCATTCTTGTATTTTCACATACAACTGCTTATTGCCAGAAGAAAGAACAAGCAAAACCAACAAGTAAAAATGCGATTAAGCTGCAAGAGACATCGACCAAAGCAGATCAATTAAATACAAACGAAAAGACAGATAAGTTTGCCGTTTCAACTTCTCCAACTCAAGGAATTTCTGCCACCAACAACAATACCGCTCCACCTAATTTCGACATCAATAGATTAAGTGCCGATGTGCGTCAAAAATTAGAAGATAATAAAAAATACAGCCTACCTTTTTTTGAGGGGATTTCAATGGCTTTAGAATTTGAACTGATGGATGCAAACGTCTCGGAATCGGATCTTATTGCACGCATTGAAAAAAGCAAAGACACCCAAACTCCCATTCAAATAAAGAAAAAAAGCGAAAACCTTTACTGGATAATTACAGATACAAATACTTCTACTACATCCATCAAGAAATTGGTTTCTACTGCAGGATTCACTGTAAATTTCATAAGCAAATCATATCGATTAAAATAGTATGATTTACCGCAAACGCCTATTTAACATGTCCCGAATTGCCTGGAGTATTTCACTCCTCCTGCTTTCGTGCATGTCGGTTTTTGCTCAAGTGCCAGCGAATGATTTGGTGTGTAATGCGACTCCTTTAACAGTAAATTCAACATGTATATTTTCACAATATACAACGGCAAATGCCACAAATTCATCTGGACTTGGAGATCCTTGCTTTACAGCTATAGGTCCTGACGTCTGGTTTTCTGTTGTAGTTCCAGCTAATGGAATTCTTAATTTCGATAGCAACACCGGTATTATTACAGATGGAGTGATGGCGCTTTATTCGGGAACGTGTTCGGGGACGCTTACCGAATTGTATTGCGATGATGATGGAAGTTTAAATGGACTTATGTCTTTAATTAGCGCAACTGGCCTTACACCTGGCACAACAGTTTATTTGAGATTTTATGAATACGGAGGTATTGGTGGTGGAACTTTTCGACTCTGTGTTTCTAGCCCAGCTTCTGTGGCTCCTCCTGCCAACGATAATCCCTGCAGTGCGACTCCTTTAACAGTAAATTCAACATGTGTATTTACTCAATATACAAATGCAAATGCAACAGCTACTGCCGGCGTGCCAGCGCCAGGATGTGCAAGTTATTCTGGAGCAGATGTCTGGTTCTCAGCCGTTGTTCCTGCAAATGGTATTTTGATCTTTGATTCAAATATAGGAGTCATTACTGATGGGGGAATGGCTATTTACACAGGTGCTTGTGGAGGATTAACGCTTCTGAGTTGCGATGATGATTTAAGTGCAAATGGGAATATGCCTTTTATAAATCAGACCACTGGCCTTACACCTGGCTCTACTGTTTACTTAAGGTTTTGGGAATTCGGAGGAGATATCTCTGGGACATTCAGTCTGTGTGTTTCAAGTCCTTCTGCTGTGGCTCCTCCTGCCAACGACAATCCTTGCGCTGCAACTCCATTAACGGTTGGGGCTACATGTACGTATACACAATATACAACTGCAAATGCAACAGCTACTGCCGGTGTGCCAGCGCCAGGTTGCAGTTCATACTTAGGAGGTGATGTTTGGTTTTCTATAGTTGTCCCTGCAAATGGAATTCTTAATTTCAATAGCAACACCGGTATTATTACCGATGGGGGGATGGCGCTTTATTCGGGAACGTGTTCGGGGACGCTTACTGAATTGTATTGCGATGATGATGGGAGTTTAAACGGACTTATGCCTTTAATTGGTGCAACTGGACTTACTCCTGGTTCAACAGTTTATTTAAGATTTTGGGAATTCGGAGGTGACAACAACGGCACTTTTTCTCTGTGTGTTTCTAGTCAGACTATTACACCACCTCCTACGGGAAATGGTGATGATTGCGCTAATTCTTCACCATTTTGCACAGGTACAAACTATAACTTCAGTAATAACACAAACATAACTAGTTTGGGGGCAATCAGTTGCTTGCTCACTTCACCTAACCCAGTATGGTACTATTTAGAAATAGATAATGCAGGTAATTTGGATATTGATATCTCACAATACGATTTATTTAACAATCCAATCGATGTTGATTTTGTCTTATGGGGCCCCTTTACAAATTTAGCAAATGGATGCTCTCAAATTCAGAGTAGCTCNGCTCCTGTTGTTGATTGTAGNTATTCTTTTTCTGCATTTGAACAAGCCAATATTCCCAATGCTCAAACGGGAGAAATTTATATTTTACTACTTACCAACTTTTCAAATACAGCGGGATATATTACGTTTAATAGTACTGCAGGATCTGTTGCAACAACAAATTGTGATATCCTTTGCAACCTTACTTCGTTGACAGCAATTCCAACTTCATGTAATTCAATAACCAATACTTACAATGTTTCTGGGCAAGTTATTGTCACAAATCCACCTGAAAGCGGCATACTCTCACTAACAAGTTCATGTGGTGGAACTACGACGTTAACTGCCCCTTTTTCAAATCCAATCAATTATACCATTTCCAGTATAAATGCAGTGAGTGGAAGCTGCAATGTGGTAGCTACTTTTTCGGCAGATCCAACCTGCTCTCTCAGTAGCCCATACACAGCACCTGCGGCATGTGCTAGTGTTTCATTAAACTGTCCTGATTATGCCAATTCTTCTTCTAGTCCAACAACTGCCTGCTCGAATCAAACCTATTATTTGGATGTAGCGAATACAGTTTGTGCAGGGCAGACATTTTTTAGCGTTGCTGGAAACTATGGTTCTCAATTCGGAGATGAAATCTCTTGGACTGTTTCAAGCAATTTAAGTGGAACCACTTTGGCCTCTGGTATTGGCAATCTTTCAGGTGCAAATTTTAATTTTAGTTTTGGTCCGTTTAACCCGGCCATTCATGGAACCATTTTCACATTGAATGTTTTAGACTCCTTTGGCGATGGCTTCAATGGTGTGAATGGGCAAATTTATGTTAGTCAAGGTGGTGGCATTGTTGGTGGTCCAGTTGCAGGTGCAATTGGATTCGGAGGATCTACCATCTTTGGACTTAATATTAGCATCTCACCTGCTACAATTACCGTAATAACACCCGCTGGAAATGTGGTGCAGACAGTTCAAAACTGCAATGACTTTCGGGTGCCGATTAGTATTGAAAATCCTAATTTCTGCAATACAATAAATGTAACACTTCCATGGTCGGTTACCTGCAACAGCACAGGTGCCGTTTTGGCCTCGGGAAGCAACTCGCTTATAGTGTATCCNACGCTTCCAAATTCGACCAACGATGTGGTGAGCATCCAATACAACTCCACAACTTGCGATTGGGACGTGANTGGGAACAACGATTGCGATGCAGGCGATATCGGCAGCATCTTTACGATCAGTCCAGATCCGGCGAGTCTNACCAACACTGGCTGTACCGGAGGAAATCAAGTATTTGATGTAAACTACATTGGTGTTGGTGGTGGTCCGAATTGCTGTTCTACTGGAGGCACTTTAATACCCATTCAAATCAATAATTTCTATCCGAATGGCAGTTATGGTGTTGCTAGTTCGCCGTTTGGAGGAATCAACAATGCCGCATACCTCAATATCCCACCCAATACTGTTGGTGGAAATGCAAGTTCTTTGCAACTAAACATTAATATGAATGGCTTTTGTATGGATCCTGTAGGACCGAATGCTGGGGCTGATTATTCGTATTGGGTTACTGTTATCGTAGATGGACAAATTGTTTCTGATCTTCAAACGATCAATCCTGGACCATCAAATTACAGTCAAACCATCAATCTTGCTAATATTCCAGGGGGCTTCAATTCTTCTATGGATATTGATATATATATTTATCCGAATCTTTTTGCAAATGCAGGACTTACTCTATTCCAAAATTACAACCCAATTGCTAATTGCGCTTCATTGGGAAATGGTATCTGGACTTCTTCCGCCATCACCACCAATCTCGCTGCAACCTTCGAAGAATTTGAGCCCACTCCAGCCACTTGCCTCTACCCTGCCAATGCTGCATTCGTTTGCTGTTCGCCGACAACAGTAACAAATGGCACATCCACTATTTGTTCGGGAGGAAGCATATCTGCTGTAACGTAACTACTTGGCAAAATTCAGTTGTAGCTGCTAATCCAACATGTGTGGTGTATTCGAGCGTTTTACCCCTTGCAGGAACTACCGCACCTGACAATATACTCCCCAATGGCATCAACAGCACAGCAACGCCAATTGTCCAAACAGTTAGTGCCTATGCGTATTGCGATACGGACAATAGTGGTGATATAAACCTAGGTGATACGTATACTCTCATAAGTACTTACACACTAACGGTTAATCCCAATATTTCTGCAGGAACCAGCAGTACAACATCCATTTGCGCTTCAGGTGCATCTGTAAATTTGTTTGGATTACTTGGAGGAACACCTTCTTCAACAGGCACTTGGACTGGTCCATCAACTCTTTCGGGAGGAAATAACGGAACGTTTAATCCGCTAACGAACACGGCAGGATTATACACTTATACAGTCAATGGAACATCACCATGTCCCAATGTTAGCAGCACAGTAACAGTTACTTTAAGTGCCGCTCCATCGGCAACTATCAGTTATGCGGGATCTCCTTTTTGTAAGTCAATTAGCACAAGCCAATCAGTAACTTTATCTGGAGCAACAGGTGGAACCTATTCATCTACAGCTGGTTTAACAATTAACGCATCTACAGGTGCAATTACCCCTTCCACAAGTTCAGCTGGTTCATATAGTGTAACTTACACGGTTGCAGCTGCAGGAGGATGTCTGGGTGTAACTGCAACAACCCCTGTTGAAATTATTGCCATTCCGGATGTTGCAACAAACCTACCTTCCTATTCAACTTGCACTGGACCAACTTTAGCAACCGCCGGAGGATACACCATCAACATTACCTCAACTACACCTGGAGCTACATTTAACTGGTCGGGAAGCGACGGAAATTCAGGAACTGGATCACCGATCAATTACCCGATTGCTAACAACACCTGCTCTGATCAAACTGTAACATTCACGATTACCTCAACTTTCAATGGATGTTCCTCTTTACCAATAAACCGAATACTCACACTTCGTCCCAAACCTATAGCCACCTTCACCGTTTCACCAGATCCAATATGCCTAGGTAATAATGCAACTGTTACATTTACAGGCACATCTTGTCCAGGTTCTGCATATAATTGGACATGGCCAGCAGGCGTGAATGTAATTAGTGGATCAGGTTCTGGACCATATATTATTTCATTCAACTCGGCTGGTCTTTTCAATATTAGCCATCAAGTTGTTGGTCCTGCTTCTCTAGGAAGTTGCACCTCGCCTCTGGTTATAGTTCCTGTGAATGTAGTGGATCCTTCATCAGCTGGGTCCAATGGAAGCACTTCGGTTTGTAACACTGGAAGCCCTGTCAATCTGTTTAGTCTGTTGGGGGGAGCACCTTCAACATCAGGAACTTGGAGTGGTCCATCAGCCCTTTCTGGAGGACAGTTGGGTACATTTAATCCTGCGAGTAATGCGGCTGGCGTATACACCTATACTGTGACCGGCACTTCTCCTTGTCCGAATGTAAGTGCAACCGTTACTATATCTTTCAATTCAAACCCTGTAGCCAGCTCTTCCGGAACCACAACAATCTGCTCTAATCAAACCACAGCGCTTTCATTGAGTAGCACAATTGCAGGAACAACTTATGCTTGGACAGTCGTTCAAACGGGAGTTACTGGGGCTTCTGCAGGAACTGGTGCTTCTATCGCACAGACCATAACAACCACTGGCGCTGTAGCTGGAACGGCGGTTTACACGGTTACACCAACAGCGAATGGTTGCCCGGGATTGCCTATAATAATTACCGTTACGGTCAACCCTCTCCCCAACGCCGGAACCAACGGAGCAATTACCGTTTGTTCGAATTCTACCAATGTCAATCTTTTTAATTCTTTGCTGAATTTCCCTACAACCGGTGGAACATGGTCAGGGCCGAGTTCTTTAACTGGCGCCAGTTTGGGNANNTTTGTACCTGGAACCAATACAGCTGGAACATACACGTATACACTAACAANTGCTGGTTGTCCCAATACTGCCAATGTTGTTGTGACGGTCAATCCTGCGGCTGTTGTTAACGCTGGATCGGCGCAACCTGTTTGCTCTGGTGGCTCGGTAACACTTACTGGTTCTATTTCGGGCGGAGCAAGTACAGGAACTTGGTCGGCCCCATCAGGAAGTTTTTCAAATGCAAGTTCTTTAACATCAACATATACTCCTTCCATTACAACTGGACCAGTAACCTTAACCCTCAGTTCTATCGACCCAGATGCTGGAGGACCTTGTACAGTTGCAACTTCAACTGTTGTTATTACAGTAAGTCCCACTCCCAATGTGACAACTTCTGGAACTACAACTATTTGTTCCAATCAAACAACAGCATTAACATTATCAAGTGCTGTTGCAGGAACTTCATTTTCTTGGACGGTTGTTCAATCGGGGGTTACAGGAGCAATCAATGGTTCTGGAAATTCAATTGCACAAACTTTATTAACTACTGGCGCAACTGCCGGAACAGTGGCTTACACTATTACTCCAACAGCAAATGGCTGCTCAGGAACTCCTATTACAATAACCGTTACGGTAAATCCAATTCCGGTTGCTAGCTTTTTGGGAATTACACCCATTTGTTCGACTTGGTCACCAGCAATAACATTAAGCAGCAATTTATCAGGAACAACTTATGCATGGACAGTAGTACAAACAAATGTTACTGGAGCTTCAAATGGTTCGGGGAGCTCGACTAATCAAACATTAACAAATACAGGGATTGTAGACGGAACTGCGGTTTACACAGTAACACCAACTGCAAATTCTTGCCCAGGAGCCGCAATTACTATTACAATAACAGTTAAACCAAAACCCGTTGCAAGCACATTGGGTGGTTCATATAGCATTTGTTCGGGACCAACTTTGGCAACAGCTAATTCGCCATCTATTCAGGTACTATCGAATTTAGGTGTAGGAACTACATTCGCTTGGTCGGGTTCTGATGGCACTTCTGGAACAAGTAATCCTATCAGTTACGCAATCCCCAATAACTCATGCGTCGATCAATTAATTACCTATTCGGTTATACCAACTTATAATGGTTGTGTGGGTTCAGCAACAATAATCCCATTAACCGTTCATCCCAACCCCATTGCGGCCTTTACGATTTCGCCTTCCATAATTTGTCAGAATACTGCCGCAACTGTTACTTTCACTGGGTCCGCTTGTGCTTCATCAAACTATACTTGGACATGGCCAACTGGTGCAACTGTGTTAAGTGGAACTGGAGCTGGACCCTATTCCATTAATTTTGCATCGGCAGGAAATTTATCTGTTGCTTTATCACTCACAAATGCAGGTGGATTTTGTGCTGCACAAACGGCAACTGTTCCAATTACAATAAATGCAAGTGCAAGTGCAACGGCAGGAACAGATATCAACATTTGTTCAGGTTCAACAATTAATTTAGCAGGAATCATTGGTGGGAGTGCAACTTCTGCAACCTGGTCCGCGAGTTCGGGTATATTTAGCGATGTCAATTCTTTAACATCTACCTATACCCCTTCCATTACATCAGGAGTTGTTCAACTTACATTAATTACGAACGATCCTGATGGCGCAGGACCGTGTACTTTTGCCGTTTCTAGTTTCAATGTTACAGTAAATCTTGCAGCTAGTATTTCAGCCGGACCCAACCAAACCATTTGCTCTGGAAATATTGCACAATTGAACGGCTTTGTCACAGGATCTGCATTTTTAGGAACTTGGTCGGCACCTTCGGGTACTTTTAGTAGTGCGACTTTACAGAATGCCATATACACTCCACCCGCAAATGCATCGGGCAATTATGTTTTAACCTATACAAGCAATGACCCAGCGGGTGTTTGTCCTGCGGTTTCTTCCACGGTAACTGTAACGGTGAATCCTGCTGCAACGGTTGCTATTGGATTTTTCTCACAAGCCATTTGTTCGGGATCCAGCATCAATTTACCGGGAAGTTTTGGTGGAGGGGCTACTTCTGCCACCTGGTCGGCTCCGTCGGGAACATTTGGAAATCCGAATTTGGCGGTTACAAGCTACACTCCTTCAATAACCTCAGGAACTGTAAATATCACATTAACTACGAACGACCCGGATGGATCGGGACCTTGTTTAGCTGCAAGCACCTCGCGACAAATTGATGTTACTCAACAACCCAATGCTACCTTGACTTATCCTGGTTCGCCTTATTGTCAAAATGAAACGACAAATCCATTGCCTGTAATTATTGGTACTCCTGGAGGTACATTTAGCGTCAATCCTATTTCCGGATTGGATATTGTTTCAATTGGGCAAATATCTCCATCTTCGAGTTTGGCTGGAACATATACCATAACCTATACCATAGGATCTGGTGGCGGATGTCCTGCATTTGTTTGTTCAACGCAGGTTGTAATTTATAACCAACCACCGGCACCCCTTATTGCGCCCACATCCATTTGTGCTGGAATACCTCAAACCGTTGTTGCGAGTAATGGAACGTGGTTTGGCTTTTCGGTGGATGGAATTGAAGTACAATCTCCATCAGCCAATAACACATACATCACACCTGCACTTGCATTGAATAGTCAGGTTTGTGTTACATCGTATCCTCCTAGTGCATTTGTATTTGATGGATTAATGAACGAACCAGCTTGGGGGCCAGCTTGGGCATATTCTACTGGAGGGCCAGCAAGTGGGTTTGGTGCTAATAACATCGATGCTTTGTATTTGAAAGACCGAAGTGGTTATTTATTTGGGGGAATTGCAGGTCGTGTTCAAAACAACAGCAATAATAGAGTATTGATGTTCTTAGATACCAAAGCTGGTGGTTTTAATAGTTTGGCTGGTTGGACAAATCGTAATAATTCACCTTATTATTCGATCAGAAACTTAGACGCTGGAATTACATTCGATGCCGGTTTCGAGCCTGATTATATTTTGGCAATGAATCAAGCATCTGGCTTAGCCTACTTCGATTTGTATGATATGCAAAATAATACGAATGTGTTTTTAGGTGATGATGTTTCATCAAATTTCTTGGGATATACGGCCAATGCAGGAACAGGAAATTATGGAGAGGGTTTTGAATTTGCTATTCCAATGAATGCCATCAGCAATCCGGTGGGCTCGATTCAAGCATTTGTGATGTTGGTGAACGATCCGGGGGTTTCTGCATCTACTACTCTCAGCAATCAGTTTTTAACACGGGCAAATTCAGGTGAAACAAATTATGGAAATGGATTTGTTGATTTCGGCAATGCTGCACCCAACCCAATTTCCTATTCACTTTCTCCAGAGTGTTCAACTCAAACCTGCATTATTGCTTCTGCAAGCGCAACAACAGTTACAGATTTTTCTTATGTAAGTCCATTGTGCCAGAGTGCAACAAACCCAAGTCCCACATTTGTGAGTGGTTATACTCCCGGAGGAACATTTTCAGCAAATTCCATCAACCTTTCAATAAATCCATCTACCGGACTCATCAACCTTGCGGCCTCGTTGCCTGGAACATATATTATTACATACAGTATTGCGGCTTCTAGTTGCAGTCCGGCGGGTAGCTCTACCTTTAGCTT
>JGI24768J34885_10000381_pt1 | contig 13087 bp, 3 predicted proteins | sample LakOntMetagenome_FD_34885 | JGI IMG/M metagenome (IMG submission 34885) | reverse complement strand
GAATTGTGTGATGGAGAACTTGACTGACGTTGAGATTCCATGCGTGGTGAAGAATTGTTATTATTGCGGGAAGGTGCGCTGTTTTCATAACGTGGCGATGATTTCGGTGCCGATTCGTTACGGTTCGAGGGAGCTTGGTAATTATTTCGTTGTGGCTGCTGATATTGTTGATTACTGCGTGGTTGTTGGTTATTACGCGGCGCTTCGTATTGTTGGTTACTACGCGGTTGTTGGTTATTACGAGGAGCTTCGTATTGCTGATTATTTCGTGGTTGTTGGTTATTTCGAGGAGCCTCGTATTGTTGATAATTACGCGAAGGATTTTGATTAGGTTGAACCTGATTTGCATCGTTCAGGCCAGAATTATTCGAATTGTTTCGTGGATTTACGCCTTGTTGGTTTCTAGGCATTTCATTGAGTTGTTGCTGAGAACGAATAGGCGCAGGTTGCTGATCTCTTACAGCAGGAGTTTCTTGAATAGGAGTAATATTTGCCGGACGATTTATACTTGGCTTATTATCGCTTCTTTCTTTGGGTTGGTTAACCGGAGCACTACTGTAATTGCTTGCAGGTGATTGCTTGCTTGGAACATTATCATTACGTATAACACCGCTGTTTATCAAATCTTGTTTTCCGCCTTGTGATGAAACACCTTGTGCTGGCTTTGGAGCACTGGTATAATTGTCGGCAGCGCTAGTTTTTCCTGGTGATGGTGTTACCGTTCCTTGTTGATTTTTCACAGGTGCAGATCCTTGAACTGGAGCAGTAGTAAAATTATCTGCTTTGCCTGGTTTAACTGTCGGTTCAACTTTGCCTGGCATTACTTGGCCTTTTACTGGGGTTGAAACAACTCCTGATGGATTTACTGAATTGTTGGTTGTTTCTTTAACAGGATTTACAGGAGCATTTTGAAGATTAGTTGGATTTTTCCCTTGTGAAGTTTGATCCTTCACACTTCCTGCACTTGCAGAAACACTTTGTCCAATGCCTTTATCGAAAACGCTGGAAATATTATCATCCGGTTTATAATAAGTTCCTCCACCAGCTCCCGGTGTGTTGGGACCGTAATTGTTCACTGTTTGAACAAATGTATTATTATCGTAACTGTTATAATAAATCGGGGAGTTCATCATGTTATTGTACATGTACATGTTTGAACATCCGTACATCGAATTCATCCCACAATTTCCCCAAGGATTATATCCCCATGGGTTGTATCCAAATGGCGATGACCAAGGGTTGTATCCCCAATTATTCCATCTCCAAGGATTGTTATACATATAATATGGATTAGAATAGCCAAATCCTATATTAAAGCCAGTAAAGGAATTCCATCCAAAGTTTAAACCGGAACCTCCGTAACCCCATGGAACATAAGAATTGAAAAATCCATAAGAAGAGTAAATGCTGTTCCCAAAATAAAGGGGATTGTTGTTGTAATAATAACTATTGGTATAATATGGATTGTAATAACCCATACCGCTTAAATTATTGTTGTGAAAACGACGAATACGTGACGAGTACATGTAATCGTAATAATCGTCCATGTCGTAATTGTCTGAGTTGTTACCGTAATAATTATTGGTAATGTTAGCACCCGAACTTTCTTGATTTTGGGTGTAGTTTGATGCATCAGGATATTGCTTGTAATTGCTGTCATCCTGAGTGGTTGAAGGGAAATCGGAATTTTGATTTTGATTATTTGTTAGGTTCTGATCCGAATTACTAACTAATTTACTAGCAGTCCTGCGTTCTTGATTGGCATCTGTTAGCGAGTAATAGCGGTCGTCTGATTCCGAAACTGATCCACTTTTGTAAGTACTGCATGATGAACTCGTGAAGAGGATCAATGCTCCTGAGATGAATGTAAGAAGTTTCATGGTGCTAAAATTTTAAATGTAAAACAGAATGCGTGAATTGGCTTGACTGATTTATGTTATTTTTGTCAATCNNTTTTTGCGATTTCCAAATACCATACCAAAAAAAACAATGAGTAAAGAACACGCTAACCGGGAAGAAAATTATTCGCAATGGTACAACGATATTGTGATCAAAGCAGACCTTGCAGAAAATTCTGCTGTTCGCGGATGTATGGTTATAAAACCATACGGATATGCAATATGGGAAAAAATGCAAGCCGCTTTAGATAAAATGTTTAAAGACACGGGTCATGTGAATGCCTATTTCCCACTTTTTATTCCCAAATCATTCTTAAGTAAAGAAGCCGCTCATGTGGAAGGATTTGCAAAAGAATGTGCGGTGGTTACGCATTACCGATTAAAAAACGATCCTAACGGAAAAGGTGTTATTGTAGATCCTGATGCTAAATTGGATGAAGAGCTGATTGTTCGTCCTACTTCCGAAACCATTATTTGGAGTACGTACAAAGGATGGATTCAATCGTATCGCGATTTACCTTTGTTGGTGAATCAATGGGCGAATGTGGTTCGTTGGGAAATGCGTACGCGATTATTTTTACGTACTACCGAATTCCTCTGGCAAGAAGGACATACAGTTCCTCTGGCAAGAAGGACATACAGCTCATGCTACTTCCAAAGAAGCAGTCGAAGAAACAGAACGCATGTTGGAAGTATACGCCGATTTCGCAGAAAACTTTATGGCAATTCCGGTTATTAAAGGAGTGAAGACAGCCAACGAACGTTTTGCTGGAGCATTAGAAACCTATTGCATTGAAGCTTTGATGCAAGATGGAAAAGCGCTTCAAGCAGGAACATCACATTTCTTAGGACAAAATTTCGCGAAGGCTTTCGATGTTAAATTCACAAGTAAAGAAGGGAAATCGGATTATGTTTGGGCTACATCTTGGGGCGTTTCAACACGTTTGATGGGCGCACTCATCATGACGCATTCCGACGATAAAGGCTTGGTTTTACCTCCAAAATTGGCTCCTTTTCAAGTGGTTATTGTTCCTATTTATCGTTCCGATGAAGAATATAAAAAGGTATGTGATGCAGGACGAGAAATCAAGAAGGACCTTGAACGCTTTGGTGTTTCAGTGAAACTTGACGATCGCGATACTCAAAAACCAGGTTTCAAATTCGCTGAACATGAATTTCGTGGTGTGCCTGTTCGTATTGCCATTGGTCCGCGCGATTTAGAAAATGGAACCGTAGAAGTTGCTCGTCGCGATACACTCGAAAAAGAAGTATTGCACATTGCCGATTTACCCAATAAGATTGTCCATCTGCTCGAACACATCCAAAATAACCTCTATACTCGAGCTTTGGATTTTAGAACAGCCAATACGCACACAGCCAATACTTGGGATGAATTTGTTGAAATGTTAGATGGGGCAGGAGGATTCATTCAAGCACATTGGGATGGCACTCCAGAAACGGAAGAGAAAATCAAGGAAATGACCAAAGCAACCATCCGTTGTATTCCGTTAAACAATAAACAGGAAGCCGGTAAATGCATTTTAACTGGTAATCCTTCCACCCAACGTGTAATTTTTGCTAGAGCTTATTAATTTTTGAATATGCAAGACGCCAAGGAATTAATCATTCAAACACTCATAGAGAAATCTTCGCTCAAGCAAGATATCTATCGATTAAACTTGGATGTTTTCGAAAAGTTTAAAGTAATCCTTCGAAATGTTGCGGTCAAACTGCAAACCGAGATTCATGAACACGATAAGCGTATTCTGGTTGAATATAGCGAGAATTCTCCTTTCTCTATTCAAATTAGAACTGCTGGAGATGTCTTGGTGTTTGAAATGCATACCAATGTGTTTCTGTTCGATGCCCAGCATAAAATTTGGAATTTATCGTACGTTCAAGATGAACATGCAAGAGCTTATTGTGGATTAATCAATATCTACAACTTCCTTTCCGATTCCATTCTGCACAAACGCGTAAATGATGTTGGCTATTTAATTGGCAGAATCTTTATCAATAAAGACAGCCATTTTATGGTGGAAGGAAAACGTCAGATGGGATTTTTATACAACAATTTCTCAACGGATGTAATTTCCGAAGAACGTATCGAAGCAGTTATTCAATCAGCAATTTTGTTTTGCCTCAATTTCGATTTGTTGATGCCTCCATACGAAACTGTTCAGGAAACTACATTCAATCAAATTACAGAAAATGCTCAAAGTATCAAAGCTATAACAGGCAAAAGACTGGGCTTCCGTTTCCACTTTGATGACGATCATATTTCTTAAGTTGTTCGTAATTTCTGCTTTAAACAATTCTTCACAACAAACAAAAAATCCCAACAGCATATCACATACTGTTGGGATTTTAATATTAAGGGTTAGGTACTATCGTTTGATAATAGAACGACTTCCGGAGAATTCAATCTTTTTATCGTTTACAATATTTACATGATACATTCCGGGACTTAAGTTGGCAATATCCAATGTGATGATATTGTTACCTTTCTTCAGGACTGTTTTCTGTGACAATAAGATTTGGCCAGTCGAACTAAACAATGTGATCTGAATATCCATGTCTTCTGCTGCTTGGATATCCAAGTTGGATACTTCGTAAGCTGGAACTGGATAGATGTTTATTTCGTTGCTTACTTTCACATCGCAGTTCACGTAGATAGGATCGAACGTTTCAGAATCACCGTTATAATCCACTTGAGTTAAGCGGTAGTAGGTTCCGTTCGAGTAGTTAGCATTTACAGATACTGCATAGTTGCGAAGTGTATTGCTATTACCAGCACCCATTTCAGTTTTTACCGCTATCCAATTTTTCGCATCATTACTTTCTTCAACAATGAATTGCTTGTTATTCGATTCAGAAGCAGTAGTCCAAGATATATTAACCTTAGAACCATCGCATGCTGCATTAAAATCAAGCAACTCAATTGGAAGTGGTGATCCGTTTCCGATTGCCGTAAATTCGCTGAATGTGGTAATTCCAGCCCATGATAAAGTACGTGTTCCTGCATTATTACTTCCAGTCCCAATCATTGCATTAGACGCACTTCCGTTACAGCTCTGCCATCCGCCGCTATTGTATTTAGCAGGGAATAGCAATGCATCACTACCAACTATATCAGCAAGTGCATAGCTGTATTGAACGCTGTATACTGGATTCGTAATCCCGCTAGGTTCAATGCTCCAGAAACGTCCAAGGTAGTTTGTACTTCCAACGATATTCGGATTTACAGTACCATTAAGTTTTGCCGTTATTGTTGCATTACTCAAGGTTGCGCTGCTCAGATTTACATTGAAAGGTGTGTATTCAGACAAATCACCAATAGGGAACAAATAGTCGAATCCGGTATTGTTCACATGATGAATAACGGTACCATTATCACTTCCATCCCAAGCAAGGATATAACTGTTGTTTCCACTTCCAGTAATCACTGCATTTACAGTACTTGAACCCAAGGTTAGTGTGTTTAAGTTCAGATCAAGCACACCGTTAATAAACTGCATACCTCTTGATACCGAAATGTTATTGTTTAACTTAACACCTGCTACCGAACTGTTGTTGAGGGTGATGCTACCAAAGTCCTGATTCGCTGGACAAGTTATCGTTTGCAAGGCACTACCATTGAAGATTACTTCCACATTCCCAACATTGAAATCAGCTGCATTCGCATTGTTTACAAAGTTAGCATTAATGGTTAGTGTACCCTCGGATGTTCCATTGTTGCCATCGTTCATATCCAAATGAGCACCTGGATCAATGCTTAAGCTACCGTTCAAATTGATGGTGGTGTTCACCATGTCTTTCTGAACAATTGCATTACCAGCTCCAGGTGCTGATCCTAAAATCGATAAGTTGTTGCAAGTTAGTGTTGCATTGTTCATGACACGCAATGTGATTGTTCCAGTACCGGAAGACTTCGCAACAGCCACGTTACCGCTCGCTTGTAATGTTGAACCAGCAAGAAGGGTTATCGTTCTTGTAGTATTGTTGTTCGACAAGAATACCAAGTTGTTGCATTGTTGTGAACCTGTAATCTGGATATCGTTTAATGCATTTCCATCTACCGATACATTGGTAGCACTTGTTGGGATTTTCCCATCTGACCAGTTGCGACAATCATCCCAATTACCGTTTTGTGATCCTATCCATAAGCCTGGTGTTCCTCCAAATCCAACATTGGTAACCGATACTGCCGAACTCGTACTTGAACAACCATTAGCAGATTGAACGGTTACTGAGTAGTTCTGAGTAGCTGTTGAAATTGTAGCTGTTGGATCTGAAATCGCATTGCTGCTCAATCCAGTTGATGGAGACCAAGAATACGTGCTCACATTTAATCCATTGGAAATGGTTGTATTTAACTGAGCTGGAGATCCGTTACAAACGCTTAGGTTCAGACCTAAATCAATCACTGGGATTGGTTTCACGACAACAGTTACAGGAACAACTTGAGAACAACCATTGTTATCGAGCGTAAAGTTATAGATAACATTCTTGTCAGCATTGGTAAGGTTTTCCAATGTTTCGCTAGGATTACCCGATTGTGCTGCTGTAATAGCTGCATTGGTAATACCTGTTGCAATTGGTCTTGTCCAGCTAATCAATGAGCTCGATGGTGTACTTGCAGGAACATACGTAAATACTTCGTTTCCGCAAACCGCTGGAGGTGTTAATGAACTAGTCAAGATTGGTAAGGCATTTACCGTAATAGGAAGTGGTGACGATGGATTGCTACAGCCAAATGTATTGGTTGCATTTACCACGTAGAATGAATTCTGCGGAGGAGCAACGTTTAAAGGATTTGCTGAAGTAGAAGAGAATCCTGCAGGAGCAGAAGCCCAGTTGTAGTTATACTTGGTGCAATTTCCAGTAAGCGAAACATTATCGATAGCCCAATATTTGTCNTTCGTTGCAGTATATCTGAATCTTACATAGAATATCGGCTGACCAATATACGCGTTCAAGTTAATCACAGGATTGGTAAAGCCAGTTCTGTTACCTTGATTTGTTGTGTAGGATGCAACGGTAGTCCATGTTGAGTTGTTCAACGAAACCTGAACCTGAGCGGTATCAATAGACGCTGCATTGTAATGATGGAAGAAGTCGAGATTCAAATTGGTGTAACCAACGGTACTCATACTTGGAGAACGTAGTGTGGTTAATGTAGTTGTACCCGCTTGAGCTTCGCTATTCGACATGTAAAACTGGGTATTATCGTTCGAACGGAAATTATTCAAATTGTAAGTGTAATTGTCCGCTCTGAGTGTCCAAGCAGCATTTAAAACAGTTCCACCTACAGATGAATTTGCTCTCACCCAGTTGTTAATTGCACCGTTAAAGCGCTCTCTCAATAATACACTGCTGTATGCCGAAGTTTGAGAGAACAAATCAATCGTTTCGCCTAAACAAATAATATCATCCGAAATCGAGGTATTTACCGAACCAGCAAACACATAAGGATTGATATCGATAAACACGGTATCGCTTTCGGAGGCGCAACCGCCAATGGCAGGACGTGTATTCCAGATGGCGTAGTTACCCGGAGTTGATGAAGCCAAATTAACTACCCCAGTGCTGGTGCTTATAAAATTCAATCCGAATGTAGAAGCAAAAGTTCCTGCTGCTGCACCTGGTCCAAATACTGGAGAAGGATTCACTGCACTATACACCTGACAAAAATCGTTACCAGCATCGTAAGAGAAATCGGTTAAAGGCGCTCCAGTAATAACCACTGTAGATGTTGAGCTCACACTCGGGCATCCACCTGAAGGTGAAACAGTATTACGCACTGTATATGTTCCTGGAGTACTTGCCGATAGATCGATTTTTCCAGTAGATGTATTAGAGAAAATTAAAGCAGCATTGGTACAAGAGAATACACCCGCAACAGCACTTGCATTCATTGTTGCAGCTGGATCTAATTCGCTGCTACAATAAGGTGAAGTAGGGTAGGTGAAGCCTGCAATTGGCGTTGTGGTAATTGAAACAGTAACGGGCTCAATATCTTCACAGGTTCCAACATTACTTTGGATATAATAAATACCTGATGTTGCTACACTCGTTGGACTTGCTAATGATATTGTTGCAGCAGCATCGGTCCAATAAGAAAGCGTTCCTGAACCAGTACTTCCTGCAGTTACTCCAGCAGCTGATAAGTCTACAGTTCCTGAACATACCGCCTGGTTTGTTATTGCAAGCACCGGAGTAGTTGCAACTGTAATGGTTACCGTTGTAGGCATCTCAACCGAACACTGGGTTAAAGCACCAGTTGCAGATACGTTGTAAGTTGTAGTTGCCAAAAGATTATCAACCGAGAAGGTAATTGTTCCACCCGTTCCTGCTATAGGATCCCCTATATTTGAATCGTTAGCATCATTTCGTAATTGATAGCTAATTCCTGTTTGAGAAGTGGCTAGAGTAATTGTAGTGCTACCATTAACACATACAGTTGAAGCTGTTGCTACAGGTGTGCGGTTAAGTGGCAATGCACTAATGGTTACAACAACATTCGATGTTGCCGAACATCCAAAGCCATCGGTAACAGTTAGGGTGTAGGTTCCTGCATTAACAGCAGCCGCAGATGCCGTAACTGTTGGATTCATTAGTGTAGATGTAAATCCGTTCGGTCCCGTCCATAGGTAAGTAAACGGACTCGCACCACCTATTGCATTGGCATTGAGCACCAATTCATCGCCCTGACAAACTGTGGTTCCTATAATAGTTGAAGGTGCCACAGACAAAGCAACTGGAGAAAGTGTTCCGAAAGAGACATCGTCCAAACCAAAGTCATTACCACCAAGAATCGTGTTCAAATTGATGATGCTCAGATCCGCTTCCGTTGCAAAACCAGAATTCCAAGAGCCATAGAAACGCACCCAATTAAAAGGGCCAGCAGTACTTGAATAACCATTTGGCAAAGAAGCAACGGAGCCCACTTGACTTCCATTGATTGAGAAGCGCAATACTGCATTGTTACCGTTTACGACACTCAAGCCCCAAGCGGAGAAGTAATACGTAGTATTCGGCTGAACGACAATATCATTTTGACTCCAAACATTTTGTCCAAGTGCAGGACTTCCGTTAACAACCATATAGTTACCGCCACTTGGCGTATGTCCGGTTCCCCAGAAAGAAGTGTGCACAGTATTGGAATTTGGAACAACAGCATACGTTCCTTCTGGATACATTTCGAATTGACCCGCAACATCAGCAACATAGTTATAGTTTGTAGTAAAGCCAGTGTTTCCTGCATTAAAACTTCCGTTGGTACACAACTCTGTTGCAACACCCACCGAAGCAGTTGCTTTACAACCAGTAGAACTTGTTCCAGTTACAGTAAATTGACCAGCAATATCGGCATTAACAAAAGAGGTTGTTGCACCTGTGCTCCATAAGTAACTAGAGAATCCAGAGCTAGCAGTTAAGATTACAAATCCTGGATTACCACAATAATTGCTTGAAATTGAAATCGTAGGTGCATCCAACACCGTAACTGGGAAGTTTGCACTAAATACACCGTTCAAACATGCACTCACACCACGGACTTTAATTACACCCGATGTAGCTGTATTACTAACAGTAGCTGTTACTGAGGAAGTGTTGCCCGAGAAAGTAACTCCTGTTCCTGTANATACCCAATTGTAGCTTGTTGCATTTGCAATAGCAGGAATCGAAAATGTAAATCCTCCCTGACCTTTACAAACATTAGATGGTCCACTTATGGTTCCTGGAGTTCCTGGTAATTGAGCTACACTGATGTTGTAATTTGCAGAAGCAACACCATTTCCGCAGCTATTAACACCTCTAACAGTTAAAGTTCCAGCAGTGGCTGATGCAGAAAAGTCTGCAGTAATAGATGCTGTTGTTCCTGAAGGTGTAAAGCCTGTTCCAGAATAACTCCACAAGTAACTTGTTGCGCCTGCAATTGGAGCAACCGAGTAAGCAACTCCTGTTTGTCCTTGGCATAGCGATGGGCTTCCCGTAATGACACCAGATGCTGATGGTGCACTGTTTACTGTAATCGCATAGGTTGCCGAAACAACTCCATTGCCGCAAGAATTCACACCACGCACCGTTAAATTGCCCGATGTTGCACTTGCTGAGAAGCTTCCAAAAATAGATGCAGTAGATCCTGATGCAGTAAATCCTGTTCCGCTGTACGACCAAGTATAACTTGTTGCATAAGCTAACGAAGCAATTGAATACGTTACACCTGATTGACTTTGACAAACGGTTGCTGTACCTGTAATCGTTCCTGCATTTGCTGGTAATGGATTCACAGTAATACTCTTTGAGTTTGTTGCTGTTCCACAAATACCACCCGATGAGGTTAAAGTAAGTGTCGCCGTTCCCAAGTATGAGGCAGGAGCAGTCCATGTAGCATTTAAATTTGTCGCATTCGGATTAAATGTTCCACCAGCAGATGAGGTCCATGTTCCGCCTGTAGCAGGCGATGATACACTTCCACCCAATGCAGCAGATGATCCACCCGCACAAATAGCCGCCAAACCTGCACCCACATTTACAGTTGGATTTGCAGTAACTGTTACTCCCAAGGTTCTTTCTGAACTCGTTCCGCAAGAGTTTTGAGCCCTTACGCCAATATTGCCGTTCTGTCCACCTGCTCCTGCTGTTACTGTGATCGAAGTTGTTCCAGCGCCAGCTGTAATGGTCCATCCTGTTGGAACGGTCCAGTTATACGTTGTTGCATTGGCAACTGCTGAGATAGAGTAAACTTGTCCAATTACAGCAGCACATACATTTGTTGTTCCAGTAATCGTTCCCGGTTGAGCAGGCGTTGCAGGTGATGTTGCATAGGTAATTGCAGATGAGTAACCGCTCGTTCCGCATGAGTTATTGGCGCGAATACGGTAGAAATACGTTACACCTGCTGTTAAGCCTGTTACACTTCGTGTGGTAACATTTCCAACATTGAGGTTATTGAAACCAGTTACAAAAGATGCGAATGTGTTTACAGTCGAAACGTCTAGGAGATACGTTGTAGCATTTGCCGAAGCCGTCCAGTTTGCAGAGATCGTTGTACACGCTGCATTGCTTCCTGCTGCGGCTGTTGCTGCGGCAGGTGTTGCTGGAGATACTGTTACAGCCAATGTTCTAGCAATTGAAGTTCCGCAAGAGTTTTGTGCCGTCACGCTGATGTTACCGTTCTGACCAGAAGTTCCGGTCGTTACTGTGATTGAAGTACCGGTATTGGCAGTAATTGACCATCCTGTTGGAACTAGCCAGTTATAAGATGATGCATTGCTAACTGCTCCAATAGAATAGGTTTGAGATGTCAACGCCGGACACTGTGCAACTGTTCCAGTAATTGTTCCCGGTTGAGCCGGTGTTGCAGGCAAAGTTGCATACGTAATAGTCGAAGAGCTTCCACTTGTTCCGCATGAGTTGTTTGCACGAACACGGTAATAATACGTTACACCCGCTGTTAATCCTGTTACGCTGTATGTGCTAACATTGCCAACATTGAGGTTATTGAAACCAGTTACAAACGATGCAAAATTGTTTACAGTCGAAACATCTAGGAAATACGCTGTAGCATTTGCTGATGCAGACCAGTTTGCCGAAATCGATGAACAAGCAACGTTGCTTCCAGCTGCTGCAGTAGGTGTTGCAGGTGTTGCAGGCAATGTTGCATATGTAATTGCTGATGAGTTTGCACTTGTTCCGCATGAGTTATTGGCACGAACACGGTAGTAGTATGTTACACCCGCTGTTAAGCCAGTTACGCTGTATGTGGTAACATTGCCCACATTGAGGTTATTATATGCGCCTACAAAAGAAGCGAATGTATTAGAGGTAGAAACATCAAGTAAATACGTTGTTGCATTTGCCGATGCTGCCCAGTTTGCCGATATAGAAGAACATGCAGTATTGCTTCCTGCTGCTGCATTTGGAACAGCTGGTGTAGCTGGTGAAACAGTAACTGCTAATGTTTGAGCAGTTGATGTTCCGCAAAAGTTCTGAGCAGTAACGCTGATGTTACCGTTCTGACCTGCAGAACCTGTAGTTACAGTGATAGAAGTTGATCCTGCGCCTGCAGTAATTGTCCATCCTGTTGGAACCAACCAATTATAAGTCGATGCATTGGCAACCCCTGCGATGGAGTATACCTGTCCGGTTAGTCCTGGACATTTAACTGCTGTTCCTGTTATTGCTCCCGGTTGAGCAGGTGCAGAAGCTGATATAACAATAGTTGGTGTTGTATATAATGCATTACCCGGTCCACATGTTCCTCCATTGCCACTAAACCAGCAATCAGCTTCTTTAACAATATCAAATATAATGTTGTTGTTGCCTGTATTAAGAGTGCTAACATAGGTAGGCGGAGTATTATAAGATCCAAATCCTATGGCATTACTAGATTGCATTGATGCAAATGTGTAAGTTTGATTTGCTCCAGGAGCCAAGTTATTGGCATCCATACGATAATGAAAATCGGTCCAGTTTGCACCATTTGTATTCCACCTTGCCCCAATGTTTACATCAGGTGCAGCATTTGTCCATGAAGCAACCCCGGTGTTTTTTACAACCACCGAAATACTTCGCGATTCGCCCTGACACCATGGAGAAGTTCCGTAATTGGCCGAGATAAAACGTGCACGGTATTGCGGAATAGTTGTCGCAATAGTTCGAGAAGTTCCATTACCACACGTATTTGAAGGAACAACCGTAATGGTAGTATTGGCAGTACCAACGTTCGCCACAATAGCATTGCTACCTTGACCTGAAGCTGCCGACCAACCGTTTGGTCCGCTGAATGACCATGCATAACTTACTCCTGCAACATTGGTAACACTATAAGCTTGCGTTAAACCAATCTCAGGATTTAATGTACCTGTAATGGTTGATGGTTGCGCCGGGACAGGCGATGTTGCGTAAGTTATAGAAGAAGAGTTTCCACTTGTTCCACATGAGTTATTGGCACGAATACGATAGTAATACGTTGTATTGGCTAATAAACCTGTCACACTGTATAAAGTAACATTTCCAACGTTGAGGTTATTGAAACCAGTTACAAACGATGCAAAATTGCTTACAATCGAAACATCAAGGAAATACGTTGTTGCATTTGTAGATGCATTCCAGTTTGCTGAAATCGATGTACAAGCAACATTGCTTCCTGCTGTTGCTGTTGGAGCAGCTGGTGTTGCAGG